>Ga0153915_10001390_pt1 | contig 22190 bp, 13 predicted proteins | sample Opewatmetagenome_2_FD_107003 | JGI IMG/M metagenome (GOLD analysis project Ga0153915, IMG submission 107003) | Freshwater wetland microbial communities from Ohio, USA - Open water 3 Core 3 Depth 3 metaG | ecosystem: Environmental > Aquatic > Freshwater > Wetlands | place: USA: Ohio, Lake Erie...
ACATGCGCCTGTAGCAAGAACCCTTGCGTGTCGACGGCAATGTGCTTTTTGCGGCCCTTGATTTTCTTTCCGCCGTCGTATCCACAGAGCCCCCCCCTTTTCTGTTGTCTTCACGCTTTGACTGTCGATAATTCCTGCACTAGGTTGTTCGGTTCTTTGTAATAAAATACGCAATGTACCGCGAACGTGATCGTGTAATTTCACAAATGCCCCGTTCTTCTTCCACGCCATGCCTTTCTACTCTACGGTCGACGGAGCGCCTTCTTATTTTTAATGAAGGGAAAATCATCGAAGACGGATCCCATCAACAACTTTTGGATTTGCAGGGTTGCTATGCAAAACTTTGGAAAATCCATTCGGGAGAAATTTGTCTGTTTGCATCGTAATTTCTCCAATTTTGGATAAAGATCGACCTTTGCGTTTATATTACTCAGTCTCAGAATTTGATGGCTCTTTTGGCTAAATTTTATTCCAGTTTCTGATTCAGATCAACACGCAAAAATCGATCGGTTTTTGACAAAAAACTTCGGTTTCGCGTACGATTCGATCAATTTTCGATATTTCTGGGATGTAGCGTGAACTTTGTGAAGATACCGAATATCGAACCAATTGCAAAAAAGGTTGGGAGCCAGATTTGTCCTTACCTTCGATTCAAAATCTCGGGAAGAAATATGAAAACGATCAATCGTTTTTTTTATGCAATGATCATTGCTACTTTTTTGGTTTCCAGTTCCTTTGCGCAGGAAACAACAATTCGCAGTATAGAAAAAATCGCAGAAGAACAAGGGTACGGTTATAAAATAGCCAATCTCTGTGAACTGAATGAACTGCTCAATCATTCTGACCTTCAATCGCAACTCTTTAATCTTCGTTGTAGTGTGCGTGTTCCGACATTCTTTGGCATTGCTTCCTCTCAGATTGTTGCGTATTTGCATCAAAATGGATTTGATCTATCTAGCGAATGGAATCAACTCATCGGTTCTCTATCCAGAGAAGAAAAAAATGAGATGATTCGGAACAAGAGAATGTCGATGCAATTTGCACAAGGATTGCAACGATTCCAGGAAAAGATTAAGACCATTTTCCATCTTGGAACTCCTTGTGAAGCCCTTTCTACTCCTGAATGGCATTATTTTATTGCAAATGAGTCGTTTCTCATCGTTCGAAGCACTGGCTTGGAAGATAAAATAGGGCTCACGAACGCAGGAGGAAATGTTAGCATCAAACATGTTTCCTCCGCTTTGTCCGATACGTTGGCTGCCATGGGAGAGGTGGTTGCTTCCTATTTTAGTGAAAAATCGATCAGCCAACGACTCCTCTCTGATGACACCAATCTCTTCATTCTTCCCTTAACTCCTGTTCTGATTCAAGAGATGGTCATCGGTTCTCCTCGTCCTATCGAAGCAGTGGTTCATACTACTGAGCAATCAGGTCCTACCCCAGGATGCACATCATTCAATTGCGGATACAATGTAGTAGATAGCCAGAGTAGGTCTGATATGTATTACTACTTTTGCTCCGGAAGCGGCCATGCAGTTTTAGCAAATCAAGTGGAACATCTCTCAGAAAGTTGCCGCTTAGCTATCAAAATTGTCGCACAGGCAATCGAAGAACATTACACCCAAGCAATGGATGTCGAGCTTCTTATAACAAAAAACCTGGATGACACTCATGTGATTCATCTGGTGCAAGCGCGCCCGATCAACCGCCCTATACAGAACCGAAAGCCTGATTTCATTGCGAACGTAATTGATCTTCCTATAGATCGGATTCTTCGAGCTGAAACGATCGTAGCTGCTGGCTCCTTCACCCGTTCTATTGCGAGTCCTGAGCAGGTGATAGTCGCCTCAACCCTCAAAGAGGCTGAAAATAAATATTTGTTCGAAACAACTAAAAAAGAAGCGATTAGTGCTGTTATCGTTGAGGGCGAAGCAGAACCTAACTCCCATGAAGCAACCACATTTGCTGGTTGTGGCATATTAGTCATGTGTGTGCGGGATCATGAGCAATTGCGTTCCTTCATCGAATTTGGATCTTTTGTTTTGGATCCGCAGCAAGGAGCGATCGTAACAACGGACGGAGCTTCCGTTATCGTTCACGAAGGGTTCATTAGCCATCCAATGGCCTGCCATGTAACGATCGAACCAGCTCACGCGACTCTATCTTTTGATCCGAAAAATTATTTTCCTGAATGTAACATCAATATTTTGTTCGCCCGCATAAAACGATCGAACGAACAGGAAGCTGTACGTTCTCTGAGCTCCCTCCTTTATCGATTGGAACTGGAAAAAAATCTCTTGCAACAGAGGGCAAAAGAGCAAGAGATCCGATTTGTTAATGATGCCCTCGAACAGCTAAAAGCTCTTTATGCATTTGCTGAAAAAAAAGCATGCGATGCACTTGAGTTTTTAAAACTGCCTGCCAATGATCTTAAACGCTTAGCTGCCATTAAACCTATTGAAGCTCTGTATTTTCAAGAAGAAGATCAAGAGCTCGAAAACAGCTATTCATTGCAAAGCATTCTATGCAAATATCGCCGGCGGATGAGCTTTTTTGAGAACGATCTTAGCGGGAAAATCTCGCCATCTGCGCGATCGATGATTAACTCTGATCCAAGGCTGCTGGATGCTCTCTGTGATGGATATGATGCCGCTTTGACCCCGGAGTTAAAAAGACGATGGCTTGATTTCGTGCAAGACAATAGCCAAAGACTCTTGCAACTGTCAGAAATGGTTCATGATTTGGCGAATTTGGGAGCATTATCCGCATGGATGCAAATTGTATTTCCCAATGCAAGCAGCTTTGATGAACTCTATGCCGAATACAAGGAAGCAGTGGGATTGTTAGACCAGCTAAAAAATCTACAAATCGATTTGCGAAACGTGAGCATTTCAGATTGGGAAAGAGCGGAAAAGTTCGATCTTCTTTCAGCCAGAGTGCACGATTTTCTGGCAATCTTATTATCTGACGAATTTTTGAGTGTTTTTGATGAACCTGGAACATTAAAACAAATCGCAGCGCTCTCATTCATGGGCATGTTTGTGGATACGTTTGATGACAAATTCATCAAAACGTTGCTTTGCAGCAATAGTTACTCATCTTCTGAAAAAGTACAAAATTTTCAATCGATGGTGAAAACGTACTTCACCATTCTGAAAAGATGGGAGCCATTATCCACACTAACCGATGATGCGAAAAGCTGGGATCTTGCGGACTTTTTGGACGATTTCAAAAAGTGGCTTCCTACTCTATATAGCAAGATCGATAAAGAGAATTTTAATGGGACAGAGTACATCAACGGTGCAGAAAACTTCCCTGAAGAAGTATTCGAGGAACTTCCATTGATCAATAAGGAAATGCTGCGAATGAGATATCCATCGATGTCACTGAAACAGGCAGCAATTCTCGTCACAAAAGAACGATTCAACAACGTAGAAACCTTCCAGAAATATATTGAGAAGATGAAACAAGGAATTGAACAAACAGATCTGTCTCATGAACAGCTCTTTCCTCCTCGCGATTTCAGCGTTGCATCGTCGATTTTTGTGAATGTAGCAAAGACGGGTTGTCCCAGTAATTTCGACCATTATACACTCGCAGCGTTCTTCACGCTGATCCATCAAAATATCAATTCCATCTTAACAAACCTTTCCCTGCAGGCGGGTCTGGATCAATTTCAACGCCCTTTATTGCTTCAAGCCATTGAATCCAAAATTCATCAATTGGGGTTTCTGCTCGACGAATCAGGTCACCTAAAAAGCCCGAGCTTGATTGGGTTAAACAGTAACTCAACATCTTTGAAATTAATTTATAATCTACCAATTAAACAACATGGCGTGACTTATGATATCATCTATAATCGCCATACTAGCGACGTAAAACTTACCATCAATCTTGTCTGCGTTGACAACAATCTTTCGACGATTGCTAGGCTTTTTAAAATGGGTGCCAATTTTTTAAAAGCGAAAAACATAGCGACTTTCAGCTGCGAACATGACATGCGTATTACCTGTACATTGGATCACACGTCCGATGTAGAGCATTTAGATGTTTTCCTACAGTCACTCCATGAGCTGACATCCGCATTTGCAAAAGATCCGAATAATAAAAATGCCTTGCAAAACACCGCTCAATTTATGTCTCTCTTAGAAGTAACAAACAAACTGGAATTCCAAACTATACTGGATGAATTATGAAATATAAGTTAACCCCTATTCAGGAAAAACTATTTCGATACAATAAATTTCACCCAAACGATCCATCTTATAATTTAGTTTTTTTATACAAAATTACAGGAAATGTAGATGTAGCACGTTTAAAAAAGGCCTTTGAGATTGTTTGCAATTCCATCGATATCGTAAAAGTCCAATTTGAAGAAAATGAAACGGAATGTTATCAAAATTACCTCGCTGAAAAACAGTTTGAAGTCAAGGTCATCGAGCGCGAACTGTCGGAATCCATCGAGTCTTTTCGTGAGCAAGTACTCAGTCATGTTACTGAGCAAGTGAATACGCCAGTTGATCTCTTCAAATGGCCCCTTCTTCAATATACCATCTATTCAGTGAGCAAAAATGAATGTTATCTCTGTGAGAGAGTCCCGCACATTATTACAGATGGTTTTAGCTATAATTTATTCATTGAGCGTGTCAATCACACGTACAATTCACTTAACTCTAAAGTATCGGGCATGGATTTTTCGAAGGACCCATTCCTTGGTAAAGAATGGGAGAAATCTAAATCTAGAGACGTAGAATTTTTTCAAAACGAGCTTTGCTCTTTCGATTCTCTGGAACTCAAGTCCATCAAGCAAGAAAGAACCCAAGGAATTCTAAAAGGAATTGTTCATCAATTCACAATTCCGAAAGAAAAAATTAAGAATTTTTTGAATCACCATCATTTTTCTGATAGCAGCTTCTTCCTTGCCATTCACTCGCTATTTTTGAAAAAAACTCTAGACATCAATCAATTAATCATTGGCATCCCCGTGCCAAATAGAAGTAAGACCAATAAACAGACCTACGGATGTTTCGTAAATACCCTTCCCCTCCTGATCGATTTCAATGAAATCAAGACATTTGAAAATCTCATTGAGGTCATCAATAAAAAAATACTTCGGTTGCTCCGTCATCAATCATTCGATTTGAACAGTTTAAAAACGATCGATCCTCGGTTCACCACGCTTTTTACTTACTACGATCGGGAATTCATTTTTTCTATCGAGGGATGCACTTTTGAGCGGATTTTCTTGAAACGAAACATTATTTTCTCTGAATTCACAATGACCGTAGAGCAGAGAAAAGATGATTATATGATTTGTGTGGATGCTGGCGAATTCTTTCATTCGGTAAAAGTGCCAAACATTGTCTGCACCATGATTAACCGTGTGGTCGAATTAGAACATGCAAGCATTTCAGAAATACCACTTGTTGAGAAAGGTTTGCTCTCATACCAGATGGTCAATTCCTACTCAAAATATACAGGCCTTAATTCGATTGGATGCATGTTTGAACAAATCGTCAGAAAGTTTCCGGATCGCATTGCTATTTCTGATTTCAGATCGGAAATGACGTATCAAGCGCTCGATCAAAAAGCCAACCAAATTGCAAGATATTTGCTCACATATGCAAACGATGTACAGTTTGTCGTAATTTCTCTTCCTCGCAATGTAGATTTAGTCGCTGTTATTCTAGGTGTCATCAAGGCAGGCAAGTGCTATGTTCCAATCGACAAGTTTTGCCCCAGAGATCGTTTTCAACATATTATCGCTCAATTAGATAATTGGGTGATTGTAGGGGATTTAGATATTCAAAACAATCACCCAACTTTGACAGATCGTTTGATTTTTGTAGAACAATTGCTTTCCTGTTGTTCATTGGGTTCTGAGCGAGTGAGCGTACCTTTATCGGGTAATGAGTTGGCCTATATCATTTATACATCCGGATCTACAGGTACTCCCAAAGGAGTTCAGATTTCTCACCGCAATTTGCTGAGTTTGATCCATGCCTGTTTTCAGAAAATGCTCTTTAATGAGCAAGATGTTTGGACCTTATTTCACTCGTATAGTTTTGATTTTTCTGTCTGGGAGATTTTTGGCTGTCTATTGAGCGGAGGAAAATTGTTAGTTGTTGATACTCAGACGACCAAAACACCATCGGAATTTTATGCCATTTTGGCTGATTTTGGAGTAACCGTTTTGAATCAAACACCAACAGCTTTTCGGGAAGTAATTCGAATTGATCTTTCTCAACGAAGAAAGCTGAGCTTAAAATGCGTCATTTTTGGAGGAGAAACTCTCTGTTTTTCGAATCTGATTGAGTGGGAGAAAATTCATCCTCTGAGCAAAACAAAACTGATCAATATGTATGGAATTACCGAAACTACTATCCACGTTACTTATTATGAGATTCTGCCCGACGATCTCCATTCTCAACATAGCATCATTGGAAAGCCTTTGTGCAATTTGGGAATTCGTATTCTTAATTCAGAGGGACAGGTTTTGCCATTTGGAGTGAGCGGGGAGATTGCCGTATATGGCGATGGAGTATCATGTGGATATTACAAAGCGCGTGAATTAACGGATAAAAAATTTATTGTTCAAGATTGCTCAAGATATTATCTCAGTGGCGATCTAGCTAAAATCAATGAACACGGGGATCTCATATTCTTGGGAAGAAAAGATCGGCAAGTTCAAATAAGGGGCTTTCGGGTCGAACTATCTGAGATCGAATTTTATATTATTAAAACAGGGCTCGTTCTTCAATGCGTAGCTGATGCTATTCAATTTGAGAACGATTTGCTCTTAAGAATTGTAGTCTATGTGATTCCTAGGGCGAATACTTATTGTGAAGATAAAATTAAAGAAAAACTGAAAGAAGCACTTCCGTTTTATATGATCCCTTCGCTCTTCTGTTACGTGGATCAAATTCCCACAACAGTGAATGGGAAGGTGGATTTTGCTTTTCTCAGGTTGCGGGTGAAATCGCCCAGCAAAGAAATCATCGGGAACACTCCTAGCCAAAGATTACTTCACAAAATCGTTTCTGATGTGATCAAAAAAAGCGATTTTTCCCACAGTGACAATTTCTGGGATATCGGAGTGAATTCGATCGATCTAACTACCATTTATTTTGAAATTAAGAAACAGTTCGTTTTAGAAGAGTTTACTATGGCTCATTTATTTCAGTTCACAACGATTGATAAACTTGCCGATTTCATTGACAAGTCCAATCCAAAAACTCCTGTCACTGTGGAGATCAATGATCGATCAGAACTGAGAAAAACATTACTTCAAATTAACAGATCCCGATGAATGCTTTTATCCGTTCAAAATCTATGGGTGGCTGGAAAAATACGTTTCCTTTATTCGTTATGGTATTTATCACTACGTCGAGCGTCTATTTCATCGCCCCCATCTTAGGTCCTTTTTTGCTCAATCAAAAAGAATTTATCTCGCAGCAACACAGACATATATATTATTGCCTAGCATTAACTTTGCCGCAAGTTTTTATGATTGTCGGTCCCCCTCTTTGGGGGGCGCTTTCCGATCAATTTGACAGGAAAAGACTGCTCGTTTTGGCTTTGATAGGTGTAACTATGAGCGTGCTTATTTCGGCAATTGGCATCAAATTTCAGTGGCTTTGGTGTCTTTTGCTGGGACAAGCATTATTGGGAATAACCGATGCCAGCGACTGTTTGGCTCAAGCCGCCGTGATAGATCTGAGTGATTGCTCAAATAAATTGAGAAATATGAACCTCGTCAATTTTAGTAGCACTTTAGGGTTGGTTGTGGGCCCTCTATTTGGGGGAATATTATCCGATCAAAAAATCTGCTCCGCATTCCATTATGAAACCCCATTCATTATTGCACTCTTTCTTTTAATACTAAACATTTTATGTATCTTATTCGTTTATCCAGCTTCGCTAAGAAATGTTGATCGCACAATCATTCATAAACGAATATTCGACTTCAGTTTTATTTTCTCAACACCTGGATTAAAGTTTCTGATCATTATATTTTTTATGCTTGAGTTGACATTAGGAATTTATTATCAAACTATGTTTCTGTTTCTAACTGAGCACATGAACTATTCACCATCGAAAGTCGGATCGTTTTATGCTTTTTTTGCCATTATGATATGTTCAACGTATTTATTTTTAACACCACTGCTCACTAGACGTTTGAATAAGTATCAATTAATCGCTGCTTCATTTTCAGCGATATCCGGGTCTGGAGTGGTTCTTACTTTTTTTCATTCTGAATTCATGATTTGGATCTTTTCTATTCCTTTAGCGATCTGTGTCGCTCTCATTTATTCTTTTTCAATGACATTATTTTCCGATTTTTCTCGTCGAGATGATCAAGGAAAAATTATGGGAGCAACCATGTCGATCGTGGCCATTTCCTTTTTCTTTGCAGGAATCATCATCAATCTGGGTTTCAATCTAAATCGTGTATTTCTGATCTTCTCGATAATTGCGATGATTGGATTCGTTTACACGATGGTTGTTCCAAAAAAATTCACTTCGGTGTTTTATGAACAATGATCATTCCACTATTGCTATAATTGGCATTGCTGGCAAATATCCAAAGTCAAATTCTCCTAAAAAATTGTGGCAAAATATTCTTGATCAAAAGGATTTGTCTTCATCAAACGAACAAACAGAAGACAAAACCTATGTGAATAAATATTATGCTGTTGACCGAATTGGCTATTTTGACAATAAATTATTTGGTTTCACGCCTTTAGAATCGTCTCTCACAGATCCGCAACATCGCATGTTATTAACTTGCGTCTATCTTGCATTGATGGATGCGGGATATCCCAGAGAACCTTTGAATCAGAAATTTGGGGTTTTTGCCACAACGAGTATTAGTTCCTATTTGTTAAATGTTTTGATCCAATCTGATTACTACAAAAAAGGCGAAATCAATTATCCCATTCTCATTGGAAATGACAAAGATTTTTTAGCTACTCGAATCGCTTATAAATTAAACCTCTCAGGACCTGCTCTGACCATTCAATGCGGTTGCTCGAGTTCTCTTGTCGCTGTTCATTATGCCTGTCAAAGCTTGTTAATGGGCGAATGCGATTTAACGATTGTTGGAGGAGTCTCTCTTTCGGTTCCGCAAGAGCAGGGTTATTATTATCAAGAAGGTGGCATTTTTTCCTCTGACGGCGCATGCAGACCGTTTGATGAACTGTCCAGTGGTACGATTAAAGGGAATGGTTGTTCGGTAATCGTATTGAAACGACTGGAGGATGCCATTAAGGATCAGGATAAGATCTATGCAACGATTAAAGGAACCTCGATTAATAATGATGGAGCTCGAAAAGTAGGCTTTACGGCTCCAAGTATCGTAAGTCAAAGCGCTGTTATCCAGGAAGCTCTATCGATGTCAGGACTTAAGCCTGATGAGATTGATTACATAGAAACGCATGGAACGGGAACAAAATTAGGAGATCTTGTCGAGCTAACTGCTTTAAGTAAGGTTTTTAAAACGAATAAGAAAATTCCTTTGGGAAGCCTTAAAGCAAATATTGGTCATCTGGATGTCGCCTCAGGGATTTCATCTGTGATCAAACTGATTTATGTATTGAACGAGGGGATCGTTCCTCCCATTTATCATTTCAAAAGTCTAAACTCTGAACTTAATGAATTTCGCGATCTCTTTCATTTTCCCATTGAGCCAATGAAGCGATCTATTGCTAACGCTTCAGCGAGTTCCTTTGGAATCGGGGGAACCAATGCGCACGTGATCATCGGTCGCTATGAAAATCGAGATCATGATCTTGACCATCCTCGATCGCAATTTACTCCTCTGGATGAGAAGGAATTTTGGATTCACATTAAAGGCGATTACTCTAAAAAACGGATGGTTTCGACGCTAATCCAAAAACCGGATGTGTTGTTTGGGGTGATTGAGATATGGACTCGTGCAATTGGAGGAACAATTGATGCAGACTCTCACTACATAGATCTTGGAGGCGATTCTTTGATTGCTTTAGAAATCATTGATCATGTAAACAAACGCTTTGATATCGATCTCAATTTAGCTGCTTTTCAACATCTTTTAACCCCCATGAAAATGGCACAATGGATTAAAGATCGGATCTTACCCGATGATCCATCCTTGTTTGTGCCGCTCAAAACATTCGATAAAACTCGACGTTCCGTTTTTTTGATTCATCCAGCAGGTGGCACTACATTTTGTTTTCATCTTTTGAATCAACATCTCAGAGGAAATTATAATGTGTTGGTGATCGACCTTCCAGATAGTTATTCCCAGTATCGTTCCATGGAAGAGCTGAGCTCCTTCTACCTGAAAGAGATGAAAAAAATTCAACCTCATGGACCTTATTTTATCGGCGGATACTCTTTTGGAGGCAATTTGGCGTATGAAATGGCAGTCCAACTCGCCCGGCAAAATGAATCGGTTTCCAAGGTGCTAATGTTCGATTCGCACCCCCCAGAGGCCTACCACTCAGCGCCAGAAACTGCGGTTGACTACCAGAGGGCGTTTTCAAACATCGCAGATTATTTCAATCAAAAATCACAACTCAGCAAAGAAGCTTTGAACTTTTTCTTCAACAAGTGGGTATTTAGCCATCAACTATTAAACAGACATCATCAAACAAAACAATCATCTAGCAACATCACGTTATTCATGGCAGAGGAAAAAGAAGATGTCTCTATTTTAGATAATCTGAGCATAAAGAGCGTTCCTAAAGAAACTTGGAAAGAGCGATTTAGTGGGATTTTCAAAAAGATTCTTGTGAAGGGCAATCACTATACTATGTTTAACAAAGACCAAGCCATTCATTTAGGCCATTGTTTCGATGAGGAGCTATTATGATCGATGCATATCCCTTACTATTGGCTGCCATCTTTCTAGTACATAACCTGGAAGAATATATTTTTTTTGACCGCATCCCAAAATTTCGATATGCGAAAAAAATCTTCAATCGCAAGAGTTTTTTGTTCTCCATTGTAGTATTAAGCCTTTTGGTTGTCTTTTTTTCTGTTTGGGATTATTTGTCTAGTAACCCTATTGTTCGGAACGTAAATATCATCGTTCTGTTTTCATTAACGATCAATGCCATCCAACACGGACTCCTATCAATCCGGTTTCGAAGAGTCATTCCGGGAACGATCAGTGCGCTATTTCTTGTGTTACCAGTATCTGCACTTTATTTTATGAGGCTATATGAACTGAAATCATTTGATCTTTGGAGTTTTGTGGAATATTTGGCTCTTTCGCCAGCTGTTATGGTCATTTTGCTATTAATTACTTTATGGTTTGGAAATCGTTTAACAAGGAGAGATAAACATGGGTAGCGTCTTACATGGCAATGTCTTTGCTCAAGAAATTCAGGAACAAGTGAAATCAGAACTTCAGAAGATCAAAATGAGTTCCAGGATCGATCCTAAGATGGCGGTTATTACCGTAGGTTTAGACGATGCATTAAAAATGACGGAATTTAAATTGCATTCCCGTCTGGCTAAGCAACTCGGAATCAATGTTGAGGAATTGCTTTTGTCTTCTGGTACAACAGAAAAAGATTTAATCGATGTCATTCAGAGATGTAATATCGATCCATCGATTCACGGCATTCTGGTTCTACTGCCTTTGCCAAATTATTTGAATCAGCATACGGTGTTGTCATCTATTGTATCATCCAAGGAAATGGAAGGTTTGAATGAAAAAAAGGATCGAAAGAGCCTATTTAAAGGAAAGCAAATCAGCGTGATCGCAGCGCTGATTAAGGTTATGGAAAGCGTTCAGTTTGACATGTTTAATCAAAAATGCGTTTTTCTCTCAGATGATTCAACTTTAAAATATAATGCTGTAATCCAAAAACTTTTAGAGAAGGCGGTGTCTTTACAGATTCCGGTTACGGCTGTCAGTATGGAATCTGAAAATGTTCGTGAAATCACAAAACAGGCGGATTTATTGGCTGTTTCCTTGCAAACCCCTGAAGTTGTCGATGAAAAATATATTAAAAATGGAGCGATTGTCATCGACTTCAATCCCATTATGATGGGATTAAAGTACAGCGAAAAACAACAAGCAATGATTCCCGTCATGAAGGGGAGTCTGAATGTAGATTCGGTGCTCGCAAAAGCAAAATATGTCATGCCGGCAATGGGAGGCATTGGCCCTGTAGCTCTATCTAGTTTAATGCGTAATTTTTTGCACAACTACAGAACAGCTGTTAAGGAATGAATGAAAGGATTTGCGAATGGCATCTCGCTTCGTGTAAAGCGAGATTTTTTTTGCTCCGCATTGACAAAATTGCCCCAGAAGAAGTGAGCGAAGCGGAAAAAATTCTCAATGATGAGGATATCCAAAAAGCAAAAAAGTTCGTTTTTCAAAAAGATCGTAATCGCTGTTTAATCGTCTATGCGATGGTTAAGATGGTTCTTGGGGAGATAATGCTCATAGCACCTTCTCAGGTATCGTTTTTGCGCAACCCATTCGGAAAGCCATTTCTTCAGGGGCATCCTGTGCACTTTAACTGGTCTCATTCGGGTCGTTATGCGTTTTTTGGAGTTCATCCCACACAACCGATCGGTGTTGACATCGAGAAAGTTCGGGAGGACATTACCGGAGATGCATTTCTCCATCCTCAGGAACAGAAGTTGCTAGAACGGTTTTCAAAGTCGAGATCTGAAAAATGTTGTCAACTTTGGTCGGCCAAGGAAGCCTATGTAAAAGCTCTTGGTATTGGGTTTACTCAAGCGATCCCTCTATTGGAAATATTTAATTCACAAATAGGTATATTGTATTTTCACGCTCACCTATCAGGTTTTCCCTCTTCAATCGTTGAATCATACTCGAAAATTGTTAGAGGCTACAAATTAGCAACGTGTTTGATGTAATAATAAATTCAGTTTTAAATTGGGGTGTCAAGAATATGAATCCGCATAAATTTGAGCGCATTGAAACTTAAAATAGCTTCCGGATCTCTTCGGCTTTTTGTTCGTGGTAGTGCGCTTTTTCGGCGAGGTCCAGCTCTCGATAACAATCTCTCAAGGCTAGATGGACTCTTGCAGTTAAGTAATGGTTTTCTCCGAAGATTTTATTTAGGATCTCAAGAGCTTTTAAATTGTATTCCAGGGCCTCTTCATGCCGTCCTAATTTACCTAGGTTGAGGCCAAGCCGGGAGTAGCTTTGCGCTGTTTCTGAATGATTCTCTCCGAGAGTTTTCTTTCGGATTTCCAAAGCTTTTTGATTGTAAAAAAGCGCTTCTTTATACTTTTGCAATCCGACGAGAGTGTTGCCAGTCCCAGAATAACTTTTGGCCGTGATTGGATGCTCTTCGCCTAACGTTTTGCAGCGGATTTCAAGGGCTTTCTGATGATATTCGAGAGCTTGCTGGAATTTGCCTAAATTGAACAGGCAAATAGCAAGATTAGAATAGCTTTTGGCTGTCTCTGGATGGTCTTCGCCCAATACTTTTTTTTGCAGGTCTAAAGCTTTCGATAAATTGTGCTGCGCTTCCTCGCTCCGTTCTGCCCGGTTGAGGCTAATTCCCACTGAGGCGTAGGCAATGGCAAGACGGGGATCGTCCTCGGGTAAGGTTTTTTTAAGAAGTTCAAGGCTCTTTTCAAAATAACCTAACGATTTCGCTGGGTTTCCCTCCACTTCGGCAATCCAAAGACCTGCATGTCTTAAAAAAAGAGCCCTTTTTGCTTCTTTTTCTGTATCACATATGTCTTTTTGAGTTTCCCCATCTAAAAATCGAAGAAAGTCGCTCACTGTTTGCAGAAAGTCTGGATCGCAGGCCTCTAATTTCTTGGAGAGATGAAGCGATTGATTCAATAAAGCTTTCGCCTCTTGAAATTGACCCATTTCCCAATTGACCCATCCGAGGTTATTCAGAGTAATGATGACATCCAGATGATCATCATTATAGAGCTTTTTCGAAGCTGCTAGCGCCTGGCTAAATAGTTTTTTTGCTTCTGAAAACTGACCATTTTCCCAAAAAATCTTCGCTAAGTTATTCATGGAAATAATGGTCTGAGTATGCTCCTCCCCGAACAATTCCATGCAATTTTTTAACGCCTGTTCGTGATAGTTTTGGGCAGCCTTGTAATTTCCTCGAAGGTATTTCCAGTTGCCCAATAAATTTTGAAGAATCGCGATTTTTTCTTTCGAACTTTCAGAGCTGTAATTATTTAAAAACCAGGCTGCGTGTGGTTCCCATTCTTTGAGATTGCTGGATTGGGGAGTATTTATTTCCCCCCCGTAGATTTTTTCTATATTTTCTGAGTAGTTGATTAAGAATTGGGCCACTTGATCAACGATTCCTTTTTGGAAATATCGATCTTTTTTCATCACATCTTGTTTGAGATGGTGGAGCGACAGGGTATGGGTCGTTTTTTCAAAATGCATCAAGCATTGATTCACTAGAATTCGTAAAATATTGCCCGACAAAATCTTGACTTTAAACGAGTCTCTCTCTTTTTGAATATCGGTCAACCACTTTTCAACCCAAGCAGAGGGGATCCCCGACGGATATAAATAAGAACAAAACTGCAGCCAAAGAAGGGTTTGGGGATTCTTTTCGGCCAATTCGGCGGCTGTGATGTTCCATGAAGATAAAAGGGGCGTTGGGTAACGGGCATCCGCAGGCATGCTGGAGAGTAAATCAATATTATTTTGCGAAAGAAGTTTTAAATATGATTCTTCGTTCATTTCGGGCGTTTCGGCGATATAGTGCGCTGCCAAATTCAACGTTAATGGAAAAAAATCGAGTTGATTGACCAGTGAATGAACCTGGGGAGATTCTGGTCCATTCGTAATTTTTTTAAACAGATCGATGGCTTCTTTTTCTTGAAAAGGTACGATTTCAAGACAGCAGTAAGATTGCCAGGGAGCTCGATTGCGCGTGGTAATGAGGATGGAACCTTTTCCTTTCGATGGAAGTTTTATTTTTTCCGATGCGTTATCGAAAATCAACAGCCAAGGCTGGATCGATTTTTCTTTTTCTAAGTAGCTGTGAACTTCTTCTACGAGGTCTTTCTCATGATCCACGGGGATTTTAAGAAGTTGCGCTAAATTGTCATAACCGGCTGCATAGGTCTCTTCTGTTTCGCTATCGATCCAGCAAATGAGTTGAAAGTGTTTTGCGTGCAAATTCGCAAAAGCCGTGGCAATTTCACTTTTGCCGATGCCTGCCTCGCCCCAAAGAACAGCTATGGGAGGAGCGGTTTTCCATTTCAGACAAAACTGTTCGAGCAGATGTAAATAAGAATCCCTTCCCACAAAATCGGGATGGATCTGTTTCATATTCACGACATAAGATGATTGGGAATGAAACGAATTATAAAAAAATAAAACTAACGCTGTGAGAAGAAAACAGCTGATCCAAATCGGGTACAAATTACGTCTTTTCCACGGTTTTGTTTTGCGAATTAAATGGGCTAAATCTGGACGTTTGAGATCTATCAGAATTTCGACGAGAAAAGCGGAAGCTTCTGTCATTTCCGGAAGGGATTGGAAAATTTGCGTCCCATCGATAAATAGATCGGAATGGTCTTTTCCGTCTCGAAGGAGAGCCTTAAAGGCGATTTTTAAGTAGGGATCTCCTTTTTTCTCATACCCCAAAAACTTTACGGAAGAGATTAAATTCTCCGCGGCTCGAATTTGATTGGGAGAATGCGCCATTTGCCGATACCAATACTCCAGGACTTTTTCTTTATGAATCGGCAGTGATTCAGATTCTGCGATTTCATAAAAAATAGGGTGGGGAACCCAAGCATCTGATTCCCAATGAATCAGACCCAATTCTTCCATTAAATCAATTGAAGAAAGAGAGAGATGAAAGACTTCTGCAAACAGTTCCTTATCGAGATAACATCCGCAGCCATAGATAGCCGACATGATTTTCATCATCTCTTCTTTTTCTGTGCGATCGGCAGAAATCGCATTTAGACTTAAACTAAGGGCTACTTGCTGCATTTTGGATGGGTTTCCCTTGGAAGCAAGATGGATCAGTTTCTTTTCTTTTTCGGTATGAGCAAATGGAAGCATAAGATGCTCTCCCTCTTCCGGAGAAAGGGGATCCATCGAAATTTGAAACAGCTGGCTTCGAAGAGGCGGGGGTAGTTTTTCCTCTAAAGGCTGATTTGAAATCAATAAAAACTGCATGTGAAAATCATCCGCAACTTCTGCGAATTGGCAGAGCTGTTCCGGAAAAATGTTTTCAGCCTGATCCATAAGAAGCAAACTTCCCGCATATTCTTCATTTTTAAATGGATCGATGAGGGTATTGATGAGATCCGTAGTTGCTGAAGATGGCAGGATTTTCACATAGAAAATTTTGCAAGCCTTATTCGTAAGAAATTGGCAAAGAGATGTTTTACCGCATCCTTTTTCTCCAATGAGGACTCCAATTTTTTCACTATTGAGAATCAATGCATCTTCAATTTTGCCGATCATCTCCGAACGATAGAGCAATCCATGAGAATTGAAAAAAGGCTGTTGGTGAGATAAGAAGGAAATCGTTTGACTTCCGATGTTATACATTTCTGGGAGAGGCAAGTCGTATGCTTTAAGTGTTTTGCAGATCTCTCCGAAAAATTGGGAAGAATCGAGTTCTGCATTTCTTGATCGGGCCAGAGTCTTTAACAAAACATCTGTGAAATAGCCGTATCGATTGTTTTCAAATGATTCTTGGATTCCTGAAGATAAAAGGCAGAAAAGGCTTTTGTGAGAGATTTTATGCCCTTTGATTTCCTCTTCCAATTTAGGATTTAAAAGAGAGTTGATCCGTAACGAACAGGCATCGATGAAAATGTAACTTTCTTTGGCTCTCGATTGGCAGATCTGGCTGATGAGAGAGTCGAGATGCATCCGACCGTCATAAAAAAGAAGATAGGAATTGGGAATGGGGCCGGCCTCTCTTTCCCCATGCCCGCAAAAATAGAAGAGGAGTTTATATTCTTCTTCTCTTTTCGCCAGCGATGCAAACCAATCATTCAAACAATCCAAGGTCGCTTCTTCATTCAGAAAAAGAACGACTTCGGAAACGCCCCAATGGGTTAGGGATCTGGCAAAATGGATCGCGTCTATTTGTGCTGCAGGCAGAGGCGCGAACTGATTCGCTCGATACTTTGAAATCCCAATGATAAGAGCGATTGTGAATGACATGAGCCAAATATTTAAATCAGTAAAGAGTATCTAATCTTATCCTTTTTTGCCAGGCTCTATCATTTATCGAAAAACAGCTGTTTTATAGTTGTACAGGAAGTTACGCATTAAATGAGCTAAAGAGACGGGCTCGATTCCATCTGCGGCTGGCAATACGTATTTGGCTTTTGTTAACAAGGAATCAACATTTAAGCTGCTTTTGGTCAAGGGAATGACAGCACATTTTTTTTCACAATACTTTTCGCCGATTATAATATGGTTAAAATCAATGACAGTGGCGTCGTCTTTAATATAATTTTTGTCGATGATTCCTGGCGTTTGCAAGGAAACTGCTAATAGGTCTGCTTTTTGAGTGATTTCCTTTACATGGTCTGTTTCTTTAGTAACTATGGTCGGCGGAATCTGGAAAAAGCGGGTCTTTTCCAGGATTTTTTTCATTGTTGCATTGCATAAGGTGAAATTATCTAGAATAAAGACGCATTGGCTGTTAAAAATATCGAGCTGAATGGCGCTTGTCACTTTGAGTAAAGCAGCCCATACACTGTTTTGTTTTCCTTCAAAATCGGACTGGTTTTTATTTTCGTTGAATCCTTCGATCTCCTTATTTGGAGAAATGGTTGACAGTACCTTTTCTTGATCGATGTGCTTTGGAAGGGGAGAGAGAACCAGTATGCCGTGGATTGAAGGGTTTGCGTTACATTTGTAAATGACTCGAATCAGTTGGTCTTCTACAATAGAAGGATCTAGAATGATTTCACGGATGGTAATTCCCAGTTGATTTCCAAGAGCGGAGTAAATCCCAAGTTCGGCCATTTTGAGAGAATCTTCATGGTCGAGAATGATCATGGCTATAACGGGTTCTATTTTAAAAAGTTGACGAATTTTCCAGATTTCATCCCCGACCGAATCTTGAATCTCTGATGCGATCAATTTGCTGTTAAATAATGTGCCCATAGTTAGTTCCTGTTATTTATTTCGAGGAAATAAAATCCAATTAATGCTGTCGAAATGATTGGTGAAAGTGTTTGATTTATATCCCAAGAACCTGAAAAGTCGGCTTTGGCAAAGGCGAAAAACCGATTTTTCGGATTTTTGGGGTATAAACAAATGGATGACGAGCGATGTTGCATAAAATTTCTGAAAAACGTTCGAAAATTGATCTGAAATGTACGAAAAGTGATGGTTTTTGTCAAAAACCGATTGTAGTTGGTATTGATTAGAATTGAGAATGAGAGTTACAATTCTTTACGACAAAAATAACCAAATACGAACCAGTTAAGACTGATGGTTAAGTTCTGAAAAGGATTTAAAATGGATGATAAGCAGATTTATGAAAAATTGCGCGAATTTCGTAGAGCTCGGGGGATGTCGGTAGATCAGCTTGCCAAAGAAATGGGAGAGAATTCTCAAAAGGTGGGGCGTATTGAACGGGGGCAAAGAAGTCTGACTGTTGACTACTTATTGAAAATTTCTAAAGCTTTGTCGGCGCCTTTGGATACTTTTCTTGAGGATAAAGAAATCTATGTGGAAGTCGAACCATCGAATCATTTTGATTCGAATATTTTGAATAGCATTGTTGTGTTAGTTGAAGACGTTGCGTGCAGGCTGCCGATGGAGTGCGCTCCTCAGCGAAAAGCTAAAATGATTTCAAATCTCTACGAAATGATCTTAAAATTGCCGAACGAAAATCGTTGTTCGTTCGTTCATTTACTAAGCGATTGTTTGAACGTCATTTTGCAAAACAGATAAACCAGCATGCAGTTGAATAATGTAGCGATCCATCATCCTGGCCAAGGTTATTGTCTGGCCCACCTCACTGTAAAGGAGGGGGTGATTCACAAAGTGGAGCTTTGCGGAGAAGATTTTTCCAAGGCTCAATTTTATGTAACGCCTGGTTTTGTCAATAGCCATTTGCATCCCAATCAGTTATTAGACCGTCGTCTTCTGGATGAATTGAGCATTACCGAACTTTTGCACCAAATGCATGGAAATTATGAAAAAACGGATCACGATCGGTATGTGCAGGCGCTGTTTGTTCTCATGGAGGCGATTAAATCGGGCGCGACAGCCGTTTACGCTGTTGCTAGCAGTCCATTGCCTGTCATTAAGGCTTTTAAAACTTTGGGATTATCGGGAGCCGTCAGCTGTTTTTACAACGATCAATGGGAAGGACACGGAGATGCCCCGGCCTTTACTCAAGCTATTGAAGATCGTTTTTCTAAAATTTATCAGGAAAAAACTGACCTTGTCGATATCCACATTGGTTCCGCTTCGATTGAAAGCGCTTCCAACCGTTTGCTGATATCTCTGCAGCATCTTGCACAAAAATTTCGGACGAAAGTGAACATTCATGTCAGCGAAGGTATTGCTTCCGTGGAGTCTTGTAAGCGATCCAGACAAAAAACCCCGATTCGGCTGCTTAGCCATTTAGGTGTTCTTTCGAAAGATTGGAATTTAATCCATGCAGTTAACATTGACGAAGAAGAGATCGGATTGATTAAAGCGGCTGGCGCCAATGTGATTCACTGTCCGGTTAGCAATGCGAAAACGGGAGTCGGAATCGCTCCGATTCGGGCTCTTGAGGCGGCGAATGTGACTATTGGATTGGGAAGCGATGCTTGCAGTAACAACAATACCAATAACATTCTTAATGAAGCTTATTTTGCTTCTATGCTTCACAACGCCATACATCGAGATCCGCGGGCGATCACTCTCGAAAGATTGAAGCAATGGTTAACGACGAACGGATATCACATTCTCGGAAAAAAACAGAAAGGGACTCTTGAAGTTGGGGAGCCTGCGGACCTTCTTTTGTGGTCATTAAAAGAACCTGCTTTTGTTCCAGTCCCATACGGCCATTTTGATTCGACCCTGTTTAATAATGCTCCGGATATCAAACCGCATACTGTGATTATTCGCGGCGTTGTAGTCGTAGACAATTATCAATTTAAACGGATAGAGGAAGAGACCATCTGCGCTCAGGCAAATGAAACAAGTCTCAAAATTTTATCCTCCAGGAGACAGAAATCATGCAGTGCTTCAAGGTAGCTAAACTTGCTTTGCTGGGTGGAACCGGGGTTGGAAAAGATACGTTTGTTCAAATTTTTCGAAAAAATTTTCCCCGTGTTTCTTGTCAGTTGATCCGTTTAGCGGAACCACTCTATGAAGTTCAGCGCTTTATTTATAAAACTTGTTCGAAAGAGATTTTGGGTGATGTCCAAGATGGAATTTTGCTCAATTTTTTGGGAAAACACATGAGAAGTATAAACTCAAATGTGCTACTAGATCGTTTTGCGCAATCGGTGCAAGAACTGGAATCGAGAGTTGATATGATTCTTTGCAGCGATGTCCGTCCCGTCGATGTTCAATTTGTTAAAAAGATGGGATTTACAGTTGTCTATATTACTGCTGATCCTCAACTGACGCTTGAACGGCGAAAAAAAAGAGGCGATCTTTCTCTCGGCAACAGCGGACATGAAACTGAAGCTGGGATCTCAGCCGATATGTATGACTTTCAAATCAGCAACAATACTACTCTTAAAGACTATGAGAAATCGACCATTCAATTTCTAGAGAATTTTTGCCATGATTTTAACTGGTGTTGAAATTGAAAAAGGGGTGTTTGCGAAGAAAATTCATATTTCTCCTTTTTCAAAGAGTCAGATCAATCCAAATAGTTACAATTATCGATTAAGCCCGATCCTTCTAGAAATTATCGATCCGGTCATCGATCCTGTATCTGAAAGCCAATCAAGAAAAATAGAAATTCCCGAAGAGGGATTTCTGTTATTGCCAAGACATCTTTATTTGGGGTGTACCTTAGAAGAGATTGGAAGCAATGAATATGTACCAACCTTGATGGGAAGGTCGTCCCTTGGCCGCTTGGGTTTGTTTTTGCAGATTACTGCCGATTTAGGGCAGCTTGGGACCCGCCATGCTTGGACGTTGGAATTGAAAGTTGTTCAGCCGTTAGTTGTTTATCCAAAGATGATAATCGGTCAAGTTTGTTTTTGGAAGGTGGAAGGACATAATGACTCTCTTTATAATGGTAAGTATTCTGGAGACTTTGTGCCCCAATGTAGCAAATTGCACCAGGAATTAATGCTTCATGATTCTTACGGGAAAAAAAATTCAAGAAGAGATCTTTCAAAAGAAGATCATTATAGATCCTTTTGATCCCAATCGAATTAATCCCAATTCATATGATTTTCGCTTGGGAAGAACGTTAAGAATTTATAAGAATTACATTCTTGACCCAAAAAAAGAAAATGAAACTTCTGTTATCGAAATCCCACCTGAAGGGTACATTCTGAAACCGGAAGTTTTGTATCTCGGGCATACCGAAGAGGTGATGGGCAGCAATTATTATGTTCCCATCATTAGAGGCAGATCTTCTATTGGGCGAATTGGATTATTTATCCACATTACAGCTGATCTTATCGATATAGGATCGATCAATCAATGGACGTTGCAAATGCATTGTGTGCAACCAGTCCGTGTTTACGCTGGGATGCTAATTGGTCAGGTAACCTTTTGGAGGGTTGAGGGGGAAATCACCCTATATAAAGGGAAATACCAAGGAAGCCGAGGCCCTATGGCTTCTCAGATTCATAAAGATTTTCATCTCAAGTAGAAAAACTACTGATTGAGGAATTAGAAGACTTTTAAAGCAAGATCATGGTTATTAATTATATGTTGTTGGGAATCAGGATTTTGCGTTAAGCGACGGGGGTGCTTGCTTCGGATCAAAAATTTGAGGGATTCCCTTGTGCAAATGCCGATTCTTCAGGTTATTTCGGTATTGATGCCGTGAACAAAAACTCTAAAATAGTTTGGAGGTTTTGGAAAGGTTTTTGACCCGGAGCGATCTGCACAGAAAAAGACTCTTCCAGAAAAAACCTGAGATCCAAATGATCGAAAACATCGTCGCCCTTATCAACGCATGACTGCAAATCTTTGTCGAGCAAATCCATTGAAAATGGAGCTTGCGTTTTTGTTTGTTCCCAAAGTTGGCTAATATTCATACAAAATC
>Ga0153915_10001391_pt1 | contig 22185 bp, 17 predicted proteins | sample Opewatmetagenome_2_FD_107003 | JGI IMG/M metagenome (GOLD analysis project Ga0153915, IMG submission 107003) | Freshwater wetland microbial communities from Ohio, USA - Open water 3 Core 3 Depth 3 metaG | ecosystem: Environmental > Aquatic > Freshwater > Wetlands | place: USA: Ohio, Lake Erie...
ACTCTTAATTTAAACTTTTTCATTTGAGGGAAACTATCGCCTCTTAAAGGGAGAGAAAAGATAGTTTATTACTGAACTTGCTTAAGCTGCTTTTTAAAATAGTAAAATATTCTTACCGCCGGGAAAGTAATAGACTGTTCTTTTGTTTGTTTTGTCAATAGCAGTAAGATTACGGAGGGCTGGGGAATTAAAAAAGGGCGCTCGAAGCGCCCTTAAAGAAAATTACTTTATAAGTTCAATCATAGTTGATATTTCCGCAACCGTTTTATCATCGATACCGTCCGAACCGACAACATTAAACCTGATTCTACCGTTTTTATCAATTACAAATTTAGTGGGGATGCCGGACACCTTATAGCTTGCAACTACTTTATCTTCTTCATCCAACAATACGTGTAAAGTATAATTGTTCTTCTTTATAAATTCCGCAGCATTATTTTTTTTCCAGTTTTTGTCTCCCTTGCTTTCTTCTGGAATAGTCTGCCATGTATTTACAAATAGAAATTCAACGCCTTTATCTTTCCACACATTGAGAGCCTTCTGCATTCCGGGAAAAGAACCGACACAGGGGCCGCACCATGTAGCCCAGAAATCAACAATAACAATTTTTCCCTTAAGAGAAGAAAGGGTAACTTTTTTCCCGTCAAGATCATAGAGAGTAAAATCAGGCGCCGGCTCATTTATCATTTCTTTTTTAAGCTTTTCATTCAGATAGTTTTTAGCGTCTTTTGTCAGTTTTGCCAAATAAGTATCGAAGTCTGTTTCGCTTCCGTTTTTCTTAATGTAAATCTTTTTTGCAAGAGCTGTTCTTGATTCCGTAGGCATTTCCGCTGTAATTAGAGTTTCAATTTCCTTAGAAGCTTTATCTATCTTATTCAGTTCATACAAAAGATTTATATACTTTTCGTTTAATCCAGGGTCGGCATTATCTCCTGTAAGCGAAGAGAGAGCTTCTTGGTACAAACCAAGAGCCTCTTCTTTTTTACCGAGACTAGCGGAAGCTTCTGCTAATGTTGCAACTGCCGAAGCGATAGAGGAATTATTTTGTTCGAGCCATTCTTCGTTCGAAAGATATGCCGGTTTATTCTCAGTAGAATTAAGTTTCTGACGGGCTTTATCAACAGCGGCCTTGCTCAGGTTATAAGCCAAGTCCAATTCCTGTTTTGCATAAATATATCCTTTTGCAATGTAACCCATATATACCGGAGAAATATCATCCATATATTTATTAATAAATTCCGCCCCTTCTTTATATTTTTTTTCTTTTATGAAAAGGTTATTTATTGAATAAATGCCGCTTGCAACATACGGGCTTGCCGGAAAATCCTTTTTAAATGACGCAAATAATTCAAGTTTTTTATCAAGGTTTTTTTCGCTGCTGATATTCATATAAACAAACATAGCGGCAGCCGGATCTTTGGGGAATTTTTCAAGAATAATTTTTTTGTACTCGTCAGCTTTATCTTTCTGTTTAATCTGGCCGTATATTCTCTGAAAATATGAATAATCTTCAGCGGTTAAATTACTTTTTTCTTCCATCTTTTTAAGTTCTGCCGCAATTAAATCGAATCCTTTTTCTTTCAGCACATTCATCATAATGGTAATATAATCTTTAACATATTTATCTTTTATAGCCGGTTTGGTTTTAAAAAGATTTTTAAGGTTCTTATAAGCGGCATTTAAATCTGTTTCTGCTCCTATAAAACGCCCCCATGAATAGGGCGCCAATGCATATATTGCAAGCCCCGCATCGCTTTCTTTGCCTTTATTGTTATAAAGGCGGATGTAATATCCCTTCTTATTGTTGGCTTCAACTTTTTTCCCTTCGCTGAATTTTAAACCGACTATTTCGGCTTTTTCGTTAACTTTAAATGAGCCCGTAAATAACGAGTTTTTCTTTTCCATTTCGACAACAGCCAGATCAATCACTGTTTTGTCGGAACAAAAGTAGGCGCTCATTTTTATTTTTTCAGCTTTTTCCAGATTTGTGCCGGCCGGATTAAATGTAACAGTAACTTTATCCCCTGCTTTCGGTTTTGCCGGAGAAACCTTTAACGAATTATCCTTCCCTTCAATAATACCGCTCAACAGGAAAATTCCCGTTAAAACAGTAAGAAATAATTTCTTTTTCATAGCGCTCCTTTGGTGTTAAATGATTTTGTATAAGGAAAAATAAAAATTTATGCGGAATAAACTCCATTAAATTCCCATTATAATGAGATAAAATTAAGCAGGAAGGCGCATAATAGGACTTTTAACTCCGCTTATAATTAAATAGCTTTCTTTTATTCAGAAAATATTTCTTATTTTTTCAGCCTGATTTAAGAACTATATAAGGAGTGGCATTAATACTCAAATGGGTATTCTCGTAAGTGTTCTTGCAAACTTAGGTTTAGTCTTTGCTTTTATATATCTGATGCGGAAGAAAAATTTTCTTTCTTTTTTCCAGGGAGGGCGCTGGTGGCTTACCTGGCTCGCAATAGGCATAATAACATTAATGGATGAAATAACTTCTGTTTTTTATGCACATGCCGAAGCATACGCCGCAATTCAGGGAAAAGCAATTATTTATATAGCCTTAACCTCCATTCTGATCCGTTTTTTAAGCACAAGAATGGTTGAAATATCAGAAATTCTTGAAGTCAACGGATTGCGAGGAGGGGGGGTTTACTCTTTTTCCTATCTCGTACTGGGGCCTTCGGCTTCTTTTATTGCCGTTTCTTCAATTCTGGTCGATTACATTCTCACAGCCGTTCTTTCAACTGTGAGCGCCATAAACAACGGCACTTCATTTTTAAATATCGGGTCGGGAGTACAGTATCTCCTGATGTTCGCAGTTATATGGGGAATAACTTTTTTAAATATTCTCGGCATAAAAGAAAACGCAAAATTCACATTCTGGATTTTTGTTCTTGCTTCGTTTGTGCTCATTAATTTAATTCTCGGTGGAATAATAAATTTTGACGCCGGAGCCACTCAGAAACTGCATGCCGGTTTTAAATCATTTATCGGCGATTTTAAAACAGGAAGCTTATTCGATTCCTATTACATGGTAATTCTTGGAGTCGGAAGCTGTATCCTCGCATATTCGGGAATTGAGTCGGTTCTCCAGACGGCATCTCTTGTTAAAAGCTGGAAGGAAATAAAAAAAGCTTATCTGTTTCTCGCTTTAACCGTGGGCATTGTCACCCCATTAATCGGGCTTTTAGCGTTAACATCAAACGTTGATGTAAATGCGCACAGCACAGACCTTATAACGCAGTTCGCTTCGCTGGTACATGGGCCGGCATTCGGATATATCGTGGGGGGAATTGCATCAATCACTTTGATTATGGCGGTAAATACCGCTATGGTTGCATCCGCCGAACTAATAGAAAAAATAGCGGAAAAATATAATTACCCCGCGCTTATTATGCTGAATAAAAGACAGTCCCTTTACAGAATACATATTATGAATGCTGTGTTCTATTCTTTCATTCTCGTAATAACCGGAGGACAGCAGAGAATGCTTGCCCATATGTATGCCGTAGGACTTGTAGCAAGCTTCTGCATCAATACATTTTCACTCATTAAATACCGTTATTCAAAGGGCACAAAGGAAATTACCTATCATACATCCCGCACCGGGACGGTGGTATTGTTCATTATTCTGTTAAGCACATTTATATTCATCTTCACGCATAAATACGAAGGCGCATTACTCTGGCTTATAGTTACAGTAATAGTTTTAATAGGCGGACTTTTAATGTACAGAAAACGCGCTCCTGAAATTCCGAGACGCCGCCAGACCCATTCGCCGATGGATATTATCTTTTCAATTGCCGAATCTTCTTCGGAAAATATTAATATTTTCTTCAGAAGGCCGAATGAGAAAGATTTCAACAGCGTCGGGGATGATTCGATATATATAAGTTTTTATACTCCCCGCCTTGAAGAGCCTGTCGCTACAGTAAAAAATCATTTCTGGCTTTCAATACAAAAAAGAATGGGATTATTTGAAATGATATACGGGCTTCTTGAGACCCTGAAATATGAAGTAGGTCCTGAAAAAAGAATTACCTTCCATTTCGGATGGCCTTCCTCTTCCTGGATAGACAGAATGTCAATCGGCTTTATGATATTTAAATTAATGAGGCTTCCAAAACGGTTTCCAGACTTTGATTTTGTCATTGAACACTTTAAACATAATAAAGCAAAAACAGCTTTGGCAAAATAAATTTTACTTAAAAAGGATTAAATCGTTTGAATACGGTCATAAGCGTAGTTATTAACTTAGGGCTGGTATTTCTTTTCATCTACATAATAAGAAAAGAAAACTTTCTGTCCTTCTTTAAAGGAGGGCGCTGGTGGCTTACCTGGCTTGCCATAGGAATAATTACGCTTATGGACGAGCTGACTTCAATTTACTACGCCCCTTATGAAGCATTCCGCTTTATAGGCCCCAAGGCCGCAATTTATATAACTATTACCTCCCTGTTAATCCGTTTTCTAACTACAAGAATGGTAGAAATTGCCGAGATACTCGAAGTAAACGGGCTTAAGGGAGGAGGCGTATATTCTTTTTCCGATCTTGTGCTCGGGCCTTCGGCATCCTTTGTGGCTGTAGCCTCTATTCTGGTAAGTTACGTTCTTACCGCCGCTATATCTACTGTAAGCGCCGTTGAAAACGGAACAACATTTTTTAACATGAGCGGCGCAATAAAATATCTGCTTATGTTCATTGTAGTGTGGCTTATAACATTTCTAAATATTCTCGGAATTAAAGAGAACGCTAAATTCACATTCGGCATATTTGTTTTTGCGGCTTTTGTTTTAGTTAATTTAATTCTGGGGGGATTTTATAGTTTCGATTCTGTTTCCGCCGCAAAACTGGGAAGCAGTTTTAAAGATTTTACAAATGATTTTTCTTCGGGGAATTTTTTCAAATCGTACCCTCTTGCAATTGTGGGCATCGGAAGCTGTATTCTGGCATATTCAGGAATAGAATCGGTGCTTCAAACCGCTTCCCTTGTTAAAAGCTGGAAAGAAATTAGAAAAGCATATTTATTCCTTGCTGTAACCGTCGGAATAGTTACTCCCCTCATAGCCCTGCTTGCGTTATCGGCAGATATTAATATGAACGCGAAAAACATTGAAACCACGCTTATACCTGTCTTTGCTGAACATGTAAACGGAAAACTCTTCGGAATGCTCGTAAGCGCAATGGCTTCAATTACATTAATTATGGCGGTTAATACGGCAATGGTGGCTTCCGCCGAACTGATAGAGAAATTTGCAGAAAAATATAACTATGACTGGCTGATTAAATTAAACAAGAGGCAATCCCTTTATAAAATTCATCTTCTCAATGCGGTATTCTATTCATTCATACTCGTAATAACATCGGGAAGCCAGGCAATTCTTGCGGAAATGTACGCTGTAGGGCTTGTTGCAAGTTTTTGTATTAATACCTTCTCCCTTTTAAAATACCGCTATTCCAAGGGGACAAAAGAAATAACCTACCATACTTCCCGCACGGGGACATTAATTCTTTTTATTATACTTCTCAGCACATTCATATACATTATATATGAACGGCAGTACGGAACAATGCTTTGGGCAATTATCACAATTCTGGTTCTTTTATCGGGATTAAGCATTTACAAAAAACGCTCCCCCGAAAAGAAACGCCGGGAACTTACCGACTCGCCTATGCAGATTATATTTGCAATTGCGGAATCAACCTCAAATAAAGTCGATTTATACTTCCGACGCCCTCGCGAGACAGAAAAAATAAATGACGACAGCAATTCGATTTATGTGAGTTTTTATATTCCCCGCCTCGAAGAACCCAGTTCGATTGTTGAAAACCATTTCTGGCTTTCGCTTCAAAGCCGGGTTAGCCTTGTTGATATGATTTACGGCCTTTTGGAAACCCTCAACTACGAAGTTGAGCCGGAGAAGGAAATACACCTTCATTTCGGGTGGCCTCTGTCTTCCTGGATAGACAGGATATCGATTGGTATGATGATTTTTAAACTTATGAGAATGCCCCGCAAATTCCCGCGCTTTCACTTTCATATGGATTATCACGCGAACAGTTACAAACCCCCGAGAAAAATTATTAAAGGAAAGTAAACTTATTCTCCTTCGTATGTTTTTTTCAGCATTTCTATTTTATCATCCAGAATAAGATGGTCGGCAAATCCTTTCAGATAATGGCACTCCCTGCATGCCTCAATTTCACTGCGCTTTCCATTCAAATGATGCATCCTGAATTTTCTTATTTCCTCTCCTTCCCAAATCTCTTTTAAGCTTTTTTTAGACACATCCCCTACAATTGCGCCGAAACTCCAATCGACACAGCAGACCGAAACCTGCCCGTCGAAATTAATTGCAAGAGACCTGAAGGGTTCGGGGCATACTTTTTTATTGCGCAGTTTTGCAGTTCCCCCCATAGATCTTTTTACATTTACTCCGAGCGTAAAATCCTTTATGCCCGAGTTTGACCATCCCATTAATTGATTAACATTAATAATATCGGCAATTGAGGAAAAGTCACTAAAGAATTTTTCAATTTCACTTTTGGAAAGATTAACGTCCACAATTTTAATTTTAACCGCAGGGCCTGTATTCCGCCTTTTTTTCTCTTCATAAAGGAACTTTACGTTTTCCTTTATTTTCTCATAGTCCGAAAAATTACTGGTTATTTTTTTATATCCGTCATTTGTAACATGCTCAATTGAAATTCTCAGCGCATCAAGCCCGCCTTCAATTATCTCAACTGCTTTCTCTTTTGTAAGTAACGAGCCGTTCGTTGTTGTTTCAACCGATAATGCGGTTCCGCTTTCTTTCGCATAAGAAATTATCTTTTTCAGGTCTTTATGAATAAGCGGCTCGCCGTCTTTATAAAGATGCATTTCCAATACTTTTGTGCCGCTTTCGTTTACCATTGCTTTCAAGTCGTCTATAATCTTTACGAACAGCTCAAAGGCCATCATTCCCTGCGGGCGGTTTATCTTTTCAAGAAGGTTTTTGTCCCCCGTGGGGCAGAAAGTACATTTAAAATTACACAGGTTCCCTATATCTATATGAAGCGACTGAGGAACCGGAATAGGAAGCTGTTTATATAAAGGCTGTGTAAAAAGGAACGGCAGCAACTCCCTTGCCGCGCTGCGCAAGCGCCAGGGCAGCAGATCATACATCTCTTTTAAACCGCGTCTTCCCTTTGAAAGAATATTCGCCATAATATTTTTTCTATTTCCCCATATTATTGTTAAATTCCTGCCTCAGTTAAAAATATAAAAGATAAAATACAATTGACGAAACAGTTCAGAAATAATAACTCAAATATATCCGATAAAAAAGGAAAAAAGAATTTTTCTCTTTATATAAAAGAAGAATCTGCGCGGCACAGGCCTCCGGGCGCCGCCGATGTTGAAAAAACCGAGCCCCTTGTTATTCTTGATTACGAAGATGAAATCAGAATTAAACATTCCGCTTTTACAAAGTTTCTAAAAGATTCAGGAATAACCGTAAAACCGGAGACTATTATTAAATCCCCCAGGCCGCGCAAGTACCGCGCTACTTCTAAACGAAAGGTTTTTGAATCGAAGGGGAAATTCTATTTCCTTTACGCCGATGAAAGCTACCCTTCAAGAAACGATTTGTTCCGCCCGTCGCTGCTTGAACCCGATGAACATAGAATAATCTTTGAATACTTATGCCGCTTATTCAACGAACCGGGTTATACTTTTCTTTCCCGTTCAATGAATTTTGTTATTATACGCGGAAGCTATACGGAATTTTCGGTTATCTTCAATATCAACAAAATAAATGCGGATGTTATAAAAAAACTGAAAAATGTATCGGAAAAACTTAAAGAACTGGAAATAAATATCGTTTCGGCATTCAGTTATTACGACCCCACCCGTTCTGAATACTATTTTGAGACAGAACGGCCTGAGAAAGAAGTTGCATTTAAAAAATTTTTCGGGCCTGAATATCTATTCCTTAAATACGGCGATAAGAAATTTTCATATCACCCCACTTCATTCTCGCAGATAAACGAATCTATCATTCCCCTGCTCGCCGAAAAAGCGGAAAGTCTTTTAAAGCCCGGCAAAGATGAGCATTTTTACGATTTATACTGCGGATACGGTTTATTCGCCTGCAATTTTGCTAAAAGCTATGCGGAAACAACCGGTATTGAAGCTTCGGCGGCTTCAATTAAATCGGCGGTAATAAACGCAAAATATTTTCCCGGCGGCGAAAGGGCGAAATTTCTTGTCAAAAGAATAACCGCTGAAACTCTGGAGCAGTCTCTTTCTTCTTCTGTAAAAGAGAAAGAGGTTTTTCTTTTAGACCCGCCCCGAAACGGAACAGAAAAAGATGTTATAAGCGTTATCGCCGGAAGAATCCCGTTTAAGGCGCTTCATATTTTTTGCGGCGTTGATGAAATTCCCGCGGGGATAGAAGAATGGGAAAAATGCGGGTATAAATTAATTTCTTTATCGCCGATGGATTTGTTCCCCGGTTCGCCGAATCTTGAAACGCTTGCGCTCCTTTCTAGATAATTTATCAATGAAGAGATTTTAAAGCAAGCGCAACAACGACCGCTTTTTCGAGTATTCCCAAAGCCCCTTGCAAAAATTTAATCCAGCCCGGAGTGGTATCTTTCGTTTCTTTTTGTATATCCTTCATCATCTGCTTCAGGTTTTCTTCCGCAATTTCCCTCGGGCTTTTCTGGCTTTCGGCAATTACTTCCCTAAGGGATATTTTTCTCAGGCCTTCGATATAAGGAATATTTCTCGGATCAATATTCCTTTGTTTATCTTCCAAAAATTTCCACATGGAGATTCCGGTGGAATCATATCCGCTTTCGATTATTTTTCTTTTGGGAAAAGTTTTAAGCGTATCGGCGTAATTGCGTTCCTGAGCAAGAGACGCCCCCGCCGTTAAAATAAAGAAAAGCATTATCAAGAATTTCATAAACATTAAACTGCTATGAGAAAAAGTAGTTCCTGAAAACCATATGGCGGCTTAATAAAAAAATATTAATATTTAATTATTCGGTTAAAAGAAGCCGGAGAATATTATAGTTCTGTTTTGCGAATTAAAATGACGGGGGGTAAAAACGGATTAATCTTTTTTCTTAACAACTTCTCTAACAGCCATTCCAACAGCAACGGCGGCTTGTGCAACACCGAGAGCGTTCACAACAACTTTCTGCCATGCCGGCCTTTTATCCTGCATATTCCTTTGTATATCGGTTAAAATGCTTTGTGCATTTTCCTGAGCTGCTTCCTGTTCGGTTTTAATTCCTCCTGCAATAACTTCTTTTAATGAAGTCTTTTGAAAGTCAGCGAGGTATCCCATATCGGCGGCGTTGTAGTTAAGTCCGCTCTCCTGAAGAATTTTGTTCCGGTTAACCGGGGGCGGGGATTGCTTTTCTTTATTCAATTGATTATTATGCAAAGGGCTGCCAACGGCTTTCGATAATGAATCTTTTCCTGTCTGCGCCATGCAAACTGCCGCATGCAATAAAATAATCGTAAAAATTAAAATTCTCATATATTCTTTAGACTCATTCCGCTTTTGAATTGTTCCGAAATTACTCAATTATTCATAAATAATAAAATAAATCTCAATATGAGGAGGTAAACATGTCGGTGGCAATTACATCCGATATCCATTTGGGCAATCCCGATTCCCGCCTTTCGGACGGGACTGATTTTTATCCTTATGGTTTCTATAAGGATTTCAGAGAGGCTATATTCAGCTTTACCGGAACAGAACCTTTAGAAGCGCTTATTCTTAACGGCGATATTCTTGATTTCTCAATTAACTCATTTGAAAAATCTATTCATATCGGAAGGCATTTTTTTCAGCAGCTTTACGCCGATAAAATAGCGCGCGAAATTATTTACATACCGGGAAATCACGATAAGCAAATCTGGGACGGCACCGAGTGGGATTCCCGCATTATAAAAAAACTAAATGAATACAGCGATCCTGAAGAGTTCAGGCATTACCAGAGCGGCGCCGTTAATCTGAAGAATAGCCCGATTATTGACCTTGATAAAGTAAAAAGAGGCCCCGATAATACTTACGGCAATATATATTTAAAAGGATTATTCAAAAGCAAAGAAGAATCGCTTCCGGTAAATATCGTTTACCCTAATCTTTATATTATAACTGAAAAAGATTCGATAATCGTTACTCACGGGCATATGATTGAGCCTGCATGGGTTATTTTATCGGAACTGCTGTACGGCCTTGATAAATATCTTCCGGGAAATATAAATATGAGCCGTCTTGAAGCATGGAATGTCCCGGTTACGGCCTCAATCTGCACCGGAATCGGGCAGGCAAAAGAAGTCTCCGATCTGATACGGCTTATTGCCGAACAGGCATATAATAAGCGCACTGAAGCCTTATCCGACCTGCTTGATCATTTTGCCAGAAAAGCTTTGAACAAAACAAAGGGCGCATATAAATATTTTCTTGAACATGTTGTATTTAAATACGGAAAGAAAAAAATTCTTGATATTGCCGTGAATATTGAAAAATCCCGCTTTAACGAAGAGAAACTGAAAAGCGACATTGCGCAGAAAAGGCTTGTCACATTTTATAATTCAACGCTTGCAATTATGGATGAATTAAAACTGCCGAAGCCTAATAAATTTATTTACGGACATACTCATCTTGCAACCCCGGCTTCAAAACCATTTAAACTGCCTGCTTTAACGGGGGATTTAAATTATTACAATACCGGCGGGTGGCTTCCTCAAAAAGATTCTAAAAAAGATATTCAAACGCACGCAGAGGTTTTTCTGATTGACAAAAAAAGATTTGAAAGTGTTTCCATTTAGGATGCTTATTAAAAAAAGAGTTTATGTTTAAAACAAAAGAGTCCGGCAGAACCGGACTCTTTCTGTAAAAAAAAGAAACTTATCTTCCTATCTTATCAAGATGTTCTTTCTTAGCCATTAATTGTTCTTTTGTTTCAACATTATTTTCGTCTTTAATAATAGCTTCGGTAGGGCAGGCAGAAACGCACTGCGGTTCATCATAGAAACCTACGCATTCCGTGCATTTTTCAACGACAATATAAGTATGGTCTTCAGAAACGGCAGGATATTCGTTGCCGCCAAGATTGTAAGCCATTCCGGCTGAATAAATTGCTGTATTGGGGCATTCTGCTTCGCAGGCATTGCATGATATACATTCATCGGTGATGATTACTGACATGACTGTTCCCTCGATTTAATTTTGAAAAGTTGTTAAAATTCAGTGGTAAAAATAAAAAAAATACTCTGTAATCCGAAATAATTTTTCCCGATTTTATCTTCGGAGGCGGTGTCTGTTTTTACAAATGTTCGTTTTAGTTTAAAAATATTGAGTTATTAGAAAACTCTTTGGTTATTGCCTGCCGCCGCGTAAAGCACAAAAACGACTTTAAGAATTTTTACAATTAATCGATCAGTGTAATAGAATATCTTCTTCGGTTTTGCGCTTTGTTTTAACAAATGTCTTAAAGCTTGCTTATTTTTGTACTATCGTTTTAATCATATAGGATTTTCCAATGCTCCAATACATAAACTCTATACCCGTTATAGTCAGAACTACTTTCCTTCTTATTCTTTCTAATATATTTATGACATTTGCCTGGTACGGCCATTTAAAAAACCTATCCGATAGAAAATGGTATATAGCCGCTTTTGTAAGCTGGGGAATTGCCCTTTTTGAATATCTGGTTCAGGTTCCGGCAAACAGAATAGGCTATACCGAACTTTCGCTGGCGCAGTTAAAAATACTTCAGGAAGTTATAACTCTCTCTGTTTTTGTCCCTTTTGCTATGATTTATATGAAACAGCCCTTTAAAACCGACTATATTTATGCGGGTTTCTGCATCCTCGGGGCTATTTATTTCATTTTCAGGTCATAAAAGTTTAAAAAATACTTTAAATTTGGAACACTTTGGGGGAATACCCCGTCAAAATAATTGTTATTTTTCCAATAAAAAAGGGAACACCGGTGAAATCTATTATTGCTGTAACTTTAATATCTTCTTTTTTTCTCTGCGCTGCAATTTATGCGGGCGGCCCCGATGGTAAAAAGAAGCCTGCTTTTGATTTAAATAATCTTGATAAAAGCGTAAGCCCGAAAACCGATTTTTACCAGTATGCAATCGGCGGATGGCTTAAGAATAATCCCATACCGGATCAATATTCGAGTTGGGGAAGTTTCGAAAATCTTTACGAAGAGAACATTGCTGTTTTAAAGAAAATTATGGAATCGGCTGCGGGCAATAAAACAGCCCCCAATGGAAGCCAGATTCAAAAGGTGGGAACATTCTATCGCCTTGGAATGAGTGAACATGCAATTGAAAAAGACGGGTACAATCCCATCAAAGAAGACCTTGCAAAAATTGACGCGGTTAAAAATGGAGACGACCTGATTAATACCGCGGCATATTTTCATCTTAATCTCGGCGCTCCGTTTTTCAGTTTCGGTTCTTCCGCGGATGCAAAAAACAGCGATTGGAATATTGCGCAATTGTATCAGGGAGGCACGGGACTGCCGGACAGGGACTACTATCTCGGCGATGACGCCCGCTCGAAAGAAATAAGAGAAAAATATGCGCGGCATATTGCAAATATGTTTAAGCTTATCGCTATTGATGAAAACGCCGCAAAGAAAGATGCGTCGATTGTGCTTGATATTGAAACAAAGCTTGCCAAATATTCACGTTCGAGAGTTGAACTTCGCGATCCTGAAAAAAATTATAATATAATGAGTCTCAACGAGCTTGTTAAAAAAGCCCCCGGATTCAACTGGAAATTATTTTTTGCATCAATAGGCGTAAAAAACCCGGGGAAGATAAATGTAAGCCAGCCTGAATTTTTTACTTCCCTCGGAAATTTGATAAATGAAATTTCTCTTGAAAACTGGAAGGTATATTTAAAATGGAATTTATTAAGCAATGCCGCTCCTTATCTTAGTTCTGCTTTCGTTAACGAGCGTTTTGAATTTAACGGTAAATTCCTTAACGGCGCAAAAACGCTTTCCGAGCGCTGGAAAAGAGTTCTTCAGGCGGCGGATGGTTCTCTTGGAGAGCTTATAGGACAGCTTTATGTAAAAGACAACTTTCCTCCCGAAGCGAAAAACCGCGCGGTTAAAATTGTAAAAAATCTTCTGTCTGCAATGGGAGACCGCATTAAGGGAGTTGACTGGATGAGCGAAGCTACAAAGAAACAGGCTCTTAAGAAACTTGCGTCATTCAACGTTAAAATAGGTTATCCCGATAAATGGATAGATTATTCAAAACTTGAAATAAAAGATGACTCATATTATAAAAACATTGTGCGTGCAAGCCATTTTTCGTTTGTAAAAAGCATTAAAGAAATCGGCAAAAAAGTGGACAAATCAAAATGGTATATGACTCCACAGACTGTCAACGCTTATTATGAACCGTCTTTAAATGAAATAGTTTTTCCAGCGGGTATTTTACAGCCTCCTTTCTTCGATAAAGACGCCGATGACGCTATTAACTACGGCGCAATGGGAGCTGTTATCGGGCACGAAGTTACTCACGGATTCGACGATCAGGGAAGACAGTACGATCTTTCGGGAAATTTAAAAGACTGGTGGACTAAAGAAGATAATGATAAATTTAAAGAAAGGACTAAGGGCCTTATTGATCAATATAATAATTTTGCGGTAATTGATACTTTTAAAGTAAACGGGGAACTTACGCTCGGCGAAAACATTGCCGATCTCGGAGGGTTGACCGTTGCAATGCAGGCTTTTAAAAAGACGGAACAATATAAGAAAAATGAAATTATAGACGGCTTTACTCCGGCGCAGCGCTTTTATTTATCGTGGGCGCAGGTGTGGAAAACAAACATACGCGATGAAACCGCTAAACTTTATTTAAAAATAGACGTTCATTCTCCCGCTAAAGCAAGAGTTATCGCTCCGCTTAAGAATCTGCCCGATTTCTTTGAAGCATTCAAAGTGATACCGGGGGATAAAATGCGGAACGCAGAAAAAGATATTGTAAAAATTTGGTAAATATATTCTCCCCTTTCTTTAATAAAGAGGGGGAGAAATATGAAACTGAAACAAGGGAATAATAAATAAACACACTAATAATAAGAGATAAAAAATGCATGCTCTTGAAGTAAAAGATCTAAGCAAAAGCTTCGGTTCTATTCATGCCGTTGACAATGCCTCTTTCAGCGTTCCCGAGGGGTCCATATTCGGGCTCATCGGAAGAAACGGAGCGGGAAAGACAACTACAATCCGCATGATGATGGGAATTTATCTTCCCGACAGCGGCGAAGTTAACCTGCGCGGGGTGAAAGTAGGGCAGGAATTTAAAAATAAAGCAGGCTACCTTCCCGAAGAAAGAGGATTATATAAAAAAATGAAAATTCTTGATACTCTTCTTTTCTTTGCTGAAGTTAAAGGAAAATCGGGGCGCGCTGTTGAAAAGAAAGCTATTGAATATCTAAAACGTTTTGAACTTTACGACCGCCGCCTTACAAAGGTTGAAGAACTTTCAAAAGGAAACCAGCAGAAAATTCAGTTCATTGCAACCATTCTTCACGATCCCGATTTCATTATTCTTGACGAACCTTTCTCCGGGCTTGATCCCATTAACACAAATCTGCTTCGGGAAATAATCATGGAAAAGAAGCAGGAAGGAAAAGTCATTATTCTTTCTACTCATCTGATGGACTTTGCAGAAAAGATGTGCGACCACCTTGCCATGATTGACCAAGGCAAAGTTATTCTTCACGGCTCATTGACAGATATTAAAGCAAAATATTCTCAGAGAAATATTGCTCTTAATTATTCGGGGGATATTTCCTTCCTGAAAGGAAACCCTCTCGTTGAAAAGATTACCGATTTCGGCAATTCAACCGGAATAAGAGTGAAAGAGGAAAAACACACTCAGGAACTTCTTAAAGCTCTGATTGAAAGAAACGTAATAATTAAGAAATTTGACGCTAATGATATTTCACTGCAGGAAATATTTGTTGAGCTTGCAGGAAAAGAAGATGACCCTTTTGAAGTTAAGGAGGTGCGCAATGTTCAATAACCGTATTCTTGCCGTAATTAAGCGGGAGCTTAGGGAAAAACTGCTTTCAAAATCTTTTATTATTATGACGCTTCTTATGCCCGCTCTTATGTTCGGATTTATTCTTATACAAACATTTATCATGTCCTTTGAAGGAGGCAAATTAGCAATAAAGATTGTTGCCGAGACTCCTTCTTTAATGAACGATTTTAAAACCGAGCTTGATACCGCCGATTTTGTAAAAAGCGGGAAAATTCAAATTGAATGTTTGTCTATGGACAAACCGGCTTTCAAATCCTATCTTAAATCAATAAAAAAAGAAATTCTTGATGAGAAAACGAATGCCGTATTATTCATCGGGACAAACGCTGTAATGGATAAAAAAGTGGAGATTTACTCTCAAACATCTAATCCTTCCATTACAGAAAAATTGAATAAACCCATTAACAAAGTTCTTGTTAACGGTTACTTTGCCGGACGCCTTTCTTATTCGGAAATGCAGCTTGCCGCAAAGGGAGTCGATTTTTACGGCTATACAATTACTAAAACAGAAGGAATAAAAGAAGAAAGCCACGGAAACCTTGTTTTGTCATACGTTCTTACAATGCTTCTTTATATGGGATTGTTGACTGCCGGCACTCAGATGATGCAGTCGGTTATGGAGGAAAAAACCAACCGTGTTGTTGAGATACTTTTATCCTCATTAAAGCCGAAAGAGCTTCTTGGCGGCAAGATAATAGGCGCTTCGGTTACCTCGTTTTTCCAGATGCTTATATGGCTTTCCCCCATTATCCTTCTTCTCTCCACAACATTGTTCCAAATACCTGCAAAATATATTCCTGATGTATCTCTTTACCATTTTGCCTATTTGTTTTTTAACTTTATTTGCGGACTTATAATTTACATAGGGCTTTTTGCGGCGGTAGGTTCAATTTTTGATAACGCACAGGATGCTCAGCAGGGCCTTATGCCGATAATGTTATTAATACTTATTCCATTTTTTATTTCATTTTCTATGTTAAAAGACCCTTCTTCGCCTATTGCCGAAATATCTTCAATGCTTCCTTTTGCTTCAATAATTGTTATGCCGCCGAGAATGACCGTTTCCCCTGTGGCGGCTTGGCAAATTGCCGTATCAATGCTGGTAAATATACTTACTGTTTTCGGCGTTATACTTCTTTCCGGCAAAATTTACCGGATTGGCATTTTACGAACCGGCACCAAACCGAAATGGTCTGAAGTAATAAAGTGGTTAAAGTATAAAAATTAATCTAAATTAAGAGCCGTAGAAATGCGGCTCTTTTGTTTTATGGAAGAAGATAAAATAATAAAACCATTAATTGAGAATCTTGAAAAACAGTTTGCCCTGGAATCTCCGCGAGCTCTTCCTTCTGCCCCATCAATTGCTATAATAAAAGAAGCATTAGTAAAAAAAATAACAGAATTGATGGCAAATGATTACCAGAAATTTCTCAACGGCCTCTATATGCTCGACATAAACGAGGACAAGCTAACCGGCGCCCTTTATACAAAGAACAAACAGGATGTCCCCTCTTTAATTGCGGATTTAATAATAGAAAGGCAGATACAGAAAGTAACAACCCGGCAAATGTATAAAAACGGGCTTTTCTAATAAAAAAATTTTATTGAATCTTCGCTCTCGCTGCTTTAAATAACCCTCTATAAAATGTATTTTTACCTGTCTTCTTTATGCTGTTATGACAACGAAATTTTATTATAAAGGAATTATATGACGCGTAAAATAAATGTAAAGCATCCGGTGATGGAATATTTTGCCATAGCATTCGGAGCCGCATTAATGGCAATTGGAGTAGGAATCTTCCTTGTTGATGCAAAGGTGGTTCCCGGAGGGGTAAGCGGACTTGCCATGGCTTTTCATTACCTTTCGGGCAACTCTCTTCCTGTCGGGGCTTTAATGTGGGCGCTTAATATTCCTCTCTTTATATGGGGTTTAAAAGAACTCGGCAAGAATTTTGCAATGAGAACATTTGTAGGTTTTTCTATTAATTCATTTTTCATTGATTTTTTCCGTGGGGATATACCGGGATTCCGTTTTATACGGCTGCAGGATTCTCCGGCAATCCAAGACCTGCTTAAAAACGATTTTCTGTTTCTTATACTTATCGGCTCCGTTTTTCTCGGAGTCGGACTCGGAATTATATTCAAGTTCAAGGGCACAACCGCCGGTTCCGATATTGTGGCGTCAATAATGCATAAACGTTTCGGAATTAAGCCGGGGCAATCGATAATGTTTACAGATTTTTTCGTAATTGCATTTGCCGGATTAATTATAGGATTTAAAGACCTATCCCCCGATAAACCCGCTTTGTCTCTTACGCTGTACGCTCTTTTTCTTCTTTTCATCTCTTCAAAACTTATAGACATAATAATCGATGGTTTCGACTACGCCCGCGCGGCATTTATAATCTCTGAAAAAAACGATGAGATTTCTGAAACAATAATTTCTGAAATGGGGCGCGGAGTTACTGCTGTTAAAACGCGGGGCGCATATACAAATGTTGAAAGGGAAATGGTCTTTGCGGTTGTGCCTATGAGGGAGGTTTCGAGGCTCGTTGAAATTGTTAAAGATGTAGATAAAGACGCCTTTGTAATTATCCACAATGTTCACGAAGTTTTAGGGAACGGTTTTAGAAGAAGGATATAAAATGAATAACGAAAACCCGGGGGCAATATTTACTCCTGCTTCTTTAAGGGAGCTTGCGGTTTCATTTCAGCAGAGCAGAATACTTCTTACGGCTTTTGAACTTGATCTTTTTACATTCATGGATGGAAGGCTTTCGACCGCCGAATCTCTTGCCGAAAAAACAGGCGCCGACGCCGGAGGTTTAACTCGGCTCCTTAATGCTCTTGCCGCAATGGGGCTTGTAAAAAAAACACACGATAAATTTTTCAACGCCGAAGAATCTTCAATGTATCTTGTTAAAGGCAAACCCGAATATATGGCCGGGCTAATGCATACAAATCACCTTTGGAATACTTGGAGCGCTCTTACCGACTCGGTAAAAAAAGGAACCGCCGTTTGCACAAGAGATAAAAAGGCCGCCGATGAAAGGCTCGATTCTTTCATCGGGGCAATGCACTACAGGGCTGTTCCGCAGTCAAAAATTATTTCTTTATTAATCGACTTTACAGGCGTAAAGAAATTTTTAGACCTCGGCGGCGGTTCCGGCGCTTTTTCAATGGCGTTCATTAAGCGGAATCCCGGCCTTACCGCCGTACTTTTCGATATTCCTGGAGTTGTTGAGCTTGCTAAGAATTATGCAGCCGCTGAAAACCTTCTTGATTCTTTCAGCTATATTCCCGGCGATTACCTGACCGACGATTATGGTTCGGAATACGACCTGATATTTGCTTCGGCCATTGTTCACATTAATTCGTTTGACGAAAATAAAAACATCGTGCAAAAATGTTATAACTCCCTTAATCCCGGCGGGCAAATTGTAATTTCTGACTTTATAATGAATGACGACCGTACGGAGCCTAAGATAGGGGCGCTTTTTGCTATTAATATGCTTGTTGGAACTTCTTCGGGAAACACATATACCGAAAAAGAGATTCTATGCTGGTTCAAAGAAGCGGGATTTATTAAACCGGAAAAGAAAGACACTTCTTTCGGCGCCAGCTTAATGATTGCAAGAAAGCCATGAGGATTAAAATGAAAAATTCATACGCCGATCCGGTTTCAAAATTCTTTATTTCGGTTATCGGAATTGTTGTTGTTCTTCTCGTTCTAAAAGAATTACAGTTTATTTTCATTCCTTTTGCAATTGCATATTTTCTGTTTTTCGTATTCGAACCCGTAAACATCTTTCTCGAAAAGAAAAAAATTCCGAAGACCGGAACTGTAATAATAGACCTTGTACTGCTGATTGCATTTTTTTACGGAGTATCGCAGGTTTTTATTGCTTCCTTTGAGAAAATGGGGGCTGAATTTCCTCAGTATATAAATAAAATAAACTCCCTTGTCCGCTCGGCCGCCGCGTCTTTAAATCTTACAGAGCCTTCTATTATTAATTTCGACTTTAATTTATGGCTCTCAAAAATTGATTACGCTTCAATAGCGGGAGGGGTTTTCTCTTCAACGATATCCTTTTTTTCGGCGTCTTTTCTTGTGCTCTTCTTTTTTATTTTTATCTCCAGCGGACACGATCAGATTTACGAAGCGGTTAAAAACAGGTATGTAGAAAAAAACATTATCCCTTTTTCCGGAAACGAAACTACCGAAAACTCAAACGCTCAGGATGAAATAGACAAAATTAAAACAGAACGGAATGTAAAAATTGAGAAAACATTTAAAGATATAACGGGGCAGGTGCAAAATTATATTGCGACAAAATTTTTAATAAACCTTTCCGGCGGCATTGTGTTTACCTTTGTCCTTTATCTTTTCGGAGTCGATTACCCCGTTGTTTGGGGGGCTTTCAGTTTTATGTTTAATTTTATACCTAATATCGGCTCTGTATTTTCCGTTATACTTCCCTCTTTAATGTCTCTCCTTCAATTCGGTTCATTCGGTTATACCGGGATAATACTTTTAACAATGATTGTCCTTCAGAATATTATCGGAAATATTATCGAACCGAAAATATTCGGAAACCGGCTTGGGCTTAATCCGATTGTAATACTTATCTCTCTTCTATTATGGGGATATATCTGGGGTATTGTCGGAATGTTCATATCCGTGCCCTTAACAGCAATAATAAAGATTGTAGTATCTGGTTCAACCTCTAAAAACATGCAATTTATAAGCCGGTTGATGAGCAGTTGATAAAAAAGTTGAGCTTTTTCTTTGTTTTATCAGATACTGTGTTTTATGCCGGTTATTTTAATCTGCCGGGAAAACTTTTATAATTAAATTTCCCCCCTTTAATCCCGATAATATGTTTACGGAATAACCGCCTTCTTTTAAGAATTTTTTCATCGAAGAGGAGGCCAAAAGCGGCGGATAATAATAATTTGGAGAACATTAATAAAATATCCTTTTTTTCAGAAGAATTTTATTCTTCAACTTCTCTTACTTCCGAAGCGCTGGGATTATTCGTATCCCGGCTGCCCCACCCTATCATTGTACATAAAAACGGCAAGGTGCTTTTTTTAAATAGCGCCGTATTGAATACAACGGGCTATTCTCTTGATGAGATAATTGGGGCGGACATAATTAACTTTGTAATTGAAAAAGATCAAAGCAAAGTATCTGAAAATATAAAAAACCGAAAAAAAGAAGATATAATTGAGGATTACGAATTTTCCTTAATACTGAAAAACGGCGCAAGAAAACGTGTTTCCGTCAGTTCAAAAATAATATTTTTCGACGATGACTGGGCTGTAATTTCTCTTTTTTCCGATATTTCCCAATTAAAGAAGACAGAAAAAAAACTTAAAGAAAGCGAAGACCGTTTAAGGCTTATTATAGAGAATCTTTCCGAAATTGTTTTTCAAACCACCACTGAAGGCCTCTGGACTTTTTTAAATCCTTCGTGGGAGGTTATTACAGGATATTCAATTGAAGAATCTCTCGGAAAACATTTCAAAGAATATATTTCTTCAGAAAATATAGAAGAAGATATTATTGTTTTCAGAAATTTACTCGAAAGCAAACAAGATTCTGTCCGCCGGGAAATAAAATTTAAAAATAAAAACGGCGGATTCCGCTGGCTTGAAGTTTATGCCCGCCTTATTCTAAATAAAAACGGCGAAGTTGCGGGCTCTTCAGGGACTTTAAACGACATCACTCTGCGAAAAGAGTATGAAAACATTCTTTTAAGAAAAGAACAATTATTAAGCGCCTCGGCTGAAGCTTCCGAAATACTTTTAATAAATCCAAATATTAATGAAGCAATTAATAATTCTTTCCAGATAATAGGCCGCGCGTCCGACGCCTGCGCGGCATTTATTTTCGTAAATTCTAAAAACGATGAAACTGGCGAAAGAACATCAAGCCTTATGTATGAATGGATTTCCGGCTCATTTGAATCTCAGATCAATAATCCTCTATTTCAAAATATATCTTTCGATTCTATTACTCAGCTTTTATCCCCGATAATGAAAAAATCTTTTTTTTCCTCCTCCACCGCGAAACTCAGCGATTCTTCAAAAACGCTGCTTAGTTCAATAAATATAAAATCCTTTTTGCTTGATCCTATTTTTATTAAAAATTCTTTTTGGGGCTTTATTTGTCTGGCCGATTGTTTTAAGGAACGGAACTGGTCCGATGCGGAGAAATCTATTCTATTTTCATATTCCGCGTCGCTTTCCGGCGCTGTAGAAAGAAAACAATATGAGGTTGACCTGCTAAAAGCAAAGGAAGAAGCTGATAAGGGAAACAGGGCAAAATCGGAATTTCTGGCCAATATGAGCCACGAGATCAGAACCCCCCTTAATGCAATTCTCGGCTTTGCGGAACTGCTTCAGGATTACACAAAAGATGAAAAATACAGACACTATCTTAGCGGCATAAGTATGAGCGGAAAGGGACTTCTTAAAATTATTAATGATATTCTCGATTTATCGAAAATTGAAGCTGGAAAAATATTTGCCGAACCCGAACCGGTTAACATACATCTTCTTTTAACCGAAATTAAAAGTATGTTTGTGGGGCTTGCCCTCGAAAAAAGAATAAACTTCAATATAATTACCGATACAAGCGTTCCAAAAATTGTTTATGTAGATGAAACAAGAATACGCCAGATTTTATTGAACATAATCGGCAATGCCGTTAAATTCACAAATCAGGGCTCAGTATCTGTTTCCGTATTTGCAATCAAAAAAAGCTATTCAAATCGAATTGACCTTGTCGCCGAAATAAAAGATACGGGAATCGGCATTCCTGCCGATCAGCAGGAAACTATTTTTGAAGCATTCCGGCAGGTTGACAGCGACAATAGAAGAAATTTCGGCGGTACCGGGCTTGGGCTTACAATTACAAAACGCCTTGTTGAAATGATGAACGGCAAGATTTTTCTCACAAGCGAAGTCGGAAAAGGCTCTTTATTTAAAATTCAGTTTTACGATCTAAAATTTTCAAATGATACTCTATTCCTTAACGATAAGAGCCAGGCAAAAGCGCTTAAAAA
>Ga0153915_10001392_pt1 | contig 22182 bp, 21 predicted proteins | sample Opewatmetagenome_2_FD_107003 | JGI IMG/M metagenome (GOLD analysis project Ga0153915, IMG submission 107003) | Freshwater wetland microbial communities from Ohio, USA - Open water 3 Core 3 Depth 3 metaG | ecosystem: Environmental > Aquatic > Freshwater > Wetlands | place: USA: Ohio, Lake Erie...
ATAGATCGTCGACGCGAGATCGGAGAGCGACAGCCGTGCGACGCCGGTCGCGGCGACGACGACCTGGCCGTCGCGGATGTCGAGCGCTTCGGGAACGGTTTGCAGCAGGGTCGCGGCGGCAGCGAGAATGTTGTCGCGCAAGGCGCGGCCGCTGCGCCACGCGGCTGCGCCGCCGGTCGCCGTTCCGCGCGAGCCCCATGCGCCGCCGCCGTACGGCGTCGCATCGGTATCGCCGGTGACCACGCGCACCATGTCCGGCGCGACGCCGACCGCGTCCGCGACGATTTGCGCGAGCATGGTCTCGGCGCCCTGCCCCAGCTCGGAAAGTCCGGAGGCGCAAGCGACGGCGCCCGACGGGTCGAGCCGGAGCGTCGCGCCATCCTGCGCCGAGATCGGCGCGCCGGGACCATAGGTCGCGGGACCCGGGGCGGTGCCTTCGACATAGCAGGCGAGACCGATGCCGCGATGGATGCCGCGCCGGCGCAGCTCCGCCTGCTCGCGACGCAGCGCGCTGTAATCCATGAGGGCCAGCAGCTTGTCGAGGCAAGCATGATGCGACAGCCGGTCTAGCCGCGCGCCGGTCGGGGACGCGCGCGGATACGCGTCGTCGGGTATGAGATTGCGCCGGCGCACGTCGGCGGGATCCTGGCCGAGCGCCTGGGCCGCCTTGTCCACGAGCCGCTCGCAGATCGAGGTCGCTATCGGCACGCCGACGCCCCTGATCTGGGCCATGAGGCTTTTGTTCTGGAACACCACGCGCGCCCGCGCGCGAAAATTCGCGATCGCGTATTGCGTCCCGCTGAGATTGAGCACCATGTTGGCCTCGGAGATGCTCGAACGCGGATAGGCCGCGTAAGGCCCGATGCCCGTGATGTCGTCGATGTCGAGAGCGAGGATGGTGCCGGCCTGGTCGACCGCGAGACGCGCCCGCACGAAATGGTCCCGGGCATGAATATCGGCGACGAATGATTCCAGCCGATCCGCGATGAATTTCACCGGCCGGCCGAGCACGATCGACAGCGCCGTAGTGGCGATTTCGTCGCCATACACGTTGAGCTTCATCCCGAAGCCGCCGCCGACGTCGCGGTTGATGACCCGGATCTGGTGCTCGGGGAATTTGAGCACGCGCGCGAACAACGCCTGCACCTGATGCGCGCTCTGCCCGCTGTGATAGATCGTGAGACGCGGCTCGGCGGGATCGAACGCCGCGATGAGACCGCGCGGCTCCAGCGGCACGGCGGTGTGGCGCCCGAAGCGGAAGGTTTCCCCGACAACCGCCCGCGCGCCCGCCATCGCCGCCGCAACGTCGCCGACCGCCACCTGGCGCTCATAAGCGAGGTTGCCGCCGAGTTCGGGATGAATGACGGGCGCATCGGGCCGGAGCGCCGCCTCGGGATCGACGACCGGCGGCAGCTCTTCCCATTCGACGCCGATGCGCTCCACCGCATCCTCGGCGACGGCGCGGCTGTCGGCCACCACGATCGCCACCGGCTCGCCGTGCCAGCGCGCGCGGTCGACCGCGAGCGCATATTGCGGGGCCGAGCGGACGCCCGGATGGTGCGTGAGGACCCCGACCCAGGGAGTGTGGTGCCGGGCGAGCTCCCGGCCGGTCATCACCGCCGCGACGCCGGCGCTCGCGCGCGCCGCGTTCGTGTCTATGGCGCGGATACGGGCATGCGCATAGGGGCTCCGCAGGAACGCGGCATGCAGCATGCGCGGCAGATCCAAATCATCGACATAGAGGCCGCGCCCCTGCACGAAGCGCTGCACGTTCCGCCGAGGAAGCCGCTGTCCGATATGGCCGTTGGTCTGCCGCACCGTCGCAACCGCGATCAGCGCGGCAGCTGATAGTCGAACACTTTCGTTCCCGTCGCGCGCTCCAGCGCGCGGCCGAACAGATATTTCATCTCGGGACCGTCGAACGGCGGCTGCTCCAGGCGCTGCTCGCCCGCATCGAACGGCTCGACCTCGAGCACGACGAACGTGTGACCGGGGGAATTGGCCATGACCGCACTATCCAGCCCGCGCGACAGCGCTTCGACGCTATCGAACGCAAACACGCGATCGAGGCCCATGCCGCGCGCGATCGCCGGGTAGTCGTTGGTCGGACCGTTGGGCAGCGCCGCGTTGGAGGTCGCGCCATAGGCACGGTTCGACACCAGGAAATGCACGACGTTCGGCAGGTTCAACTGGCGCTCGACCATTAGCATCCCGGGATTCATGCAGAAGGCGCCGTCGCCCATGAATGCCCAGAACCGCTGCTGCGGCAACGCCATCGCGAGGCCGCTTGCGAACATGGTCGAGAGGCTCATCGAGGCGTCGAGATAGAACGTCCGCTCGGCGTCGCGCGTGGCGGCCCACCAGGCCTGGCCCGAATTGCCGGCCGACGTGATCACCCACTGGTCGGTGCGGCGGCTGGCGAGATGGCGGAAACAATCGACATAGCGCATGGTAATTCTCAACGCAGGAGGTCACGGGTCAGGGCGATGACGGTCGGCCGCGTGAAGGTGCGCGAATGGTGATAGGCGCGGCCGATCAGCGGAATGTCTTCGGCGCGGTCGACGATCATGAACGGCAGGTCGATCGCCTGCAGCACCGGCTGCAGATAGAGCCCGTTCGAGACGTGATGCTTGTGGTGATCGCCCGGCGCGCCGCGCAACGTGATGATGACCAGCAGCGGAATCTCGTAGCTGTAGTTGATCTTGGTGATCGCATAGATGCAGGTCATGAAGCCCGACGCGCCCATCAGCGCAGCCGAGCCCATGCCCGCCATGTAGGCGCCCGAGCACAGGCCGATCGCCGATTCCTCGCGGTTCACCGGCACGTGGGTGAAACGCTTATCGCCGTTCAGCTCCTCGATAACGGCGTGGATCCAGTTGTCGGGCAGGCTCGCGACCAGCTTGATGTCGCAGCGGGCGAGCTCGTCGGTGATGCGTTTCGCCACCTCGGTGCGGCGATTGCCTTGGGGTTCATGCGCCATCGTTGCGATTACCTTCCCTTCTCCGTCTCGCGTGCGCGGCGGATCGCCTGCCAAACCGTCTGCGGCGTGATCGGCAGGCCGATGTTGCGCACCCCGAGCGGCCATAGCGCGTCGATGACGGCGTTGCCGATCGCGGCGGGCGCGCCGATCGTGCCGCTTTCGCTGCCGCCCTTGACGCCCAGCGGATTGCTCGGCGCCGGCGTCGCGATGAATCCGGTGTGGAAAGACGGCACGTCGCCGGCGCGCGGCATGGCGTAATCCATGAACGATCCGCTCAACAATTGCCCGCTCTCCCGCTCGTACACGACATGCTCCAGCAGCGCCTGGCCGATTCCCTGGACCAGGCCGCCGTGCACCTGGCCCTCGACGATCATCGGGTTGATCACGACGCCGCAATCGTCCGCGGCGAACATATCGCGCAGCGTCACCGCGCCGGTATCGGGATCGACCAGGACCACCGCGAGATGCATGGCCTGCGGATCGTTGGTGTCCGGAGGGTCATAGAACTCGGTCACCTCGAGGCCCGGCGTGAGCGTGCCGTCGGACGGCAGCAGCGCGCCGTGATAGGCGATGCCGGCGACCTCGGCGAAACTGACCGTGCGGTTGGTGCCGCGGACCACAAAACGCCCGTCGGAATAGTCGAGGTCCGCCTCCGCGCATTCGAGCATCAAACCGGCGAAGGATCTCGCCTTCGCCAGCACCTTGTCGGCCGCCCGGTATATCGCGGTTCCGGCGACCGAGGTCGATCGCGCGCCCCATGTGCCGTTACCGAACGGTACGCGGTCGGTGTCGCCCTCGACCAGATTGATATCGTCGACATCGAGCCCGAGCCGATCCGCCGCGATCTGGCAGAAGGTGATGTCGTGCCCCTGGCCGTGCGAATGGCTGCCGGCGAACACCGTCACCTTGCCGTCGCTGTGCACGCGGACCAGCGCACTTTCCCATCCGCCGTGCAGGCCGCCGCGCTTGGCGAGATTGGCGCTGGGGCCGGTCCCCGCCTTGTCGATGAAGCAGGCGAGGCCGATGCCCATCAGGACGCCGTTCCGGCGCAATTCGCCCTGTTCGCGCCGCAAGGCGGCGTAGTCCGCGACCTCCAGCAGTTTCGCGAGCAGCGCCGGCGGGTCGCCGGAATCGTAAACCCGCCCACCGGGCGCCGGATACGGAAAGTCGCGCTTCGCGATCAGATTGCGCTTGCGGATTTCGACCGCGTCGAGGCCGAGCTCGCGCGCGCCGCGCTCGATCAGCCGCTCGTTGGTCCAGGTCGCTTCCGGCCGGCCCGATCCGCGATAGGCATCCACCGGCACGGTGTTGGTGTAGACCCCGCGCACGCGCAGGTGCAGGTTCGGCGTCTTGTACAGGCCAGTCACGGTCTGCGGATAGGAGTTGCCCGGAATGCTCGGCGCGAAATTCGACAGATATCCGCCGAGCGCCGCGATGGTGTCGATCTGCATCGCGACGATCGCGCCGTCCGCGGCGAAGCCCATGCGGGCATGCGTGAAATGATCGCGCGCCTGGGCGTCGGAAACCATGGCTTCGGAGCGCGTCGCGGTCCATTTTACCGGACGGCGCAGGATCTGCGCCGCCCACACGACGGTCGAGATCTCGACCGGGAAATGGCCCTTGACGCCGAAGCCGCCGCCCACATCGGGCGCGACGACGCGGATTTTGTGCTCCGGGATGTGCAGCGTGCAGACCGAAAGCCACCGGCGCAAATAATGCGGCTGCTGCGTCGTCGCATAGATCGTGTAGCGGTCGGCGGCAGCATCGTAGTCGCACAGGTACGAGCGGGGCTCGATCGGGCTGGCGGCGAGCCGCGTATTCACCAGCTGCAGCTCGACCGTCTTGTGTGCGGCGGCCATCGCAGCCTCGGTCTTCGCGCGATTGCCGCGCTCGATCTCGAACACGAGGTTGGAGCCGAACCGCTCGTGGACCAAGGGCGCACCCGCGGCCACGGCGTCGCGCACATCGACCACCGCAGGCAGCGGGTCGTAATCCACCGCGACGGCTTCGGCCGCCTCTTCCGCCGCATCGCGCGTTTCGGCCACCACCGCGGCCACGACGTCGCCGACATGGCACACCTTGCCGCGCGCGAACGCCGGGCGCGGCGCCTCGTTCATCGGCCGTCCATCGCCGAACGGCATCGGATGGACCACGGTCAGCTCGCCGTGGCCGGCGCGTTCCCAGTCGGCGGCGGTCAGCACCAGCCGCACGCCCGGCATGGCGCGGGCAGCCTGCACATCGATGCGGCCGAGCCGCGCGTGCGCATGCGGGCTGCGCACGAACGCGCACCACGCCGTGCCCGGCAGCGCGACGTCATCGACGTAGCGCCCGCGGCCTTGCACGAAGCGCACATCCTCGCGCCGGCGCAGCGGCTGTCCGATGTAGCCGGGGCGGCGGATCGGTTCGGAACTGTCCATCGCAGCCAATCTAACCGAAGGAGCCGCGCCGGCCTAAGGCGCAGCCGGCAAGCTGTTGCCGCGCACGAGGTCGGCGGCCTTCTCCGCGATCATGATCACGGCAGCGTTGATGTTGCCGCCCACCAGATCGGGCATCACGGACGCATCGACCACGCGCAACCCGTCCACGCCGCGGACCCGCAACGTATCGTCCACGACCGCCATGTCGTCGCCGGGCGGCCCCATGCGGCAAGTGCCGCATGGATGATGCGACGTCGACGCGCTCGCGCGGATGTGCGCATCGATTTCCGCATCCGACTTCACATCGGGACCCGGCGTGATTTCCGCGCCGCGGAACCGGTCGAGCGGTTTCTGGGCGGCGACATCGCGGTTCAGCCGGAATCCCGCGCGCAGCGTGCGAAGATCCTTCTCCGCGCTCAGGAAATTCTGGTGGATCCGCGCCGATGCAAGCGGATCGGCGGACCGCAGCCGGATCCTGCCGCGACTCTCCGGACGCAGCACGACCGGGCGGCAGGCAAACCCGTCCTGCCACGGCCCCTCGATCAGCGGCCACCACGGCTTCGCCTGCGGCGGCGACGATCGGAACAGGAACTGGACGTCCGGCAGAGCCACGTCCGGCGCCGATTTCAGGAACGCCATGAAGCCGCTGGGAACGTCGGTCGCAGGCCCGGTACCGTTGAGGTAGGCGCGCGCCATCCCGAGCGCGAGACGATCGACCCGGGTGAAGCCGACGAACGGCCCGGGCTCGCGGCGCCGGTGCGCCAGCATGGTCGAGATATGGTCCTGCAGGTTCTCGCCGACGCCGCGCAGCGGCACGACCGGCTTTATCCCGACCTCGGCGAGATGGTCGGGATTGCCGATGCCGGACAGCATCAGAACTTGCGGCGAATTGATCGTCCCGCCGCATAACAGGACTTCGCGCTCGGCGCGCACGCCGACCGTCTGGCCGCCGCGGACGAATTCCACGCCCACGGCCCGGCCGCGCTCGATGACGATTCGCGCGACCTGGGCGCGGATCACGACCTCGAGATTGGCGCGGCGAAGCGCGGGGCGAAGATAGGCGGCCGCCGTGCTCGCGCGCCGGCCGTTGCGGATCGTCCACTGGCAGATCGCGAAACCTTCCTGCTGCGCCCCGTTGTAATCCGGCGTGTGCGGATGGCCGGCGGCCACGCCGGCTTCGATATAGGCCTCGTATAACGGGTCCATTTGCTTGGTGCGCCGGACATACAGCGGCCCGGCGCCGCCGCGCAGCTCGGTCTCGCCGTCCTCCCAAGTCTCGGCCCGCTTGAAATACGGCAGCACCTCGGCGAACGACCAGCCGTGCAGCCCGTAGCCCGCCCAGCGGTCGTAGTCGCGCGCGTGTCCGCGGATGTAGCCCATCGCGTTGATGGACGACGAGCCGCCGATCACCTTGCCGCGTGCGGTCTCGATCGATCGGCCGTTGAGTTGGGGTTCGGGCTCGGTCGCATAACCCCAGTCGTGCCGCGCAAAGCCCCAGATCCGCCCGACGCCGAGCGGAATGCTCAGCATCGGATCGCGGTCCCAGCCTCCGGCCTCGATCAGAAGAACGCGGGTTTGCGGCGCCGCGCTGAGGCGCGCCGCCATGACGCACCCGGCGGAGCCGGCGCCGATGACCACGTAGTCGAATTCACGCCTGCGCAAGTCTCCGTGCCTCCCGGTGCGCTCTCCGGCCCACTATAGGCACATGCAACGCATGTTGATAAGATTCGGGCGCGATATCGGAGCACCTGCATGGCATTGGAAATTCGGGCCTTGTCGCCAGCGGCCGGCGCGGAAGTGGCCGGGCTCGACCTGCGCGAGCCGATCGATGATGCGACGCGGCATGCGCTCGTCGCGGCATGGCATGCGCACTACGTGCTGGTGATTCGCGACCAGGACATTTCGATCGACGATCAGCGCCGGTTCGTGAGCTGTTTCGGCGAGCTGCAACCCACGCGCTCGCGCCCCGGCCAGCGCGCCAATCCCGACATCCTCTACGTCGCCAATGTTCCGATCGAAGGCGAGATCGGCGAGCTGCCGGAAGGCGACATGCAGTTCCACGCCGACCAATGCTATTACGAGACGCCGACCAAGGGCGCCGTGCTGTATGCGCAGGAAGTGCCGGCATCCGGCGGCAATACGCTGTTCTGCAACACCGGCCGCGCGTACGAGACGCTCCCGCCCGAGCTGCGCGCGCGGATCGACGATCTGGATGTGCTGTTCGCGTACGATTACCAGAAGAACGCGTACCACAGGCCGACGACGACGCTTCCCGACGGGCCGCGCGCGGTCCATCCGGCGGTCATCGCGCATCCCGCGACCGGACTGCCCAAGCTTTTCGTCAACCGGCTGATGACGGACTCGCTCGTCGGCCTGCCGCGCGCCGAGAGCGATGCGCTGCTGCAACGGCTGTTCGATCACATGGAGCGGCCGGAGATGATCTACGAGCACGTCTGGCGGCCGGGCGACGTGGTGATCTGGGACAATCTCGCCGTCGCGCACGCGCGGACCGATTTCGATCCGGCCGAGCGGCGCCGATTGCGCAGGATGGCGATCCGCGGCACACGGCTGGCCGCGTTCAAGCCGCGGCGAACCGCCGCGTGACCCGCCGCATCACACGCGGGTGAAGCGCGGCTGGTCCTTTTCCCATTTCACGACGGCGCTGCGGAACAGGCCGAGAAGCTGGTCGAGAACGAAGCCGCAGATGCCGATCGTGATGATGCCCGCATAGACATTCGCGAACCGGAAGCGCGTGCTCCAGATCGTCACGTAATACCCGAGCCCCTGATTGTCGCCGATCATCTCGGTGACCACGACCACGACGACCGCGAGCGGCAGCGCGATGCGCAGCCCCGCGAAGATGCTGGGGAGCGCCGCCGGCAGCATCACACGTCGAAGTATCGTGATCTCGTCCGCGCCCATGTTCTGCGCGGTCCACAGCAGCCGCGACCGGATGCCCTTGATGCCGAGATAGCTGGTCACCACGATCGGATACAGGCATTCGATGAACGCGAACGCGGTCTTGGACAGGCTGCCGATGCCGAAGATGAAGGTAAACACCGGGAACAGGGCGATCTTCGGCACGGGATAGCCGAAAAAGAACATCGGCTCGAACATCCGGCCGAACAGCGGCATGCGCGACATCGCGGCGGCGAGCGGCACGCCGACGACGGCGGCGAGCGCAAACCCCGCGAGCGCCCGCCCGACGGTCACCGCGGCGTGCTGCACCAGCACGCCGTTCGCGATCTCGCCGCTCAGCGCGGCCCAGACCGCGCCAAGTCCGGGCAGCAGGCGCGATTCGATTGCGCCCGTGCTGACGCAGATTTCCCACGCCAGCAGGAGCAGCGGGATCGAATACCATTTCCTGACGAAGCGGAGCGCTGCTGCCATCGGTCAGACCAGCTGCTCTTCGGTGCCGATCGCTTGACCGCGGAGCGCCGAGCGGCGGAGCGCCATCAGCACGCGATCGCTCGCGAACCCGATCAGCGCAAATCCGACGATGCCGACGAACATGATGTCGAACCGCACCGCTTCCTCGCCGTCGACGATCAGAAAGCCGAGGCCCGATCGGCCGCCGATCAGCTCGGATGCGAACAGCACCACAAACGAATGGGCGAGCCCGACGCGCAGGCCCGCGAACAGCACCGGCGCGGCCGCGGGAACGATGACGCGGAAGAACACGGTCATCGGCGGCGCACCCATGTTCTGGCCGGACCAGACGTAGAGCTGGTTCACCGACTGCACGGCGTACCGCGACGGAATGAACACCGGAAAGAACACCGCGAGCGCGACCAGCGCGATCTGCGACGGGGTGCCGAGGCCGAATATCAGCAGAAAGATCAGCAGGAATGTGATCTTCGGGATCGGATAGAGGAACGACACCAGCGGATCGATGAACTCGCGGACGCCTTGGCTCAAGCCGGCGATGAGTCCAAGAACGACGCCGAGCCCGGCGCCGATGAAGAATCCGGCGTACGCGCGCATGAGGCTGAGCGCCATCGCGGCCGGGAGCTCGCCCGACTCGGTCAGCTCCACGAGCGCCGCGACGATGCTGGACGGCGATGAGAGATATGTCGGCAGCACCCCGGCGCGCTGCGTGGCTTCCCAGAGCAGCAAAAGGCCGATCGGAACGATCAGCTTTTCCAGTGCGAGGCGGGCGTTCATGCTTCCTGCTCGGCGCGCGCCTTCAGCACTTCTTCGCGCAGAAGGTCCCAGATCTCGATCCGGAGCGCGTTGTATTCCGGCGATTTGCGGAATTCGGGCGAGCGGTCGGCGCCGACCGGCACCGCGATGTCGGCCTTGATCCGGCCCGGACGGGCGGAAAACAGGATCACCCTGGTGCCGAGATAAATGGCTTCGTCGATGTCGTGGGTCACGAACAGCGCGGTCTTCCGGTCGCGCCGCCAGATCAGCTGGAGCTCCTCCTGCAGGAGTTCGCGGGTCTGCGCATCGAGCGCGCCGAACGGCTCGTCCATCAGCAGGATCTTCGAATCGAGCGCGATGAGGCGGGCCAACGCCACGCGCTGCCGCATGCCGCCGCTCAACTGTGCCGGGTACAGGGTCGCGAATCGTCCAAGATGGACGAGCTCGAGGATCGATTGCGCCCGCGCAAGGCGTTCCGATTTCCCGAGGCCGCGCATCTCCAGCGGCCAGCACACGTTCTCTATGACCGTCAGCCACGGAAACAGCGAGAGATCCTGAAACATCATCCCGCGGTCGGGACTCGGCGCCGACAGCGGCCGACCCGCAAGCCGGACTTCGCCGGCGGTCAGCTTCTCGAAACCGCCGATGATATGCAGGAACGTGCTTTTGCCGCAGCCCGAGGGACCGACAATGCTGACGAATTCGCGATCGTCGATGTCGAGCGACAGGCGATCGATAGCCGCGACCGCCTGTCCATTGGACTCGAACGCCTTCGAGAGCTCGCGCACTTCGAGCAGCGCCATCGACCGAATCTTTTCCTTAGCCGAAGGCTCGAGGACGACTATTTCGGCAGGTAGCCGAGATCAATGTATTTGCTCAGATCGGCACTGTGTTTCTGAAAGCCCGCCGCGACCTGGTTCTTCTGCATGCGCTCGAGCGCCTCGACGTCGACCTTGGCCTCGGGATCGCGATAGTACTCCTCCATCGCGATGTAGATCGCCGGATCGAGCCGCACCATCTTGTTGGCGATGAGCGCTTCCTTCGATTCACGCTGGTGCTTTGCATAAAAATCGAGCGCCCGCACCGTGTCCGCGAGAAGTCCGCGCACGGCGGCAGCGTTCTCTTTCAGATATTCCTCCTTGGCGATCAGCAGGATCAGCTCCTCCTCGAACGGCGCCCCGTCCTTTGACGTGAACACGGTCCGCAGCCCGTCGCGCTTGGCCAGTTCCGCGAACGGCTGCGGGAACATGCCGACGTCGATCTTTCCCGACTTCACGGCCTCGCCCTGCGCGGGGAACGGCAGCGGCACCAGCGTCACGTCTTTTTCACCGAGCCCGTTCCGCTCCAGGGCCGATCGCACCCAAAGATGTCCCGACCCGCTGAACCCGTTGATGCTGATGATCTTGCCGCGCACGTCCTTGATCGACTTGATCGGCGAGTCGTTCATGACCATGAACTTCGTGTAGAAGCCGCGCGGGCTCTCGCGCGCGACGCTGGCGATGATCTTGAACTGGACGCCCTCGGCGGCTGCGAACAGTGCCGCGTTCGCGCTGGCGGTCGAGACGTCGAGCGCGCCCGCCTCGAATGCCTGGAAGCGCTTGTCGGCGCCCGGAAACCGCGTGTACTCGGTGGTATAGGCCTTGCCGTAGGCCGTTCCGATGTCCGGCTTGATCAGGAGGAGCCAGAACGGGTCCTCGGCCGCCGCCCCGATGCCGACGCGGATCTTGGGCGGCTCCGCCTGGGCGGCTCCCGCGGCCGCGACGATCGCAACGAGGAGCGGAACCGCGGCACGCGCCCATGACAAAAGACCTTCGCGATTGCGCTTCATCAAATGGTGCTCCTTCGATTACCGAATCCCGATCGGCGGCGATATTCCGTTTTGCGCGGATCGCCGGCGATATTCACGTCAGCAGCGTCGCCGGCAATGTAGCCGAATTTGCCGTGGCCGCAATGTCCTGAGCGCTTTGCCAGCGCAGCGAACCCGGACTCGCTGGCGGAGGAGCGAGTCGCGAGCGAACCGGTCTCTCTTACCAAATCCCTGTTCATCAGGAAAAATACAGGGAATTTTCGCGAAATGCGGCGGTGGTCCGACGGTGCTCGATCATTTAGGGCCGATGACACCGGGATTTCCGGACGAATTCCCTACGCAATGGAACAGGGAACCGAAAGTCGGGTGCAGGGATTTGATCTGCCGCATCGGGCAATCGCTCCTGCACCGGTCGCGGGTTCAAAATTGGGGCGCACGGCCCGCGCCAATGGACTCCACCATCCGCCGAGACTTAGACTTCCGCCCCTGGCGCGTATCCTCGAACCGTGCCCCGCAGGTTCCGGTCTCGACCGTTTCCGGCTGACAACATAGACAAACCGCGAAGGCTCAACAGATGTTCAAGACGATCCTGGTTCCGACCGATGGCTCCGAGCATGCGAAAAAAGCCGTCGCGCTGGCAAGCGACATCGCCGGGAAATACGGAGCGCGCCTGGTACTGTTGCACGTTGCCCTGCAGGGTGCGACGGCGGACGAGATGAACCGCCTGGTGGACGTAAAGAAGCTTCCCAAGTCGGTGCGCGAGACGGTGTCTCGCTTCCAGCGGATTCAACGGGCGGCGATGTCCATGCCGGAGAGCGTCGGCGTAAGCATCCCCCTGCCGGACGAAGTTCTCGACGCCGTGGCCGACGTGGTCCTGGACGACGCCGAACGCGTGGCCAAGAAGGCCGGCGTGAAGAAGATGAAGCGCATAATCAAGCACGGGCGCCCCGCGCGGTGCATTCTCGCGGCGGAAAGCGACGAGAAGGCCGACTTGATCGTCATGGGATCGCGCGGCCTCGGCAACCTAGAGGGCATGCTGATCGGCAGCGTGTCGCACAAGGTGAGCAGCCTGTCCCGCTCCACCTGCGTGACGGTGAAGTAGCCGCCCACCAACCGCCGCCGAAACGCCCTTCAAATCAAACCGGCGCCTCCTTCTTTCTGCCGGTCATGCGTGCTTTTTTCCTGCAATGGCGATGAAGGCCGCGCCGAAGGTCGTCAACCGTCCGAGCCAAGGATCCGCCGGCGCCAGAACGCGCGCGAGTGAGTCGACCGGCGGATAATACACTGCGCCCCGGATCGCACCGACGAAGAGACCCGTGCGCTCGACAAGCGACCGCAGCTCGGCAGCCGTGCGGAACCGCGCCGTTCGCCACGTCGTCGACCCGAGCCAGCCGCGTATCCGCCGTAGCGCAGCCCAGGAACTCCACCGTCCGAGCTCGCCGATCACGAGTCGGCCGCCGGGCTTCAAAACGCGCGCGAGCTCGCGCAAGGCCGCCGTTGAATCGGACACGAAGCACAGCACCGCGACGGCGACGACAAGGTCGAATGTCTGGTCGCCAAAGGGCAGCCGTTCCAGGCGTCCGTCGAGAAAGGTCACGTGCAGTCCCTCTTCGGCGGCACGCACTCGCGCGACCGCCAGCATCGCGGGATCGGCGTCGATCCCGACCGCTTCGGCGCCGCGCTTTGCGATCAGGCAGGCTAAGGCGCTATCGCCGCAGCCGGCGTCCAACACGCGCCGCCCGCTCACCTCGCCGGCAAGATCGAGGATCAGCCGCTGCTCGATCGCTTCGGTGACCTTGCCGAGCGCGGTGGCCCGCCACGCAGCATAGGCGGCAGGACCGACCGTGCCCGCCGCGCCGCGAGCGCAGCGGCTTCGCGCTCTCAGAATACGAGCACCTTGTCGGCGGCGAGAGTGGCCTTGGCGAGCTCGTCCATGGTGCTTCGCCGTGCGCCATCGACAAGCTCGGTGTCGGCAAGGCCGCGCGCATCCATGCAGGTGCCGCACAGCAGAAGCCTGTGATTGCCGGTCGCGAACCGCTTCAGCATGCGTTCGAGGTTGTAATAGCCGTCGGGCGTCTTCTGCGCCTTCTTCGCGCAGGCAACCGCGTCCGCCATCAGAAACACGGTGACCTCAGTCGCGGGATCGTTCTTCAGCAGAGCGTTGACGAGCCGGAGCGCGTTGTAGCAGCGCTCGGTGCCGTATGGAGGATCGTTCAAAATGAAAAGGATATTCATCGAGATCAGCTCTCAGTCGTGGCGAGTGACGCTCGTGCCGCCACCTCGCGCTTGCCGCGGTTAGTCTGGTGCGCAGCCTTTTACGGGCATCGAAATGCTGCTCGACCGTGCCACCGCGGGGCCCGCACCGGGTCTCGTTTCGGCCGGCGCGGCTCAATCGCGGAGCAGACGGCGGCGCTCCTCGAATTCCTCCTTTTCGATCTCGCCGCGGGCAAAGCGCTCCTTGAGGATGTCGAGGGCCGTGCGGCCCGGCGGCGCGTGATGCGGCCACGCCGCTCCGTGCCACGGCCCGCCGAGCCAGCGGACGAGAAGAACGACGGTCACGATCACCGCGGCGATCGCGAGTATCATGAACAATGGTCCAAAGATCATGCCGTAGCCTCCCGCGCCTCCCCACCACATCATATGCTCCGGGCCGTACCCATACCGGTACGGCTCGGACGGCGTCTGCGCCCACACCCAGGCCGGCGCGAGAGAAAGTGCCGCGCCCACCGCCGCGGAGATAGGGATCGATGCCTTCGTCATGTGCTTGCTCCATTCTTAAGGCGGTGCCGCGCCCGGGTCAGTTCTGGTACTCGATCGCGCCGGTGCGCCGGTCGACCTTGAGGCGTTGCACGAGCGAGTTGTCCAAGGTCACGACGTCGGCGGTGATCGTTGCACCGTCGGCCTTGACCTCTCCGACCTTCAGCCGCTTGTTATTGAGGCGCTCGATCTGCATGGCGAGGTAGCCGCGCACGTCCTCGACCGACAGGTTCATCATCGGGGTGACGCGCGTTCCGAACAGCGCGTCTGCGCCGGATCCTATGCCCGGACCCATCATCCCCGGACCCATGCCGCCCTGCATCATTTGCGAACCCATCATCATGCCGGACCCCATTTGATCCATGCCGCCTTGCATACCGTGTGCAGCTGCCGCACCAACCGCCGCGACGGCAATGCCAAAAGCCAAAAACGTCGCTGCGAGAGTTCCGTTGTTCTTCATGTCCATCCTCCTTCGGATTCGGTCCGCCGACCGCCTTCATCAAGTCCGTCCGGGGACACTCCGATCTTCGACCGGGAAGCCGTTCCGGTTCCACTGCTCCATGCCGCCGCGTAGTACTCGGGGATCGCGAAACCCCGCATCGCGGAGAAGCGCCGCTGCATTCGCCGAGCGCTTATCCGTGCGGCACACCACAATGACCGGCTTATCCTTCAGCGCATTGATCTCGATCAAACGATCCGGAAGTTCGCCAACCGGCAGGTTCAACGCCGTGCCGATATGGCCGAGCGGGCCGGTGAACTCATCCGGGCCGCGCACGTCGATTACGGCGATGCCGCTCCCGTCCGTGAGCCGGCGGGCAAGATCGTCCGGCTCGATCCACCGGACCGCTCCGTCACGACGCAAGCGGCGGACGAACCGCGGCAGGAACGCGACGACAGCGAGAAGCGCGAGCGCGATCAGGCCATAGCGGATGGCCGCCTCGTTGCCGGCCAGCGCTTCCCGGCCGGCGTAACCCAGATAGGTGTAGGCGACGGCGCCGGGCGCCATGCAAATCAGTGAGGCAAGTAGGTAGTCGAGCAGTCGGATTTTCGTTAGGCCGAGCGCGTAGTTGAGCAGATTGAACGGGAACAGCGGCACCAGGCGGACAAAAGCGACGAAGCGCCATCCCTCGGCCTCGACGCCCGCGATGAGCTGCTTCAGCCGCCCGCCGGCCCTCGCCGCCACCCAGTCCGATGCGACGTAACGCGCGATCAGGAATGCGAGCGTCGCGCCGGCCGTGGCGCCGACCAGGGCATAGGCGGCTCCCCATACCGGACCGAACAGCGCTCCGGCGGCGAGGGTGAGGATCGATCCCGGCAGGAACAGGACGGCCGCGACGGCGTAGAGCGCGATATAGGCGAGCGGCGCCCATACGCCCATGCCGCGAACGACCGACTCGACAGCGGTGACATCGAGCTCTTGCCAGTGACTGACCGCCCAGGCGATCGCTGCCCCGAGCAGGATTGCCAAGACAACGCGCGGCAAGATGCGTCGCAGACTCATGGGGCGGCGCTCCGCCGGTTGATCGGATATGGACCGACTGGCCCGACGAACGGCTGCAGCAGCATGCGGTCGAGCCGGAGCTCCTTGGGATCGCGGAACACGTCGAGGCCGATGGTCATGCCCTCGTGCCCCGCCGTCGGCTGGGCGCGGTAGGTGCCGAGCAGCCGGTCCCACCACGGCAGGTTGAAGCCGAAATTGCTGTTGGTCTCGTGCGGAACCACGGAGTGATGGACGCGATGCATGTCCGGCGTGACCATCATCCAGCGCAATACGCGATCCAACCGCTCCGCCAGGTAAACGTTGCCGTGGTTGAACATCGCGGTGGCATTGAGCAGCACCTCGAAGACGATGACGCTTACCGCGGGCGCGCCGAGCGCGGCGACGACGCCGAGCTTGATCCCCATCGAGAGCAGAATTTCGACCGGATGGAAGCGTGCGCCGGTGGTGACGTCGAAATCGAGATCGGCGTGGTGCATGCGATGCAGGCGCCAAAGCGCCGGGACCGCGTGGAACATGACATGCTGGAGATAGATCGCGAGATCGAGCAGCAGCACCGCGAGAGCGAAGCTCGCCCAAATCGGAAGCGCAACGTTGTTGAGCAGACCCCAGCCGCGTTGCTCGCCGAGGACGGCCATGCCGACCGCGGCGAGAGGAAACGCCGCGCGCAGAATGACCGTGTTGAGCGCCACGATGCCGAGATTGCTGGGCCAGCGCGCCCAGCGCGAGGCCATGCGCTGCCGCCGCGGCGCGAGCGCCTCCCATCCCGCCACGGCGACGAGCGTGCCGAGGAAGAACGTCAGCCGGATTGCCGGCTCGTGCGACAAGATGAAACTCGACATGTGCGGACGCCCGATTCGCAACCGTTGACAATCCGGCGGAGACAAGTCATTCAATAGTTCTGTTGAATGATCTAAAGAGAGTCCGGCGCCGTGTCAAGCGAAGGTCCGAAACAGGTTCTGTATGGCCACTTCGCCGAGGTGGCCAAGGCGCTCGGTCACGGCCATCGGCTGGAGATCCTGGAGCTCCTGGCACAGGGCGAGCGAAGCGTCGAGGCGCTGGCCGAGCGTGCCGGGCTCTCGATCGCCAATGCTTCGCAGAATCTGCGGCTGATGCGGCAGGCGGGCCTGCTCGCCTCGCGCCGGGATGGGAAGCGCATCCTCTATCGTCTGAGCGATCCGGCCGTGCTCGACCTGATGGCGGCGTTGCACCGCGTCGGCGAGCGGAACCTGGCGGAAGTCCGCGAGGTAATCGGCGGCTATTTTCATGAGCGCGATGCACTCGAGCCGGTGTCGCGCAGGGAGCTTGCCCGCCGTCTCAAGGACGGGCTCGTGACCGTGCTCGACGTGCGTCCGGAGGACGAATTCGCGGCCGGACATCTGCCGCGTGCGATCAACATTCCGTTGCGCGAGCTTAAGCGGCGGCTTCGCGATCTGCCGAAGAACCGGGAAATCGTCGCCTACTGCCGCGGCCCATACTGTGTCCTCGCCTTCGAGGCAGTCGCCTTGCTGCGCAAGCAGGGCTTCAAGGTCCGCCGCCTCGAGGATGGCTACCCCGAGTGGAAGGCGGCCGGGCTGCCGGTCGCTTAGGGCAGAAAACGCAGCGGTTCCCCTTGCAGCGGCACAACAGAGTCAGCCGGAGGGGCAGGCGAGCAGAGAATGATGATGGGCGGCGGTCAGATGCCAATGATCGGCATGATGGGCCGAGGCAACATGATGATGCCCATGATGGCGCCGGCGCCGCGGACCGACGCGGTTGTGAAGCTGGATCAGCACGATCCGAGGAAGTCCGAGCCGCGCAAGACTAGCTTCGACCGAGCGCGCGACCGCGTCCGGAATGTTCTGAAGCTCGTCGACCGACAGGGCGACCTTGGTGGCGACGATCGGCCGGGCATCGAGCGCGCGAAGCGTTTCGCCGAGATTCTTCTCTGAAAGCGAGTTTCCGTAGCCTGGCGCCGTGTCGAAATAGTTGATCCCGAGGTCAAGAGCGCGCGCGACCGTTAAGCGGCGCTCTTGCTCCGAGCCGTGGATCATCAAGCCGGCCGTCGGCCCACAGCCGAAGCCAATCTCGGAAATTTCGAGTTGGGTACGTCCGAGGCGGCGGAGCTTCACACGCGTCTCCCCGTTCTGCGTTGTAGATGATCTGGCAAAGAACCTCGGACTAGACACCGTCAAGCCGGATCGTCATCTCGTTCGGATAGCGAAGCAGTTTGCCGAGTGTGTCCATCGAATCGAGGACAAAGAAATTTCGGCGGGAGCGAGCAGGATTCTAGCCTTCGGTACTGTTTTCGGTAAATCCTCCGTTTTCACCGGACCTTCGGCGCCGATTTGACGCAGAGACCGGCGCTTTGCGGGCGCTTCAGACTGGACTTCCTTGCGCGGCAGAGCGGTACCGCCGCTTATGCCAATGCTCAAGGGCCCGAAGCAGCGGCGGTTCCAACCGATGAATAGGCCGCCTTGGCCGCATTTAGGTCACTGAAGATGTGCGTCCCCAGCATGAAGCGGCGACCGCGCGTGACGTCAGTGACTTCGTGCAGCAGCGAACAGGACCAAACGATCGCGGTGCCACGCTCGATGTCGTAAAGCTGGTCTCCGTATTCGCGGAAGCGGAGCGCGCCGCCTTCGTACTCGCCCGCGTTCAGATTGATCGAGATGGTGAACTGTCGGTGCCGCGTGGTCTGGGTCGGATTGTCTCGATGCCGCGGCAGACCGCCGCGCTCGGCGCTGTCGTAGCACGCTATGCGGTAGTCCTCGCGGTAGGCGGGCGACACGTTGAAGCTCTTGGCGATTTCCGGCAGCACGCGGCGTGCTACCCGGCGGTCAATGTAGCTTTGAATTTCGGGGTCGCGGACGACGTATTGATCGGTGCGACCGTAGCTGTCTATGCGCACCTTGAAATCGCCCGTTTCATTTGCGTATCCCGAATTGGTGAGGCCGTCGCTCCGCCACAGCTTTACCGGCCGATACCAGATATCGACCAGGCTCTCGCAATCCTCGGCGTTCAAGACCCGCGGCAACACGAGCACCGGTGGATGCGAGTCGAGCTTCAGCACGCGGGGCTCCGCAGCCAGGGCCGCCATTTCAGCCAGCACGGTCGGGACGGCATCGGCACCGGCGGCCTGGTGCACGCTGACGATGCGCCTGTTCCGATCGATCAGGACGATCACCCCGTCATCCGGCCCGGCCGCAGGCCGTGTGAAGATTTCCAGGAGTTCCGCCGAGGCGTCCAGCAACACATCGAACGGCAGCTGCAGACTTCCTTTGAAGGCGTCGATTTCGGTTTGGCTCCCCGATGTTGCGGCCAATACGTGCACTTCCCATTGGGCAAGTCGCGCGTAGGCGTCCGCGATGCTGCGCAAGAGCGCGCCCGACGCCGCGGAGGCCGCACGACACAACAGAACCAGTAGCGGCCGTCCTGCAAGCGGATCGCCGTGGGAGTACACAATGCCGCCGTCGTCGGTCTCCAGCGCGAAAACCGGGCTGTGATCGCCCGCGGCGTAGCCATCGGGCGGGACCTTAGTCCCTGGTTGCAACGGCATACTGCCCCCTGCCCGTTTTCGGGCTTGTGACGCGCAGTGTCGCGCTCGCGGCGGCCGCACTCAACGAGTTTTGTACCGATGAGTGTAGGACCGCCTCGTCTGATGCTGCGGCGCTAACGGGACCAGCTGGCGGTCACTAGACCGTCCCAGGCATCCGCCAACAGCCGCCTACGCCGTGACTGTTACTGAAACGAGGGAACCAAGTTCATGAGAAAGTGGCGGTGGGAGTGCATCTGGGATGCAACTATTCTCAGGAATTTTGCGCAAGATCAAAGTGATCGCCTTCCCTGCATAAGGCGCAAGGTTTCGCCCCCGCGATTTAGCCAACGGCAAATCGGTCTCGGTTTGCCAGGTCCATGGGAGGTCCGGCTCTACCGAATGATGGGCGTGCAACAGGAGGCGCGTATCGGCAGATGCGGCCGCGAGCTGTCGAGCCGAAGTCCCACCGTGCTCGACTCGGTACATTGTGAAACTCTCGTAACGCCGAGGTAACATGAACTGCCGACACGCGTGGCGATCGATCCTGTATTGCCCCGCATCGACTTAGGCGGTTCACCTTGGGTCATAACGGAAGCGATGACACGAACCTCACCTCGGCACCGTGGCTGTGCAACAGATACGCCCCGTATGCACCGGCACTCTGCTCCCAGTTCAAGGCGACGTGCTGCATGCCGGCAAGGATATTGCGGAACTGGCGCTCGATCGGGTTGCCGCGATAGACGGCGTGTCCACCCATTGCGGCGTAGAGCTTCATCGCCGCGCCGGTCACGAGCTGGCACGAACACGCAACATTGCGCCGAGCGCGGACGGCCTCGTGGGGCGGCATCGCCTCGCCGTGCTCGAGGCGGCGCATCGCGTTCCGGATAGTAGCGAGATAAAGCGCCTCCGCCGCTTCGATCTCAGCACTCGCCTGCCCCGCCGTGACGTGCGTGCTCTCGCGCTGCGCCACCGCAATACCGCCTGAGCGCCGGGCGGCCGTGTAGTCGAGCCAATCCGCCAACATGCCCTGTGCCATTCCGACGGCAAGCGCGGCGAAAGCGCATGTGGTGTAACCGCCCCGCGGCAGTCGGGCGATCGGGGCCTTGTTGAGCATCGTTCCCGGACCGTTTCCAGCGACAGCCGCCGCGAAGCTCAGGACACGGTGCGCCGGCACCGCAGCGTCGCTCACCTCGAAGCTCTTCGAGCCGCTGCCTTCGAGCCCATTGACGTGCCAGTCGTCGATCACCGTCACGTCGAGCTTGGGCAACAGGAAGAAATGCGGCGCCGGCTTGCCGCCCGCGGACGTATCGCCGTCGATGGTCCCGCCGCAAACGACCCATTGGGCGTGATCGATACCGCTGGCGAACGCGTAGCGGCCGGAAATGACGAACCCGGATGCGGTGCGCCGCGCGCGGCCGACCGGCGCGAACGCGGCGCAGGTGAGCGTATCGGGGTCCTCGCCCCATACGTCCGCCTGCGCCTGATCCGGAAATCCGCTGAGCAGCTGCGCGTGATCTCCCAGCACCCGATGCACCCAGGCCTGCGAGCCGCAGCCGGCGGCAAGGATTTGGATTGCCTCGCAGAACACGTCCCAGCCCAACTCGAACCCGCCGTAGCGCGCCGGCTGCACGATTCGGAACAGGCCGAGCCGCTTCATCTCCGCGACGGTCTCGTCGGGCGCTCGGCGCAGGCGCTCGCTCTCTTCCGCACGGGCACGCAGGCTCGGCACCAAGCTCGTCGCGCGGGCTAGGATTTCCGCGCGCGTTATGACCGCCTGCGCAGTGCCGGTGGCCGTTCTGACCTCCGCTTTGCTCACCTGAACTCTAGTTCGCGCATCGCCTGCAGATCTCCGCCCACCGTCGGCCGCGTGCTCGCCGGCCTCGAGATCGCGGAGGCGGATCGCGCCAAGCCGTACGATGCGAACGCGCGGCGGTGGAAGCTCAAATAAACGGCCTGCCCGCTCACCCGCGTGCCGGGATGTGTGCGACTGCTTGGATCTCGACCTTCAGCGTCGGAAACGCGAGGGCGGCGACGCCGATCGCCGCGCTCGTTGGCAGCGATGGCGGCTTCAGGAACTCGTTCCGAACGGCGATGAAGGGGGTGAAATTGCGCTGCATGTCGGTGATGAAAACCGTCATGGAGATCATGTCCTGAAGATCGCCGCCGGCGGCGTGCAGCGCGAGCTGGACGTTGCGGAACGCTTGGCGCGCCTGCTCGGTAATGTCCTCGGAGACGACCTTGTAATTGGCGTCGACGCCGACCTGGCCGGCAACGTACACGAGGTCTCCGACCCGGATGCACTGCTCGTATCCGTAACCAGCCGCGTCGCCGAGACCGGGGACTTTGATTATCTGCCGCGCTCCCTGACCAGCCATCGCTCCGCCTCCCTGTCTTCATTTGACGTCTGTTTCACCCGCGCCACGTCTAATTCGCGTAGCGCTTGCAAATCTCCACCCAGCGCCGGCCGCATTCGCGCGCGGCCTTCTCGTAGTCCGGCGGGATGTAGTCGTAGGGCGGCCGCATGGGCCCGGGCTTGCAGTAGCCGGCCTCTTCGATGCGCAGCTTCTCGATCTGGATGTTGTACGAAGCGAAGATCTCGGGATCCGAGGTGACGATCTTGAGCGGCTCGCTGGCCCAGCCGATGTCCTTGGCTACGGCCTGTACGCGCGCGCCGTCGCGGTCGCGGATCGCGCGCGCCATGGCGAGCGACGGCGCCGGCCCCATCGATGCCGCAGTCGCCCAGCACGCGATCGTGGTCTCGGGCGACGCCTCGAAGAATTTGCTCACCGCGTTGTCGTTGGGGAGGAAATTGATCCGCTTGCCGGTCGCCGCCACGAGTTCGGGCAGGCCCTGGGGCCGCGAGTATTTCGCCGCGACCACGTTGGGCACCGCCTTGGCCACCTCCGCCCAGAACTCCAAAGGGAACTTGAAGCGGAAGGAACGCGCGTTGGCATAGACCATCAACGCGAGCTTGGGGAACATCTCCGCCACCTCGCGGTAGTACTTCACCGCCATCGGCTGGGTGCAGGGCTGCCACATCGGAAGGCCCAGCAAGGTGCCGTC
>Ga0153915_10001393_pt1 | contig 22158 bp, 20 predicted proteins | sample Opewatmetagenome_2_FD_107003 | JGI IMG/M metagenome (GOLD analysis project Ga0153915, IMG submission 107003) | Freshwater wetland microbial communities from Ohio, USA - Open water 3 Core 3 Depth 3 metaG | ecosystem: Environmental > Aquatic > Freshwater > Wetlands | place: USA: Ohio, Lake Erie...
TCGAAATGAAAGGTTCGTCGTTTTTTGGGATTATTTTGGCCGGTTTTCGATCCAAATTGCAGGGGTAATATACGAAGTTGATATTATCCCTGCAATTTGGAGTTGAAAAACGGCTCAAAAGAACCCGAAAAGCGACAGAATTTTAGTTTCGAAAGAGGTCTTTTGGGCATAACAGTTAGCCGATCAAAAATATAGCAGGCTCTTTCTCAATTTGAATGGAGGATTTTTTCCATTCGCCGATTGTTTGTGTACGAATACGCTGACGCTCGGTAGTGATGCTCAGCGCAATGCAAAACAAAGTCGAAGGCTGCAGCGTTTCAAGGACAAGCTGAACCATTTTAGCGGATCGATATGGAGCCTCAATCCAAATTTGGGTTGAGTCCTCTTTCCTCGAAATCTGCTCCAACTGTCTAAGCCGTTCTTGCAGCGCCAAAATGTCGCGCGGCAAATAACCATGAAAAGCGAATCTCTGGCCGTTAAGGCCGGAAAGCTGCAAAGCAAGTATAACAGACGAAGGGCCGGGAATAGCGACAACTCGTAAACCAAACCGATGGGCGCGCAAAACAAGAGGCGCTCCGGGATCGGCAATGCAGGGAAGACCGGCATCAGATACAATCCCCCACCGTTGACCGTGCGCAATGGGATCGATCAATTCATCGAACTCAGAGGGTTTTGTATGTTCGTTCAAAATCCGGATCGGCAATTGAACCATTTTTTCATGAGAAAGGAAACGACGCAAGTATCTGCGAGCTCCTTTTTCGCTCTCTGCGATGATGCCGTCTAAAGAACGGACAGCTTCGCCGACGCTTTCAGGAAAAAACGGCTCATGAGGGAGTTCCTCATCAAGCACGTTGGGTAATAAATATAATATACCTGACATTACCCCATCCTGATGCGAAACAAATCAAATGCAGCATCTAATGGAACGGCGCTATTTTTCGCCAAAAGCTCGATATCGAAAAGGCTGTCCGATGCGCGCCGAAAATAATCGACACCATACTGCTGGGCGATCAGAGTCTTTTTTTCAAGCGTCTTAGGCCACATTTTCGGAAAAAAAGGCGGCCATTCCGAGAAGGAAACCTTTCGTTGGATTAAATCATGTATTTTAATTCCGATCTGCAATTGCTGGCGCAGACTCGATAATAGAGCATAAAAAAACGAATTATCGCGTAAATCAATCGCGTCAGCATGGTAAATCTTAGACCACACGAGATCATCCGCAATTTGCCAGAGAGTATGTGTTCGACTGGATAAGCAAACAGCCTCGACATCGGCGCGATCGATTACCGATTTATGGGCTGAGTAGCACAAGAGTTTATCCATTTCGGAAGAGAGTAGCGCAGCATCGCGTTCCAATCGTTCGATCATCCATTGCGCAGCATCTGGAGAAAGACGTTTTCCCGAAGCCCGAGCCTTTGCATGAAGCTGTTCTATCCATCGCTTCTCTTTCTCCCAAGGCTTTTCCTCCATTAAATCGAGAACAACACCGTGTGTTTCTATCAAACGGGCGCTCAACTTATGTTTAGAGCCGATAATGAGATATCCAAACGACCGAGGTTCTTTGAAATATAGAGCTAACTCTTCGAGTAAACTCTTGTCAGCATCATCTACGACTACAATGCTTTGCGGACTAAAAAGATTTGGGCGATCTAGCGATTCCATTACTTTGCGAACGGTAGCGTCGCTCCCGGAAAAACGATCTGCCAATCCGTCGGGGGGCATAATATAACGGAGAACGGAATCAATTGCCTGCCTGCGTTCAAAATCGTCGGGAGAATGGATAGAGTAAATATGGCAAAGCTGATGAGGCGCGGCAGCCGCGAGATGCTTTTCAAACCCCGCTAAATTCGTATATCTCACAATCAGCTCCTTGCAATTCTAAAACTCATTTATACTGCGCCCGGTCTGAAATGATGAATTTGGGCCGCGTCAAAGCCCGTATAATCGGCGATCGCAAATTGATTCATATTGCATTAATACGGATCAACTTGCGAAGCCTGCGGTCGTCGATTCTACGGAGCTTTCACGCTGTCCCAAATTCATCATTTCAGACCGGGCGCAGTATATTAACCCGAGACCCAAAAAGGTAACACCCTGCTTGCTACGGCTTTGCCAAAATCGATTCTTGCGATGCGTTCAAGAATGGTATTCCTGGCGAGAATCGATTTGTCTTTGCCTCGCAGCGCATTTTGTCGCCTTTTTGGATCTCGGATTAATAATTACCCAGTATAAATCCTATCAAGAAATAATGGAAACATCTGATATTTTTTTTGAAGTATTGAATTCTTCTACAAAAACCGATAATATATACCCAAAGAACTTGAAAAATTTGATGCATATTCAGCATTTATGATCTTTTTTAATCGAAACAAATCCTCGGAACCGAAAGAAAAACCACAGCAAAAAAAAGAAGCTATGAAAGCCCGTGTTCAAACAGCCGAAGGTTGGCGGCGGCAGCTTTCTAAAAAATCGAAAGAGCGCAAATAGTTGACAAAACGCTTTGGCTCACGCTTTGGGCGGCAAAGGTATTTCCGCAGCTCGCGGTGTGTCTGATTTTTCCTGCGAGATCAGCTCTTTTGCCAGATTTCGATAATCTTGAGCTCCGTTGCACCCCTTGTCGTATTGAGTAATAGGCTGCAAGTGAAGCGGCGCTTCCGCTAAGCGAATATTTTCTCGAATAACGGACTGATAGACTTTTCCTTCGAAACGAGTCCGTAGTTGAGAAAGCACTTCTTGTGAATGTTTTGTCCGGTTATCGACGCGGCAAGCTAAAATGCCAGCAATTTCCAGGTTGGGATTTAAACGTTGTTTTACAAGCGTGATTGTTTTCAAAAGCTGCACGAGTCCATGCAGAGCCATCACGTGGGCTTCAACAGGCACCAAAACCTCGTTTGCCGTCGTTAATGCATTTAATGATAGAATGCCAAGCGTCGGAGGGCAATCGATTAATAAGTAATCCCAGGGCTTCTTTTGGATACGCTCGAATTTCATTTTCAAGACCGTTTCGGCGGCAACTTCCTTAGAGAGAATTTTTTCAACTCCAGCCAAAAGAGGAGATGAAGGAATGATCTGAACATTATCAACAGATGTTTTTTCTATGACGTCTAATACATTGGCATCTTCCGTCAATACGTTGAAGAGTCCCTGCCCTTTTTCTTTAAATCCGTACCACAGAGATGCGGATGCCTGGGGATCCAAATCAATGAGCAGAACTTTTTTGTTCATTTCGGCGAGAGATGCTGCCAGATTTACTGCTGTCGTGGTTTTTCCCGATCCACCCTTCTGATTAACTATCGCAAGCGTTCTCATCTAAATCCCCCTTTTGGCGCATTTGCAAAAATATCCGCTCCGTCATTAGCTATAGCGAATCGATAGCGTGCTGACAAGAAAAAAATTGATCTTGGACTTACAAATGTCCTTGGAATAAAATAGACGAGCAACAAAGGAATTTTTATGCTTAATCTCGACCTTCGTGGAAAAAAGGCATTTATTGCGGGCATCGGCGACGATCATGGTTTTGGATGGGCCATCGCTAAAGCTTTGTACGATGCAGGAGCCGAAATCATTATCGGAACATGGACTCCAATCGTCAAAATCTTCACGACTTCATGGTCGATGGGCAAATTCGACGATTCACGGCGATTTCCTGATGGACGTATGCTCGAATACACAAAAATTTACGCAATCGATGCCTCATTCGATCGGCCTGAAGACGTGCCGCAAGATGTCAGGGAAAATAAAAGATATTGCGAGTTAAGCGGCTACACGATTTCAGAAGTTGCTGCGCAAATGGAAAAAGATTTTGGACGCATCGACATTCTTGTTCATTCGCTGGCTAATGCTCCTGAAGTTACAAAGGATCTTCTGGATACATCGCGCAAAGGCTATCTAGCTGCAATGAGCGCTTCTTCCTATTCTTTTGTCAGCCTCGTTTCCCATTTTGGTCCGATCATCAACCCCAACGGGGCCATACTCTCTCTTTCATATATCGCATCGGAACGCGCTATTCCTGGATACGGCGGAGGAATGAGTTCGGCTAAAGCAGCTCTCGAGAGCGACACTCGAACACTTGCTTGGGAAGCTGGCAGAAAATGGGGGGTGCGCATCAACGCGATTTCAGCAGGACCGTTGAAAAGCCGAGCAGCAAAGGCTATCGGCATGATTGACAAAATGATCGCTTATTATAAAGCGAATGCTCCTCTTGAAAAAGATCTCGAAGCCGAAGAAATTGCGAATGCGGCAGCTTTCTTATGCTCGCCCTTGGCTTCAGCGATTACCGGAACGGTGTTCTATGTGGATAACGGCCTTCACGTAATGGGAATGGCCATTGACAGCGCTTCGTTGCAAAGTAAGGAAGTGTGACAAAACGGCTGAAACAAAGGGCGGCCTTACATCTTAAAAAAAGCCTCTTTAAGCGCTTGGATAATTCCATATTCTGTCGTGGGCGGAGCGATGATATGAGCCTTGCTTGCAAGGCTATGAGGCGCGTGTGCCATAGCGATTTTGATATCAGCTATTTCCAACAAACTAAGATCATTTTCATCGTCGCCGGCAGCAATAACAATTCCCCGTTGGCCGTATGATTTGATCGCTTCTTCTAAAGACAACCCCTTTGAAGATAAATGATCCGAGATAAGCATCAAAAATAACCCCTCTTCGTAAGGCTCGCGGATAATTGTGATATTAAAATGATCGCTTTCTTTCAAAAGCCTATTAGAGACGAATCTCATTTCAGATTGAGATCCAAAACATTTTACAATAGGTGTTTTTGATATAGATATCTCTTCAAACGAAGAGACCGCAATCGGATTTACGCACTGAATTTTTGCAAAACTTTCTACATACGATCGTTGCTTTTGATTCAAACGATGCGGTCTCCAATAAAGCTGATCCAAATTTTCATATCCGCTGAAAACAACAAAATCGCTTGGCACGCCCGAATAAGCCTTTTCAATTTCTTTAATGCACGATATCGGCATGTAGCGTTTTAAAATTTCTTTTTTGGAAGGAACATCTATAGCAACTGAACCATTTTGGGCTAGGATAAGATATGGGAAATCAAATTTAACGAGGCCTTTCAAGGCAAAGCTCAGCGGACGCCCGGTTGCGATGGCGATACGCCAGCCATTCTGAACACAATTTCGCAAAAAAGCAACAACGGGATCAGGAACGCTGTGTTTATCAAGTGTAATCGTTCCATCGATATCAAGAGCGATCCAGCCTAAAAAATGTTTGTTTTTTTGTTCAGTCACATGTGAAAGTATAAATGATTGATAAGAGGTTTGTATATGCATATTTGGCTTGGTGGAAAAACAATTTATACATCAGAAAGCAATGGAGAGGCGATCAACACGGAAATCCCGATTCCCGATCTTCCGCCCGGCGATTACGGCGCAGCGCTCATAAAAATGTTTTTATCTCTGATTGCTGTCATCGTCTTATTGGCTGTGACTTTTTGGTTCTTACGACGCCTCATCCGATCAAGGCTGCGCCGTGGAGTCGGAGCGGAATCGATCCAAATTCTCGAAAAGAAAATGATTAGCCCAAAATCAATGCTCTATCTCGTTGAAGTCGAAGGTCAAAAAGTCCTTCTTGCCGAATCGAATCTAGAAATTCGAAGGTTGCAGACTTGGCAAACGATTCAAGAGCCTACAAATGACCAGCCTTAAAAACATGTTCACAAATCTAGCGGCCGCAGGATTTCCGCAAAAATGAATGCAGCCTGAGGGTTTTTCAATAAATCCTCAGGACGTATGCGTGTTTTTCGAGACGACGAAGCAAAAAACACAGGATTGACCGTCGATAATTCCGGCTCCTTTTTATTGCAATCATCGACAGCAGACGCTCTTGGAGGCTGAGGCGGCATTTTATGCTCCATGAGAAACCTTCTCTCCTGATGTTGCAATGGCTTCGCGCATTTGCGTATCAGCCTTCAGATTTAAGTAACGCTGATAATCAATAACGCCAAGTTGTCCGCGGCGGAATGCCTCAGAAAGCGCCAAAGGAACTTGAGCTTCGGCTTCGCGGATTTTCGCGACATTTTCTTGCTCGAGAGCAACAGCCATAGCCCTTCGCTCTTCTGCTGTCGCGCGAGCGACTCGCATATCTGATTCTGCTTGATCGGCGCGAAGGCGCGCGCCAATATTTTCGCCGATCGAAAGATCCGCAATATCAATGGACAATATTTCAAACGCCGTCTGAGCATCCAATCCTTTTTCCAATACCAACTTGGAAATTTTTTGTGGCGCAGCCAAAACGAGCTGATGGGTATCTGTCGAACCGATTGCATTAACAATCCCTTCCCCTACCCTTGCGATGACTGTTTCCTCAGTCGCACCACCGACAAGCTGTTTAATATTGGTACGGACTGTCACGCGCGCTCGAACTTTTAATTCAATGCCATTTTTCGCAACTGCCAGAATGTAATGCCCTTTATCCGGACAATCGATCACCTTCGGATTGACAGATGTTTTGACAGCTTCGAATAAATCGCGGCCCGCAAGATCGATCGCTGTAGCTTCTCGCCAGCTCAGAGGAATATTCGCCTTATCGGCAGCGACCATCGCCCGCACGGTATCATTGACGTGACCTCCGGCAAGATAATGCGTTTCAAGATCGTTCACGGTAAGGGACTTCAATCCCGCCTTAAAGGCTGTAATCCGTGCCATTACGATCAATCGCGGCGGAATTTTACGCATGCTCATGCCAATGATATTGATCAAAGAAATAGGAGTTCCTGAAACAAAGGCTTGAAACCACAAGCCAATATATTTCGCGGCAATAGCAAAAAAAACGACGCCGAATAACAAAAGCAATACGAGGTACATCGAGAACGAATTGATTTCAATGGCTTGCGCTATCATGATGAATTTTCTCCTGATCGACTATTAAATGTGTTCCTTGTCCGCCAATTATGCGAACAATCTCCCCTTTATCGATATATCCAAGCTTGGATAGCGCTGCAAATGAACGTCCATCGATTTCGATATATCCGCAGGGCTTTAAATCCGAAATAACATTGGCTGACCGTCCAACCATTTCAATCGGGTATTGACAGGCTTGAAAACCTCCCTGAGTCTCGGTATGCGGAACTTTGCTTTTTTTTATTCGCCTCATCGCCAAATAGAGGGTGACAACTAATGCTGCTATCAAACAAAGCAGGTATATAAAAAACTGCAAAACAGTGGCCTGAGAATAAAATATCGCAAGCGATGCTATAAGCATCAAGGTTCCGCCAACGGCCATAATTGCGCCTGGCATAAAGAACTCTAAAAAAATAAAAATCAGACCAGTCATTGCCAGCATCGCTACCATAATAAAACTACCTTGTGGCTCTACAATATCACAAAATCTCAAGAAAAAGACATCATAAATGAACCTATCCCTAAGTAGACCAAGAAACGGCTCGAAAATATGCGGAAAAAGATTCAAAAAGCATGTTTTTCAAATATCGGGATAGGTTCATTATACCACGTTCGGTAGAAAAGCACACATTTGTGCCGCGTCAAAGCCGATTTTTCAAGTTCTTTGGGTATATTCGGATAGGTTCTTAGAAACCTTTCTTGACCCATCAAATCATTTTTTGCAATATCACGTTTAAGGGGTCTACCAAACAAAAGTAGTTGTTTTGTAGATTTTTGGATGGATGCAAAAACGATAATGATGCTTCCGTTTTAAATTTCCCCTGCCAGCAACCCTATGTGAATTGTGAAATTGCGGATCATCTTTCTAGCTCTTTTTCCACTAGGCGTCTGGGCGGCAAAGCTCCAGTATGAGACACATTTCACCGGTATAGACAACGACAAGCTTCTTCAGGATTTAAAAAACGGATCAGATCTCGTTTTATTGAAAGATCATCCTCCCGCATCGGTCAATGGCTTGCAATACAGGGCGCAGGCAGATATTGCAAAGCTGCTCAAGATCATGAAAGCACATGCATATTACGATGCCCAGATCACCTACGAAATCCGATTTGATGACAAAGTGTTTTATGTCGATTTGATCGTCCACCCAGGACCAACGTATCGACTGCGCAACTATGAAGTTTTTCATGGAAACTGCACCGATTCGAGCCCATTGCCTCGATGCCCTTCTATTTCTCCCAAAGACGCGGGATTAGAAATTGGACAGATCGCAGATTCCTCATCGATTATTAATGCAGAGATGGCAGTCTTGGTGCAGCTTGCCCGGTGCGGCTATCCACTGGCATATATCGATAAACGGCGAGTAATTGTCGACATGGCTGACAAAACCGTTGACGCGGCGGTTTGCGTCCACGAAGGGCCGGTATGTCGGTTCGGACCAATCACATTCTTCGGATTGAAGAATGTTAGCCCCCGTTTTATCGACCGAAAAATCGCCTGGAAAGAGGGTGATGTCTTTAATCTCGACTTAATCGATGAAACGCAAAACCGTCTGCTAAAAAGCGATCTATTCAGTTCGGTTTTAATTACGCATTCCGAGGAGTTAGACGCTTCCGGCGAACTATCGATGAAAATTCGTTTATCCGAGGCAAAACATCGAAGCATCAGTCTCGGATTTTTCTATGCAACCGTCGATGGCCCCGGAGGCTCGGTTTGCTGGATCCATCGCAATCTACGGCAAATGGGAGAATATCTAAGTATAGAAAGTAACGTTTCGAAAAGATTTATCGATGGATGCGCTACATATCGAAAACCCGATTTTTTCCATCCCGATCAAACATTTTCTATGCTCGGAAAAGCAAGCAGAGAAAATATTGTGCCGTATCGAGCGTTTACCTATCTTGAATCAAACCGCATTGAACGGCAAATCAACTCACGAACGACAGTATCAATCGGATTAAATGGCCAATATATGAGCGTCCACAAAAGCGTAAATAACGGCCATTTTTTTGTATTGGGGCTACCAATCTTTGCTCAATATTCATCGGCCGACGCTCCCCTAGATCCTACGAAAGGATTTGCGATCAGCTATTCAGCCACCCCTTATCAATCATTGAATCATAGCAGCATTCATTACGTTAAACAAAAACTGACCGGCAATTTCTACATTCCGTTGACCGAAAATGCAAAAGTTTTACTTGCGCTTCACGGCCAGCTCGGCTCTGTGGCGGGAGCCAATCAAAAGAACATTCCGGTTCCTTTATTGTTTTTAGGAGGATCCGAGGATGATCTGCGAGGATACGGCTATAAAACCGTAAGCCCGTTGGGACGCAAAAAGGGGCGTGAGGATAAAGACACTCCACGTGGCGGACGTTCAGCAATTTTCACGACAATAGAATTGCGGTTTCGCGTAACGAAATCTATCGGCATCGTTCCTTTTGCCGATTTTGGAACCGTTACGAATGAACAGTGGCCGCAAATACATGCGAAATGGTATCGATCGGTTGGAGGAGGGCTGCGTTATTATACATTTTTCGGCCCGCTGCGTCTCGATGTGGGATTTCCCCTAGACCGGCGAAAAAACCTCGATACTTGGGGTAAGATATATGCAAGCATCGGACAATGTTTTTAATTTTCGCAAGTGGATGTTCGCTACCAGCTTAGTATTGGCAGCACTGTTCACTTTATCGGGAAGTTTCGTCCTCGTGATGCAAAGCGGATGGGGTCGGCAGAAGATCGGTCTAATGCTGACAAAGATCGTTCAAGAAAGCGGGTGGCATGCAACAATCGGCGAAACATCGGGCGTCTTTCCCAGCGAAATTACTTTTCATCACGTGCTTTTGCAATCCCCACAAAACGATTTCATAACAATTCAAACAATTCGAGTAGAATTCTCTTTAATCCACCTTTTAAAAAAAGAAATAACATTCAACAAATTCTATGCTGATCAAATTGAATGGCAACCTGCAAATGAAAACATATCTCATCCTTCGCAAGAAGCTATACCCAAAGAACCTGGAAAATCGGCTTTTGGGCTTGGCCAAAGCCCCTATAATCGACGATCGCAAACGGATACGTATTGGATTAATACGCATCCGTTTGCGAAGCCTGCGGTCGTCGATTCTGGGGAGCTTTCGCTCATGCCGAAAAACCGATTTTCCAGATTCTTTGGGTATGTTTGGGCGGGAGTGCCGTTTATTATTCATTTTTCCGATCTGAAGTTAACAAACATCCGATTACCCGAACGGCAAAATGCTTTTGACATTGCAGGCCAAATTAAAATCGGACGCTATAACCGAATGGCGTTCGCCAAATTAACCGCCCAAATGAGCGGACTTCCCGACAACCAGGCATCGGTTGTCCTCCGAATCCATCCCAACCGACAAATGCAAATCAAATTGAATGTAAAATCTCCTGCAATCAATGAGGTCGTACCGGATTTGCCGATACAAGCAAACGGGAATATCAGCCTTTACGCAAAAGGTTCCTTGAAAGCTTTTTACGACGCTATTTTCAACCATACCCCCATTGCGTCAATCAAAGGAATGATTCATGGAGCCGTCCAAATCGAAGATATCGCAGCGATCGATCCGATTCGCCATCTCGTAAATGACAAATGGTCGTTTTCATCTGCAATCGAAAGCTTGCCTGATGGTGAAATCCGAATATTCAATATTAAAGCCGAATCAACAGACATTAACGTTCTCGGATATATGCATCTAAGTCCGAATAGAGAACTTCAAAACAGTTCATTGCATGCATCGATTAAAGACTTAAGAAAAACGCAAATTCCGTATTTAGAAGGATCGGCCGCGGCAGAATTTGATTTATCCGGACTTAACCAGGCAACGATCAGCATTCATTCGCCCCTGGCCAAATGGCAAAATTATTCTGTTCAGAATCTAAATGCGGTGTTGCAGGCAGCAAATGAAAAGGATCGTTGGAGCGGCCATCTCGCTGGAAATGCTATTTTTATGAAGCATGAATGGGAGGGAAAATGCGATTTTTCGTGGCAAAACGGGCAATCGCTTCGAATCGACGCAATGACTTTACAATCTCCGTTGGCAAGCGCCGAAGGAAACCTGGAATTTTTTTCCAATCAGCTTCTCTCTGGAGAAACCCATGTTCATATCGTCAACTTGCATAATTTCGATATTCCATTATATGGAGCCGTCGATGCAACAATTCGTCTAAAAACAGATGAAACGCAAAAAAATCCTCAGCAAATAGCCGAAATTGATGCGTCAGCAAATGAAGTCTTTTATGATGGATTTCAGTCAGAAAAGCTCTTTTTCTACGCTAATCTAGAAGGACCTCTTCAAAAGCCTGTGGGCCATGCTTATGTTGAACTTCAGCATGCTGAATATAAAAATCTGTTTTTTGAAACCGCTGCGATTGAAACAAACCGGACAGACGACGATAACTGGCTTATTTCCTTTAAAACTGAGGGAGACTGGAGAGAGCCCTTTAAAATCGATTTCAACGGATCTTGGCGAGCTGAAAACTCTCAAATCTCACTTCATCTTATAGATTTAACGGGAACCGTTTTGTCATATCCCGTATTGCTTCTGGAGCATTCAGAAATAAAAATTGCGGCAGATTCTTTTGCACTCGATGATTTTGCTTTATTGATCGGCGATGCGAACTTAGCCGCCAGCTTCGCCAAACAACCGGATCGGATGAATGCTAAGTTGACACTTGAGCGCGTCCCTCTCGATTTTCTTTCGCTCAATCCACTGAATCTATCTGTGACTGGCCTTATAAACCTTGATATGGATCTGTCTGAAACGAAGGGTGATGCAAAAGGAAATATCAAGGCTGAAATCATCGATGTTCAGATTGTAGATATCAGTGCAAGCGAGCCGATTCGTGCCGAAGGACAGCTGGAGGCTAGATACATCGATAAACGCTTGGCGTGCAAAGCAGATTTGAAAGTAAATCAAAACCCGCTATTTCATTTATCGGCAGATCTTCCTATGCATCTGAATATAGCTCCCCTTCAAGCTGAATTCCAGCTTTACCCCGCAGCGAGTATTGAAGCCTCATTAAAAGGTCCCATTGAAGACCTTCTCGATTTTTTCAATCTTGGCGCGCATCGAATCGAAGCTATGTGCGATGCCAACCTATCACTGTCCGGCAGCTTAGCAAGCCCGGTCATCAAAGGACATTGCAACATCGAAAATGGCTACTATGAAAATTATTACAGTGGTTTTCAGCTTCAAAACATTTCGGCAAAGATCTTGGGCGAACAGCAATCGCTCATTTTGCGGTCATTCACGGCACAGGATGGGCAAAAAAAAGGAAAACTATCCTTGAAAGGCCAACTTCAGGCCCTTTGGAAAGAAAAACTTCCATTCAATTTTGAAGGAGAGTTCTCGCGTATCAACGTTGCCGAAATGCAGTGGGTGCGGGCTGAAGCTGGCGGAACGCTGCATATTTTTGGGGACCTCGATGGCGCGCATGTCAACGCGCAAGCAGCTATAATAGAGAGCGACATTTCGATCCCCGAACAGTTGCCAACGCAATTGCCTGATTTGCAGGTAAAATATATCAATGCTCCGAAACCTGTCAGTGTCGAAACGGGGGATCTTTCCGCTAAGCATTATCCGATATTCCTCGACATGCATATCTATGCGCCCGACGGCATCTTCGTTTCAGGGAAAGGCTTGAATTCCGAATGGAAAGGGAATTTCCAAATTGGCGGAACCTATACGGATATGGAAGCAAAGGGACAGCTTGAAATGATGGAAGGCGAGTTTCTCTTTTCCGGACGGGGCTTCAAGCTCACGGAAGGATCGATTTCATTCAGCGGCAAACCCCATGAAATGCCTTGGATCAATTTGGCCGGTCAAATGAGACTGCAAGATCTTGATATTCTTGCACGTCTCAAGGGACCTTTAAATAGTCCTCAGATCGCTTTTCAATCCATTCCCCCCTTGCCTATGGGATCCATCCTCTCTCATCTTTTATTTGGACAGGATCTGTCCGAGATCAATGCTCTGCAAGCCGCTCAAATCGTCAATTCGCTTGCATCATTTTCGCCAACTAGCAGCAGCATATTGAGCGATACGCGCAGATCTCTAGGGATCGACCGTTTGCGCATTATCGCAACCCCTACTAGCGATGAGGGCGCGCAATCCCTCTCCCTCCAAGTGGGAAAATACGTGACTCGTGGCGTTTTAGTTTCCGTCAGCCAAGGCTTCGAAGCTGGAAGCACAAATCTCAGCGTCGAGGTCGATCTCGCCAATGGGATCATTTTCCAGGCGGAGTCCCAGCAAGAGCAGGAACAAGGAAAATTCACTATCAAGTGGAATTTAAACTACTGATTGCTTTATCCTGTATACCCAATTAAAAAGATTTGTACATCTTGTCCTAATGATAGCGGAAATCTATCATGAAGGTGCGCAAGCAATAAGCTGTTTGCAAAATTCAATTGTGCAATCGGCTGTCAAAAATTCAAGAGAGGAAAAGTATGTCAACAGCAGCAGCAGCAGCGCCAATAACCGCTCTTCAGGATAAAAGCGCAGTCAGACCAGTGGTTGCAGACGTCAAGCTATCCGATACGGATTATAAAATAATCAGCGCAACAAGTTTTCTTTCGACCAATGTGGGCTGGGAAATCCTCGACCTAGGTCTCAAAAAGGAAAAAATGTATCAAGCTGTGCTCATTCAAAGCACCAACGAAGCCAGTGAGATTCAACAAACCATACAAAAATTACTCGAACTTAATGGCCAATTACATCTTGGCGAAAAAGATGTTGTGTTGTCTGATCAAACCCTCGCTCTCTTTAAAGATCTTGAAAAAGCGAAAATCACTCTGCTCCAACCAGGAGAGAAAAAAATCTCTCCAACTCGCATGAGCGAACTCAAAGCTCAGATTGGTGCCAACAATGACCGCCTAAAGACAGAATTGCAGACGTTATTTTCAACAAAAATCCAAGTCAGGATCAACGAGATTAATTCACTATTGGAAAGCTTGCGGACGACCGCAAAATATTTTGATCGTCTAATGTCCAGCATAATCGGCAACCAAAGACGGCAATGAATTTAGAATCACTGATTCGAGAAGCGGCAAATACCCCGCCTATCGATGTCGAAGCATACTATTCGAAAGCCTACGCAGAATATCAGGCTAATTTAACGCATGAAGCGGCGGAGACGTTCTCCGTACTGTGTGCGAGAAAGCCGCTGGAATCCAGATTTTGGGTCGGCTTAGGAGCTTCATTGCAAGCATGTACACAGTATGAAAAAGCTCTTTACGCTTGGGCGATGGCAGCTATATTGGATCCAGAAAATCCTTTTCCCCATTTTCATGCTGCCGAATGCTGCGATTCTCTCAATCAATCTACGGATGCTTTAAAAGCGCTTGCCGAAGCAAAAAAACGCGTGAAAGACCCGAGTCACCGGCTATATAAACCAATCCGACTCTTGGAAGAAACTTGGAGAAACCGATGATTCGAGTCGATGGAATTTCTCCTATTTCGAGAAAACCGGATATCGAGATTTTACCTGTACCTTCTCCGGCAATCCCATTACAAGCGCCTCTTGCAGCCACAAGTTCTATCACCCCCTCTTCTGAAATATTTCATTCAACGCCACTGAGGCCTCAGCTAGCGGCGCCCGATACCCATTACATGTACGCTATCTTCAAATTTTATAAGGAGATGGAAAGGCTCGCTGGCATCGAAAGCCAAACCTGCGATCGGGAAACCAAAATAGCGCTCGATCATCTAAAAGAGATCGATAAGCAGAAAATCGAACTGGTGCATAAGCATAGCGAAGAGATCAAATTAAGAGGATCTTGGAGCTATCTTGAAATTGTCGCTCAATATATTACCTCATCTTCATCATTTTTCATCGGTCTTGCCCTTAGCAGCACAGTTCCGATCGCCGGGGGCTTCTTGATCGCCGCAGGCGGGTTGGGATTGATTAATCGAGCGATGAGTGATTCTGGAATGTGGGAATGGCTTGTCAGTCGATTCACGGCTTCATTTGATCTGCAGATAAAAATCGCATCGCAAATCGATACGTGTACTTACGCATTATCAATACTTCTATCAATCGCAAGCACGGTTGGGTTGTACAATGCAGGAGTACTGAACATGCTGTCTTTCTCCAGAAGAGATAAAATTCTTGAAAAGTCCATACAGGTTATTGGCTCTGCAGGCACCGCGATGCAAGTCATTACCCGACTTGGGGGCGCAACCGTCGACCGAGCAGCAAAGAATATCGAAGCTAATATCAAGTTAATGGAAAAAAACAGCTTCAGCGCAAGGCAGCAAATAACGGCCAGCACAGCAAATCTTCGTAAAATCATCGATTTGTCTGAAAAAATCAGCGAATGCATAAAACAAATCATCCACTCATCACCAATTTGAGGGAATTTATGACACTTTCCGTATCTTCCGTTACCACTAAAGTCATGGAAGTTCAAAATATTGAAACAGGAAGTTTTTTGCGAAAACTGGCAGCAATCGTTGCCCAGATTTACGTAACTTTTTCGCAAATTTCGCAAAATGAAAGATTCGAGATCACCAATTTGGAATTGGAATACAAAAAACATTCCTTTCAAACCGCCGATATGATCCGCTCATCGGGGAGGCTTGCTTTTATTGGCGCATGCACCAGCCTGTTCCTTTTTGCAACCTCATTTGCATGCGTAAACATGAACGATACTAAGTTCGTACAATTGATATCGGATAAGTCGCCAGAAGTCTTCAAATTGTTTGAACATAGCCGCCAAGCTAACAGCAAAGGATTCGATTCCGTCGCACAGCTAGAATATGCACGGCTCCAGGATAAAAATAATAAGAGTGCTTCTGACAGCAATGTTAAAGAACAGTTTGCCCAGGTTCTGCAAGCTGAAATCCAGCGCCTTCGCACAGCATCCGCCAGCAACTAAAACATTCATTCAGTTTTCTGCTATATTCCCAAAGAACTTGACCAGTTTTTTGGGGGTATACCCAAAAAAACCTGAAAAATCGGTTTTTCGACTTGAGCGAAAGCTCCCCAGAATCGACGACCGCAGGCTTCGCAAACGGGTGCGTATTGCATTAATACGCACCCGTTTGCGATCATCGATTGTAGGGGCTTTGGCCAAGCCCAAAAGCCGATTTTTCAGGTTCTTTGGGTATAGTTTCATTTGAAAAACTCCTCATTTTTGTCGCGACAGCTCCTAAGTTTGTTATAGCCAAAGAACCTGAAAAATCGGCTTTTGGGTTTTGGCCGAGTCCAAAAGCTGATTTTTCAGGTTCTTTGGGTATAAAGGCTCTTTGCGAGAATATCCATATTGAATAATATCAGGAAAAACGTCCGAGCGGTTCATGCTGTCATTGGTTGTGAAGACAAAACTATTACGCACGTTCGAAATTATCGGCGATTACATCCGGTTAATCGTTGATGTTACATCAGGTCTGTTTCATCGGCCACCGGCTTGGGCATTGGTCCGAGAGCAGTTATATAATATCGGCGTGCTTTCCGCTGGCGTTGTTGCAATCACAGGCTTTACGACCGGCATTGTTTTGGCTGCCCAATCGTTTTATCAGCTCGGCGAAAAGGGACTTGCCGGAGTAACCGGTGTCCTCGTCACAAAAGCCATGATTACCGAGCTAGGCCCCATATTAACAGCATTCATGGTGACCGGCCGAGTTGGATCATCAATGTGCGCCGAAATTGGTTCGATGAAAGTGACAGAGCAAATCGACGCACTCAAGTCGATGGCAGTTCAACCAACGGCTTATCTCATTGCTCCGCGGTTTATTGCAGGGTCAATCATGATCCCCTTATTGACATTGTTCAGCGCAGTAATGGGAATGATCGGCGGATATCTCATTTCTTCTTTTTTCTTCCACATGTCTTCGAGCAATTTCTTCACCCCCATTCCCCTGCATGTTTCAGTTTATGATTTAGCGACCTGCCTAATCAAATCCGTCATTTTCGGAACCCTTTTAGTAACAGTCTGCTGCTATGCAGGACTGAAAACATCGGGTGGTGCAGCCGGTGTGGGTAAATCCACAACCAAAAGCGTTGTAACCAGTTATGTCCTGATTTTGGTTTTCGATCTTCTCTTGACGATGGGCCTGAATATGATCTACAAGCAAATCAAAATGGGATGGTTCTTGGGATGATCAGGATTCGAAATCTCTGGAAGCGCTACGGAGATAATGCCGTATTAAGCGGCCTCGACCTAGACACGAACGATAACGAAATTCTCGTTATTTTAGGCCGTTCCGGTGTGGGCAAAAGCGTATTGTTACGCCATATTATCGGCATCGAAACACCAGACCAAGGAAGCATAGAAATCGGCAATACTCAGATTTTTCAATTGAAAAAACACGAACGCAGTCGAGCGATGCGAAGCATGGGCATGCTCTTTCAAGGCTCCGCGCTATTCGATTCAATGACCATCGAGGAAAATACAGGTTTTTATTTACGCCAGCATGGCAATCCACACACAAACACGCCTTACACTGAAGAAGAAATCCGCGAACAAGTCAACGAAGCCCTCAAGAAAGTCGGTTTAGATGGAACCCAAAAAAAAATGCCTTCCGATCTGTCCGGCGGCATGCGTAAAAGGGCTGGCCTTGCCAGGTTGCTCGTCTATCGCCCCACAATCTTATTGTATGATGAACCAACGACAGGTCTCGATCCCATCACCGCTCAGCAAATCGCTGATCTCATTCTTCAAACGCAAACTGAACTCAAAGGCACAAGCATCATTGTAACCCATGACATCGCTATGGCATTAAGAATCGCTAGCCGTCTCGCACTGCAACGCGACGGTAAAATTGCATATATAGCTAAGCCTGAAGAATTTTTAAAAATCAACGATCCTATGATCCATTTTTTACGCGAAAGTTTTTTTAATCGCCATCCCAGAAAGGAGATTTTATGAGCGACCGTTGGAAAAGCATACTCATCGGAATTTTTATAACGGCCGCATTCAGCATCATTGCCGCCCTGATTTTATTTTTAAAGCCGACCATCGGCGATGGAAAGAAACATCTAAAAGCCAGGTTCACAAATATTGCCGGAATCTGCAAAGGAACAAGAGTAACTTATGCGGGGCGTCCAGTCGGACAAGTGACGAAAATCGAAGAAATTCCAAACGCACGAAACGAAACGGCTGATCAGGCAGGCAGAATCTATAACTATCAACTCGTTTTAAAAATAGATTCAAGTATCGATGTCTATACCTCTGATGAAATTTCTATTTGCACATCCGGCTTGATGGGCGAACGGTCAGTCGCAATTATTCCCAAAACCCCTCCTTTAGGAGTGGAGATGAAAAAAATCGGCGATGAGACCCTTTATGCCAATTCAACCGATCCCTTTGAAACAGCATTCAATCAAATCAATCGCGTAGCTGCAAAAGCGGAAAAGACGATCGATCATTTTGATGAATGGTTCGTTCAAAATTCGCCCGACATCGCACGAGCTACTACGAATGTTGGTAATTTAGCTCAATCAATGAACCTGGTTCTAACAAGCATCGACGATCAAAATCTCGTTTCTTCGGTCAAAGAGTCGATCAATCTTGTTTCAGACAATATGCGTGATCTTCATTCGGCATTTACCGATGACCAATTGTTGACACGATTGAGTTCATTGATAGCGGATCTCAACGAAGCCGTCGTAATTTTATCTTCCGACGGAGCCAATACCCTCTCCAACTTGAACCAAATCACGCATGATATATGCGCCGGTTCAGGAACTTTAGGGCGCCTATTGAATGGGGATGATTTCTATCTGCGGCTGAATTCACTTATGAGCAAAACCGAAACGCTCATGAACGACATCAACCATTACGGTTTATTGTTTCATTACAATAAACAATGGCAAAAAAACCGCACAAAAAAAGCCAATGTGGCAAATGCTCTCGAATCGCCAAAAGAGTTTAAGGAATATTTCGAACATGAGGTCGACGAAATCGGCGCATCGCTCGGGCGAATTTCAGAAGTGCTTGACCGCGCTGATCAAGGCACTGAGCGCGCAGAAATCATGCAAAATAATGCATTTCAACGCGACTTTGCTGTGTTGTTGCGGCAAGTAAAAGCTCTTAATGATGCCATCCGCCTCTTTAATCAGGATTTAATCACGAAATGGACTCCTGACGTAGAATAAATTTAACGCTTGATCTCCAAGCTTTTCAAAAATTTTGGATTGTAAAGATCCGTCAAGCGTTTGTGAATATGTTCATTTTCTTCGATCGCGGAAGAAATACGCTCGAGAGCCGAAATCGTCCGATTTAATCTCTCAGGATCGATTGCCCTTTCCCGAATCAAAAATGCCGGTGCATACAAAAGATAACGAAGGAATTCAATTTCTGTTGATAAGTCAGAAGAGAGCAGTTGAATGAACCCATAGAATAACGCCAATTCAGCAGCTCCTGTATCGACGCCATCTTTGCAAGTAAAACTGATCGAATCGATTTCATTAACCTCAATCCACTTCAAAATAAGCATCTGATAGAAAATCTCAATGAAATCCTCACGATTGCGTCTAGTAAGTTCGGTCTTATTATTGAAAAATTCCTTGTGAATAAAGGGAATAGCTTCATCTGTAAACCCCTTTATTTTGTTCGAGGACAGATCTGGCGGAAAGAAAAATCCCCATTCTTCAGGATTTTGAAGCTCTTTTTTAAATTCAGCTATAAAGACATCGGCTGAATTCATGTTCACGAAATCACCGTATTGATAATAAAAATCAGATTTTTTGGTGAGTGTAGCCACAACCAGCTCATTACTGAATTCAGCGTTTTTCTGCAGGGATTCGATCGTGAGGCTTCGGGCATATTCCTGCCAAGAACCGCGATCTTGCAAATTGATCAGCAAATGCCTTTTACTCGTCTTTTGTCCGCCATAAAATCTCAACATCCCCAAGAATTCTTCGGAAATCGACGCTTTGTTAATAAATGATTGTCGAATGGGACATGGCATCCTCAAAACATTGATAACCTGATTCGATTTGTGAATCTCAAAAATTTTCTGAGGAAGATTACTCTGAATAACCGGATCGAATGAAATGCTTTCCATTTCCTCTTCTCGAACCAAATCGAGAATTTTAAAAAGAGGCCCATTTGGAAAATGAGACAAAAACGTTCGAAATTTCTCATCATCAATCAAAAGCTGATTCCACAGCGTATCGCCTTTGATGGCATTTTTTTTATTTTTCTCTTCTCCCTTGCGCATGCACCGGTGCAATAAAGCGATCACTTCCTCCTTAACTCCCCCTGCGCGATTAAATAACGAGTAACAAAGCTCATGTGTTAAATTGAGAAGAATGTATGATTTTTTATCTTTAGTATCTGGGTATGCGATTAATTTTTGATACTCGGGAGATTTCATTGCTTGCCGCAAATAGAACTGAAAATCCCTGAAATATTGATAGCAGCTCTTATTTGAAGTATTTTGAATCAGATTGCGGGGGTTCGCCGTGAGATAAAGAGCCATGATCGCTTGGCTTAATGATTTCGCCAGTCCCGTATCCACGACTTGTTTAAAATTCTTATAAAGTTCGTCAATAGCCTGGCGGCATGCATCAAGAATTTGTTGGCTTGTAGCCATTAGATCGCGGTCTTCAACAGCCCGAATCCGCAGCAAGGGATCGTCTTCAAAAGAAACTTCAGCTCCTTCGTCAAAACATACTAATTTGATATCGCGCAGCAGATCTGCATTGAAATAAAGATCTCCGCTTTCGTTGCGGATCGAGAAAAGTTCATATTGCGTATCGCGCCGAACTGTCTCAAAATCGATCAATCCTGTTTTGGTAACTTCGATCAAAGCTTCGTCTTCACTTTCTTTCCAATCATCCGACCAGGTTTGATCCTCGCTTTTTAATTGCTTAGCAAAGCGATGGTGATAAAAAAAGTGCAAATCCTGATACGGAATGCGCTCTTCGACTTTGGTAGTCAAAGATTTTCCCAATCTGAATGCCAAATATTCATCCATCTTATGAGCGGATTCTGTGACCAGAGCAAACATCGATTGGATGCCGCGGCCTACTTTCGGATCATCCCAATTCACTTCATTGCTCTCTAATAATGAAACGAGATGTTGATGGATCGTGTGATACGTCATATCGAGAATTTCTAAAATAGCTTCGCTTCCTTCGCCGCTGATCCACAAAACTTCATAAGCGCCGATCTCATCAGCATCGGTGACAAAACGGTGATGTTGAATAATCCCGAGGCGGGGAGGATTTGCCAAATCAATGCTAGCGATGGCAGATAGATTATCCATTGCTTCTTGGATTGATAGTGTCTTAAGTTCTTTTATTCTGACCATACTACCCCCCTTTGCTTCTATTTTTATTATCAAATTTCCAACTTAATTATTCAATAGTTAATAAATCAAAATACTAATACTGTTATTTTTACAAAAGCAAAACAAAGTTAATAAATTGTTGGGTTTTAACAAATTAGAGATGTTCCCAAAGAACCTGAAAAATCGGCTTTTGGACTTTAGGGTCTGTGAAACAATAAATTAAACCGTTTAGCGGCGTCAAAGCCCGTATAATCGACGATCGTAAGTTGATTCGTATTGGATTAATACGGATCAACTTGCGAAACCTGCAGTCGATCGATTCTACGGAGCTTTCACGCTGTCCCAAATTCATCATTTCAGACCGGGCGCAGTATAAACGGTTGAATTTATTGTTTAACAGCTCCTTAGCAAAGCCGAAAAGCTGATTTTTAGGTTCTTTGGGTATAGACATTTATAAGCGCAAAAAAGTATTTATTAATCAGGTGAGCACAAAAAAAATAAAAACAACACACAAACAAGTATGTTTAAAACACTTAAAACACTAAGCTACCCAATTCTTAGCTTAATTTTCCTAATACTGGGAAACGGTCTTTTTACCACCTTTGTTTCAATACGCCTGGATCTTATGGGATCAGGTAACGAAATGATCGGCATCATCGCATCGGCATTTTATGCAGGGCTACTGGTGGGGTCGATTCGCAGCCCATTATGGATAGCACGTTTGGGACATTTACGATCGCTTGTCGCGCTTTGCGCGGCAAATAGCGCTGTCATTTTACTTCATGCCCTTTGGATCGATCCCTTTTATTGGGCCTTTTTACGCTTCATCGGCGGCGTAATTATGGGAGGACTATTCGTTGTCATCGAAAGTCTCTTCTTGTTATTGAGCGATTCATCAAGCCGTAGCAGACAGGGAAATTGCATGAAAAATCATTTGACTTCCAATATCTTAAGGAGATATTCGGGGCTCCAGCCCGCAAGCTTTCTTTTGTTGGGCACGCCCAACTTCTCTGATGTGTCCGCCTTAAGCA
>Ga0153915_10001394_pt1 | contig 22157 bp, 17 predicted proteins | sample Opewatmetagenome_2_FD_107003 | JGI IMG/M metagenome (GOLD analysis project Ga0153915, IMG submission 107003) | Freshwater wetland microbial communities from Ohio, USA - Open water 3 Core 3 Depth 3 metaG | ecosystem: Environmental > Aquatic > Freshwater > Wetlands | place: USA: Ohio, Lake Erie...
CGGCAACTGGTGCTCCAGTCTTGGCCGAGAGCTTCTCCAACGACTTCTCTTGAGCGCCATGACCCATGATGGCAGAACGATCCGCATGCGCACGATGATCGATGAATACACACGGCAGTGCCTGACGATTCGGGTGCCTTGAAGGCTTGGGAGCTAGTAGGAGGTCATCGAAGCGCTGGCGGATGTGATGCTATGGCGAGGGGTTCCGGAGAACATTCGGTCCGACAACGGCCCGGAGTTCGTGGCAAAGGAGCTGCGGAAGTGGGTGGGAAATGTGGGGACCGGAACGTTGTACATCGAGCCGGGCAGTCCCTGGGAGAACGGCTACTGCGAAAGCGTCAACGGGAAGCTGCGGGACGAGTGCTTGAATGGGAAGATCTTTTACTCGCTGAAGGAGGCGCGGATCGTGATTGAACTCTGGCGGGTAGAATACGAAACCAGGCGGCCAGATTCCGCGCTGGGCTATAAACCGCCGGCGCCGGCGGCCTGTAGCCCCCTGGTTCCACCAAATCGATCTTCACAGCCATTGGCTGTGATATGAACTCTCTCATTCGCCGTGGTACAATAACTCGGTCCGGTCATCCCGGTACGAGAAGTTCTTAGAATCTATCGACCAAAAATTGATAATTGGCATGATTGGTACTTGAATAGGTGTCGCCCTTTGATGTATCTATAGCTCTGGTACTTCTGGAGCGACCCTTGACCTACCGCGCCAGATGTTTGGGGGACCCCTGTGCAGGGCAAAGCCGAAGTGTTCATAACCTCTTCTAATCGCCCACTGAGAAAGTCCATCGCGCCTATTCTGACGATTGTTCTTCTCTGTTCTGTCGCAACCCGAGCGCAGAATCAGCGCCCCGCCCCAATGGCCGCATCAGAGCTGGGGCAGAAAAACATGAGTTTGGTGGCAGCGTCGCCTGCGGGAATCAAGGCGGTGCTGGCGAAAGATGCCGGGCTGATGGTGGAACTGAAGCGCTGGGTCGCGAAGGACGCCACCGATCAAGGGCAAATTGTCAGCGAATCGGACCTGACCGACAGTGCTATGTTCGACCGGCTGGAGACGGACGTGCGATTCCGCGCGGTCGCAACGCTGCTGCTCCAGCGCTACGGCTATCTGGTTCCCAAGGTGAATCCAGATTCCGCGCTCGGTAAGGAGCAAGAGTTGGTGGTCCAAGAGCGGGCCAAGTGGCTCGCACAAGACCAAGAGGAAAGACTGACGGCTGCACGGCAAAGGAGCTCCCGGAATACGGAGTATACGGGGGAGTGCGACCCACGATTGAGTGCCGATTGCAGCGCTTCGCAGATGCCCTCCTCTCCGGCGGAGGGGCCCGGACAACGACCTCAACCAGGAATGCCGCCGTCCCGGAGCACTCCCAACGATTTGAACCCTCCCAGTGTTCCACAAGCAAGCGGAGGTCGGCTGGAGCGCGTCCAGCAAATGCAAGATGGCGATCAATTCCCCAGGGCCGATTCCCAAGATTCCCTCGGGGTAGCCTATGGCTCCAGGCAATCCTCGGATAGCGGAGTGAATCCCTTCGGGCCGCTGACCCCACAGGCTGGGGCAAACAACACGGGCGATGAGTTCGGTTCCTTTCTGTCCGCAGCAAACTCCCAGGGCCTGAATTCGGCGGAAACGCCCGCGATGAACGGGATGCCGTTGGGCGGGGCAGGTGAACTGACGCAAAGCGTGAGCCCCATGAGCAGTGGCGGGCAGGGCCCCTTCTTGGCTTCGGGTGTTTCGCCGCTGTCGCCGATGCGGCCGCTGAACCCGCGATATCAGGATCAGACGCTCCTGCAGCCAGTGGAAATGACTCGCACACGCAACCCCTACAGCGACATTCCGTCTCTGTACGACATGTACATGCAGGCTACGCCACATCCGAGTGCGCCAGCGCGATTCGGGATTGATGTTTTCAAGAATGGGACGCGGGATGCGCAGTTGGTGCCAATGGATCTGCCGGCGGGGCCGGACTATGTCGTGGGACCAGGCGACGGGCTGGCCATCAACTTGTGGGGCGGAGTTTCTCAACGGCTTTACCGTGTCGTGGACCGCGAGGGCCGCGTGAACCTCCCCGAGGTCGGACCGCTCCTCGTCAGTGGAAAGAGTCTCGCGGACGTACAGGAGAGCCTGCAGCAGGTCCTGCGGACTCAATTCCGCGATGTGTCCGCCGATGTCTCGCTGGCGCGATTGCGGACCATCCGAATCTACGTGGTCGGCGACGTCACGCATCCAGGCGCGTATGACATCAGTTCTCTTTCGACACCCCTCAACGCGCTGTTTACCGCCGGCGGACCGACGCCGCGAGGATCGTTGCGGATCGTGAGGCATTATCGCGGCAATCAATTGGTGCAGGTGGTAGACCTGTATGACCTGCTGCTCCACGGAGTGAAGTCGGACATCCAGCGTCTCGACAACGGCGATACGGTGCTGGTGCCGCCCATCGGGCCGCAAGTGACCTTGGAAGGGATGGTCCGCCGCCCGGCGATTTACGAGCTGAAGGAAGAGAAGGATCTGGCCGGCGTTCTGGATCTGGCGGGCGGAATTCTTCCCACCGCCGCGCTGCACCATATCGAAGTTCAGCGAACGGTTCTTCACGAAAAGCAAACGATGGTGAGCCTCGAGATTTCCGATGGGGAAGACGCTTCCCAAATCACGCAGAAACTCGCATCGTTCGAGATCCATGACGGAGACCAAATCCGGTTGTTCCCGATCGCACCGTACAACCAGAACGCCGTCTACGTCGAGGGCCATGTGATCCGGCCGGGCCGGTACTCCTATCGTGCCGACATGCGGGTCACCGATCTGATTTCATCCTTCAAGGACTTGCTGCCCGAACCGGCAACGCAGTATGCCGAGATCATCCGTTTGAACGCGCCTGATTTTCACCCTGGCGTGGAAGGGTTCGATTTGGCGGAAGCATTCGCCGATCCTGCTCATGCGCCGCTACTCCATCCCATGGACACCGTCCGGATCTTCAGCCGTTACGATTTTGAGAATCCGCCCGTCGTTTCGGTGTGGGGTGATGTGCGCAATCCGGGAACTTTCCGGACTTCGGGGCAGATCCACCTGAGCGATGCGGTTCATTTGGCCGGAGGACTCTCCGCGGACGCGCAGACCGCCGACGCGCAAGTGTTCCGTTATTTAGCGGATGGCAAGCTGAAGATCTTCAGTGTCGGTCTCAGCCTGGCGCTTGCGGGAGATCCAACCGAGAACATTCTCCTGACTCCGCGGGACCGTGTCTTGATTCACCGCAACCCCGACGCCGAGCAGCCCGCGACGGTCTACGTCCAAGGCGAAGTGGGGAAGCCCGGGCGCTACCCGCTGACGACGAACATGACGGTCGCGGATTTGATCCGTGTCGGGGGCGGACTCAAGCCCAGCGCCGACACACGAGCCGGAGACTTAACCCTTTATCAATGGGCGAACGAAACAAAGCTGACCGGAAAGCATCAGCCGATCGAAATTGCCGCGGCATTGAGTGGCGATCCGAAGGCGAACGTGCCCCTTCACAACGGCGACGTCGTGACGATTCGCCAGCTCCCCGGCTGGAATGACCTCGGCGCTTCGATCACGGTACGGGGTGAAGTCGAGCATCCAGGCGTGTATGGAATTAAGCCCAGCGAGCCGCTCAGTTCGGTGCTGGCTCGCGCGGGCGGATTTTCCGGCGACGCATATCCGTACGGAGCGCTCTTGATGCGTCGTGAAGTGCGGGACATTGAGACGAAGTCACGCATGGAGCTGATCGAACGGGTGAAAGCGGAACAGCTCAACCTGAAGACTCTTCCTGAAGCGGACGCCGATCAGAAAAGGGCGAAACTGACGGCGATCGCGCAGACGGAGACGGCCCTTGATCAACTGGAGACCTACTCGCCGATCGGCCGTCTGGTGATCCGTATCCAGCCTGACATGAAGACCTGGCGGAATACAGCGGCGGACGTGCAGATGCGAGACGGCGATGTTTTGGTCATTCCGAAGAGGGCCAATTACGTGACTGTAACTGGACAGGTTTTCAATCCAACAGCCATCAGCTTCCGGCCAGGCAGGAGCGCCAGGTGGTATTTAAGCCAGGCGGGTGGATTGACGCAGGTTGCCGACAAGAAAGCGGTTTTCGTGATCCGGGCAGACGGATCGGTGGTTGCGGCGAAGAACAACTCCTCCGGATGGTGGATGGGTGGCAATCCGTTGAGTGCGGCGTTGCGGCCGGGCGATTCGATTGTTGTGCCGGAGAAGGCGCCAAACCTGGGAGGTCACAACTGGGCGGCCTTGATGCAATCGGCGCAAATCGCCTCCTCCGTCGCGCTGACGATCGTTGCCATCAAGCCATGAATCTAATGCGGACGAGGCCCATCGCTATCGCGTGTGTCGTGGTCATGGCTGCGTTGACTATGGTAACCCAGGCTTTTGCTGCAAGACAGGCAGAGCAACCGGCTGCACAGAAGAGTGCCGCAGCCACGAAGAGTACTCGGAACAGCAACATGGCAACCGCATCGCGCGCGACATATGATGCGGCGAACGATGCGGCAGACGATAAGGATCCGGACGCACCAGCACCTTCAAATCGCCGCTCGAAAAAGCTGGGCAAGGATTTCCTGCTCGACCAAAAGGAGATGTGGACGAGTCCCGCGCGCATTCGGCTGGTCGACAGCGAGTGGCTTGTGCCCCTGGGGGGCATCACAGCAGGGCTGTTTGCGACGGACCGGGAGTTCAGCAAGCACTTGTCCCACCAGCCGTCCACGATCAACCACTACAACACATTCTCGAATGCCTCGATTGCAGGGCTCATAGGAGCAGCGGGCGGAATGTGGCTGCTGAGCTACCCGTCTCACAACGAGCACTGGCGGGAGACGGGATTTCTTGCCGGTGAAGCCGCGGTGAATAGCTTGGTGGCCGTGGAGGCTTTGAAATACTCGCTGGGGCGTGAGCGACCGCTCCAGGGAGATGGTGCCGGCCACTTCTTCCAAAGCGGAGGAGTATCATTTCCATCCGAGCATGCCGCCGCGGCATGGGCGGTAGCAGGCGTGATCGCTCACGAATATCCAGGCCCGCTCCCCAAGGCTCTGGCGTACGGCTTAGCCTCCACGGTCAGTTTTTCGCGCTTGGGCGCTCACCAGCATTTCCCCTCCGACGTGCTCATTGGCGGCGTCATTGGCAGTCTCGTAGCGCAGAATATCTACCGCCGGCACCACAACCCGGATCTGGGGGGCACGGAGTGGAGATCCATTCGTGAATTCCTCCGCGGAGAAGGATCAGTCTCCGCCGCGAATCAAGGTTCGCCTTATGTGCCGCTGGACAGTTGGATTTATCCTGCCCTGGATCGCCTGGCGGCGCGGGGCTACATTCATTCCGGCATACTCGGCCTGCGCCCGTGGACGCGCCTGGAGTGTGCCCGGTTGTTGAGCGAAGCCGATGAGTTGGTGCACACGAACGATCCCGAAGATAAGGAAGCCCTGCGGCTCTACGATGCGCTCGCCGGCGAATTCTCCGACGATCTCGCTCTCCTCGGTGGAGGGAAAAACCAAAGACTGCAAGTGGAATCCCTTTACACGCGCGCTACAGGAATTTCAGGGACACCCTTGACGAACGGATACTATTTTGGCCAGACCATCGTGAATGACTTGGGCCGCCCTTTCGCTGGGGGATTGAATAGCGTAAACGGAGTTTCGGGATGGGCCTCGGAAGGCCGGTTGATTGTCTACATTCGCGGCGAGTATCAGCACGCACCCGGAAGCCCTGCGCTCTCCGCGGAAGCGCGGCAGTTCCCCACCTTTGCCGATGGACTGCCAGCGCAGCCGAATGCGGCGACTCCCGCAGTGGATCGGTTCCAGCTGCTCGATGCCTACATTGCCATGAATCTCGGTAACTGGCAGCTTTCGTTCGGGAAACAGAGTTTGTGGTGGGGGCCGAACGCGGGTGGCCCCATGCTGTTTAGCGACAATGCCGCACCGGTTACCATGTTCAAAATCGACCGCGTTTCGCCGTTTAAGCTTCCGTGGGTTCTCGGTCTTATGGGGCCCGTGCGGGTGCAGTTCATCCTGGGCCAGATTTCGGGCCAGGAGTTTGTTAACACGGTTTCCACCGGAGAAGTCGGCCAATGGGGAAGGTCGCTGAATCCTCAGCCAATGATCAGCGGACTCAAACTCAATTTCAAGCCGACACCGAATTTCGAGTTCGGAATCGGCTACACAACACTGTTTGGCGGACCCGGTGGTCCTTTCACATTCCATACCTTTGTGAGAAGCATGTTCAGTCTTGGCAATGGACCATACGGCAGCAGTTCTGACCCTGGTGATCGGCGCTCAGCCGTGGATTTCACCTACAGCGTTCCCAAACTGCGAAGATGGCTGACATTTTACGGCGACGCATTTGCGGAAGATGAGTTTTCCCCGCTGGGCTACCCGCGCAAGTCCGCATATGAGGGGGGGATTTATATGCCCCAGATTCCCGGCATCCCGAAATTGGACCTGCGTCTCGAAGGAGGCTCCACGGTGCCTCCGGATTTTCCTGGCTGTGCTGGCTGCTTTTATGCCAACGGGCGTTTCCAGAATGGGTACACCAATCTCGGCAACCTGATGGGCAGTTGGCTGGGGCGTGCCGGGCAGGGCGAACGCGTGTGGAGTACGTATTGGCTGACCCCCCGGAACATGATTCAGGTCAACTTCCGCCATCAGAAAACGAGCGGAGAGTACCTTCCACACGGAGGTACCTTGAACGATGCAGGTGTGCGCGCCGAGTTTTGGCTGAGGAGTTCGTTCAAGGTGTCTGGATCAGTCCAGTATGAGAAGTGGAATTACCCTGTGCTCGATCCGTTGCCTCGGTCGAACGTGACTACTTCGATCGAGCTCGGTTTCTGGCCTCGCCACTGGGGTTTACAAGCACAGTAGGCCGGTACACGAGGAGACCAAGGACACTTCATGCAGACGGGAACCAAATCGCAGCCGCAAGCCCCGCCTCCGTCGCCGGAGGCTTTGGAGGAGAGCGGTTTTGATCTGGGGCGTGCCCGTGAACACGCCATCGGCCGGCTGCGTTTGCTGTGGAGCGAACGGCGCTTCCTGGCCCGCGCGGTTTTGGTCAGCCTGGCGGCAGGACTGCTCTTCGCGTTTCTTCTGCCGAAGCAGTATCAGGCTTCCACGCAATTGATGCCTCCGGACAACCAGTCCAGCTCGGGAATGGCCATGCTCGCGGCGCTGAGCGCCAGCACCGGCAACGGGCTGGGCGCCGCCGCAGGGGACCTGCTGGGCGTGAAAAGCTCCGGAGCTCTGTTCATCGGTATCCTGCACAGCCATACGGTGGAAGACCGCCTGATCCAACGATTCGACCTGAAGAAGGTGTACTCGGTGCGGCTCCAAGAGGATGCCCAGCGGATGCTTTCTGAAAACACCTCCGTCGCGGAAGACCGCAAGAGCGGAATCATCACCATTACCGTGACCGACAGAAATGCGCAGCGTTCCGCAGCCCTCGCGCAGGCATACGTTGACGAGTTGGATCGATTGGTGGCGGAGCTTTCCACTTCGTCGGCGCGGCGCGAGCGAATCTTCCTGGAAGAGCGGCTGAAAGCGGTGAAGCTGGATCTGGATCAGGCCGCGCAGGAGTTCAGCCAGTTCTCGAGCCGGAGCGGCGCAATTGACATTCAAGAACAGGGCAAGGCCATGGTCGGAGCGGCAGCGACGCTGCAGGGCCAGTTGATCGCCGCGCAGTCGCAACTGAGCGGGCTCGAACAGATCTACGCGGGGAGCAACGTGCGCGTGCGCGAATTGCGGGCGCGCATCGAGGAGTTGAAACAGCAACTGATCAAGATCGGCGGAAGCGAAAGCGATTCGGCGGCGGGCGGGGGCGAGATGACCATGTATCCTTCGATCCGCAGGTTGCCGATCCTCGGCGTCACCTACGCGGATCTCTATCGGCGCACCAAGATTCAGGAAGTTGTGTTCGAGACGCTGACCAAGCAGTACGAAATGGCCAAGGTGCAGGAAGCCAAGGAAACGCCCAGCGTAAAAGTGCTCGACGCGCCCAGCGTGCCGGAGCGAAAATCATATCCGCCGCGGCTGCTGATCACGCTGCTGTTCGCATTTTTCGGCATGTTGGGAGCCATGGTGTGGGTGCTGGTGCGGACGCGCTGGCAGGAAGTCGCGGCGAACGATCCAGGGAAAGTTTTTGTGACAGAAGTTTTCCAGACCGTGAACGCGCACATGCCGTGGGCGCCGCCGAATGGCTCGCGCGTCCAGGGGGTGACCCATCGAATGTGGCTGCGGCTGGTGCGGCGGGACGACTCCGCGAAGTCTGTAGAAGAGCCGTTGGACCACCCTTAAGTTGTGGAAGCGTAATTAGTTAAGCGGACGAAGGCCCTGTGGTTGACGGGGCGAAGCTGTCTCTGGACGGTAGGGCGAGGAGCGAGGCTCGTGACCACAACCGCGACAACGAGAGCGACGACAGGCGCATGGGCGTCCAGCGGAGCCCTGCGCATTGCGGTAGACGCGGCGCCGTCGGCTGCGCTGGGCGCACAGGCCGAGCCGCACTGGTACGCCGCATACACACGCGCGCAGCACGAAAAGCGGGTGGCAGAGCAACTCGCCGAGCGTACGGTCGAGCACTTTCTGCCGCTCTACGCTTCCGTGCGGCGGTGGAAGGACCGCCGCGTGCAGCTCAATCTGCCGCTCTTTCCCGGCTACGTCTTTGTACGTCTGGCTCTGTTGGACCGACTGCGCGTGCTGCAGATTCCCAGCGTGGTGCGCCTGGTCGGCTTTGGCGGTTTGCCCACGGCGCTGCCCGATAGACAGGTGGATCTCCTGCGCGCGGGCCTAGGCGGGCAGTTGCGCTCCGAGCCGCACCCCTTTCTGACCGTCGGCCGCCGCGTCCGCGTCGTCAGGGGGCCTCTCACCGGTCTCGAAGGTATTCTGCGGAGCAAGAAAAACAATTTCCGTTTCGTCGCCTCTTTCGAGCTCATCCGGAGCGCCTTCGCCGTGAACGTGGACGCAGCAGACGTGGAGCCACTACAAGCGGCACAAAAGGTATTAATTGGCGTTGATGTCCTACGGCCGCAACCTACTTTGAATCAAACGATGCGTTCGCCAAGGGATTAGCGTACTTTCCCATCAGATGAAAGGAATGCATGCTGGTTCGTGTTCAACGCACGAGCGTGAGAAAGAGATGAAAATACTGGTTACAGGTGCGGCTGGTTTTATCGGTATGCACGTCGCTCGTCGCTTGCTGGAGCAGGGCGTTGAGGTGGTCGGCATCGATAATCTGAATGATTATTATGACGTCCGCTTGAAGGAAGATCGCCTGAAGCAGCTTACCCCGTTTCCGAAATTCCGCTTCATCAAGCTGGACATGGCCGACCGGAACCGCATGGATGAGCTGTTCGGCCACGAGGGCTTCCAGCGCGTCGTCAACCTCGCAGCGCAGGCCGGAGTGCGTTATTCGCTGACGAACCCCCATGCCTATATCACCAGCAATATTGTGGGCTTTCTGAACGTACTGGAGGGCTGCCGCAATAATGGGGTGGAACACTTGGTGTATGCCAGCAGTTCCAGTGTATATGGCGCGAACATCAAAATGCCGTTCAGCGTCTGCGACAACGTGGATCATCCAATCAGCCTTTATGCCGCGACCAAGAAGTCCAATGAGCTCATGGCTCACACCTACAGCCATCTCTATAGCCTTCCGACCACTGGACTGCGCTTCTTCACAGTTTACGGGCCGTGGGGCAGGCCGGACATGTCCTTGTTTCTGTTTACGAGCGCCATTCTTGAAGGCAGGCCAATTGACGTATTCAACCATGGCAAAATGCGGCGCGACTTCACCTATATTGACGACGTCGTTGAGGGTGTCGTGCGGGTTATGGACAGAATCCCGACGCCGAATCCATCGTTCGACTGGTCCGCTCCCGACGCCGCCAGCAGCGATGCGCCATACCGGTTATACAACATTGGCAACGATCAGCCCGTGGAGCTAATGACACTCATCGAACTAGTTGAGAACGCAGTTGGCAAGAAGGCGGTCAGAAACATGCTGCCCATGCAGGCCGGAGATGTCGTCGCTACACACGCGGATATCGAGCATTTGCGCCAAGCAGTCGGCTTTGCGCCGCACACGCCCCTCCAAGAAGGCGTGCAGAAATTTGCCGCCTGGTTTACAGCTTACTATGGTGCTGCAAGAAGCCAAGGCGAGGCTGTGGGGCAAGGCAAAGTGCACCAAGGGCTTTCCCATTGAGCATATTCTCTGAATCCACAAACGGAAAGATTTTTCGGGCTGCTGTAACGGTAGGCGTGTTCAGTGTCCTCGTTGCGATTGGGGCGACGCTCAAGGAACTTATCGTCGCGCGATATTTCGGTCGCAGCGACCTCATCGATGCCTTCCTGGTCGCCTATCTACTGCCGTCTTTCCTCGTAACGGTGGTGGCCGGGTCGCTCGGCTCCGCCTTGATACCTGTATTTGTCGAGACCCGTCATAGGGAAGGTGTCGAAGCAGCGCAAGAGCTATTCTCGAGCGTTCTGGTGCTCGATGCCTTGGCACTGCTGCTGCTGGCTGCCCTTCTAGGGTTACTCGCTCCATTCTATCTTCCATACCTTGGCTCGGGTTTCTCATCTGCGAAATTAGGATTGACGAGCGATCTTCTTCTGATGCTCCTTCCATTTATTTTCTTCAATGGAATTGCGAGCTGTGTTTCGGGTGCCTTGAATGCGGGCGAAAGATTTGCCATGCCCGCAATCGTGCCCATCGTAACACCCGTTGTAGTGATTGTTTTCCTCGAGCTGACCGCGAAGAGTTGGGGTGCATTTGCCCTTGCAGCAGGCACCGTGGCAGGAAGTGTGATTGAGGCCGGGCTGCTCGCACAAGCGCTAAGGACCCGTGGGATTCGGCTTGCCATCAAATGGACCGGCCTCACTCCCGCAGTGCGATCCGTGCTACGCCAATATACTCCCATGCTCGCCGCCGCTTTCCTGATGGGCAGCACCTTGGTGGTGGACAAGGCCATGGCGGCCATGCTATCGAGCGGCAGCGTGGCCGCGCTAGGCTACGCAAACAAAGTGATCAGCGCCATGCTCGCTATCGGTGCGACGGCGCTCAGCACGGCGACGTTTCCATATTTCTCGAAAATGGTGGTGCTAAAGGATTGGAATGGCTGCCGCCATACGCTGAAGCGATATTCGCTTCTCGTTGTTGCCACAACCGTGCCTCTAACCCTGGGTTTAATGATTCTGGCTAAGCCGCTCGTGAGGCTTCTATTTCAGCGCGGTGCTTTTACCGGCGCCGATACCGATCTGGTGAGCCGGGTACAGATTTGCTATCTTATTCAAGTCCCGTTCTATACAATGGGCATGCTCTTTGTAAGATTCTTGTCCGCAGTGAGGCGGAACGACGTGCTGATGTATGGCGCGGGAATCAGTTTGGCGCTCGACGTCATCCTTAACTTGATCTTGATGAAGAGATGGGGAGTCGCCGGGATTGCATTATCAACCTCCGCCGTGTATTTCTGCTCGCTCTTGTACCTGATAATCTGTTCTGTGAGAGTGCTCAGGGAATCTCGGGATGTGGTTGGTTCCCGCAGTATCAGCGCGAGCCCCATTGCGTAGAATAAGTGCTATTTTGATATCGAAATTCTTATTTCACTGTGTGCCATGGTAGCCGTCGTTAGGGCACGCCGCCGCCCCAAAGGCGCATTGGGGATGTGGTTCATGTCTCTCGTGTGGGAACAAGGAGATTGCATACCCGTATTTCTGCGTGACTTGCCTAGGCGGCCCCACTGCGAGGCTTCCTCGTCGTGGGCGTAGCGGATCGGGTTCGATAATGCGGATTATTTTCTCTTGTGTTTACTTGTTCGGGACAATCTACTTCCTCAGGAGAGAGCGGAGGCTCGACTTTTTCACTATTGGATTTTTCAGTGGATGCTTCTATTTTCTGCCGGGCTTGTTTGGGTTTGTGTTTACATTTAGCCGAATGGATTTACAAAGTCTAACCGAAGAGATCCTTCCTCAAACCTACTTCGTGATGACTCTGGTTCTTGTCGCCTTGCTTGTCTCTTCCTTTTTTTTCGACCGCAAGTATATGACGGCGCCGGTGCCCAAGATGCAGGTGCCTTTCGAGGGATCACCAGAGAAATGGGCTACGGTCCTAGCGATAGTTGGTTTTGCCATGTCGCTTGTGACCAGCGGTCGGCATCTCCTTGATCAGGATAAAGCACAAATGCTTCTTTACCTTGACCGGTGGAGCATTCTCTGGGAGATTGGCGCCACTGCCGGTCTAGTGTTAGCTTACGCGAGCAAGAATAGGAGGGCATTTGGCATTTGCACGCTCATGCTGCTCGCGGATTGCTACGTGGGATTTCGGGTCAACTTGATACTGGCCGCCATATCCGTCGTTGTGTACGCGCAAAGTGCAAAGGGTCCAATTCAGATTTGTCGGCAACGAAGAGCGCTTGTCCTTGCCGGCCTTTTTGTGACTTTCGGATTCTTGTATCAACCGATTGGCTCGCTGGCAAAGGCTGGAGACTGGGGTCAAATAAAGGAAGTAATTATCAATCCGGATTTCTACGCCGCGCAGTTTATTGTAAGCGAGCCGTTCGTCGTTCAGACCACTCTGAACGAAGTAATTGGCACAAATCTCCATGTTGGCCCGGGGCATCTTTCGTCCTTACTTTATGTGCTCGTTCCTTTTGGAAATGAGCTGGGAGGCAAGGTCGTGACCTTCAATGATCTCTTCCAGGAGCGCCTCTTTCCAGGACTGGAGTTTGGAATGGCCCAAAACATATGGGCGCAGGCTTGGAGCATCGGAGGGCTATTTGTCGTTGGGATCTTCGTGCTGTTTTATGTCGCCGGCGTTTGGCAAGGATCAAGAGGTCTATATTCACAGAGTAAGTATTGGCGAACGTTTAGTGCTCTTGTTTTCACGCCTTGGGCATTCTATCTATATCGAAACGATCTTCTCTACCAGTTCATCATGGAGAGGAGGATTTTAGTCATGTTTATGTTTGTTGCGTTCATCGCGATCATCTTACGTCCGGCAGCATTGAAAGTTGAGAAGTTCGATCCGCCCGCCGTCTCGGCTCCACATGTGCGCCCGTAGACTGGGGTGTCGATGGTTGTTACGTCGCTATCGCGGTACTTTCTCGTCTCGGAGTTCAGAGAAACTGAAGCAGTGCGCGCGACGCACTGACCACTTCAGATGTTCTCCGGAGACGGACTATCTTCGAGCATCACCGTAATCGCAACCATAATTCCCGACGTCGGAAATTATCACAATACGTACTCGCTGTGGCTAATGGAGCAAGGGATTGTGGGACTGGCACTCTTTTTACTTTTCCTCTACCGCATCTGGCGGCTCGTGTCAGGTTCAGATTCCTCAAGTAGAGAAATGATGATTGGTTGGTTTGTGTTCCTCTTGGTTGGAGTGCTGTCATCAACGATCTCAAGCGAGCACCTGTTTTGGATAATTATGGGCGTCCTATGCGGCACCACCGTTATCTCGCAATCCACTCGAGAACAAAGCCGGCAGAAGGTCGTCGGGTCTGAGCGAATCTTACCTGCGGCCGGCAGCAGTGCTGTTTAGCGCAACCAAACTTAAAAAGAACATAACTCTGCCCAATCTCTACCAAGGTTTCTGACGATAAATGCCTATACCTTCTACGACTGTTGGCACGATAGGAGCACCGCAGGAAAGATTCGAGTTCGGCAGGAATTGGCAACGCTTCCTGCGGCATCTCGATGAAGGACGAATTCTCGAAGCAGAGCGTTCCCTTCGGTCCATGCTCGCGATCGAGGATTTCAATCAGAAGACGTTTCTGGATGTTGGGTGTGGGAGTGGCCTTTTCAGCCTTGCAGCGCGAAAGCTGGGAGCCAGGGTTTTCTCCTTTGACTATGATCCACAATCCGTCGCCTGCGCGCTCCAACTGAAGAACATCTTTTCCCCCGGGGATCCGGATTGGCAGGTTGAACAGGGCTCCGCCCTGGATCAATCCTACTTGCGCAACCGGGGAACGTTTGATGTGGTCTACTCATGGGGAGTATTGCATCACACGGGAGCTATGTGGGAGGCTCTGGAGAATATGGTCCCCCTGGTGAAACCAGGGGGCAAGCTCTTCATAGCCATTTACAATGACCAAGGCAAAAAGAGTGATATTTGGCGATTTATTAAAAGGACATACAACCGGACCCCAAAGGGCCTTCGCTTTCTGATCTTGTGGCCAATAGGGGCTTTGCTGCTAGGCGGGACGACTCTTGTTGATCTCTGCCGGCTTCGCAAGCCGAGAATCCTCTCCGTCGTCTCCTCTCCGCGCGGAATGTCTCTTTGGATAGATATTGTTGATTGGGTCGGGGGCTACCCCTTTGAGGTTGCCGCTCCAAATCGAATCATAGATTTTTATCGCCGCCGGGGATTCGCCTTAGACAAGCTAGTCAGTTGTGGCCGGAAATTTGGCTGCAACCAATTCGTATTCACAAAATCTCAAGAAGCAGGATTCGCGTCTTAGGAATCCCGGGGAAGTCCGAATCGCGATCACGTCACCAAGAATAACGTTTGGTTAACGACGATATGTCCGGCGATGATTTGGGAGACACGGAATCGAGTAGAAGCTATCCTTCTCAAATTGAAGATTAACCGCATCGCTCTGCTAATTAGATCGTTGGACTATGGCGGCGCCGAAACGCAGGTGACGATATTGGCCAATGGATTGGCACGCTCGGGACATGCGGTGAGCGTGCTTGTGTTCTATCCCGACGGAGCACTGCGCAAGCGATTGTCTCCCAATGTGACGGTGCGCTGCCTGGAAAAGCGCCGCCGGTGGGACGTGATCGGTTTTCTGCGCAGCCTATTCCGGGTTCTGGAGGAGGAGCAGCCGGATGTGCTCTATGCCTTTCTGCCGGTGGCCAACCTGCTAGCTTGCCTGACCAGGCTGCGCTTGCGGAAGCTGAAACTGGCGTGGGGTGTGCGCGCTTCAGATGTGGATCTGGCACGCTATGATCGGCTGTCGCAGCTTACGTATTGGTTCGAACGCCGATTTAGCCGCTGCCCGAGTCTCATTATCGCGAATTCGGCGGCCGGCCGGCGCTATGCCGTGTCGCACGGCTTCCCCGACAACGATCGTTTTATCGTCATTCCCAACGGGATAGACGTCGAGCATTTCCGGCCGGACGCAACGCTGCGCGGGGCGGTGCGCGCGGAGTGGGGCATCTTGCCGCAGGAGACGCTCGTGGGCATTGTCGCCCGCCTCGACCCCATGAAGGATTATCCAAATTTTCTGGAGGCGGCAGCGAAGCTGGCGCGACGCGAACGCGGGCTGCGCTTCGTAAGCGTCGGAACTGGCCCGGAGGACTACGCTGAAATCTTGCAAGAACAGGCGCGTGCGCTCGGGCTGGACGAGAAAATGATCTGGGCCGGGCCGCGTGGCGACTTGCCAGCGGTCTACAACGCTCTCGACCTGCTTGTATCGTCCTCGGCGTTTGGCGAGGGCTTTTCCAACGTCCTCGGCGAGGCGATGGCCTGTGGAGTGCCGTGTGTCGCCACCGATGTGGGTGATGCACGCGAAATTCTAGGAGACAGCAATACAGTGGTTCCGCCGTGCAATCCCGAGGCGTTAGTGGAGGGGATCTTGGCCTTGCTAGAGCGGCGGCGCCTAGAAGGGACGAGCCTCGGCACTGGGTTGCGGCAGCGCGTCGCGGAAAAGTTTTCAGTGGAAATGCTCGTGCAGCGGACGACGGTGGCATTGGAGATGATGCCTTGACCCGCGTGATGCATGTCATCAGTGGCCTCGACACCGGTGGTGCGGAGACGATGCTGCTCAGACTCCTCTCCGCATCCGGCGGCGACTGGCAATCGATGGTCGTGTCGTTAAAAGACGAAGGAGTGATCGGCCCGTCTATCGCCAAACTAGGTGTGCCCGTCGAGTGCCTTCATCTCCGCCCCAATGCGCCAAATCCCGCGCGCTTGCTCTCACTCCTGAATCTGACGAGGAGATTTCGTCCACAGGTCATACAAGGCTGGATGCCTCACGGCAATCTCGCGGCAAGCCTCACCCAATTTGCGTTACGCATCCCTGTTCCGGTGATTTGGAATATTCGAATGTCGCTTGATGGGGTCGACGGAGAAAAGCTGACTACGATGGGGCTTATTACGCTCGGGGCATTTTTGTCCCGGCATCCGTCCGCGATCATCTACAACAGCCGGAGTGGGGCAATACAACACGAGAAACGTGGATACCGAAGTGCCATGAGTGCCGTAATTTCGAACGGGTTTGATTGCGACATCCTTCGGCCTGACGAACACGCTCGCCGCGAAATTCGCGAGCAGTTAGGCCTGGAATCCGACTCCATATTGGTTGGGTTGGTGGCTCGCCTCCATCCAGCGAAAGACCACTTCGGATTCCTCCAAGCAGCCTCGTTGGTCTCTGCCGTGCATCCAGAGTCACGCTTCTTGCTCGTCGGCAAGGGTTTGACGGAAAGCGAACCGGCGCTTACCAAGCTGATCAGCAAACTGAACTTGACGGGTCGCGTCTTTCTGCTCGGAGAACGAACCGACATTCCGCAACTTTCGGCAGGCTTGGATATCGCTTGCTCCTCATCCGCGTATGAAGGATTTTCGAACTCCATTGGAGAAGCGATGGCATGTGGAGTACCCTGCGTTGTTACGGATGTGGGCGACAGTGCGTATCTGGTTGGAAATACCGGAGTGACCGTACCCCCCCGGAATCCAGATGCCTTGGCACACGCGATGGGACAACTGATTGAAGCTGGGCCAACGAAGCGAAGAGAGCTGGGGATAGCGGCCAGAAGAAGGATCGAATCTGAATTCTCCATGCCAAAGATCGCGCGCCGCTACAAAGACCTCTATAGAGAGTGTCTGGCGTGTCCACAATAGGATCAACCAAGAGGTCTATTTGAAAATCCAGGCCGGTTCACAGAGGCTTGCTAGCCCTGCACACCCAATACGGCACAGTGTCCGAGAACTGTATATCTTCTAGACCGGCGGCTTTTAGCATCGCGACGATTTGCTGCTTCGTGAAACGCTTTTCCAGTTTTGTTCCGAATCGATCCAGGGCATCGGTCCGCATGACGTAAAAACTGCGATTCGCGTAGAACTTGAGCGGCCATGATTCAGGGACGGGAAGGAACTTGGCAGTGCGGGCCAATGGCCAGTAGATAAACAGCGCGATAATCTGAGACAGCGCGTGCCGCAGGGAAAAGGGAAACCTGCTGACGCAGCGCCTGACTAAGTCACTTAGTTTCCAAATACTGTGAAACCACGCTGGCCGGTTGTCGAATGCATAGTATAGGTAAAGAAGCAGCCGTCCGCTAGGAGCAAGTTTGCACGAAAGGCTTGTTATCGCCGCCTGCGTATCCGGCAGATGGTGCAGCACACCGAGCGAGAAGATGAGATCAAAATGCCCATCTGGGAACGGCAGAGTGTCCGGACTGCATTCCCTGAACGATAGATTGGGCGCGCGCACATTGCGCTTTGCGACTGCGAGCGCTTCGGGGCTTGCGTCCGCGGCGATTAGTTCGCCGACAAGAGGGGCAACGAGCGCATCCCACCTCCCACTGCCGCACCCCATGTCCAATACCCTTCTAGGTTTCTTACTCCAATCGATGAGCGAAAAATATTTCGCAAAGATCTGCGCTCGCTCCGCAGGGCTTAGAGCTTCCTGGGTGAATTTGCCCCATTCCTTGCCAAAGCCTTCGACTGTTGCAGCATCCAGGTTCCCTGTTTTCAGCATTTGTTACTCCGTCCCCACTTTATTGTACGCAAGATTTGGAAATCGATGGTAACAGATGCTCACCGGAACTTTCGCAGGCGTCTTCTCACAGACGGTCCGGCAGTACAATTCGAGTTCTCATTGGCGCTACCTCAAACTGAGACGTTAATTCGAGTACAAGGATTCTCATTTCCATGTGCGGCATAGCCGGCTATTGGCAAACAAGAAACACTCTGGAGCATCCGCTCGAAGTCCTAAATCGCATGGGAGCGGCCATTGCCCATCGTGGGCCCGACGATTCGGGCAACTTTCATGACGATGGGGCGGGAATCGGCTTGGCATTTCGAAGACTGTCAATCCTTGACCTTTCAGCAGAAGGTCATCAACCGATGTTTTCTGCTTCGGGCCGCTACATCATCGCATTCAATGGTGAAGTCTATAACTTCGAGGAAATCAGAGCCGAGGTCGGCGTCCACAAGTGGCGAGGCCATTCGGATACCGAAGTCATGCTTGCGGCATTCGATCGATGGGGGGTCGAGCCCGCCGTTCAGCGCTTCGTTGGCATGTTTGCCTTCGCGCTTTGGGATCGCCAAGAAAATGAACTGCATCTTGTTCGCGACCGCCTCGGGATCAAGCCGCTCTACTACGGCCGCGCACGCAACGCTTTCGTTTTCGCTTCTGAGCTGAAGGCCATTTGGCAGTATCCAGACTTCGACGGAGAAATCGACCGCAACGCTGTCGCTCTCTATATGCGACACAACTATGTACCGGCGCCCCACTGCATCTACAAGGGCCTGCAGAAACTCCAGCCGGGTTGCATCTTGACACTCGACTCTGCGATGGCCGCTCCGCAAATCCGCCGTTATTGGTCCGCGAAGGAAATCGCTCGGCAAGGAGTGGAGTCACAATTACGAATCAGTGATGCGGAGGCAGTCGAACAGCTGCACCAGCTTCTGGTTCGGGCTGTGCGGCTTCGCATGATCGCCGATGTTCCCCTGGGCGCATTTCTTTCCGGCGGCGTCGATTCCAGCACCGTCGTCGCTTTGATGCAGGCGCAGAGTCAGCGGCCCGTAAAAACTTTCACAATCGGCTTTCATGAAGCAGACCACAACGAAGCGGTTGACGCCAAGAGAGTCGCGGAGCACTTGGGCACGGATCATACCGAGCTGTATCTTACTTCCAAGGATGCCTTAGATGTTGTGCCGTTGCTTCCTGCCATGTACGACGAACCGTTCTCTGATTCGTCTCAGATCCCCACGTATTTAGTCTCGAAATTAGCCCGTGGCAGCGTCGCGGTCAGCCTTTCTGGCGACGGCGGAGATGAGCTCTTTGGGGGCTACAATCGCTATGCCCTGACCAAGCATATCTGGAATTTCGTGAAGCCCTTTCCTAAGCCCATGCGAACGCTGGCAGCCTCCATACTTCGATCAGTACCACCGAACCGAATGGACACCGCATTCCGGTTGCTCCGGCCGTTACTGCCCAAATCGCTTCGCCATAGATCTCCTGGCGACAAAGCTCATAAGTTTGCTGGTCTCCTTTTGGTAGATGGTCCACAAGCTCTTTACTACCGTGCGCTTTCCCACTGGGGAAGCCCGTCGGAAATAGTCCTGGATTCTAGCGAACCGAATACGATTCGCGACTGCATCGCTGAGCTATCCACTCATATGCCTATCGAAGACGTCATGATGCTGACCGATTTGCTCCAGTACCTTCCCGACGACATCCTCACAAAGGTCGACCGGGCCAGCATGGCCGTTAGTCTGGAAGCGCGAGTTCCTCTGCTGGATCATCGTGTCGTCGAGTTTGCTTGGAAACTGCCGCTTCGGCTCAAAATCAACGGGGGCGTCAGTAAATGGATTTTGCGCCAAATCCTTTACAAGTATGTTCCACAGGGCCTGATTGAACGCCCGAAAATGGGTTTCGGTGTGCCTATCGATCGCTGGTTGAGGGGTCCATTGCGAGACTGGACTGAAGAACTTTTGTCAGTCAAGAGCCTTTTGGATACCGGTTTTTTTGACGTCAATCGAGTTCGTGAAAAATGGCTCGAGCATTGCTCAGGAGATCGCAATTGGCAGTACTTACTTTGGGACGTACTTGTCTTCCAGGACTGGTTTCTCCAGCACCGATCGGCTCGTCGTGTTCGCGGAGGCGCTTGCCTCAAAGAAGTAACGCCGGAAACAGCAGCATGGCAGTAGGTCTCGACGATTTTCAGCATCTTCGGGATACCGCTGGATGCGTGGCTGCGCGGGCCGCTTCGCGATTGGGCGGAATCTCTTCTCAGCGAGCGACGTCTGAGGAGCGGCAGTTGCCTGGATCCGAGGCCCGTCCGAAAGCCGTGGGAGGCGCATGTTTCCGGCCGAGGCCCGTGGCAATACCATCTCTGGGACGTCCTGATGTTTCAAGCCTGGTTGGAGGCCGGCAGGCAGATTCCTGCTGGGGAATCCGCTGTTGCTGTTACGGCTCACTGATTCGATTCACTACTTCGTAGACCGATGCAAGATAACAAACCCGTTTTGGCTGGTTTGGAGCATTCGCTGCCAACACGTTTGCTGTATGTCACTACGTCTGACGTAAGTCTCATTCTGCTGCGTGGCCAGCTCAGGTTTCTTCGGGACGCTGGTTTTGAGGTCAGCGCAATTTCATCTCCTGGCAGAAGCCTCGATGCTGCCTCTGAAGCTGAAGGTGTACAGACGCACGCCGTGCCGATGGTTCGGGAGGTTGGCGGGCTGGCCGATATTCTCTCGTTGTGGCGGCTCTGGCGCTTGATGAGGCGTTACCGGCCCGTTATCACAAACGTGAGCACACCGAAAGCGGGCTTGCTCGGGGGGCTCGCTTCGTACTTGAGCGGCGTGCCGTGCCGTATCTATACGCTGCGCGGGCTTCGCTGCGAGACCGCCACAGGGCTGAAGCGCTGGGCCTTGCTTTTTGCGGAGCGGGTCGCTTGCCAGTGCGCCCATCGCGTGATTTGTGTAAGTGAAAGTCTGCGGCAAAAGGCCGTGGCTCTCGCAGTCGTTGATCCGGGCTGTGCCGTGGTGCTAGGGCCGGGGAGCAGCAATGGAGTGGACCCGGACCGATTCGCGCCGACGGTGGAGCTTCTGGGCCAGGCAGCTCCTCTGAGGCGTGCCCTGGGGATTCCACCCGACGCTCCGGTCATTGGATTTGTAGGACGGTTCACGCGGGACAAAGGTGTGAGTGAATTGGTCCAAGCGTTCTGTCAACTGCACACGGAGTACCCTGAGTTGCGTCTTTTGCTGGTAGGTGACTTCGAGGATGGCGATCCGGTGTCCGACCAAATTCGCAGTATGGTCGCGTCTGATCCGCACATCATTTTCACGGGAACCGTACGCGATACCGCACCGTATTACCACCTGATGGACATTCTGGCCCTACCCACCTATCGCGAAGGCTTTCCGAACGCGGTGATCGAGGCACACGCCGCCGCCAAGCCGGTCGTCACAACTGACGCGACGGGCGCTGTGGATGCTGTCCTGGATGGCATCACGGGAATTCAGGTGCCGGTGCGCAACGCTGGCGCGCTAGCGGAGGCATTGGCCGGTTTACTGGCGAATCCCCAGGTTGCGGATCGGATGGGCCTCGCTGGGCGTGAGCATGTCATGCGGGAGTTTCGCCAGGAGATCATCTGGATGGCGCTGGAAGAGGAATATCTCAACCTGTTGCGCGCCAAGGGGATGCCATTACCGCAAGTGAGGGCCAGGCAGGAATTGCAAGCTCTGGCTTCTTCATCGGGATTTGCACCGCGATGAGCCGAATCGTGAAACGGTCTATGGATATTCTAGTGGCGGCGATGGTTCTTTTGCTGCTTGCGCCGCTGCTCGCCTGCGTTGCGCTCCTGGTGCGCCTCCAGATGGACAGCCCGGTGTTCTTCCGTCAATTTCGCCCTGGCTATCGGGGCAAACCCTTTACGCTGCTTAAGTTTCGAACCATGAATTCCGCGCGTGATGGGCAGGGCCGGCTGCTTCCTGACGAAGAAAGGCTCACGAAGCTCGGAGCGCTTTTGCGGCGCTACAGTTTGGATGAGCTTCCGCAGTTATGGAATGTTCTGAAGGGTGAAATGAGTCTGGTCGGGCCGAGGCCGCTCCTGATGCAATATCTGGAACGCTACACGCCTGAGCAAGCGCGGCGGCACGATGTCAAGCCCGGCCTGACTGGGTGGGCGCAGGTGAACGGAAGAAATGCTCTCAGTTGGGAGGAGAAATTTCGACTGGACGTTTGGTATGTGGACCACTGGAGCCTCGGCCTCGATGCCAGGATTCTGGCAATGACCATTCGAAAGATTGTTCTACGGGAAGGCATTGCGCAAAGCGGTCATGCCACCACTCCTGAATTCACGGGCAGAAGCCACGTGGAAGGATGAATCCGCAGAGATTGTATGTCTACGGAGCAAGTGGGCACGGAAAGGTCGTCGCGGACATTTTGCTGGCCTGTAAAGACTCACGTTTGGCAGGCTTCGTA
>Ga0153915_10001395_pt1 | contig 22153 bp, 15 predicted proteins | sample Opewatmetagenome_2_FD_107003 | JGI IMG/M metagenome (GOLD analysis project Ga0153915, IMG submission 107003) | Freshwater wetland microbial communities from Ohio, USA - Open water 3 Core 3 Depth 3 metaG | ecosystem: Environmental > Aquatic > Freshwater > Wetlands | place: USA: Ohio, Lake Erie...
ATGCCCGAGAGCCCGATCTCCATGGGGATGGTGACGTAGAGCTCCACCTCCTCCGGGCTCCAGCCGGGCGGCTGGACGATCACCTCCACCAGCGGCGGGACCGGGTTTGGATAGGCCTCGATCGGCAGCCGGTGGAAGGCGAGGAGCCCCGCCACGACCAGCACGGCGGCGAAGAGGCCCACCGCGGCCCGGTAGCGCAGCGAGAAGGAGACGATCCGCTGGATCATGGGGCTCGGCCCTCGCTCACAGCGCGCCCACCGCGAAGATGGCGCCCTCGACGATCACCCGCTCACCGGCCTTGAGCCCGTCGAGGATGGGTACCACGCCGCCGCCCTTCTCCTCGTTGGCGATCACCCGCCGGCGCTTGAAGGCGAACTTCCCGTCGGGCGTCTGCCCGCCCTCCACGAAGACCACGGTGGCGTCCCCGAGCCGCACCAGGGCGCGGCGCGGCACGGCCAGCACCTGCTTGCCGGGGACCGCGATGGTCACCATCTGGTACATCTCGGGCTTGAGCAGCCGTTCGGGATTGGGGAGGACGATGCGCGCCTTCGCGGTGCGCGTCCCCGGGTCGAGGACGTCGCCCACCCAGTCCACCGTTCCCTGGAAGACCCGGTCCGGGTAGGCGGCCACCCGGATGGACACCTGGTCCCCCTCGTGGATGCGAGGCAAGTCCATCTCGTACACGTCGCCCAGCACCCAGAGACGGGTCAGGTCGCCGATGGTGAACAACTCGACGACGTTGGAGGCGCCGGAGTACTGCCCCTGGATCTCCGTCCCAGGGCTGACGTTGCGGGCAACGATCTCGCCATCGATGGGGCTCCGCAGCACGAACTCCTGCGTGACCTGGTCGACAGTGCCTTCCTGCAGGAGCCGCGTCTTCTCCAGCGACCGCTGGTACTCGGCCCTGGCCTTGCGGTAGTTCCCCTCGGCCACCTCGAGGTCGCGCTGGGCGCCGGCGCGGGCCTCGAAGAGCTCCTTCTGGCGCTGGTACTCGTGCTCGGCGGCGGTGAGGTCGGCACGCGCCTTGACCGCGTCGGAGGCGGCGCTGCCCACGTCCGGCGAGACGATGGCGACGAGCGGCGCCCCCTTCCTGACGCGCTGGCCCACGTCGGCCAGCACCCGCGTGATCCGACCGGTCACCGGCGAGAAGACGTGGGTCACGCGCTGGTCGTCGAATGCGAGCCTCCCGCCGACCCGGACCGCGTCCTCCACGTCGCGCTCCCGCACTTCCTCGACGCGGATCTTCGCGGCCTTCATCTGCGCGGCCGTGATCCAGGCCTCGTCGTTGGGCTGGTCGCGCGAGATGGATCCCCTCACCACCACCCCGTCGCCGGCCTTCGCCCCCTCGAGCACCGGGATCCGGTCGCCGAAGCTCTCCTCGCTCACCCGGACGCGGCGCCGCTGGAACACCATCCGGCCGTCGGGGGCGCGCCCGCCGGCGACGAACAGGAAGGTCTGGTCGTTCACCCGGACCAGCGCGTCTCGCGGGACCACCAGCGCTCGCCGGGGCTGGGTGGCGATGGAGACCTGCGCGTACATCTCGGGCTTGAGGGACCAGTCCTGGTTGTCGAGGCTCAGGCGCACCCGCGCCGTCCGCAGCACCGGGTCGAGCGTGGCGGCGACCCGCTCCACGCGCCCCCGGAAGACGCGGTCCGGGTAGGCCACCACGCGGATGGACGCCTCGGCTCCCACCTTCACCCGGGACAGGTCGGCCTCCGCCACGTCCGCGAGGACCCAGACGCGATCGATGTCGCCGACCGTGAAGAGCTCCACGGCGGTCCCGCCCGAGTACTGGCCCTGCACCTCGACGCCGGGGCTCACCATCCGGGCCATGACCTCGCCGTCGATGTAGCTGCGGATGAGGTACTCCTGGGTGGCCGCGTCGACCGCGCCGGAGCGAAGCAGGGCCGCCTTCTCCCGCGCCCGCTCGAACTCCGCCCTGGCCTTGCGGTAGTTGTCCTCGGCGGTCTCGAAGTCCCGCAGCGGGCTGGCGTGCGCCGCGAGCAGCTGCTCTTGCCGGCGGTACTCCCGCTCGGAGGCCACGAGGTCGGCCTGGGCCTTGGCGAGGTCGGAGAAGGCCGTGCCCACGTCCGGCGAGAGGACCGCGGCGAGCGGCGAGCCCTTCTTCACCTTCTGCCCGGGCTGCGCCAGCACCCGCGTCACCCGGCCCGTCACGGGGGAGAAGACGTGCGTGACCCGCAGGTCCTCGAAGGTGACGCGCCCGCCGGCGACCACCGGGTCGACGACCTCCTCCTCCGAGGCGGTCGCGATCTGGATGTGGCCGCGCTCCATCGCCTCGGGCGACAGCCACACCTGGTCCTCCGGCGGATCGGCGGCGGGGGTCCGGCGGCGGCACGCGGGCGCGGCGAGGGCGAGCAGCAGCGAGGCGGCTGCCAGGGCGGGCGCGCGGCGCGTCATCTCAGGGCCGTGCCCACGGCCTGCTCCAGCTGGAAGACCGCGGTCCAGTAGGCGGTGAGGTCGTTCAGGTACTCGACCTGGACGGCGATGTAGGTCCGCTCGGCGTCGAGGTAGTCGATGAGCGAGGCGGCGCCCTTCCGGTACTGGATCTGGACGAGGTCGCGGGCGGTGCGAGCGCGGTCGAGCAGGCGCGTCTCCATCCGCTGCACCATGTTCTGCGAGGAGGTGTAGGCGGCGTACGCGCTCGCCACGTCCGAGGCCACGAGGGCCTCCACCCGGGCCCTGCCGAGCGATTGGGTGCGTCGGTCCGCCTCGGCCTTCGCGATTTCCCCCTGCTGCTGGTACAGGATCGGCAGCGGGAGGGAGAGGCCCACCGTCCCGGTGGGCGGCGTCACCGCGCCCGCTCCCGTCCCTTGCTGGGCGTAGCCGAGCGAGAGGGCGAGCTCGGGAACGACCTGCCGCCGCGCCAGGGCCGCCGCGGCCTCGGCGCGCTGTTCCTGGAAGCCGGCGGCGCGGAGGTCGGGCCGGTGCGCGAGGGCCATGGAGAGGAGCGAGCCGGCGGTGGCCCCCTGGAGCTTCCGCGGGAGCGAGCCGACCAGCAGATCGGGTTCGACCGCCTCGAACTCGGGAAGGCGTCCCCGCACGCCGAGGAGGAAGGCGAGGCCCGCCCGGGCCTGCCCGAGCGCCTGGCGCGCCGACTCCACGCCCTGCTCCGCCTCGAGGGCGAGCACCTCGACGCGGGCCACGTCGGCCTCGGAGACTGCCCCCGCCTTGAACCGGACCTGGGAGAGGCCCAGCATCTCCGCCGTCGCCGTCCGCGCCTCGCCGGCGTACTCGAGCGCCCGCTGGGCCACGAGCGCCGCGAGGAACTGCTGCTCCACCTGGAACGAGAAGGTGCGTTCGGCGTCATCGCGCGAGAGCCGCGCAGCGGCGAGGGCGGCGCGGGCCACGTCGAGCCGGAGCCCGCGCTTGCCGGAGAGGACGTCGGAGAGCGCGGCCTGGTCGGAGAGGCCGGCGCCCCAGGCCGGGACGGGGCAGCCGCCCGGGCCGCAGCTCCACGACTTGCCCACGCTCCCGCTCAGGGCCGGGTTGGGGACCGCGCCGGCGGTGCGGACGTCGGCCTCGGCGCCGGAAACCGCCGCCTCGGCGATGAGGAGGTCGAGCCCCTGCGCGCGGAAGAGCCGGAGCGCGTCTGCCAGGCCCAGCCTCGCCGGGAGCTCGGGAGAGGGCGGCGGGACCTCCTCCGGGCGCGCCGGGCCCGCGGCGGCGAGGAGCACGAGCGCCGCCGCGCGAGAGACCGCCTTCAGGGGACGCGCCACCATCGTGGCCCTCTCCGCTACCATCGATCCGCTCTCTCTTCCAGGCCCCCGCTCGGACGCAGCGGAGAACCAGCCTCGCGGCGCCGTATTCCCGACGGTGAATGGGCGCCTACCCGGCGACGGCCGCGGGGCCGCCGGCCCGGAGGACGAAGTAGACCGCCTCGGGGTGGTGCAACACGATGGCCGAGGTGGACTGCTCGGGGACCATCTGGTCGGCGCTGGTGAGCGAGACGCCGATGGCGCGCACGGGGTCGAGGAGCTTCCACAGCTTGCGCTGGTCTGCGAGGTCCGGCCACGACGGGTAGCCGGGTGAGTACCGCTTGCCCTGGCCCTCCGGGACGCCGAGCTCCTTGCGAACCGCCCGGTGCCAGTACTCGGCGAGCGCCTCGGCGGTCTCGACCGCCAGGCCGTGGAGGTAGAGGGCGCGGCTGTAGTCGCCCTTCTCCTGCATGTCGTCGGCGACCTTCGAGGCCTGGTCGCCGACCGTCACCACCTGGAAGGCGGCGACGTCGCTTCCCGGCTCGGCGCGGAAGAAGTCCGAGAGGCACAGGAACCGCTCGCCGGGCTGGCGCGGGAAGGCGAGGCGGACGAGCTCCTCCTTCCGGTGGATGGGGTCCAGCACCACGAGGTCGTCTCCCTCGGCGTGGCAGGGGAAGTAGCCGTACACCACCCGGGGCGTGAGCCAGCCCTTCGCCTGGACCTCGGCCTGGAGCTGCGCGAGCTTCGGGCCGAACTCCTCGCGGATCATGCGCTCGAACTCCTCGCCCTTGGCGCGGACGCCCCACTGCAGCTTGTACAGCTCCGCGAGGTCGAGGTGCGGCCAGAGGTCCTGGAGGCGCACGGCTCCGGAGGGGACGACGCGCGTTCCCCAGAAGGGCGGCGCCGGGACCCGCTCGACGGGGCGGACGCTCGACCGGCGCGAGGGGCCCACGGCGGCGGGCGCCTCCGGGGCCTCGGCGGCGCCGCGGCTGGCGAGCGCCTTCGCGAGCACCGCCTGGCGGAACGGGTCGCGGCGGGCCGGGTCCACGAGCGCCTCGACGATCTCCAGCCCCTCGAAGGCGTCCTTGGCGTAGAAGACGCCGCCCGCGTACGGCGAGCCGTCCTGGGCGAAGTGGGTCCTGTAGCCGAAGCGGCGGTTGATGGCGGCGCCGCCGATGATGACGGGGAAGGAGAGGTTGCGGCGGGCGAGCTCCTCCACGCAGTAGGGCATCTGCTTCGAGGTGGAGACGAGCAGCGCCGAGAGTCCGACGGCGTCGGCGTCCACCTCCACCGCCTTCTCGATGACGGTGGCCACCGGCACCTGCTTGCCGAGGTCGTGGACGGTGAAGCCGTTGTTCGCGAGGATGGTCTTCACGAGGTTCTTGCCGATGTCGTGGACGTCCCCATAGACGGTGGCGAGCACGACCGTGCCCTTGGTCGTCCCCTCGACCCGGTCGAGGAACTTCTCGAGGTGGGAGACGGCCTTCTTCATCACCTCGGCCGATTGCAGGACGAAGGGCAGGATGAGCTCTCCCGCTCCGAACCGGTCGCCGACGTCCTTCATCGCCGGCAGGAGGACGCCGTTCAGGACGTCCACCGGCGTCTTGCGCGTGAGGGCGTCGTCGATGAGGACCTCGATGCCTTCGGGGCGGCGGTGCAGGATCTGGAGGTGGATGCGTTCCTCGACGGTCTTGCCGGCGTAGGCGTCCGCGGCCTCCGCCTTGCCTGCCGGCCCGCCCTTGCCCTCGAAGTGCGTGATGAGCCGGGCGAGCGCGTCCTCCCGCCGATCGAGGACGACGTCCTCGGCGAGGGCACGCTCCTCGTCGGGGATCTGGGGGTAGGCGCGGATGTCCCTGGGGTTCACGATGGCGAGGTCGAGCCCCGCCCGGACCGCGTGGTAGAGGAAGACCGAGTTCACGACCTCGCGGGCGGCCTTCGCGAGACCGAAGCTCACGTTGGAGACCCCGAGGCACGTGAACACGCCCGGGTTCTCCGCCTTGATGCGCCGGATCCCCTCGAGCGTCTCGACGGCGCTGTGGCGGTACTCCTCTCCTCCGGTGGCGAGCGTGAAGGTGAGCGGATCGAAGACGAGCGCGTCCTCGGAGAGGCCGTACTCCCTGGCGACGGCGACGGTTCGCTGGGCGATCTCCGCCTTGCGTTCCGCCGTCTGGGCCATGCCCCTCTCGTCGATGGTCATGCAGACCACCGCCGCCCCGTAGCGTCGAACCAGCGGCAGGACCTTCCTCACCCGCTCGCCGCTCTTCTCGAGGTTGATGGAGTTCACGATGCAGCGCCCCGGGTAGACCTTGAGGGCGCTTTCCACCACGTCGGCCTCGGTGGAGTCGATCATGAGCGGCGCGTCCACGCTCTGGGCGAGCAGCCGGACGAGCGCCCGCATCTGCGCCGCCTCGTCGTCGCGCTCGTTGAGCGCGACGCAGACGTCGAGGACGTGGGCCCCCGCCTCGACCTGCCCGCGAGCGATGGTGAGGAGGCCCGCGAAGTCGTCGGCGAGCAGGAGCTCCTTCACCTTCCGCGAGCCCTGGCTGTTCACCCGCTCGCCGACCACCAGCGGCCGCGGCTGCAGGTCGAGCGGCACCGCCTTCATGGCGCTGGAGAGCTCCGAGGCCGGGCGGGGCCGGACGCGCCGCGGGGCGCGGAGCCCGCGCACGCGCTCCACCACGGCCCGCATGTGCTCGGGCGTCGTCCCGCAGCAGCCGCCCACGATGTCCACGCCGAGCTCGGCGACGAATCCGGCCAGGGCCTCGGCGAGCGCGTCCGGGCCGAGCCTGTAGACGGCCCGCCCGTCCACGTTCTCGGGCATGCCGGCGTTGGGCAGCACCGAGACGAAGTGGCTGCACTTCTGCGAGAGGATCCGCACGCTCTCGCGCATCTCGGCGGGGCCGGTCGAGCAGTTGAGGCCGATGCAGTCCACCGGCAGCCGCTCGAGCGTGGCGAGGGCGCTCCCGACGTCGGTGCCGAGCAGCATCCGGCCGCTGGCGTCGATGAGCGTGGGCTGGGCGATGACGAAGACGTCCCGCATCGCCTCGCGGCGGCAGGCGTCCACGGCCAGCACGGCGGCCCGCAACTCCAGGATGTCCTGCTGCGTCTCGATGATGATGGCGTCGCAGCCGCCATCGACGAGCCCGCGTGCCTGCTCGAAGAAGATCTTCTCGAGCGCGTCGGGGGTGATGTTCGAGAGGGCCGGGTCGGACGACGAAGGCAGCATGCCGGTCGGCCCGATGGAGCCGGCGACGTAGCGCGGGTGGCCGGGCGTCGCGTGGCGGTCGGCGGCGCGACGGGCGTTGATGGCTGCGCGGAAGTTGACCTCGTAGGTGCGGTGCCCGAGGCCGTACTCGTCGAGCTTGAGGCGGGAGGAGCCGAAGGTGTTCGTCTCCACCACGTCGCAGCCCGCCGCGAAGTAGCGGCCGTGGATGGCCTCGATGAGGTCCGGGCGCGTGAGCGTGAGCAGGTCGTTCGCCCCCTCCTTGCCGCCGAACTCGGCGGCCTTGAGGGCCTGCCCCTGGATCTGGGTGCCCATGGCCCCGTCGAAGACGAGGACGCGCTGATCGATCGCTCTGCGGAGGCTCACGGAAGGTCCGGCGGTGGAAGCCCAATGACTTAGGGATTTCTACCACGCCGCGCCATGCCGGAGGGTGACGCGCCGATCGCTTCCTCGCGAAAAGCCTCTAAGATGCCGCCGTGCGCGACCGGGAGACGAGGGCGGTCTGGGCCATCGCCGCGGCGGCGGTGCTGGCGCGGGTCCTCATGACGGGCGGGCTGGAGCTCTATGCCGACGAGGCCTACTACTGGCTCTGGTCGCGCCGGCCGGCCCTCGGATACTTCGACCACCCCCCGATGGTGGCCTGGCTCATCGCGCTCTCCAGCGCGGTCCTGCACGGCGAGATCGGCGTCCGCATCCTCTTCGTCGCCTGCGGCGGCCTGGCGGTGGTGTTCGCCGCGCTCGCCGCGCGCGAGGCCTCCGACGATCCGAGGGCCCCGGTCTACGCGGCGCTTCTCGCCGCCGCCGCGCCGCTGCTCTCACTGACCGGCGCCCTCGCCCTCCCCGACGGGCCGGTGGAGGCGGCCTACGCGGGCTCGACCTGGCTCATCGCCCGAGCCCGGGGCCGGCGCTGGCTCGTCGCCGGGGTCGCGGTGGGGCTCGCCCTCCTGTCCAAGTACACGGCGGCGCTCCTCGCCCCGGCGCTCGTCCTCCTCGTCCTGTGGGACCGGGACCTGCGCGAGGAGCTTCGGACCCCGTGGCCATGGACCGGGGCGGCGGTGGCGATCGCCGTCTTCCTGCCGTGCTTCCTGTGGGACGCGAGCCACGGGTTCGTTTCCCTCGGCTTCCAGCTCCACCACGGGTTCCGCCGCCTGCCGTCCCTCGAGACCTTCCTCGAGTTCGTGGGCGGCCAGGTCGTCGGCCCGGGACCGGTGGTCGCCGTGCTGGCCGCCGTCCTCCCGTTCGCGGCGCGGCGGCCGGCGGAGAAGCGCCTGGCGGCGATCTCGCTTTTGCCGATCCTCGTCACCACCTGGTCGGCCACGCGCGGGCCCGTCGAGGCGAACTGGACCGACCTCGCCTATCCGGGCATGTGCGCGGCGGCGGCGGTCGTGCTGTGCCGCCTTTCCGCCGGAAGGGCGCTGGTGGCGGCCTCGGTGGCGCTCGGCCTCGCCCTCCAGGTCGCCTTCGCGGTGGAGGCGCGCTCTCCGCGCCTCGTCGCGCCGGACAGCCCGGCGGTCGAGCGCTTCCACGGCTGGCGCGAGTTCGCGGTCAAGGCGAAGGAGGCGGCCTCGCTGGCCTGCGGGGAGATCGGCAATCCGCCGGGGTGCGATGCGAGCGACCCGTTCGTCTATGCGCAGGACTACCAGTACGCGAGCGAGCTCGCCTTCTACGCGGGCTGGCGCCGCATCGGCCCGGCCCAGAACCGGCCCACGCAGCTCGACGTCTGGGCCGATCGCCCCCCCGAGGGGTCCGGCTTCCTCTACGTCGGAAGCGCCGGGAGCGATCCGGGCCGGATCGCGCTGGGCGAGGGGCAGGGACGGACGCTCTCCTTCGAGGTGCGGCTCGGGGACACGAGGCTCCGAATCGGGACGGTGACCCCATTTTCCCGCTTCCTGGGGCTCCGGTCGCGCCTGCCCTGGGGCACGCAGTACTTAAGATAGACCCATGGTCCCCGCCCGATTCTACGAGGTCCTGCCCGACGGGCGGCTCCGCTGCACGCTCTGCCCGCGCGACTGCCGCCTCGCCGAGGGCCAGGCCGGCTTCTGCTTCATCCGCCAGGCCGCGGGCGGGAAGATGCTCTCGCTCGGCTACGGCCGCAGCACCGGCTTCGCCGCCGACCCCATCGAGAAGAAGCCCCTCGACCACTTCTACCCGGGGACGACCGTCCTCTCCTTCGGAACGGCGGGCTGCAACCTGGGCTGCCGCTTCTGCCAGAACTGGGACATCTCCAAGGCACGGATGGCGGACCGCGCCTCCGGAGAGCACACGCCGGGGGAGGTCGCGGAGCTGGCCGTCGAGGCGGGCTGCCCCTCGATCGCCTTCACCTACAACGACCCCATCATCTGGGCGGAGTGGGCCATCGACGTGGCGAAGGCGGCTCACGCCCGAGGGCTCAAGACCGTCGCGGTGACGAACGGCTACGTCTCGCCGGGGGCGCGCGAGGAGCTCTTCGCGCACATGGACGCGGCCAACGTGGACCTCAAGGCCTTCACCGAGGGCTTCTACGCCAAGGTCACGCTCTCGCACCTCGCGCCGGTGCTCGAGACGCTGGAGTGGCTCGCCCGCGAGACCCGGGTCTGGGTCGAGGTCACGAACCTCGTCATCCCGGGTCTGAACGACGACCCGCGCGAGACCCGCGCCCTCGCCGAGTGGGTGCGGGACCACATGGGCGCGGACGTTCCCGTGCACTTCACCGCGTTCCACCCCGACTACAAGATGCTGGATCGGCCGCCGACGCCGCCCGCCACGCTCTCCCGGGCCCGCGCCATCGCCCGCGAGGCGGGCCTCAGGTACGTCTACACCGGCAACGTGCACGACCCGGAGGGCCAGACCACCTTCTGCCCCGGCTGCAACGCTGCGGTCATCGAGCGCGACTGGATGTCGGTGCGGGCCTACCGGCTCTCGCCGGGCGGGAAGTGCCGCTCGTGCGGCACGGCCATCGCCGGGCGCTTCGACTCGGGGTCCGTCGAGCCGGCGAGCGGCAGGCGCCGCTACCTCGGCCTCTGACCCGGCCGCTACGGGCCTGCGTCGGGCGCGCCTCCGTCGGGGACGCCGCCGTCGCTCGATCCGCCGTCCGCACCGCCGTCCAGCCCGGGAGAAGGGTAGGCGAGGCCGCAGGCCACCTTGCCGTCCTCGGTGTTGAGCCAGTAGCAGAAGTTGTCGTGCGTGCACTGGCCGAGCAGGGACTCGCAGTACGCCTCGTCCGTGGAGTCCGGCCTGTAGGTCCCGTTCTTGAGCTGGCTCTTCACGCGGTTCTTGCAGGCGTCGCGGGTCGGGCCCTCGAACACGCACCCGCAGATCTTGTCGGCCAGCTCCTCGCAGTGGGTCGTGCACCCCGAGGCGAGGGCGAGCGCGGCGAGCCCCGCGGCGAGGGCGACGAAACGTGCGGGGCGCATGAGGGTGCGCAGCATCGCCCGGCGCGCCCCGGCCGTCAAGAACGACGGTGCGGCATCCCCCGTCAGCTCCCGCGGCGGCCGGTCCCGCCCCGCGCCAGCGCCTCGACCGCCATCTCCAGCCGGTCGTTGCCGACGAACATCTCCTCGCCGCCGTCGGTCGGCACGAAGAAGGTGGGCGCGCCGAAGGAGCCGCGGTCCACCGCCTCCTGCGTCTGGGCCATGAGCGCCGCCTTGTGCTCGGGCGCGGCGGCGACGGCGGCGGGCCCGTCGAGGCCCACCGAGGAGGCGATGGCGGCGAGGACCTCGGGGCTGGCGATGTCCTTCCCGTCGGCCCAGCAGGCCCGGAACACCGCGTGGGTGAAGGGGACGAGCTTGCCCTGCTTCTCCACCGCCAGTGCCGTCCGCAGCGCCAGGAGGGAGGCGACGGGGAATGCCGCCGGCATGACGAGCGGGACGCCGATCCGCTTCGCCCAGCGCTCCAGGTCCACCCACATGTGCTTCGCCTTGGCCGGCGTCTCGAGCGGGGCCCGGTTCCCCGTGGCCTTGAAGACGCCGCCGAGCAGGAAGGGGCGGAAGCGCACCTCGCCTCCGGCGGCCCGCGCCGCGGCCTCGACGCGGGTCGAGGCCAGGTACGAGTACGGGCTCGTGAAATCGTAGAAGAACTCCATGACGGCCATGGCGGCTCCTTTCCCGTCTCTGCCAGTGAATGGTACGGCGAGGGCGCCCGTCCTGTATAACGTGGCCATGCGTTCCTGGACAGCGCTCCTCGCCGCAGGGCTCGCCGCCCTCCCCGCGCTGGCGGCGCCGCCCGACGGGCCGGCCGCGCCGGCGCACGCCCTCGCCCGGAAGGTGCAGGGCCGCTATGCGAGGACGCAGGACCTCGAGTGCCGGTTCGTCCAGACCTACACCTACGCCGGGCTGGGGCGCAGGCAGGTGTCGCGCGGCCGCCTCCTCGTGAAGAAGCCGGGCCGGATGCGCTGGGACTACGAGGAGCCGTCCCGGAAGACCATCTCGGTCGTGGGCTCCCGCCTCGTGCAGTGGGAGCCGGAAGCGAACCAGGCCTACGTGGACGACCGCTTCGACGCCACCGCCATGAGCGCGGCGGTGACCTTCCTCCTCGGCAAGGGCGACCTCGAGAAGGAGTTCGAGATCTCCATGGGCGAGGGGGGCGCCCTCGTGCTCGTGCCGAGGAAGCCCGACCCCCGGGTCGAGTCGGTGACGCTCACCGTCGGCCCCGAGGGCGAGGTGACGGCGACGCGGGTCGTGGACGGCTCGGGGAACGCGAACGAGATTGCCTTCTCGGACCTGAAGCGCAACGCGGGCCTCGCGGACGCGGACTTCGACGTCAAGCTCCCGAGGGACGTCCACCGCGTCGAGGCGCCCGGGGCGCGCCGGTAACGTCGCGCCTACCGGCGCGGCGGCTCCTCGACGGGACCGAGGCCCAGGGCCCGGATCCTCTCTTCGTTCCCGGCGCGCGGGCCCACGACCACGACCGGCATCCGCGCGGGATCGAGCCACGCCTTCGCGACGCGCGCCACGGCCGCGTCATCCACCGCGGCGACGAGGCCGGGGAGGCGCCGGTACCAGTCGAGGGGCAGGCCGACGAAGGCCGCCTGCGCAATGGAGCCCGCCACGGCGTCGTTGGTCTCGAGCGCGGCGGGGAGGCTGCGAATGGCCGCCTCCTTGCTCTTCGAGAGCTCGCCTTCGCGCAGTGCCCCGGTGGAGAAGGCCGCGAGCTCCTTCTCGAACTCGGCGAGCGCCTCGGCCGTGAACCGCGCCTGCACGCCGCCCGCGGCCTGGAAATAGCCGTAGTCCCTGCCGAGCTGAAGGCTCGAGCGCACCCCGTAGCTGTACCCCTTCTCCTCGCGCAGGTTCATGTTGAGGCGGCTCCCGAAGAGGCCGCCGAGGACGTTGTTGGCGATGCCGAGCGGCACGCGGTCGGGGTGGCTCGCCGGGAAGAGCGGGCCGACGAGCCATACCTGCGACTGGGAGGCGCCGGGCTTGTCCACGAGGGTCACGGTCCGGCGGTCGATGGCCGGGCGCGGGGGCAGGGAGAGCGCCGGAGGCGGCCGCGACTTCCACGCGGCGAGCTTCGCGCCGAGGAGACGCTCCATGTCCGCGAGCGTGGTGTCGCCCGACACGGACACGATGGCGCCGCCCGGCCGGTACCACTCCGAGTGGAAGCGGGCGAGGTCTTCCCGGCCGATGGCCTGCACCGTCTCGGGCGTGCCGCCCGACGGCTGGCCCAGGGGGTGCCTCGGGCCGAAGAGGATGCGGGCCGCCTCGTCGGCGGCGAGCGCCGGGGGCGAGGCCTTCTTCTGGAGCAGCCCGGCGAGCAGGAGGCCGCGCACCCGCTCCACGTCCTCGGGCCGGAACGCCGGCTCGACGAGCGCGGCGGCGAGCAGGTCCAGCGCCCGCGGAAGCGTCTCCGCGAGGCAGTTCAGCCGCACGCGCGTTCTCTCCGGGCCCGCCGAGGCCGAGAGGCGCGCCGCGAGGTCCTCCACGGCCTCCGAGAAGGCCAGGGCGGGGAGCTTCTCCGTTCCCTCGGTGAGCATGGAGGCGGTGAAGCCGGCGAGGCCGGCCTTGCCAGGGGGCTCGGCCACGACGCCCGCCGGGACGACGACCTCGATGGACACGAGCGGCACGGCGTGGTTCTCGACGACGAGCAGGCGCGCGCCGTTCGGGAGCCGCGACTCCGCGGGAACGGGCGCGGCGAAGCGCGGCTCGACCGGAGACGGCGGCGGCTTCGCGCCGCGGAACGCGGCGTCCGGCGCCCCGGGCTGCGCGGCGGCCCTCGCGGCCTCGCGGGGTCCGGCGCAGGCGAGCCCCAGGGCGGCGGCGAGCGGAAGGGCGAGGGGTCTCGAGGAGGTCATGGCGGCTCCCAGCGCGGTCACTTGCCGGCCTTCGGCTTCGGGACGGTGACGAGCTCGATGCGCCGTCCGTCCGGGAGGTACTTCAGGGCGAAGGCCTTCACCGCCTCGGGCGTCACGGCGCGGTAGCGGGCGAGGTCCTTCCCGAGCCAGCCCGGGTCGCCGAGGTAGGTCTGGTACCGGTTGAGCAGGTCGCCCCGCCCGCCGTGGTGGCTGCCGATGGGCTCGACGGCGCGGACCTTCTCGGCGATGAACTGGCGCTTGGCGCGTTCCACCTCCTCGACCGTGGGGCCGTCGTTCTTCAAATCCTCCACCGCTGCCTGGACGAGGGGCAGGAGGTCCTTCGCCGCGACACCCTCCTTGGCCTCGGCGCTGATCTGGAACCACCCCCCGAGGCCGTACGTGGCGTTCTCCGCATCCGCGCTCGAGGCCACCTGCCGGTCGAACACCAGCGAACGGTAGAGGCGCGAGGTCTTGCCGCCTCCCAGCACCGCGGCGAGGACGTCGCCCGCGGCCTCCTCGTCGGTGTAGTGGCGCACGCCGGTCCAGACGAGGTCGAGGCGAGGCACTTCGGCCACCGGGTCCTCGAGGGTCTCGCGGACGACCCCGGCGAGCGCCGGCTGCGGCAGATCGCGGCGGACCGGCGCCGGCCCGGCGGGGATGGGGCCGAAGTACCGCTCCACCAGGTCCTTCGCCTCCCTCGGGTCGAAGTCGCCCACGATCGCGAGCGAGGCGTCGTCGGGACCGTACCACTCGCGGAAGAAGGCCCGGAGGTCCTCCACGCTCGCCGCCTGGATCTCCGGGATGCTGCCGATGACGCACTCGTAGTAAGGGTGGGGAGAGGGGAAGAGCAGGCTGCACGTCCGGAGGAAGGTGAGGCCGTAGGGACGGTTCTCGTAGCTCTGGCGCCGCTCGTTCGAGACCACGTCCCGCTGCACCTGCAGCTTCTTCTGGTCGAGGGTGTCGAGGAGGAAGCCCATGCGGTCGCTCTCGATCCACAGGGCCGTGGCGAGCTCGTTCGACGGGACCACCTCGAAGTAGTTGGTGCGGTCGAAACTGGTGGAGCCGTTCACCATCGATCCGCCGGCGACGCCGATGGCCTCGAGGAACTTGAAGGGCGAGGGCTGCACGTGCTTCGAGCCGGAGAACATCATGTGCTCGAAGAGGTGGGCGAAGCCGGAGCGGCCGGGCGCCTGGTTGGCGGCGCCGACGTGGTACCAGATGTTCACCGACACCTGCGGGAGCCGGTGGTCCTCCGAGAGGATCACGGTGAGCCCATTCGGGAGCCGGTACCGCTCGAAGGGGATGACCGGGTCGGCGGCGCGGGCGGCGGCGGCGAGTGCGAGCGCCGGGAGGGCGAGGCGGAGGAAGCGGGTCACGGTGGCTCCTCGAGGAACGGGGCGCGGCGGCGGGTCCTAGGAGAGCACCCGAAGCCCCGACGCGCGCCCGCCTTGGCGCGGCCGGGCGCGTGGGAGCGCGCGGGAGGCGCGCGCGTCGCGCGCCACCACCTTGCCGGCGAGGTCGTAGTCCCCGGCCTCGGTCACCTCGACGGTGACGATCTCGCCTGGATAGGCCACCCCCTCGTTGACGTAGGTGAGCCCGTCGATCTCCGGCGCCTGCTGGCTGTTGCGGCCGGCGAGGAGGTGCTCGGTCTCCTCCGAGGCGCCCTCCACGAGCACCTCCAGGCGGCGGCCGACGAGGGCGCGCTGGTGGGCGCGGGAGATGGCCTGCTGGGCGGCCATCACCGCCTCGTAGCGGGTCCTCTTCACGGCCTCGGGCACCTGGCCCGCCATCGCGGCGGCCGGGGTCCCCTCCTCCGCCGAGTAGGTGAAGACGCCCAGCCGCTCGAAGCGCTGCTCCTCGACGAAGCGGAGCAGGCCCTGGAAGTCCGCCTCGGTCTCGCCGGGGAGGCCCACGATGAGCGCCGTGCGGATGGCGATGCCGGGAACGCGCTCGCGGATGCGGGCGAGCAGGCCGCGGAGGAAGCGCGCGTCGCGGCCGCGCTTCATCGATCGGAGCAGGCGGTCCGAGCTGTGCTGGAGCGGCATGTCCAGGTACTTCACGATCCGCTCCTCCCGCGCCATGACCTCGACGAGCGCGTCGGGGAAGTCGCGGGGGTAGGCGTAGTGGAGCCGGATCCAGCGCACGCCGTCCACCCGGCACAGCTCGGCGAGGAGCTGGTGCAGGCGCACCTTGCCGGGGAGGTCCTGGCCGTAGGCGGTGAGGTCCTGGGCGACGAGCGACAGCTCGACCGTCCCACGGGAGGCGAGGGCCTCGGCCTCGGCGAGGACGTCGTCCACCGGGCGCGAACGCTGCGGGCCGCGCAGCCTGGGGATGATGCAGAAGGCGCAGGCGTTGTCGCAACCCTCGGCGATCTTGAGGTAGGCCGTGTGGGAGGGCAGCGAGCTCACCCGCGGCGTCGTGGCGGCGTGGACGAAGTCCGGGTCCGGGACGACGATGCGCTTCGCCTGGGCGTCCGAGACGATTCGCGCGATGTCCTGGTAGGCCCCGGTGCCGACGAAGTGGTCCACCTCCGGCAGCTCGCGCGAGAGCTCGGCGTGGTAGCGCTGGGTGAGGCAGCCCGCGACGACGAGCTTCTTGCAGCGCCCCTCCCGCTTCATCTCCGCGAGCTCCACGATGGCCTCGATCGACTCCTCCTTGGCGCTCTCGATGAAGCCGCAGGTATTGACCACGATGACGTCGGCCCTGGCCGGGTCCTGGACGAGCCGGTAGCCGGCCTCGACCAGCGTGCCGAGCATGACCTCGCTGTCCACCCGGTTCTTCGGGCAGCCGAGGGTGTGGAGGTAGACGGGCGTCGCCAAGGGGCGTCGATCTAACAGGCCGGGGGGCACGGGCGCAACGCGGCCGCCCGCGAAATTGGCTATGCTCGCGGCGTGCTCGCAGCCCTCCTCGTCGCCGCCCTGGTCGCCGCCGAGCCCGAGGACCCCTGCCCTGGCCGGCCCACCTCGGTGGTGGTGGAGGTGAAGGCGCGCCGGATGTGGCTCTGCGAGGGCGGGGCGGCCGTCGAGACCTTCCGGGTCGCGACCGGCTGGAGCGGCACGCCGAAGACGATGGAGGGCGACGGCAAGACGCCGATCGGCGTCTACCCGCTCGGCACGCCGCAGGAGTCGGACGACTGGTCCTGGTTCATCCCGGTCGGGTACCCGACCGAGGAGCAGCGCAAGCTCCGCTACTCGGGTGGCAACATCGGCATCCACGGCCCTTCGCGGGCCTTCCGCTGGCTGCGCTCGGTGAACACCTGGGTCGACTGGACCTCGGGCGGGATCGCCGTCGGGACCGACGACGAGATCGAGCGCATCGCCCTGTGGGCCCGCGAGAAGCGGCCGGCCGAGGTCGAGATCCGCTGACGGCCCCTACCGGTCGAACAGCTCGCGGGCCACGGCCGGGCTCACCCGCTCCGCCATCTCGCGCGTGATGGCGTTCGCCCGCGCGATCTCCCCGTAGAGCCGGCCGCTCGCCTTCACCGTGCGCCGCTGGGTCGCGAAGTCCACGTGGACGAGGCCGAAGCGGGCGCCGTACCCTAGCGCCCACTCGAAGTTGTCGAGCAGCGACCAGTGGAAGTATCCGAGCACCTCGGCCCCGTCGCGGATGGCATGGTGCAGCGACCCGAGCGCGCGCAGGAGCCAGGCGGGCCGCTCCCGCTCCTCGTTCTCGAGCAGGCCGTTCTCGGTGACGACGAGGGGCTTTCCGAAGTCCGCGAGGCGCTTCGCCCAGCCGTACAGCCCCTCCGGCCGGAACTCCCCCATGAACGGCGCCGCTCCCTCGCGGGGCCGCTGGCGCTCGCGGGCGAAGAAGCTCCCGGGCTGGAGGAGGGAGAAGCCGAGCGGGTAGGTGAAGTAGTGCTGGAAGGCGACGAAGTCGTGAGCGTCCACGGCCTCGGCCACGGGCTCGTAGAGGCCGAGCGGCGGGCGCAGGAAGCCGTCGAGCGTGGCCTCGAGCCAGGCCATGTTCCCGAGCCAGTCGCGGGCCCTCGCCACGACGTGGTCGAGGCGCGCCTTCTCGTCGAAGGGCGCGTACGACGCGAGGTGCGACCCGGCGCTCACCCAGCACTCCGGGTCCTTGCGGTGGATGAGGTGGTAGGCGCCGGCGTGGGCCCGCACCAGGTTGCGCGCCACCTTGAGGCCGTCGCGCAGGCTCCTCTTGCCGGGCGGAAAGACGCCCTGGAGCCAGCCGAGCGCCACGTAGACCGTGGGCTCGTTCAGGGTGAGCCACCAGTGGACCAGCGGGTGGAGGTCCCCGACCACCTTGTCCACGAATCGCAGGAAGCGCTCCACGCCCCACCCGGTCTCGAAGCCGCCCTTCGCCGCGACCCACGCCGGGAGGGTGAAGTGGTGGAGGCACACCATGGGCTCGAGCCCGAGCGCGCGGAGCCGGAGCAGCATGCTGCGGTAGCGGGCGAGCGCCGCCTCGTCGAACCGGTCCTCCTCCGGCTCGATGCGGCTCCACTCGAAGGAGAGGCGGAGGGCGTTCGTCCCGAGGTCCCTCGCGAGGGCGAAGTCCTCCTCGGCCCGGTTCCACCAGTCGCAGGCGACGCGCGAGGTGTCCCCGCCGCGGACGTGACCCGGCACCTGCTCCCAGGCCCACCAGTCGTTCCTGGTGTTCCCGCCCTCGAACTGGTGGGCCGAGGTGGCGGTGCCCCAGAGGAATCCTTCCGGGAAGCGAAGCGCGTCGGCCACGGAGACCCCCTGGCTTCAGTCCTGGAAGTTCTGGAACAGGATGGGGATGCCGAGGGCGGCGCCGCGGACCTTCTGCATGCAGGCCTGCAGGTCGTCCCGCTTCTTGCCGGAGACGCGGATCTTTTCGCCCTGGATCGACGCCTGGACCTTGAGGCCGGTCTCCTTCAAGAGCGCGACGATCCGCTTCGCGTCCTCCTGCGAGAGCCCCTTCTTCAGCTTCACCAGCTGCCGCACGTGGCCGCCCGCGGCGGGCTCGATCTTCTGGGGATCGAGCCCCTCGAGAGCCACGCCGCGCTTGGCGAGCTTCTCGACGAGCACCTGGTAGGCCGCCTGGGCGCGCCCCTCGGTGCTCGCCTTGACCAGGATGGCGCCGTCTCCCTGCCTCTCCAGATCCGTGGAGGTCCCCTTGAAGTCGAAGCGCTGGGACAGCTCCTTGCGCGCCTGGTTGAAGGCGTTCTCCACCTCCATCATGTTCAGCTCGGAGACGAGGTCGAAGCTGGGCATGGAATCCTCACTTTCCGGCTAGAGCTCGAGCACCACCGGCAGGACCGAGGGCCGCCTCGCCCCCTCCCGGCGGAACCAGCGGCGGACGGCCAGGCGCAGCGCCTCCTGCACCTCGCCGGCGTCGGCTCGGGCCTGCGGCGAGAGGTCGGCGAGGGCGCGGAGCGCCTCCTGGGCGATCTCCGCCTCGCGCCCCTCGATGCCGGCCGCTCCCTTTCCCACGATCTCGGGCCCTCGCACCACCGCGCCCGTCGCCTTGTCCACGGCCAGCACCACGATGCACAGGCCCGACTCGGCGAGGAGCTTACGATCCCTTACCACGAGCGCGTCCACGCCGGCGAAGTCGGCGGCGTCCCGGTCGGCGTAGACGCGCCCCACCGGGAGCGGCTCGCCCGTCCGCCGAACGCCGGCGGAGGAGATCTCCAGCACCTCCCCGTCCACGAGGAGGTGCCGCCCGGCGTCGGGGACGCCCTCGGCGGCCGCGTGGGCGGCATGGCGGGCGAGGTGCCGGAACTCGCCGTGGATGGGGACGAAGGCCTCCGGGCGCGCGAGCGCGATGAGCCTGCGCTGCTCCTCCTCCTGGGCGTGCCCCGAGGCGTGGAGCGCGCGCAGGTCCTCGTAGGCCACCGTGGCCCCGAGCCGGCAGAGCGCGTTCACCACCTGGCCGATGGCCACCTCGTTCCCGGGAATGAGGCGGGAGGAGAGGATGACGAGGTCGCCGCGCTCCACGGCAAGGTCGGGGTGCTCGCCGCGGGCGAGCCGCGCCAGGGCGCTCCGCGGCTCGCCCTGCGTGCCGGTGGTGAGGACCGCGAGCTCCCGCGGCGGCAGGCCACGGGCCTCGGCGAGCGGCACGAGCTGCCAGGGCGCGAGGCGCAGGTAGCCGAGGTCCAGGGCCAGCCGGACGTTCTCCTCCATGGAGCGGCCGAGGAGGGCGAGGCGCCGCCCCTCGGCCCGGGCGGCGTCGGCCACGAGCTGGATGCGGTGGACGTTGGAGGCGAAGCAGGCGACGAAGATCCGGCCGCGCGCGTCGGCGAAGGCGCGCGCCAGGGCCTCGCCCACCGCCGACTCCGAGAGCGAGCTGCCGGGCCGCTCGGAGTTGGTGGAGTCGGAGAGGAGGAGCCGCAGGCCGCGCCTTCCGAGCGCCTCGATTCGGGCGAGGTCCATCGCCCGGCCGTCCACGGGCCGCTCGTCGATCTTGAAGTCCCCGGAGTGCAGCAGCATCCCCTGCGGCGTCGAGAGGGCGAGGGCGCAGCTGTCGGGGATGGAGTGGGTGACGGCGATGAACTCGGCGGCGAAGGGGCCGGCTGTCCGGACGTCGCCCGGCGCCGCCTCGCGCAGGTCGGCCGGGACGCCCGCCTCGGCGAGCCGCTGGCGGACGAGCGCGAGCGCGAAGCGCGGTCCGTGGACCGGGGCCGGCACGTCCCGGAGCAGGAAGGGCAGGGCGCCGACGTGGTCCTCGTGGCCGTGGGTGACGAAGACCCCGTCGACGCGCTCGCGCCGCTCCCGGAGCCAGGAGAGGTCGGGGGCGATGAGGTCCACCCCGAACGGCTCGTTCGGGAAGAGGACGCCGCAGTCCACCACCGCGATGCGGCCGTCGCATTCCAGCACCATGCAGTTCATGCCGACCTCGCCGAGGCCTCCCAGGGCGGCGATGCGGACGGGCGGTGCCATGCCCCTGGACTCTAGCCGCTCCCGGGCCGTCCCGGGCGAGCCCCTCGGGGGCGCATCGGGTATGGTTCGGCCGGTGGATCCCATCCTCGATCCCCTGAACCCGGCCCAGCGCGAGGCCGTGCTCCACGGCGAGGGGCCGCTGCTCGTCCTCGCCGGCGCGGGGAGCGGGAAGACCCGCGTCATCGTCCACCGGATCGCCCACCTGGTGCGCGACCTCGGCGTCATGCCCTGGCAGGTCCTCGCCGTGACCTTCACCAACAAGGCGGCGGGCGAGATGCGGGAGCGGCTCGAGGTCATCCTCGGCGCCGAGGCGCGGGAGACATGGGTCCAGACCTTCCACGCCTTCGGCGCCCGCTTCCTCCGGCGCGAGGCGGCCCTGGCCGGGCTCCCGCCCGCCTTCTCCATCTACGACGACGCCGATCAGATGGCGCTGATGAAACGCCTCTTCTCCGAGATGAAGCTCGACGACGACCTCCTGCGGCCCCGCGACGCCCTCTCTCGGATCGACCGGTGGAAGAACCACGCGCTCCTCCCCGGCGCGGTCCGGCCCGGCGAGCACGACGTCGAGGGCCAGCTCGCCCTCGAGCTGTGGCGGCGGTACGAGAAGGCGCTGCAGCGCGCAGGGGCGGTGGACTTCGGGGACCTGCTCGTGCGGCCGCTCCAGCTCCTCGAGTCGGACGCGGACCTGCGGCGGCGCTGGTCCTCCCGCTTCCGCCACGTCCTCGTGGACGAGTTCCAGGACACGAACCCCGCCCAGTACCGGCTGGTGAAGCTCCTCGCCGGGGAGAAGCGGAACGTGTGCGTGGTGGGCGACGACGACCAGGCCATCTACCGCTGGCGCGGCGCCGACGTCACGAACATCCTCGGCTTCGACGCGGACTTCCCCGGAACGCGGGTCGTGAAGCTGGAGCAGAACTACCGCTCCACCGCCAACATCCTCGACGCCGCGCACGCCGTGATCTCGCGCGCCCGGCGGAGGCGCGAGAAGCGGCTCTGGACCGAGCGGGACCGCGGCGCCCCCCTGGCGCTCGTCGTTGCCCAGGACGAGCACGAGGAGGCGCAGCGCATCGCCTGGGCGATCTCCGAGGAGCGCCGGCGCGGGACGCGCGGCGACGAGATCGCCGTCCTCTACCGGGTGAACGCCCAGTCGCGCCCCGTCGAGGCGGCGCTCCGCGCCGCGCGCATTCCCTACGTGATCGTGCGCGGCACGAGCTTCTACGAGCGTGCCGAGGTGAAGGACGCCGCCGCCTACCTGCGCCTCGCCCTGAACCCCGTCTCCGACCTCGACCTCGCGCGCGTCCTGAACCGGCCCCCGCGCGGCATCGGCGAGAAGACGGTGGAGCGGTTGCGGTCCTTCGCCGGGGAGCGCGGGATCTCCCTCTTCGAGGCACTGGGCCTTCGCGACGAGGTCCCCGACCTCAAGGCCCAGGCCCGCAAGGCCCTCGGCGCCTTCCATGCCGTCGTGGAGGACCTCCACGCACGGGTCGGCGGCCTCGACGCCGGAGCGGCGGTGCAGGAGGCCGTCTCGAGGAGCGAGCTGCTCGAGCGGCTCCGGGCCGAGGGCACCGACGAGGCGGTGGAGAAGGCCGAGAACCTGCTCGAGCTCGTGGCCGCCGCCCGGGAGTTCGACGAGGCGCGCGCCGGGGAGCCCCCGCCGCGCGACCCGGAGGAGCCACGTCCGCCGCCGCTCGCCCGCTTCCTCGAGCAGATCGCGCTCCTCGGCGAGGCGGACGCGCCCACCCCCGAGGGGCGCGTGGCGCTCATGACGCTGCACGCCGCCAAGGGGCTCGAGTTCGAGGTGGTGATCATCGCCGGGATGGAGCAGGGGACCCTGCCGCACGACCCGCCCTGGGCCCAGGACGAGTCGCCCGAGGAGCGCGCCGACCGATTCGACGAGGAGCGGCGGCTCTGCTACGTCGGAATGACCCGCGCGAAGAGCCGGCTCACGCTGTCGCTCGCCCGCCGGCGCATGGGGTTCGGCGAGGCCGGCCCGCAGTTCCGCGACACGGAGCCCTCTCGGTTCCTCGCCGAGATCCCGGTGGAGCTGTTCGGCGAGGAGGTGGCGCGCCAGGCCCGCGCCCGG
>Ga0153915_10001396_pt1 | contig 22149 bp, 15 predicted proteins | sample Opewatmetagenome_2_FD_107003 | JGI IMG/M metagenome (GOLD analysis project Ga0153915, IMG submission 107003) | Freshwater wetland microbial communities from Ohio, USA - Open water 3 Core 3 Depth 3 metaG | ecosystem: Environmental > Aquatic > Freshwater > Wetlands | place: USA: Ohio, Lake Erie...
CGTGATCGTCCAGGGCAGGGTCATGAGCCCGAGGGTCAGCCCCGCCGACAGGATCGACGTCCCGAAGCGCATGGTGTTGACGAACAGGATGACGCCGAAGAGGCCGTAGACGATCGAGGGCACGCCGGAGAGGTTGCGGATGGCCAGGCGGATGACGCGCGTCAGCGGGGTCTGCCGGGCGTACTCGTTGAGGTAGATGGCCGCGGACATGCCCAGCGGCACGGCCAGGACGGCCGTCGTCAGGGTGACGAGGAACGTGCCGAAGATGGCCGGGAAAATCCCGCCGGCCGTCATCCCCTTCCGGGGGGCCCTGGTCAGGAATTCCCAGCTGATCGCTCCCCCGCCCTTCCGCCCGATGTCGTAGAGGAACAGGACGAGGACCGCCAGCACGAGATAGAGGCAGGCGCGGAGCAGGAAAAAGCCCGCGGCCTGGACGATCTTCTTCCGCGTGGACCTTTTCACAGCTCGCGCTCCTGGTACTTGTGGAGGATGACGTCGGCGATGACGTTGACGATGAAGGTCATGACGAACAGGACGAGCCCGATGGCGAAGAGCGCGTAATAATGGGTCGTGTAATACGGGACCTCGCCGAGCTCGATGGCGATGTCCGCGGTCATCGTCCGGACGGAATCCAGGAAGCCGTGCGGGAAGGCGCGGGCGTTGCCCGTGGCCATCAGCACGGTCATGGTCTCGCCGATGGCCCGCCCCATGCCCAGCATGCAGGCGGCGATGATGCCCGACAGGGCGGCCGGGATCTTGACCCGGACCAGGGTCTGCCAGCGCGAGGCCCCCAGGGCCAGCGACGCCTCGCCGTAGGCGGGAGGCACGGCGTTCAGGGAATCCTCCGAGATGCTGATGATGGTCGGCAGGGCCATGATCGCCAGCAGGACGCTGCCGTTGACGGCGTTCAGGCCGTTGCCCGTGTGGAAGATCCTGGCGATCGCCGGGCCGAAGAGCACGATGCCCAGGAAGCCGACGACGACCGACGGGATGCCGGCCAGGATCTCGACGACGGGCTTGACGATTTCCCGGACGCGCCAGTGAGCGACGTCCGAGAGATAGGCCGCCACGGCGATCCCTATCGGCACGGCCAGCGCCAGGGAGCCCGCGGTCACGAGCAGCGTGCCGACGATCATCGACAGGATGCCGTACTCGGCCTTCTCCGGCGAGGTGGGGTCCCAGTTTTTTTTGAACAGGAATTCGGAGAGGTGAATCTCCCTGAACGCCGGGACGGCCGTCGCCAGGAGCGTGATGAAGATGCCGATGAGGACGAGGACGGCCAGGACACCCGAGGAAAGGAAAAAGGCCCTGATCGCGGATTCTTTTATTTTGGACCGTTTGCTCTTTTTCATTTCGCGACCAGGGCCTTTCTCAGACGCGCACCTTGATGTTTTCGGTGCGACCCCGACAGCTCATTTGAAGTTCTTCTCGTTCTGGGCCTGATAATCGCCGCCGATGGTATAGAACCCTTCGCGCTCGACGATCTTCTGCCCTTCCGGACCCGTTTCCCACATCAGGAACCTGGCGATCTCGCCGCTCGGCCTGCCGTTGACGGCCTGGTAGAGGGGCCGGGCGACGGGGTATTTCTTCGTGTCGACGGCCTCCTTGTCCAGGGGCGAGTAGGCCTGGCCGTTCGGCTCCTTGGAGATGTTCAGGATCTTGAGCCCCGAACGGATCTTGCCGTCCTTGTCGTAGAGGTAGCCGACGCCGACATAGCCGACCGCGCCCTCGTCCTGGAGGATGCTCTCGATGATCTGGGCGCTGCCGTTCATCTCCTTCATGTCCGTCGAGTAGTTCTTGTTGACGAGGACGTGCTCCTGCATGAAGGTGTACGTGCCGGAGTTGGACTGCCGCCCGTAGAGCGAGACGGCCTTGTCGGGCCCTCCGAGCATCTTCCAGTTCTTGATCTCGCCGCGGTAAAGAGCGCCGACCTGGGCCATGGTCAGCTTCTCCAGAGGGTTCTTCCCGTTGACGATGATGCTCAGGCCGTCGACGGCGATGACGAAGAAGCGGGGGCTGACGCCCTTCTCCCAGGCCTGATCCATTTCCTTGGGCTTCCATTCGCGGGAGTGGTTGGCGATGTCGCAGGTCTTGTTGATGAGACCCGTGACGCCCGTGCCGGACCCGCCGCCGATGACGGCCATGGCCGCGGCCGGGTTCAGGGACATGTATTCCTCGGCCAGGATCTGGACGAGGTTGACCATGGTGTCGGAGCCCTTGATCTGGATCATCTTCCGGGCCGGAGCCGCCGCGGCGGCGGACGCCAGCAGGCCGATGATCGCCAGGGCCGTGATCAGCATCTTTTTCATTTCATTTCTCCTTTTGAGGATTGTCTCTTGGCCTGTTTCGGTTTTCCTCAGAACGCGAGGAAGAAGGTCATATTGAAGGCGACGTCGCTGTTCGACGTGGCCGTCGACTTGTACTGCGTCCCGTCCTTGTAATGATAGAACCAGATGTTCGGCTGGATCTTCAGGCTGGAGTGGATGGGGGCCCAGTCGAGGCCCAGGATGGTCAGGCTCATGTCTTTCGCCGTGTCCTCGCTGTTCGGGAGGTAGCTGTCGTAGCGGGCGAAGGCGTTGAGCTTGTCCGGGATGAGGTTGCAGCGGCCGAAGGCCGACCAGCCCGAGACATCGTACTTCACGTACGACGATGTTTGATAGAGGTCGTTCTTGTAGACGAACCATTCGCCGCCCAGGGTCAAGCCCTTGATCTTGTCGAAGAGAACGTCGACCTTGCAGGTCTCGGCCGCGGGCTTTGTCTCGGCGGGATAGGTCGTCTTCGGCAACAGGCGCTCGTAGTCGACATAGCCGACGACCGAGAAGCCGGCGATCGGGATGATCTGGACATTGGCGCTGAACTTTTTGTACTGATCATTCTCCGCATGGCTGTAGGCCGCGCCGTTGGAGACCATGCCGTTGACCCGGATATACTTGCTCAGGGAGGTGCCGAGGCTCACGCCGATGTCCGCGCTCGAGGACTTGATGTCCGTCGAGGTGATGTCTTTGTACCCGTCCACGAGGGTCTTGGCCACGCTCCGGTAGCCCCACCGCTCCTCGGACAGCTTGAAGGTCAGGGTCTCGATCATGCCGACCCGCAGGGTCAGGTCCTTGACGAGGAAGTTCGACCATTCCAAATAGAGGTGCTTGATGAACGGCCTCAGCTTGTCGTCGGTCTTCGTGGTCACCGTCGTCCCGCTCACGGTAACGCCCGTGACGTTGGCCGTGTTGTCGGCGTCCAGGCGGAAGCGGAATTTCAGGTTGTCGCTGATCTTGTTCTCGTAGGTGAAATAGGCCCGGCGGAAGACGAACTGGTTGCTGAGGTAGGCCGTCGTCGGGTCCGTCGGCTTCAGGGTGACGGGACCGGCGTTGCTGAGATAGTACCGGTAATCGAAATAGACCGCCGCGTTGAACGTCTGGGTCGGGGTCGCCGCCGTCTGGGCCATGAGCCCGGCCGCGGTCAGGGCCAGCGCGCCGAAAACGAGCGCCGGAATCCACTTCTGTTTCTTGTCCATTCTTTGTCTCTCCTTTTTCGTTCCTTGGTTTCCAGCCAGAATCCGGTGCACCTTGACCTTCCCGGGCTTGGCTTTCCCGGGAGGGAACCCTATGGTTCGCGTTAAGAATAGGCGGCAACGGTTAAGGAGGGATTAAGAACGGCTCAAATTATGGTTAATAATGAACGCCGGAGGCGGGGATGCCTCCGGGCGCGGCCGTCAGTCGTGCCGGAGGGCCTCGATGGGATCCAGACGGGAGGCCTGGAGGGCGGGATAGATGCCCGAGGCCAGTCCGATGACGGTGCAGACGCAGAACGACAGCAGAATGGAAGCGATCGACCAGCCGACGGTCCAGCCCGTGATCGCGCCGATGGCCATGGACAGGACGAAGCCGAAGACGATGCCCGCCAGCCCGCCGATGGAGGAAATGGAAACCGTCTCGGCGATGAACTGCTTCTTGATATCCTTCTGTTTCGCCCCCAGCGCCCGGCGCAGTCCGATCTCCCTCGTCCGCTCGAGCACCGTGGCCAGCATGATGTTCATGATGCCGATCCCGCCGACGAGCAGGGAGATGCCCGCGATGCAGGCCATGACGATGGTGAAGATGTTCTGGGTCTTGCGGTGCTGTTCCAGGAGCGCCTCGGGGACGATCAGCTCGTAGTCGTCGATCTCCTTGTGCCTCCGCCGCATGAGGTAAGCCAGGGTCCCGGCGGCCTCGCCGCTCGAGACATCCGGCTTGAGCTGGACCCGGAATTCGTCGATCTCGGAATCATAATTCCCGAACCGGAACATCTTCAGGGCCGTCTGCAGGGGGACGTAGATGTTGTTCTGCTCGCCTTTGAGGGCGATGCCCTCGAACTCGTCCTTGATGATGTTCTTGTCCTTCAGCACGCCGATGACGGTCATCCAGACGTGGTTGATCTTGACGTGCTTGCCCAGGGGATTCTCGCCCGGGAACAGGACCTGGGCGACGCGCGATCCGATGACGCAGACGTGGGCGTAGGTCAAGTCGTCGAACGCGAGCAGGAAGCGGCCCGTGTTCACGCTCAGGTTTGTCATCTCCAGGTGGGTCGGAGTCACCGCCCAGACCTCGGCGTCGCATTCCCCCGAGCGGCTGATGACGGAATACGTCTTGACCTGCTTGCTGGCGCTGTAGGTGCTCAGGAACGGCAGCGTTTCCCGGGCGGCGTTGAGATCCTGCAGGGTGAGCCCCGGAGAAGTCTCGCGGATCTCCTTCAGCTTGCTCTCGTCGAAGGTCTTCGCCTTGACGATGATGTTGCGCAGGCCCATGCTGTCGATGAGCCTCAGGGCCTCCCGCTCCGCCCCCTTGCCGATGCTCAGCATGGCGATGACCGCCCCCACGCCGAAGATCATGCCCAGGAGGGTGAGGATCGTCCTCAGCTTGTGATGGAGAAGGGACTCGATGGATTCCGCGATCTCGAATTCCATCTTCATGAGGGCCCTCCGTCCCGGGTCGATTTCGGGCTGCCGAGGAGAATCTCCTCGCCCTCGGCCAGCCCCTTGAGGATGACCGTCAGGGTCAGGCTCCTCGAGCCGATTTCGACCGGCCGCTTCTCAACGCGCGAGGACTTCTTCACCTGCAGGAACGCCCGGCCCTGCTCGTACATCAGGGCCTGGTTGGGAACGGCGATGACGCCGTTCATCTGCTCGACGAAAATGGAGGCCTTGACCTGGACGCCCGGCTTCATCAGCCGGGGATCATTGGCTTCGAGGCCGACCCTCGCCTCGAAGTACTTGAGCGGCGAGTCCTCGCTGAGCGGCTTGGCGATCGTGTCGATCCCGGAGATCTTGCCGGCGTACGTCCGCCCCGGATCGTAATCGAGGCTCAGCGTGACCGGCAGGTTCTCCTTGAGGCCCGAGGCCTCGGATTCCAGGATGAAGACCTTGGCCTCCATGGCCGTCAGGTCGGGCAGGGCCCCCAGCTTCATGCCGCTGTAGACGGTCATGCCGACCTTGTATCTCTCGCCGTTCCACCGCCGGTTGACGATGAACATGCCTTCCTGGGGCGCCTTGATCTCCAGGCTGTTCAGCTGGTCCTGGAACTGCTTGATCTTCATCTGGTGCGTCCGGGCCCTGGACTGGAGAAGCTGGAGCTCCGCGGCGATGCGCTTCTCCAGCTGGCTCCGCTTTTCCTGGAAATGCTTTTCCCGGATGTTCTGGTAGTTGAGGTCGATGGCGTCCGAGATGATCTGGTTCCGCGGGAAGATCGTCTCGTCCCGCGCGGCGTAGACGTCGGCGAGCTCGCGCTGGATCGCGGTGACGGAGATCTCGCTCGTCAGGTCGCTCTTTTCCTTCTCGAGCTGCTTCTCCTTCTGGGCGATCTCGAGGTTGAGCTTGGCCATCTCGGCCTCCTCGGTCCGCAGGAGCTCGGTCAGTTCGGTGCTGGCCAGCCGGATGACGACGTCGCCGCTCTTGACCATCGTATACTCCTCCGCCATCCAGGCGATGGTCTGCAGGGCGAAGCGGCTCTCGGGCGAGACGACGATCGGCGTGGACTTGGCCGCCTGCAGCTCGCCGAAGGCGGGGATGACGACCTGGAATGTTCCCTTGTGGACCTTCAGGTTGGCGATGGCCGGGCCCGCCGGCCGGCCGCAGGCGGAGGTGAGGACCGCGGCCGCCGCCAGCCCGGCGACGATCAGGGCTTTGACTCTCATCGTTCCGCCTCCTTGCCCCTGGCCCGGATGACAACGGCATCGCCTTCCGAGAGTCCGCCCAGGACCTCCGCCATCCCCGAGGACCGGGCCCCGATCTTGACCGGCGTCAGGGTCTCGGAGAACAGGCTCTTTTTCCGCACCGCGATCCCCTTCTCCTGGTAGACCAGCGCGGCCTCGGCGACCTGCAGGACCTTGTCCTTGGAGGAGACGGTGATGTCGACGCCGGCCGCCATGCCGGGCCGCATCGTCCCGGGATCGGACTCCGTGAGATCGATGACGGCGTCGAAGACGATCGCCGGCTGGGAGTCCGACTTGATCCGGAAAATCCGGCCCAGGGAGACGACGGTGCCCTTGAAGACGCGGTCGGGATTGGCATCGAGCCGGACCTCCGCTTTCTGTCCGGCCTGGATCCGGCCGGCCTGGGATTCGAGGATGACCGCCTTCACCTGCATGCGGCTGAGATCGGGCAGCTCGAGGATGGTATTCCCCATCCAGGTGGAGTCCCCGACGGCCTTTTTTTTGCCGTCCCAATCGGGCGTGTAGACGACCATGCCCGCCTTGGGCGCGGTGCGATTCATTTTCTGGAGGTCCCGTTCCAGCCGGTCGACCTGGTCCTGGAGCGCCCTGACCCTGGACTCCTGGACGTGGATCCGGGTCTTCATGCCCGAGGTCTGGTTGGCCACGCGGCTCTCGGCCAATTGCTCCTGAAGGTTGGCCAATTCGAGCTCCATCTTCCTCTTCGCGAGCTCGTTCTGCGCGATGAGATCCTCGGGGTAGTCGGCCTTTTGTTTGGCCTTCTGCTGGGTGACCTTGGCCTCCTCGGCCTGGAGGATATAGTCTTCCAGGGTTTGCTGTTCCTGCAGCCGGATCCGCTCGAGCTCCTTCTTGCCGGTGTCGAGCTCCGATTGCTTGAGCTGGAGCCTCTGGCTGAGCTCCCGGGGATCGAAGGACAGGATGAGGTCGCCCGCCTTGACCGACCGCCCCTCCGGCGCCATGAAGGAGATCGTGTATTGCCACATCCGTTCGATGGACGGGCAGCCGATGAAAAAGGAGGCCGCGGACTGCAGCTGCCCGGTGGCGTGGATCTTCATATCGAGCGGGCCCCGGACGACCTTGACGATCCGGTACTTGCCCGACCGGGAGCAGGCTCCGAGGGACAGGAGGGCCGCGGAGGTGAACGCGAGCGCGAGGAGGACCGCCGCGGCGAGTCTACTTCTTTTCACGGCTCTTCGTCTCCCTTTCCGTTTTCAGGCTGCCGACCGGCTGGAGCGCCAAGCCCGGCTTGAGGCCGGGATTCCGCTCGGCGCTCGCGGCCAGCACGAATTCATCAAAGCCCAGAGGCGCGACCTTCAAGGGCTGGCCGGAGCCGGGCCTGACCCAGAAGGATTCCCCGTCGAAGAACGTCATCTCCAGCGGAATGAGCAGGGCGTCCTTGTCGCGAGCGCCGAAGACTTCGCACTTGACGCTCATCCCCGGCTTCATGATCTCCGGATCCATCTTCTCCATGTCGATCGCGACCCGGAAGTAGTGCGACTGCCCCCAGCGCCGGATGGCCTCGGCGCTCTTGGAGACCTCTCTGACGACGCCCTTGTATCGCTTGTCGGGATAGGCGTCGAGGTAGAGATCGACCTCCTGCCCGACCTTGATCTGCTGAATATGGGTCTCGCTGATCCAGCCTTGGACCTGGAGCGACGACAGGTCGGGGATCTGGGCCACGAGGCGCGTGGAGTAGACGGTGTCGCCGACCTGTACCTTCCGGCCGCTCCATTCCTCGACATCATAGACCACCGAGCCCGCCGTCCGGGCGCAGAGGGTCATGCCGCCGAGGCTGTTCTGGGATTTTTCCAGCGTGGCCTTGAGCTGCTGGACCTCGATCTCCAGGGTTTTGATCTGGGTCTCGGCCTCCACGAGTTTGACGCGCCTGTTCGTCAGCGCGCCCTCGAGAGTGTAGTCGCTCCTCTTTTTTTCCAGCTGCTTTCGGTCGTACTCGTACTTGGACTCGATGCCCGGCGGGATAGCGGCGTCGATCGCCTTCTGCCGGGTGTCGTTTTCGGCCTTCCTGACTTCCACGTCCAACTCGAACTTCTGATGGCGGTAGTCGGCCTCTTTCTGGGCCTTCTCCTCGAGCTTGGTGCGCAGGGAATCCTGGGCCGTCTCGATATCCGAGGCCAGGTTGGCGGTGTCGAACCTGACCACCGGATCGCCCGGCTTCACGGGGTCCCCCTCCTTGGCCATCCATTTGATCTGAATCCGCCAGTTTTCGGTGACCGGGACCTTGAACTCCTCCGATCGGAGCGCCTTCAGGCTTCCGGTCAGGACGAGGACCGGCCGGAAGTCCCCCTTCGTCACCCGGGGGCCGTTTTCTCCGGGAAAAGCCCGCCCCGGCCAAGCCGCCAGGAAAAAGGAGAGGAGGCCCGAGGCGAGCAGGCCCGAGGCGCCCAGGCGCCGCGTCCGGCCTCCGGCTCTAAGAATTCGGCGAATCATGGATGATCTTCCCGTCTTTCAGCAGGATGGTCCGCTCGGCGAAGCCGGCGATGTCCTTTTCATGCGTGACCATCACGATCGTCTGGCCTCGCTGGTGGAGATTCCGGAGAAGCTCCATGATCTCGTGGGCCATCACGGAATCCAGATTGCCCGTCGGCTCGTCGGCCAGGATGATGTCCGGGTCGTTGATCAGGGCCCTGGCCATGGCCACCCGCTGGCATTCGCCGCCGGAGAGCTGGGCCGGACGGTGCTGCATGCGCCCGGCGAGGCCGGTCAATTCCAGCAGGCGGGCGGCCTTGGCCATTCCGTCCTCCGGGCGCGGGGAGGAATATTTCAGGGGCAGATAGGTGTTCTTCAGCGCGCTGTAACGCGGCAGCAGATTGAAATTCTGAAAGACGAATCCCAGGTGCTTGTTCCGCGTGAAAGACAGCTCGTCGTCATTGAGATGGCTGACCTCTTTCCCATTGAGGAGATAGGAGCCTTCCGTCGGCTTGTCCAAACAGCCCAGGATGTTCATCAGCGTTGATTTCCCGGAACCGGACGCCCCCATCACGGCCACGAACTCGCCTTCCCGGATGTGCAGGTCGACGCCGTCCAGGGCGCGGACGGTCGTCTCCCCCATCAGGTAATACTTTTTCAGCCCGGTCAGCCTCAGCACGGTCTCACTCCGCAATCACCGGCATGAACTCCGCCGACGCGGCGGGCCGGAAATATCTTCTTCCGTTGATAGCCCCAATGACCCCGTCCGTTCGGATAGAAAACATCTTGCTGCATTCATATAATATCGCCTCGCCCGGTAGATATCAAGAAGGGCATCATCCAGCTATACGCCCGAGGGGGGCGGAAGGTTACGGCCCGGGATAAAATAATCTTCTATTGGTTCGATGCGGCTTAATTCCCATTCATATCCACCTATGGCAACAGCGGCGGCCTCGCCGACATTGCCGTACCGGTCGGGCATACAGGTGAAAATCACGATCTGACATTCCTTGGCGGCTTGAGCCAGAACGGCGCCCATGAGACGCAATCGTTCCGGATCTGTATAGCCCAACGCATCATCCAGAATGAGCGGAGTTCCTCCATCCTTTGCGACGATCATAGAGCAAGCCAACCTGAAAACCAGCGAAAGCTGTTCTTTTGTGCCACCGCTCAACGATTCAAACGGCAACGTGATACCCTTGAACGTCCGATTGGCAATTCGCAGTTCATCGCTGATGTCCACCTGGAATGAGTTATCGAAAACCAGACGACCAAGTTGCTCGATCTTCTCCTTGAGCGGCGCCACATATGCCCGCCGCGCACTGTCTCGCTCTTCGCGCATGGCATCAAAGAGGCACTTGGCGGACGCGGCGCGCCGGAACAACGATCTGTTATTGGTTTCGATCCGCTCGAGGTTGATCTGCGACGCATGCAGCTTCTCGTGAAGACCTTCCTCTCCGTGGATTTTCAGCCGGGTCTGTACCTCAGTCAGTTCCGTTTGAACTGCGGTCCGGCGATTCTGCGTCGTTAGCAGGGACCCCTTAGCCGCCTCGGCCAATGCCTTCACCCTCTCGGGATTCTTTTCCTTCAAGCCTGCTTCCGCAGATTGGACGGCGCTTTCCTCTAAAGCTACGGCTTGGACAGCGTTCGCCAGAGCCGTCTCTAAAGAACCATCGGGAACGGCTTTTCTTGCCCTGTCGAGGTTCTCATGTGCTTGGTCGAGACCTTTGGACAACAAGTCGAGTTGAATTCGCGATTCTTGGTGCTTACTGTTCAAGCCGTCCCGCATGCTTCGGGTGCTATCAAGAAACACGCGAGCTGATTCCCACTGTCTGAATGTCTCCTGCTGGAACGCATCAGCATTTGCCCGTTCCTTCTTTGCCGAATCAAGATCGGAGCAAATGATCGGTTTCCGCACACGCTTGGAAAGGTAATCGGGCACGCTCTGCTGGAGACCCAACAGCTTCCGATCAAGTTGCTCGTAGGTCAGGTCACGAAGGTTTTCTTTCTCGATTTGCTCCTTGCTTTTCATGAGACGAGATGCCTCGTTCCGTTCCTCGAAGGCTTTTTTTGCCTCATTCGGACCAACGACGCCTGCATCTCTACATGCGTTTTCAAGAACAAGCCGAGTATCGTCAACCTTTTTTTGGAGTTTTTCCGAACTGGATCCCGCAGTGATCTCAATATCCAACTTCCGTGGAAGGCTCAACCGCAAGCTGTCGGCCACGGACAGAGAGCGCTTATCGCCTTTGGCAAGGGTGGTGTCCACGCCATCAATAATTACGCAACATTCAGCCAGACTATTAAGATGAACCTGCGGCGCTCCCATCTCCAATTTCGCTTTGGCGATCGACAGATCCTTTTCCGCTTCTTGGATTGTCTGGAGGATTCGGGAACTCACTTTGTTTCGCGCCAGCACCTCTTCCGCTTGGGCAGCATTCTTCCTGGCTTGGTCAATGCGTTCCTTGCGTCCCCGGAGCAGATCAAGATGCAGTTTGTTGTTGTAGTAGTCGAAATCCGCTCGCCGTAAAGCGGCAATATCATCCGCTTTCTTCCTTTTCTTGTCGGCTTCATCCAATGCCGTCTGGGCCTTCTTTAAATCTTCCTCGGCTTGGTTCAACGCTGGAAGCGACATCGAATGGGACTCTTGAAGGTCCTCTTGGGCCTTGGTGGCCCGGGCAACCGTATCAACGAGACCTTGGCGCGCCTCCTTGTCTTGGCGGGCAGCCCGCTCGGATTTCTGCGCCGATTCCAGCTTCAATCGAGCCGCCGAAAGGGCATTCTCCAAAGTGCCAATTTCCTCAAGTGAAGCTGAGTGGGCAGTCACTGCCTTTGTCAGATCGTCTTCCTGTTTTTTCAGTTGGCCCAATTCCCGCTGAAGAGCGGCGGTGCGGTCGATGTCCTGGTCAAGATCGCGGATTGCCTTTTCGATACTGGCAACCTCCGCTTCGGCGTCCGTCTGCGCCTTGCGGGCTTCCGCGAGTTCCTTTCGCTCCGCCCCGCGTTCGGTAAAGTAACGAAGGTATTCCTGCTTCACCTTTTCGAAAAGGCTTTCTTCGCGAGGATCGGCGGGACGACCGCCGGCCGCCTTATCAAGCGCGCTCGAAAGCGATGTCTGCTTCGCCAGGTTGGGCTGGTTGATGGCGTCGCCCTGTTGAACGGTCAACGCCTTCCAGAGGTCAATGTCGAGGGTTTCACGTAGGATGGCCTCGGCGCGCTCATGCGCTTCACGCCCCGTGTGATTCTCGGGCTTCGGCCGGGTGACCATGAGCTTGGTTTCCGGCTTCTTGTGGAACCGCTTGAAGTAAGTGAATGCGTAGGGCCCGCTCTCAGCCTGCAATTCGATCTCAGGCCCCTCGTCACGATGCACTGGCCGTATAGCCTTGACATTGCTGTGTTTGCTGTCGTCGGGAAATTCAAAAAGAAGCCCGATAGCCTCGCTAAGACTGGTCTTCCCGACCTCATTTGGCCCCTGCACGAGCGTAATCCCAACGGTGCTGAGCTTCACTTCGGATGAAGTTATGCCCCGGTAGTTGGCGATTCGGAGGCGAAGATATTTCATGCGTCCCCCCTTGCCAGCCGGAGAAGAAGCATCAAAGCATCGCGTGCCGCAGCATTCTCATCTCCGCCCAGGTCGATCTTGTCTCGTAGCCTCTGCACCGTCCCGTCGGCAAAGCCGGAGAATCCGAGGTCGGCAAAATCCGCCTCGGCCGGCAGGACGAGAAGTGCATCGTCCCGAACATCGAAGGCGCCGAACACATCCTTCGCGGCAAGAAGGTGATTCTGAAGAGCGCCGCTCCAGGACAGAGAAAGTGAGCCGACAAGGTTCAACCGAACCACCGCGCGGTCCTTGTTCTCGATTTCCTCCAGCAATTTCCGCAAGGCTTCCACATCGTCGGCGGTGTTGAGGTCAATCCTTTCGCGCTCGATGAATCGCCACTGGCCGATCTGAACCCGTTTGGTGGTCACGCCACCGTCTCCGATTTCCACGACGTGAGCATACCCGGATTGCGTTTCTCCAAAATCCGTGGCCTCGGAAGTCCCGGAATACCAGATGCGCTCGCCGGTGCCCACTTTCGTGAGGGAATGGCGATCGCCAAGCGCCACGAAGTGAACTTTCCCTTCGCCAATGGCGCGTTCGAGTGCGGAAACCGCAATAATGCCGGCGGCTTCCCGGTCGGGTGTGAGCTGGTCAACGGCCCCGTGTGCCATGCAAATGCGGGTGATGCCGATCGCCGGGGAAAGAGCGCCGAGAGCTTCTTCTAACGGATTGGCAACCGGACGCTTCGACAGCCACGGCGCGCCCACCAGCTCCACATCATCAGCGACTTTTAGTGGACTGGCGTTCTCCACGATGTGAACGTGCGCCGGCTTCCGCTCGATAAAGGTGCTTGAACGATACACGGACGCGGCATTCAGCGGGTCATGGTTCCCTGGGAGGATATATACTGGAACCGGCACATCCTTAAGCGCCTCCAGAGCCCGGGATACGGTCTTCCGTTCCACCTGGTTCGATTCGAAGGCGTCGCCGCACACCAGCATGAACCGGCAATTCTCATTCTTGGCAATACGGCCCATGGTACGAATGGCATCGAAGCGCGCCTGGCTATACCTTTCCTGTGCGCCCTCCGCGAAGAAGTGCCTGGTCATTCCCAACTGCCAGTCGCTCGTATGCAGGAAACGAATCATGGGGGGCCTCCAATCACCGTTTGCCGCCGGCCGCGCCGCCAAAGGTGCAGGTCGCGGCCAGCCCCTGAAGCGTCTTGTTGTCCGCAATCACGTCGTGTGGAATGAGCAGATACGTCCAAGGCTTTCCGCCATATTGCTTCGCGTGCGCCGTGGCGTGGGCGCACCATTCCGCCGCCGCTTTGGCCTTGGCCAGCACATCCTCCGCTGTCATCTCGTTGGCGGCTTTTGGCTCACAGAGAAACTTCGCCGTCTTCGTCTCGACCACGAAATCCGGTTCATAGGACGCCTCGCTCGCGTAGTAAATCTGGAAATCGCCCTTCGCCGGCTTGAACCACTTCAGCACTTCCTTGTCGTTCTCCAGAACCATGGCGAACCGTCGCTCGGAGTCCGAGTCGAACTTCTGGACCCGGTAGAGGCACTTCCCGAATCCGGCAAAGAGCATCTTGCGGATGTCCTGCTTGTCCGACAAAGGAGCGCGGAAATCCCGCTCGGTTTCTCCGGCAGGAGCCGAGTAGTTGTTGGGGCGCAGCGTCGTGAAACCCTTGCTCACATGCGTTTCGTAAGCCGCCGCCTTCTCTTCGTAGTGTTCCTGCATCTGGGCATGGATCAGATTGACCAATGCCTGCTGATGGTATTGAAGGACGTTCAGAACCTCGTCCTCGTTCTTGAGGTAGGACCGGAGATGCGCCACGGCCTGCCCGGCCAGCCTGTAGAGCAAGCCCGCGTGGTCGTCGTAGCAGATGTCGTTGAAATCAATGAGGCCGCGCACGAGGTAGTCTTCGAGCTTCGCCTCCGGCACGATGCCGGCGCCGCTCATGAGCCGGTGCTGTTCCCGCCGGTGCAGTTCCTGTATGAGAATCTCGTTATCCACCGGCTGAAGGCGGACGCCGGCGAGGTTGAGATTGAACTCCCGGTATCCCCTTGTCACATCGCCAACGGGCTGGACCGTGATGCGGGGGATATCAATCGAAAGCTCGTTCCGCAGCGTGATGGTCTTGGCCACGACCTCGGCCACGTTCACCTGCTCGGCGATGCCCGTCAGTTCCTGCTGGGCGAGGGTGATGGCCTCCTTGACCTTCTCGACAATCTGCTTCTGGATTTCCGGTTTGGTCAGGTCGGCGGAGCGAGGCAGACGCTCGAACTCCCGACGAATGACCTCCAGCGTCGCCTTGGCCGCTTCCTGCTCCTTGGGATTCTCAAACAGCAGCTTCGGCCGTTCAACCTTGTACTCGTCTTTGCCTTCGGCAACGGCCAAAGGCTGAATCCGATGCATGATCTCCGGCTCGGCCACCACAACCTTGGACCGCTGGGCGGTAACATAGACGACCTTCAACCCACCCCGAATGACGGAGTCAGGGCTGTTGGCATAGTCCACGATCTCCTGGAACTTGTCGTGCGAGACGATTGTAAGCCGATCCACCGCGCCCACGCCGGTGCGTTTCCCGTATGGCAGGCGCAGGCCGCGTCCGATGGACTGTTCGACCAGCGTCTTCGAGTTCGCGGCTCGGAGCGGGACGATGGTGTAGAGGTTCGTGACGTCCCAACCTTCCTTGAGCATGTTCACATGGATGACGATTTCCGTCGGATTGTCCGGCTTCTCCACGTTGATGAGCTGTTCGACGGTCTCGTCCCTCTCCTCCCCGCTCTGCTTGGAGTGAACCTGAATGACCTTGCCCTTGTACCGGCCCTCGAAAAACGCCTCGTCCTCGATGGCCTTCATGAGAGCGTCGGCATGCCCGGTATCCCGCGCGATCACCAGCATGAAGGGCTTGACGATGGGCTTGCCGTTCTCGCGGGCGTAAACCTCCAGTTCGACCTTGGTGTTCTCGTGGATGCGCATGCCGTCCTCGAGCTTCAGCCGCTCCAGCCCGGCGTCGTCGTAATTTTTCGGGTTGAAGTTCTCGCGGGTCGCCACGGCGGGTTCCTTGACGAACCCGTCCGTCATGGCGCTCGATAGCGGGTAAGCATAGATGACGTTCTGGAATAGCTGCGTTCCGCCGCCGCGTTCCACGTGCGGCGTGGCGGTGAGTTCCAGGCCCAGGATGGGCTTCAACTCGCCGATGGCTTTCATGCCCGCCGATGCCCGGTAGCGGTGCGACTCGTCCATGAGAAGCACGAGGTCGTCCAGCTTCGAGAGATAGTCGAAGTAGCTCTGGCCGATGTATTCCTGAAGCCTCCGGAAGCGGGGAACGTTGGTCTTCTCGGCTCCCTTGGGCGTTTCCGTGCTCGTGATCTTCGAGATGTTGAAAATGTTGATGTGGACGTTCGACTCGAAGAGCTGTCTGCCCCGAACCCCGCGCCCGCTCTCGTAGTTGTCTCCGGTGATGATCTCCGGCGGTTCTACTGCGAATTCAGAAATCCCCTGGAAGACGTACTTCGGCGTGTTGGGCGTGAAGTCCGCGATAAGCTTGTTGTAGATGGTCAGGTTCGGCGCGAGGACAAAGAAGTGCCGGATGCCCTCGGCCTTGAAAAGATAGGCGATGAACGCCCCCATGAGCCGCGTCTTGCCCACGCCCGTCGCCAGGGCGAAGCAGAGCGACGGAAAGTCCCGCTCGAAGTCGGTGACCGTGGCGTATTCGGCCTGAACGGCCTTGAGCGCCTGGGCCACGTCGGTATTCTTCTCCAGCGGCACAATGTCGCAAAGCCGCGCCAGAATCTCCAGCGATTCGCGCTGGGGCGGCCGGAGGCTGAGCCGGTTGGCGATGGTGTTGATGTGGGGGTTCATTTCGCGCCTCCCATCTTCGTCGGCGCGGACAGCGCCCTGACTTCGCGCCGCAGTTCGGCCCGGAGTTCAGCCTCGCTGGGGAGATGGAGCTTGTAGCGACTGGCAAAGATGGTCTTTCGCTGATCCGCGCCAAACGTGTACCGCACCACGGCATCGTTCTTGTCCGCACAGAGGATCAACCCGAGCGTCGGACCATCGCCTTCCGTCCGACGTTCTCGGTCGTAGTAGTTCACGTATAACTGGAGTTGCCCAAGGTCCTGATGCGTCAACTTGCCGGTTTTAAGGTCAATGATCACATAGCACTTCAGGATAGTGTGATAGAACACCAGATCAATGTAGAAGTGGTCACCGTCCAGCGTCAGCCGCTCCTGCCGAGCTACGAAGGCAAAGCCCTTGCCCAGCTCCAGCAGGAAGGTTCTCAGGTTATCGATCAGCGCCTGTTCGAGGTCGGTCTCCACGAGTCTCGGCGATTCCGGCAGGCCGAGAAACTCCATGACCACCGGGTCCTTAAAGACATCGGCAGGCTTCTGCACCTCATGTCCCTTGACCGCAAGGCGCATCAGCCCCTTCTTGTCCCGGCTCAAGGCCAGGCGTTCGTAGAGAAGGCTGTTGATCTGCCGTTCCAGCTCCCGCGCGGCCCAGTTGTTTTTAATCGCCTCGATCTCGTAGAAGGCGCGGGCTGCCGCTTTGTCCACTCGCAACAGTGTCCGGTAGTGCGTCCAAGACAGGTTGGGGTGCAGCATCCCGGGTTTCCAGTTCTTGCTTCCTGCCCTCAACTCAGCGGGCGTTGCTGCGTCAGGACCACCGGGTGATGATTTCCGACGCAGTGCGTCGGAAATTGAGAGTGTGGTGGATATCCGACGCGGCGCCTCGGAAATCAAAACGGGATATTCCCGGTAGAAGCGGCGAAAAAACTCGAGGTTGTCCACCGAATATCCATTGCCATATTCCTCCTGAAGACGACCAGAGATGTCTGCTAAGAGCTTCACTCCATATTCCGCCTTGGCGCATCCTTTTTGCTCCTCCTCCACAATCTCCCGCCCGATCAACCAGTTCGCGACCACTTGAGTCGTGTTCACCGATCGGGCCGCGCTGCTTCTGGCGGAATTCAGTATCTGGCGGATGCGTTCATATATCGGCAACGGCGATCTTGATATGCCCGTTTTTCGTTTCATGGTTTCTTCTCCTGCGGCGGAATGTCAAAAAGCGACGGTTGTCCGACCGCCTGTGCCCGCCGTTCCGCCTTCGTCCTGCCCTTCCTCCCCCGCTCTGCATCCGACTCTATCTGCCCAATCAGCGGTTCCTCCCGCACCGGCAGGTTCTGAATCTCCAAACTGTAGTCGTCCTTGCCCCATTCACAGCGGTTCAGGACCGCCTTCGGGATCTTCTTCACCGTCAGGTTCGGGAATTCGTCGAGATTCTTGACCCGGAATGCGCCGCACATGACGAGAAGCGAACGGCTTTCGCCGACCTCGTCGGAGAGCTTTAACAGCTGTTCGCGCGTGAGCGTCTGGGTGGTCACGTATATGAAATCCGTCTCCGTGGAATAGCCGTGCTGCCAATAAGTCGTGTCACTTGGGGCGTAGTTGAAGCCCTCCAATTTGCACATCGCCTCGGCAAGCATGGCCGGATTGTACTCCTTGCTGATGACCCAGTTGCCGAATTCGTCCTTTTGAAGGAGCGACGGCCCAAGGCGGTAGTAGCGGAATCCGCCACCGCCTTTCCAGCCCGCGGCCTCGGTGACGCCGCCCTTGTCCTCGCCATCTATGACCTTCTTCAGACGCGGGATGATGTGCGTATGGCAGTGCTCGCCGAGTTCGACCATGATCCAGCGTCGGCCCATCTTGTGCGCTACCGCGCCGGTCGTGCCGGACCCGGCGAAGGAGTCCAAGACCCAATCACCCGGATTGGTGGCGATTTGAATAACTCTCTCGATCAGTTGCTCTGGCTTCGGCGTAGAGAATGGAACTTCACCCGGAAAAAGGGACGTGAGTTGTGCCTTGGCAGTTCCTGTAGTCCCGACCTCAGCGTGCATCCAAATCGACGACGGAACCAATCCTGCTTGGACTTCCGAGAGAAACTTCTTCACACGAGGAGCGTTTTCTCCGCTAGCACCGAACCAAATCCTGTTGTCGGCGATCATCTCTGCAAGTCGTGACTGTGTGTAGCGCCAGCAAGTTCCTTTGGGTGGCTGATGGACCTTCCCGTTGGGAGCTATAAGGTCATAAAATTGCGCCTGTCGCCGCCCTTTCTCTGCCTTCGCATGAGCAGGAAGTGATGCCCAAACGCCTCTTGGGTCATTGTCAGGATTGGAGTAGCGATCAAGCTGCGCTTCGGAGGCCGGAAGCGGATTGCGAATTTTCTGCCATTTTAGGCGCTCCCTTGAGTAGACGAGTATGTTATCGTGAACAGTAGAAATGTCCGTTCGGTTTTCACGCGTATGCGATTTCTGCCAAATGATATTTGCAACAAAGTTTTCACGCCCGAATAGCTCGTCACACATGACCTTGCAATAGGCATGCTCATTATCATCGAGCGTGATCCATATCGATCCATCCTCCGCCAGGAGTCGCTGTAGAATCTCCAGCCGATCCCGTATCAGACTCAACCATAACGAATGCTCGATCCCATCGTCGTAGTGCGTGAACGCCGAGCCGGTGTTGTATGGCGGGTCGATGTAGATGCACTTGACCTTCCCCGCGAACTCCTGCTCCAGCGCCTTGAGGGCGAGGAGGTTGTCGCCAAAGATGATCCGGTTATCAAAGATATCGTTCTTTCCGGTACGGAACGGTGCGTGGTGAGACTTAACCTTTTCTTCAATCAGAATTCGCGGCTCCAGCTTCGGCCGGTTCTCCTTCCCGATCCAGGTGAGCTCCAATCTTGTCTTAATTCCCATTGTCTGTCTCCAGATTCAACACGTATCGTGCGACGCCGATCATTCGATGAGGTATCTCTAGTGTCAATAGGACTCCAACTTCTTAACCAACTACGATTTGAACATTAAGTCATCCCAATATTGAGATTCAAATACCTTTTCGGTAGGATCGAGGCTCAAGATTATTTTGATCGCCGCGCGTATATATGATTCAGCCAAACCATTCAATTGAATATGGCTCAGGAATGCCTTCGGCACTCTTGGACGAGCACCATGTACTATGGCACTTCTAAATCCATATATTTGTTTCATGTTATTGTATATCTCACGCTGTTCGATATTTGTTTTCCCAATGAACTTGCCGGTTCTTAGTGCGATTCTATTCCCCATTTCTCCCCTTTCTTGGCCGGCGTCCGACAGGAATAGCGCTTCTGCCGCGATAAGTAGATCGATCGTTTTATCTTCTTCCATTTGACGCTCTGTGGCAAATCGTAGCCTCGATATGGCTATTCGGATTTGCGGATGTTTGGCAGCGCAGGCTTCAAGCTTTTGCCAGAATAAGATGAATGTCTGAAGCTCGTTTGGCCCAAAACCCTGCTCAACGAACTGGAGAGGTGTATTTTCAGTCCAGGTATGACCGCTATGTCCATTCCAATCATAATATTTATGGATCACTGAGCCATGAGCTAGAGCCCCGGGCATAATCGCTTTCAGCGCCGACAAGGCCATCTCCGCCCGCTCTTCCAAGTCTCCCCACTGTCTCCAATCAGAATCAAGATTTGGAGATGGGTAATTAGGAGGCTCTTCGGGAGCATGGATGGTTTTCGATATATCGTATCCCATCCGAAGGTAGGCACTTGGTTTATCGCCCTTGAGCGGATGCTGTTTTTGAAGATATTCGTCGTACTTATTCCATTCCTCGGCAGATTCTGTGAGAGACATATGCATGCCAATTTGAAAAGGTCCCTCCTTTAAATGCAGACCGTAAAGCGGGATAATAAGTTCTGCTTTAATCTTATCGTTCGATACGAAATCATAGAGTTTATCCAACTCGGCGATCAAATGATCATGAACAATACTCCTCGTTTCTGCATTATAGGCTCTACGGAGAAGATCGATGAAGATGCTGGCGTCACTATACCATGACGCTTGAATGCTCGATCCTATGAACTTTCCCAAATGCTTGTTCAGCCTTGGGTTCATCTGAGATACTCGCAGAAACTCTCTGTATTCCGGGATCTGCAATAGCTCTGGGCGCAAGTTATCACTATATCCCCAGCGCCAGCCAGCGTCCGGATGGTTGTCGTTTAATACTGACAGCACAGGCCTCGCTGCTCGTATTACGGCATCTGTTACTTCGTCAAAGTCCGCCATTAGAGAACACCCCGCTGTAACCGGTTGCCAAGCTTGTCGGAGATGGCAAGTTTAGTCTTCCTCAACATGATCTTGGCAGATTTTCAGAGAGATTTCGCAACCTAATCCTCGGCCGGTTCTCTTTGCCGATCCAGGTGAGCTCGAGTTTGGTCTTTGTCATCTCGCGTCCTTTCACACATCTTTCTGATTCTATTCGCTCGCGCTCATTTCTGGTTCACGTGAACCAACGATACCTTAAACTGCATCCGCTCCAGATGATCGGCGGCATTCATTAAGTTTAGCTGGCTGAAGAATGGAAGCGACAACGGCCAATTATCCCGAGGCTTGCTAAGGATCGCGTAAACAATCTCGTAGTCGCTCGTCTTCGGGCGTCCTTCTTCGATTCTTTCTGAAAGCGCAGGGTTTGTCTTGGCGATAAGCGACTTGACCTCTCCGCGATAATTGTCGTCGCTAAGGAAACAGCCAGCAGAGATCACGCCTTGCGAGAAAAGATGACTCAGGGTCGCCGAGCGGGACTTTCGCTTAACGTGGACGAACTGCTTGTTTGGGGTAAAGAGATCGCAAACTTCAATTTGCGATCCCATTGCTCGCGAACACTTTGTATCGAGCAATACGAAGCCAATGGCCTTTTGCACAGAGTTGTTGTAGTTGGCCTCGCTTTGGTTGGGCCTTGCATCTGGGAGTTTGAGAGCACCCGCAGCGGCAAGTTCCTTTACACGCCTCTCCACGGTCTTCACAAACGACTTCTGTACTTCAAACCATTCCCCGCATGTAAGCACGAAATACGCCCCGTCGTGATTAGTCTCATAGACGATTGATGAGTAGGCCGACCATCGGAGGTCGGCAAATCCACCACTGCCGTATATGACGCCGATCTTCTGATGTTTAAGGGCATCTATTGTCACCGATGACGGTCCACCTACTTCGGTGATAAGATCACATACCTCCAGTTCGTCGTATTGATTTGCATTTTTGCCCATTGAATAGACGAATTTATCTACATCCGTCATGTCTATGGGTTCTGGCGGAGCTAAGTGCATCTGTTCGTGCGAACCTCTCACGAGCGAATCAACGAGTAGTTGGTCAAGTTCCGAAATCTTCGACGGGTCTCTTTCACGATGCAGATAATCGATGAAACTGAAACCATGCTCACGGTAAACCGTGCTTTTGTAGGCCTTAAGGAGTTCTTTGCATTTCTTACCAAGGTCGGGGAGTGACAATCGAGCGGCAAACATCAATCCGTCAGAACCAGCCACGCGTTTGGCGAACTCCTTTTCGGTCGGTTCTCCCACGACCTGGCGAAGTAGATCTTGGGTAGCATTCAAGCCGAACGTGTCCAAAGTCGAGGCCCGACTTGTCTGCCTTCGAGTCTGAACGGTCAATTCCTCGAAGTTGCGGCAGTCAATCGAACGGATGCTTGCGGGATTAACTGTGTTCAGCGTAACCTTCAAGCCGAAGTCACGCCTGTATGCTTCCGGGTTAAGGAGATTTCGACCGTGCCCGAAAGTAAACGCGAACTTGCACTTCTCGGCTTCGAGGAGCAGAACGGCGGCGGTACTTGAGTTCTTTAGCTTGTCAATCTCGCCATCTAGGTATGGCTTCACAAAAGTGAGCCACGACGGCTCAGAAATGATCTGTCCTTTCCAGGCGAGTAGCCCTTTAAACGCCAACTGCTTCGACAGCTTCACATGCTTCAGCTTGTCGAAGTCCTTGAAGATTTCACCCTCGTCGCTGATGGACGCCTTTATTAGCAGTACTCGGAGTGTGACCATCTTGTCCTTGCTTTTGTCCATCTCAGCCCCCGGTTCAGATTAACGCATCAATCGTAGGTGAGTTCAAGTTTCGTTTTTCCGTAAGC
>Ga0153915_10001397_pt1 | contig 22109 bp, 22 predicted proteins | sample Opewatmetagenome_2_FD_107003 | JGI IMG/M metagenome (GOLD analysis project Ga0153915, IMG submission 107003) | Freshwater wetland microbial communities from Ohio, USA - Open water 3 Core 3 Depth 3 metaG | ecosystem: Environmental > Aquatic > Freshwater > Wetlands | place: USA: Ohio, Lake Erie...
CGATGGGCCGTGGCGAGGCCGGATCGAAGATGGCAGCGCCTCGACTGGATGGACCCCAGCATGCACCCAGCCTCAGAGACGCAGGCTCACCCGAGTGCGAATGGAAGCGTAGCGAGCTGACCCGGAGTCGCGACGGATCGGTTACCCAGGACCCATCGCCATGACGTAAAAACCAAGAGCTGCTGGCCGGCCCCGGCCGGCCCACTTGACAAGGTTGGGCCTTCTCATGGAAGGAGGAGGCGCGCGCCGCGGGAGCGAAGCGCTTGCGCGAGATCAGGCGAGCGATCGAGGCCGCATCCGGCCGAGCCGCTCGCCGGTGCGCCCAACGGGCGCAGATCCCGCGCAAGCGCGTAGCGACGTTCTACCGCGGCCATAGCCAGCCGAAGACGCCAGCGGTCAGAAGCGCGTAGATCAGGCCGTCCACCGTAAGCTTGATCGTCGTGCTCCACTTGCGTTGATACCAGATGGAGGACTGCCAGAGAGCCGCCGAGTAGCCGAGGAATGCCGAGGCTCCGACGAAGCGAAAGACGGAGAGATAGGGGGAGCCCGGGGGAAGGGCGCGCCCGGCGATGTACCCGGCGAAGATGCCGATGACGATGCAGTAGGCGAACCAGGAGATGAAAGACTTCGCCATCGGCGCGTCGGCCCGCATGATCGTGAAGACCATGACCGGGCCTCTCTTCCTCTTCTCGGCAAACTCGGGCGATCGCATCTCCTTCGCGTCGGCGGGCCGGGGCATCAAGTAGTCGCCCGGCGGGATCGCGAACGGCCGCAGCGCGTCCATGATCCTTTCCTCGTCGGGCAACTTCGGGCAATCGCTCTTGTGCCACGTCGTAGCCATGTGAATGATGGAGCTCGCGACGAACACGACCACCGCGGACAGGAAGATCGGAAGCCAGAGCGCGGTAAGGCCTGTCATGAAGACCTCCTCAGGTTGCGGAGCCTAGCGCCACAGGATCCGCGGATGCGAGTCGCTGTGCCGGGTGAAGCGGGCCGCCTGCCGTCCGCTCCCTGGAAACGGTGGCTGCCCGACCCGAGGGACCCTCGTCAGACATCGGACCTGGAGCAGGCCGGCTCGAAGCAGGCGCGCTCATCGGTGCAATCTCCGGGGAGGGTGAGCGCACCGTCGGGCCGTCGGGGCGCATCGTCTTCAGACACCAGTACCGGACGGTCGAGGAGGAACCGGAGATTCCCGCGCTCGGTGTAGGAATCGGCACGTACCAGGTCTTCGTTCGCAGGTGCCGGCAGAGGAAGGGGTCCGGCACGCGCGTCCCTGTCCCGGATCGCCCTGGCGGAACGCTCCAGCGGATCCATGAAAGCCTCAATTCACCCGGTTCCCCGATGACGGATCGCCCGATATCTCGAGGAGTTCCTGGTAGTCCTGCGGCGTGTCGATGTTCCGGATGACTCCCGGGTCTTCGACGGCGATCTCCACGACGGCGTCCGTTCGGGCTCGCCAGAGGTGGCGAAGACCTTCGTGCGGGGGAATCCCGGCGATCGAGGGGAGCAGATCGCGTCCGAGGAGGGCCGGGTGACCGCGCTGCCCGCGGTAAGTGGGAAGGAGGGCGCGGGTTGGATCGGCGCGCAGGGCGAGAAGCTCCACGGTGGCAAGGGAGACGGCCGGATGATCCGCCGGCCAGACGAAGACCGCGTCGGCCTGCCCGGACAGGGCGCCGAGTCCCAGGCGGATCGAGAGGAGCATCTCCTCTTCGGGGCGGGGGTTCAGGACCACGCGGGCGCCCGCGCGGCGCGCGCGGAGGGCGGCCTCGGGCAGATCCGGCCGCAGAACGGCCACGCGCTCGTGAGCGCCGGCCGCGTCGAGCCTCTCCAAAATCGTCTCGAGAACGGTCGAGTGGGCGAAGGGAAGAAGGACCTTCTCGCGCCCCATCCTCCGCGAGAGGCCGGCCGCCGGCACGACCGCGGCGACGCTCATTTCTTCTTCGGGACGCCGGAGGAAGCGGGAGCGGGCTCCGGCGTCTCCGCGTTGACGGTGTGCAGCCACCGGCGCGCGGCCTCCAGCCTCTCGACCGCTCCACGGCGCGCCACGGCGCGAAAGCCCGGGGGCCCGGGCGAGGAGCGGAGCTTCCGCGCCTCTTCGGCGGCCGCCTTTTCCTGCGCCAGGAGAATGGCGCGCCGCTCGGCCGGCGCCAGCGCGTCGAGGAAGGCCACACGCGCAAGGCCCTCATCCTTGCCCCGCGGAGTCGGAGGCAGGGCGAGCCACCGGCGGAGCTCCCGGCGGCCGGCCGCCGTGACCCGGTAGAGGTTGCGGCGGGGGCCGCGCCGGGGTCCGAGGACCTTCAGGTGCACCCAACCCGCCCGGCGAAGGCGAGCGAGCGCCGGGTAGATCTGCGAGAACTCGGCCCTCCAGACGTGATCGAGGTCCTCCCGCATCGCGCGCTCGAGCTCGTAACCCGTCCTCGAATCTTCGGCGAGCAGCCCCAGAAGAACGTGAGGAAGCGACATGGGAAAACTATATCAAAATAGATATAGTACGTCCTCTTTCGACCTCAGCGGACTTAAGAAAGTCCAAAAAGCAAGCAAAAAAATAGGGGGCCCGCAGGCCCCCGAGAATTCCGGAGAGTAAATCGTAAACTACTGATTTACTTCTTCTTTTTGCCGCCCTTCTTCGCCTTCTTCGCGGCCTTCTTCTTGGTAGCCATCCAGGTCACCTCCCTCCCGACAGCGGATTGACAGCCCTGGAGCGAGGTGCTAGTTTTGCCGCCCCCTGGGAGGGGCGTATCGCCCTCGGTCTGTCGCTGCCGAACGATTGACGGGTCATACGTTCTTCGATCGCCGGATGGGACGCAACCCATCCGGCGATTTCATTCTAAGGACTTCTTGCCGGGACTCAAGCGGAATCTGTCTCACAGGTTGCGCTCATTCTCCCGGCACGCGCGTCCGATGTCAAGCGCGGCGTCGTCAGCCGACGAATAGAATCGCCCGGTGGCCTCCACCGAGACGATCACCCTGGCTCACAGTCCGGACTCCGACGACGCGTTCATGTTCTACGCGCTCGCCGAGGGGAAGGTGGACACGGAGGGGCTCCGCTTCTCGCACGAGCTCGCCGACATCGAGAGCCTGAACAACCGGGCGCTCGCCGGGGAGCTCGCCGTCACGGCCGTCTCTTTCCACGCGTACGCTCATCTGGCGGGCCGTTACCTGTTGCTTCCCCACGGCGCCTCCTTCGGCGACGGCTATGGCCCGGTCGTCGTGGCGCGGCGGGCGATCTCCCGCGAAGAGATCGCGAGCGGCAGCGTCTTCGTCGGCGCCCCGGGGAAACTGACGACGGCGGCCCTCGCCCTTTCTCTGTGGGCCCCCGGCGCGCGGACGGAGTTCCGTCCCTTCGACGCGATCGCCGCGGACGTGCGAGCGGGGCGCATGGAAGCCGGTCTCCTGATCCACGAGGGGCAACTCACCTTCCGCGCGGACGGGTTGACGGAAGTCGTGGATCTGGGACGCTGGTGGAAGGGGGAGACGGGTCTGCCTCTCCCCCTGGGAGGCAACGTCGTCCGGCGCGATCTCGGTCCGGCGACGATCGCGCGGATCTCCCGGGCCCTCTCGCGATCGATCGAATACGGTCTCGCCCACCGCGAGGCGGCCCTGGAACACGCCATGCGGTATGCGCGGGGCCTCGACCGCGGCGCCGCGGACCGCTTCGTCGGCATGTACGTCAACGACTGGACCCGCGGGTATGGCCCCGAGGGGCGCCGGGCCGTGCAGACGCTCCTCGACCGGGGCCATGCCGCTGGTTTGATTCCGGTGGTGAAGGCCGAGTACGCCCCGTGAGCCGGGACTCGGGACTCGGGACTCGGGACTCGGAAAAAAGCCCGCGGCCGATTCCCGGCTTCGAAGCGCCGGTTCTGGGGCTGCACCTGGCGGCGCTGGCGCTGGCTATCGGGCCGCCGGTCTTCTTCGCTCTGGGGGTGGCGCCGGCTTCCTTCCGGGTCTTGCCGACTCGGGATATGGCGGCGAGCCTGCAGAGCCCGATCCTGACGATCGCGTGCCGGCTGGCCGAAGGGAGTTTCGCAGTCCTCTTCCTGACGTCCTGGCTGCTTTCCCGATGGTGGGAGGCGCCGCGTCTCGCCCGAACGCTCGCCACGCGCGCGGCGATCCTCGGCATGATTACGGCGGTCGTCATCGAGAGCCTGCTCATTCCGCCCATGGACAGGATCCGGGCGGAAGCGGGGCTTCTCGACACCTTGCCCGCTACCGATCCTTCGCGCATCCTGCTCGCGCGGTACCACCGCCTGGCCACGGGTTTCTTCTCCGCGGGGCTGGCCGCGGCCTTCGTCATCCTGTTCGCCACGGTCCGCCTCATCGCCGTGCGCCGCAGGACCCCCCCGGCGCCGCCGGCGCGGCCCGTGGTCCCAAAGCTCCTCGACTTGAGCGACGTCTGAAGTGAGCTGGCAGCTGTCAGCTCTCAGCTCTCAGACTTCCATGTTCGGCTGGCTGGTGGCTGAAAGCTGAGAGCTGAGAGCTACTTTCGGCTTCTCAAGGCCGTGACCACGAGCAAGGCACCGGCGGCGACGAGGAGCCAGGGCCAGAGACCAGCGAGGCTCTCGAAGAAGGCCGTCAGGTTGACCACCCGCGCGATTGCGGCTCCGGCCGCGACGCCGAGGAGTATCAAAGCGGGGGCCAGCGAGAAGCGGCGGCCGTCTCGCGCGGCCGCACGATCCAGGCCGGCCACGAGGAGGAAGCCGACTCCCAGCCCCGCGAGCAACGTCGCCCAGCGGGGCAACCACGGCTCCAGCGGCCCCTGGAGCAGAAAACCCGCGCCCAGGCCGGCCAGCACACCGCCCGGAAGCAGCGGGCCCCGGAACGAGCGGACGGCCGAGACGGCCAGGAAGATCGCGCCGAGGAGCAGGCAGGTCGGGCCGGGCCCGGAGAAAGAGATGGAGCGGCGCAGCAGGAAGAAGGCGCCAACGAGTGCGAGCACGACGCCGAGCGTCAGGCTCCTTCGGTCGTTCATTCCCGACCGCTTCGCGACTTGCGGCTTCCGATCTTCGGCTCCGGCTCCGCCGGGGTATCTCCGTGCCAGCGGTAAAACCCCTCTCCCGATTTCTTTCCGGTGCGGCCCTCCGCGACCATTCGGCGGAGGATCCGGGGAGGACGGAATCGCTCCTCGTTCAAACCCGAGGCGAGGGTCTCCGCGATGGAGAGTCGGACGTCCAGTCCCACGAGGTCGGTCGTCTTCAACGGGCCCATGCGGTGGCCGTAACCGAGCTCCATGGCCCGATCGAGATCGGCCGCGCTCGCGACCCCCTCTTCGACCATGCGCATCGCCTCGAGCCCGAGCGCGAGGCCCAGCCGCGAGGTCGCGAATCCCGGCGAATCGGCGACCCGGATCGCCTCTTTGCCGAGCGCGCGGACGAAGCCGGCCGCCTCGTCCTCCGTTTCGGCGGAGGTCTGCGGCCCGCGGACGATCTCGACCAGAGGCATGGCGGCGACGGGATTGAAGAAGTGGATTCCGACGACGCGCTCGGGCCGGCGGGTCGCGCGGGCAAGAGCGGCGATCGAGAGCGATGACGTGTTGGAGGCGAGGATCGCGCCGGCGGGACAGAGGCGATCGAGGGCCTCGAAGGTCTCCTGCTTCAGGGGGAGCGACTCGGGAACAGCCTCTACGGCGAGATCGGCGCTGGATTCCTCCTCCAGGCGCTGGAGGACCCGCAGGAGCGCCGACGCCCTGCCCGCGGCCTCGCCCGAGACTTTCCCGCGCTCCACCCCCTTCCGCCAGGACGCCTCGATCGACCCGCGCAGAGTCGCCCGAGCTTCCGGGTCCGCCTCGAAGACCGCCGTTTCGAACCCCGACAGCGCGCAGACGCCGGAGATGCCGCGCCCCATCGTGCCGCCGCCCACGATCAGCACTCGCCGCATTCCCGGATTATATGGATCGGCCGCGGTCCTGCGGCGAGTGCGGCTTTCAGCTCTCAGCCGTCAGCTTTCGGGCCCGGCTGATAGCTGAAAGCTGATAGCGGACAGCTAGGTGATGAGAGCATCGCCGTTGGACCAGAGGATCCTCTCTTTGGCCGCCTCGGAAATCGCCAGGGACAGAAAGTCCTCCACGTTCTTCTTCATCGAGAGGACGCCGGGACTGGGGTAGTCGGTGCCCCAGAGACATTTGTCGGCCAGGTCCTCGAGGCGGGGGAGGTACTCGAGGAGCTTCTTTGGAGGGATTCCGGAAAGGTCGAGGTGGACGTTCCGATGGCGGCGTGCCAGGAACACCGCGGTTGGCATGAAGAGCGGCCGCCCGGCGTGCGCGAGGATGAGTTTCAGCCTCGGGAAGTCCACGGCCACGTCATCGGCCGCCATGGGGTCGCTGTACCGGTTGCGGGCGCCCGGGAAGACCGACGTGCCGGTGTGGATCATGACGGGGCGCCCGGCCGCCTGGGCGGCGGCATAGATCTGTCCGAGGGCCTCGTCGCCTTCGCGGTAGCCGTTGGCCGCGAAGAGCTGGTGGGGCGGATGGAGCTTCACCATCCTGATCCCGAGCTCGAAGAGCCGCGCGGTCTCGGCGGAGGCGTCGCGGACGGACCGGGGGTTGACCGAGCCCACTGCGACCAGCCGGTCTTCGTGGCCGCGGACGAAGGCGCATACCCATTCGTTGACCGTTTCGGTGAAGCCCATGACCTCGGGGGCCGCGTAGTTGATGAGGGCTACGCGCTCGATGCCCTGCTCGTCCATCAGCCGCAGAAGCTCGGCGGGGCTCTTTCGAGCCCTTGCGATCCTCTCGAGGTCGTTCCGCGCGCCGCCGGTCATCACGGCGAGCGCCTCCGGCTTCAACTGCTCCCACGGCTGGACGTGGACGTGACAATCGAAGACCCTCATGAGCAATTGTGAATTGTGAGTTGTGAGTTGTGAGTTGCGACCTGAGCCGGCCTCCTATTCACAGTTCACAACTCGCAATTCACAATTCCTAGTAGATATGGCTGATCCCGGCCCGCAGGCTCAGGCCGGCCCGATTGCGCTCTCCGGTCAGGGAGGATCCGGCACCGAGGAAGAGGAGCGTCTGGCTGCCGATGCGCCGGCGGATCCCGGCCTCCACGGACAGGATGAGGTTGCCGCCCCGCACCGGGTTGGACCGCACGTCCGCGTCGGCGACCAATAGCGTGTCCGTCCTCCCTCGCCTGCCGACGACCCAGTCGGCTCCGGCGATCCCTTCGAAACGGTCCCGGTGCTCGTCGGGCGAGGTATCTCCCAGGTGCGCCCAGAGAACGTTCGCGTGCAGGCGGAAGGTGTCGAAGGATCGGGTGGCCAGAGCCGCCAGGTGCAGGTCCGTTCCCTTCGAATCGAGGCCCGTCGGGAACTCGACGCCCATGCGCAGCGCGAGCGCCGGCAGAGCCGCGCTCTCCGTCCCGATGCCGTACAGGGCGTGGAGCTCGAGGTCTCCGGAAGAGATCCCTCGCCGCGCGTTGCTGCCGGGGCTCGTGACGTAACGGATGCTCGCCCCGACCTCGAGTCTCCGCGCGAGCCCGTAGAGAAGCGAGAAGCCGGGACCGTAGTCGTCCCGGGCGCCTTTCCTCAGGTTGTAGCTCCAATCCGCCGAGCCGGAGAACGCGCGGTAGGAGACGGGGCGCGCGTCCTCGAGCTCGAGCGGCCGCTCCTTCTCCAGGTCTGAGAGCTGCTGAGCCGCGGCGCTCGTCGCGACAATGAGCAGCAGCGCGCCGGGCAGCAGTCTCCGAGCAAGCGACAGACAGGGAGAGTGGGTGAGTGGGAGAGTGGGAGCCTGGTCCCCCCCTCGCCCCGTCCCTCCCTCGCCCCCTCTGCAGCTAGCTCCCACCGATTCCCCCTGCGGGGAGCCCGTAGCGCCGCGCGACGGCGCGCAGTCGCCCATCGCGCCGGCGGGCGGCCTCCCCTGTCGCGCCTCCGGGGATCAGCGCTTCGAACACCTCGGCGCGGAATCGCGCCAGGCGATCGAGAGTCGCCGTTATCGACGGGTAGGCCGACGCGACAGCGGGAGCCGCGGCGGCGTAGAGCGCGTCGGCCGGCGAGGAATCCGCCGTGGCGGGGTCGAACTCCGCGATGGTCTTTCGAACTTTCCAGCGCTGCTCTGCGAAACTGGCCGTGGCCAGGTTTGCGGCGGCCAGCGCGAACAGCTTCGTGCCGGAGGCGAGCATGCGGGCCGAGATCGGAGCGAGCTCCAGCAGTTGCGAAATGGGCGCGGGCTCGCCCGGCTCGGACAGGGCGAACGCCTCGCGCCGGTAGAGACGCAGCGCCCGGTCGATGCGCTCGCCGGTCAAACGCGGGCTCGCGTCGGCTGAAGCGAGGATATCGAGGAGCTGCTGTTCGAGCGTCTGTCCCCAGCGCAGGGCGCGGAAGATCGGCGCCGCCGCCCGGGCGGGTCCTGGCGCGACGCGGTCGGCTTCCGGGGCAAACCGCGGCGGATCCGCCAGCATGCCGCGCAGAGTGCTGGAGAACTCCTCGTCGAGCCTCTTATCGATGCCCGAATTCCAGGCGATCTGCAGGGCGCGCCAGCGCCCGTAACGCACGGCGTTCAAGCGCGCGTCGAGATCGGGGTGAAAACGGTGCACCGAGTTGTTGTAGGCGCCCTTGGGGCGGAAGGGCTCTTCCGGCTGGCCGGCCGCCAGCTCGGCGAGCAGGCAGAGAAGCGCGAAGCAGAGCCCTGCCCTTCGCATCGGCCGGAACGATACAGCAAGATCCTTCACGCGGCGGCCCGGCCGCGGCCCCGGATGAGGCGCGCCCCGACGCTGGCGAGCACGAGGACGAGCAGGTTGACGGCGGTCGCAGCGAGCACGGGGTCCTGCCGTCCGGTCAGGTCCGGAAAGAAGCGGCCGGCCGCCGCCACGGCGCCTCCGGCGAGCATCGCCGCGATGGCGGTTCGAGGTCCGGGAGCGAAAGGCGGGCCGAGCAGGGCGGCGAGGACCGGAAGGATCAGACCAGCGGCGAAGATCGAGTAGCCGAGCTTGAGAGTTTCCAGAACGTTCCTGTTGAGCGCGAGGGCGACGAAGAGGCCGAGCGCCCCGTAAACGGGGGAGAGAGCCCTCGTGGCGGGAATCGGCACGCGGCGTCGCAGGAGCGCCGGCAGGATGTCCCGCGCCGTGACGGCCGTGGCCGAAAGCAGCACGACGTCGGCCGACGTCTGCATCGTCGCCACGAGGGCGACGAGAACGAGCGACGAGAGAGGCGTCGGGACGAACGCGAGGATCGCCCGCGGAAGCGTCTCCGCCCCGGCCGCCGGGACGGCCTGCCGCGCGGCGAGCGTGATCGCCGCTACGGAGAGGCCGAAGAGGACCTTGGAAAGAGAGGCGAGAAGGGCCGAACGGCGCGCCGTCGCTTCGTCGCGGCAGGAGAGGAGCTTCGAGTAGACGTCGCTTCCCACCAGGTGCGGCAGGCCGACGAGGACGAGGAGCGCCACGATGTCCGACGCGTGCAGCGTCGGCGAGGTCGGGAAGCTCCAAACCTCGCGGGGGAGCATCGCGAAGCCGCCCCGCGCGAGCGCGAATCCGAGAGCGATGCCGGGAATTCCCACGACCATGAGACCGTACTGGAGCAGGTCGGTGCGGGCCACGGCGAACTGCCCTCCCAGGGACGTGTAGAGCACGAACACGGCGGTCGAGCCCACGATTGCCGGGACCGGTGACAGGCCGAACGCCGCCGTCAGGACCGCCTGGGTCGCCTCGACCAAGAGCGCGAACCAGACGATCTCGGAGACGAGCACGAGGATCGCCGCCGCGAGCCGGGCCCCCGCTCCGTAGTAGCGCCCGACGATCTCCGGCAGCGTCACGGCCCCCTCCCGCCGGATCCGCCGCGCCAGGAACAGGCCGAGCGCGAGGAGTCCGATCGCGCCGGCGAGGTCGAGCCAGAGGCCGGAGATGCCGTGAGCGGAGACCAGAGCGGCGAGCGCGATCGTCGTCGAGCCCCCGGTCGTCAGCGAAGAGAGCCCGAGGAAACCCCAGAAGGTGTTCAGGCTCCGGTCCGCGACGAAGAAAGACTCCTCATCGCGCCCCGCCCGCCGCCGCCACGCGAAGCCGATGGAAAGCACACCCCCGAGGTAGACAATCAGGAAGACGAGGGTCAGCGTGGTCATGCAGCTGTCAGCTCTCAGCTTTCAGCCAGGCTCCGATGAAGCATCTGATCGCTGATCGGCTGACAGCGGGCAGCTATAGACGCTCTGCGGCCTTGAGCGCGACGGCCTCGAAGAGCACCGTGGCCAGGGCGAGCGCCCGCTCGTCGAAGTCGAAGTCGGGGGAGTGGTGCGGCCGGTGAGCACCCGCCGGCGCGGAGCCGACGAAGAAGAAGCAGCCGGGAACGCGGGAGAGGAAGACCGACATGTCCTCGCCCCCCAGCGTGCGAGTCTCCGTGTCCACGTTCTCTTCGCCGAAGAGCTCCCGCGCGGCTTCGATGACGAGCTCGGCCATCGCCCGGTCGTTCACCGTCGCGCGGTTGACCCGCCGGTAGTCGAGGCGCGCCTTCACGCCGGCGGCCTCCGCGGTCCCGCGCACGACCCGCGCGACCTTCTCCGGGAGCGCGCGTCCCGCCTCTTCCGTGAAGGAGCGCGCCGTGCCGGTCAGCCGCACCGAGGAGGGGATGATGTTGAACGCCGTGCCGCCGTGGACGCTTCCGATCGTGACGACGGCGGAGTCCAGGGGCGAGATCTCCCGCGAGACGACGGACTGGAGGGCCTCGATGATGCGGGCCGACGCCAGGATCGGATCGGCCGTCTCGTGCGGGGAGGCGCCGTGGCCGCCGCGTCCCTGGACCTCGATCGAGAACTCGTCCACGGCGGCGAGCAGCGCCCCGCGGTTGACCCCGATCTTTCCGACGGGAAGCTGGTTCCAGAGATGGAGGCCGAAGGCGGAGGTCACGCCCTCGAGGACGCCGTCGGCCGCGCAGGCTTCCGCTCCTCCCGCTCCTTCTTCGGCGGGCTGGAAGAGAAACCGGAACCTGCCGGCTCGAGGCGTCTTCGCCAGCCGCTCGGCCAGCGCCAGGCCGATCGCGACGTGGCCATCGTGCCCGCAGGCGTGCATCTTCCCCGGCTCTGTCGAGGCGTAAGGCGCCCCGGTCTCCTCCGAGAGCGGAAGCGCATCCATGTCGGCGCGGAGGAGAATACGCGGCGACCCGGCGCCGGGATCGGCGGTAACACCCGTGCGCCCCACGCCCGCGCGGGGAGAAAGGCCCAGTCTCGTGAGCCGGTCCGCCACGATTCCAGCGGTGCGCCTCTCCTCGAAGCCCAGCTCCGGATGGCGGTGCAGGTCGCGTCGCGTTGCGACGAGCGCCGAGAATTCCGCGTCGGAGAAATCCGAGAGCAGCGAATTCAGAGGCGCAGGGACGGCCACGGCCGGATTATATGGAGCCCATCGCGCATCGCTCCGGCCGCCCGGACGGCGCGGAAGGCATTCCCGGAGTTTTTCCGGAAGGCTTGCGCTCTCCGCATAAGATTGGTACGGATGAGAGATCTCATTGCACCGGAGCTCGATTGGTACATCAAGGAACTCCTGCCCGCTCGCCATCCGGTGATCGCGGAGATGGAGAGGGAGGCCGCCGCGCGCGAGATCCCGATCGTGGGGCCGGCCGTGGCGACGCTGCTCTCGACGCTGACCCGCTCGATCCACGCGCGGCGCGTCTTCGAGCTGGGAAGCGCCATCGGCTACTCGACCGCCTTCTTCGCCGAGGCGGCGGGGCCGGAGGGCAGGGTCTTTTACACCGACGGCAGCCCGGACAACGCCCGGGAAGCGCGCGGTTACCTTTCGCGCCTCGGGCTGATCGATCGCGTGGAGGTTCTGATCGGGGACGCCGTGACGCACCTGACCGCGACTCCCGGCCTCTTCGACGTGATCTTCATTGACATCGACAAGGACGGCTATCCGCAGGCTCTGGAGGCCGCGGCGCCGCGGTTGCGTCCAGGCGGCTTCCTCCTCGCGGATAACGTCCTGTGGTCGGGGCGGGTCGTGGACGAGGACCGCGATGCGGCTACCGAAGGGATCCGCGAATTCAACCGGCGGCTCTTCTCGCGGAGCGATTTCGAGAGCGTCATCGTTCCCCTGCGCGACGGCGTGGCGATCGCGCGAAAGCGCGAGTGATCCCGTGACGACACGGCAGGCCGTCGTCGAGCGCTTCCGGCTCTTCGCGGCCGGGCCGGGCCAGGATCTCTTCGAAGGAGCTCTCCTCGTAGCCGAGCTCGTCGAACCGGGCGATGACGTCCTGCGCGCTCGGGAGCGTGTCGAGGCGCTCGCGGCGCGCGTGCGCGAGGCGCAGGCGGGAGAAGGATCGGGCCACGAGGCGCTGTGCCGCGTCCTTTTCTCGGAAGAGGGGTTCCGCGGAGACTCGGAGTCCTACGACGATCCGCGAAACTCCTCGGTCGCCCGCGTGCTCGCGACACGGCGGGGAATGCCGATTACCCTCTCGATCGTCGTCCTCGAGGTAGGCCGCCGCGCCGGTCTGGCGCTCACGGGCGTCGGCCTGCCGGGCCATTTCGTGGTCGGGGGGGCGGATCTTCCGCCGGGCAAGTACCTGGACGCGTTCGAGGCCGGCGAGCTCTGCGACGCTCCGGCCGTCGAGCGACGCGTCAGCGCCATCTTCGGCATGCCCGTGGAGCTGCCGGCCGAGGCCTTCCTCCCCGATTCGGCGCGGGCGATCCTGGCGCGCGTGCTTTTTAACCTCCGCCGCTCCTGGGAGAAGCGGGGGCGCTTCGAGGAAGCCCTGGCGGCGCTCGACTGCGCCGAGGCCCTTGATCCGCGGAACGCCTCCGTCCTGCGCGAGCGCGGATTGCTCTTGCTGCGCCTGGGCCGGACCGGGGAGGCCATCGCGTTCCTCGAAGCCTACGTCGCGAAGTCTCGCGGGGAGGACGCCGAAGCCGTGACGAAGGTCATCGCCGTCGTTCGCGAACGGTCCGGGGCTTCGCCCCCGCGACCCGAGGCGAAGAAGATCTTCACGCTGACGCAGGCGCGCGAGGCTCTCCCGCGCGTCCGTGAGATCACCGCGCAGTCCGTCGCGCATTACGAAGCGCTCGCCGAAGAGGCCGAAGAACAGCAGCAGGAGGTGGTCCGCGATTGGGCGCGCCAGATCACCGACCTGGGCGTCGAGGTCAAGGGACTCTGGCTCGTGGACTTCGACTCGGGCGCGGGCTACTACTGCTGGAAGTATCCAGAGCCTTCCCTCGAGTATTTTCACGGCTACGAGGAAGGTTTCGCCGGGAGACTTCCACTCCAGTGAAGCTGTCAGCCCTCAGCATTCAGCTCTCCGCTTTCACGAAACGAATTGACAGCCGACAGCTGATCGCTACGCGGGCCAGGACTGGCCGGGCGCCAGCTCCACCACCTCGGTCGCGAGACCGCGCTTTTTGATCTCGTCGCGCAAGAGGGCCGGCGTGCCCGTCAGGGCCGGGAACGTGCCCCAATGCATCGGGATGACGCGCGGGACCCCCAGGAGCTGGCAGGCCTTCGCCGCTTCCCGCGGGCCCATCGTGTAGAAGTCGCCGATCGGCAGGAGGGCCAGATCGGGCTCGTACAGCTCGCCGATCAAGGCCATGTCGGCGAAAACGTTCGTGTCTCCGGCGTGATAGAGGCGGAAGCCGTCCTCGAAGGTGAGGACGAAGCCGCAGGGGTCCGCGGGAACGGCCTGCGCGCCCGCGCTCGAGGCGCCCGCCGAGTGCACGGCATGCACCATCCGGAACTCGACTCCCGCGACGCTCTGGCTCCCCCCCTTGTTCATGCCAGAGACCTTCTCGACCCCGTTTGATCCGCAGTGGAGCGCGAGCTCAAAGATCGCGACGACTGTCGCGCCGCTCTTCCGGGCGAGGGCGACGCCGTCTTCGCCGAAATGGTCGAAATGCCCGTGCGTCGCGGCGATGACGTCGAGCCGGCCGAAGTCAAATCCCTTCGGAAACCTCGGATTGTTCCCGATCCAGGGGTCGATCGCGACCCGCGCGCCCCCGGGCGACTCGACGAGGAACGTCGCGTGGCCGAGCCAGGTCACCCTTCCGCCGAACCTCTTGTTACTCATCTCGCCTCTCCCGGGTCGTCCTCTGCCAAATTGCTGACGGGGGAAGGGGGAGAGGGGGTGAATGGGAGAAACGAAACAGAATTCCCCCTGTCGCCCACTCGGCCGCTCGCCCGCTCATCCGGTCAACAACCGCCACTCGACCAGGGGAAGGAGGGCCCTCACGAAGCCCTCCAATCCCTCCCTGTCGTCCTCGTCGAACCGGGCCGGCTCCGGCGAATCCACGTCGAGCACGCCCCGGAGCGCGCCGCCCTCGACGATCGGGACCACGATCTCCGAGCGCGAAGCCGCGTCGCAGGCGATGTGGCCGGGGAAGGCGTTGACGTCGGGCACGACCAGCGTCTGGCGGCGCGCCGCCGCCGTCCCGCAGACCCCCTTGCCCATTGGAATGCGCACGCAGGCGGGTTTCCCCTGGAACGGGCCGAGCACGAGCTGCTCTTCGCGCCGCAGATAGAAGCCGCACCAGTTGATCCGCTCGAGCACCTGCGCCAGGAGCGCCGCTGCGTTGGCGAGGTTGGCCAGCGCGTCGGCCTCGCCCGACAGGAGCGCTTCGAGCGAGGCCGCCAGCTCCCGGTACAGGGTCTCTTTCGGGAGCGAGCGGTCCATCTTCGTCTCGAGCACGGGGGCATTCTATGACCCGGGACCGAGGGCAGAGGACTCGATGAGATTCAGCCACGCTGAAGGTGGAAACGGTCGACACGCGGTGCAGTCCTCAGTCCCTGGTCCTCAGTCCCAGGTCGCTGCTCTACTAGGATGATGCCGTGACTCTCCCGCGCCCCCGCGACCTGGCCGCCTTCTGGCTCCTTTCCATCCTCTGGAGCGGGAACTGGCTGTTGATCAAGGTCGGCCTGGAGGGTCTTCCTCCGTTCCGCTTCGCCGGCCTGCGGATGGCGCTCGCCTCTCTCCTGCTCGCGGCCTTCGTCCTGCGGAGGCCCAGGCCGTCGGTGACCGCCGGCCAGGCCCGTGCCATCGCGCTCATCGGGTTTCTCCAGATCGGGGTCTCCTATGCCTGTGTCTTCACCGCCGAGCAATGGATCGATTCGGGCTTGACGGCCCTTCTCTTTTCTTCCTTTGCCATCTGGGTCGCGGTCCTGGGACACTTTCTCCTGGACGGCGAGCCCTTGACCGCGCGCACGGTCGCGGCGACCGTCGCCGGCATCGCGGGCGTGGCGGTGATCGAGGGGCCGGCCCTCGCGCGGGCGGGATCCGTTCCCGCCGGCCCTCTCGCCCTGGGAGGATCGCTCGTCCTCGTGAGCGCCATCGTCTCCGCCCTTTCCGCCGTCATCGTCAAGAAACGTCTCGCGCGGGTCTCGTCGGTCGCCAGCGTCTGGGGCCAGTCGCTGGTCGCAGCGCTTGTCCTGCTCGGCGCGGCGTCCGTCTTCGAGAGGGGAACGCCGTCGCGATGGACCTCGGGCGCGGTTTTCGCCCTTGCCTATCTCGCTCTCGTCGGGACCTTCACGTTTCTGGGGAGTCAGTGGCTCATCCCGCGCCTTCCCGTGGCCGTCGTCGGGACCTTCCCAATTCTCAACACGCTTCTCGCGTTGCTCTGGGGGAGCCTGCTCGGCCATGAACGGATCACGGCCCGCGCGCTCACGGGGGGCGTGCTGATCCTCGGAGGAGTCGTGATCGTGACTTTCCGCCGCGGCGTTGCCCCGGCGAGGACGCCCGGGAACGTCCGAATCCAAACCCGGCCCCGGATGCAGAGCGTCCGGCCGGCGGATAGCTCGAAGGGATGACGGCGCTCCGCGGGCGTCGTCTGGCGCTGTACCTCTTTCTCTGCGCCGTGTGGGGCTCGACGTGGCTCGTCATCAAGATCGGCCTTCGGGACCTGCCGCCCCTTCGTTTCGCGGGTTTTCGGATGGCGCTCGCCTGCCTCCTGCTCGCCCCGGTGGCCCTGTCGCGGCGCAAGAGACCCTCACGCCGCGAGGTCCTTTTCGTGGCGCTATCCGGCTTCCTCCAGATCGGATTGTCCTATGCGTTCCTCTTCACCGCCTCGCAATGGATCGCTTCGGGCCTGGCGGCGATCCTCTTCTCGAGCTTTCCCATATGGGTCGGCCTCTTCGCGCATTTCCTCCTGCCGGCGGAACCCCTGACTCCGCGCGCGCTCGGCGCGGCGGCGCTGGGCCTGGCGGGCGTCGCGGTCATCGAAGCCCCGGCGGTCGCCGGCTTCTTCGGGGCGGCCTCGGGCCGCCTCGTCGCCGGAGGCTCGCTCGTCGTCGGGTCGGCGATCGTCTCCGCCTACGCGAACGTGCTCAACAAGAGGTCTCTCGCCGGCGTTGCCCCCGCAGTCAACGTCTGGGGACAGACGCTCGTCGGCTCCACGCTCCTGCTCCTCACGGCCGCGGTTTTCGAGCGGGGAGCTCCGGCGCGCTGGACGCCGACGGCGGTCGCGTCGCTCGTCTACCTCGCCCTCTTCGGCACCGCTCTGACCTTCGCCGGCCTCTTCTGGCTCATCCCGAAGGTCCCAGTCGCGGTGATCGGCACGATCCCTCTCGTGGACACGTTCGTCGCCGTGCTTCTCGGAAACCTCGTCCTGGGCGAAAGGCTCTCGGCGCGCATTCTGGCCGGGGGAGTCCTGATCCTGGCGGGAGTCGTGCTCTCGGCCTCCAGCCGGCGTTCAGCGGGTGTCGCCGCGGCCTGAAGGCTTTATCCGCCTCCAGAGCCAGAGATCGCCCGTGATGCGGCCGCGCGAATAGACAAGCTGCTTACCGTCGCGGGAGAGCTTCGGATCTTCCAGGAAGAGCCCGGACTCCGGAAAGGCGGTCATCTTTTCCGGTTCAGTCTGCCTCCAGCCCTGAGCCGGGCCGGGCACGCGGTAGAGGTTCTTGTGGTCCGACTGAAAATAAAGCCAGCGCCCGGACGGCGAAAGGAACGGGTGAGCGTCCTCGTGCGGCGTGGCGACGACGATCCGTGGCGGACCTCCTTCCAGGAGACGCGCGTGCAGGTCGATACTGCCCGCCGCCGTCGACTGGTAGACGAGCCACTTGCCGTCGGGACTTACGGCGGTAAGAGGAGCCTGGAGCGTGTCCTGGACCAGGGGCCGCGTCTTCTTTGTTTCGAGGTCGAAGAGGTTGAGGTGGTGATCGACCGTCGAGGCGTAGATCAAGCCGCGCCCATCCGGGAGCCAGTTGAAGACGTACGCGCGTTCGATCAACGGGCGGGGGTTCGCGCCGTCAGCCGCCATCACCCAGACAGTGAGAGGGATCGAAGCCTCTTTCTTCGATCTTCTCTCGAAAGCAATGGTGCCGCCGCCGGGCGACCAGCCCACAGAGCCTTCGCTGAAACCCGGATCTTCCGTCAATTGGACCGGCCGCCCCCCGAGGTCCAGACGCCAGATGTGATCCCCGTTGAGGTAAGCCAGGGACCGGCCGTCGGGAGAGAAACTTTTCCAGAAGATCGTGTTGTTGCCCTCCGTGACCGCTTTCGGCTCGCCGGTGACGCGGCCGGTTTCCGCATCGAAGGACAGGATCTCGAGATTGAATGTCCGCTCCAGCGCCGTGTAGGCGATCCTGTCGCCGTCTCGCGAAACACAGGCCTGCATGTCGCGACCTCGGCCCACCGTGAGCGGCTCCGGAGGGCCCGAGGCTCCGCCAGTCGCCAGGGAAAACGGAACCTTCCAGAGGGAGTAGTTCCTGCCCGTCTCGGCGTTCGAGTAGAGGATTTCCCGGGAGCCTGAGCTCCAGGCCGGGTGCCTTCCCCTGGCGATGAGCTTCGGGTCGCCCCCTGCGGCGGAAACGACGTAGATCCCATCTCCCGATTCGAAGAGGATCCATCGTTTGTCGGCGGAGTCTCTGGGGTAGAGAAGAAATTGCCTGCGCTCGCCCGGGAACGGAATCGAGACCTCGCGCGGCTCGCCGCCGGCGGAGGGGACTCGGAAGATCCTCTTGTCGAACGACGACCCGCTCGTATAGAGGATCGAGGAGCCGTCCGGGGACCACGAGGGGAGATTTCCCGACCGCGCAATGAGCCTGGCGCTCCCTCCAAGAGCCGGCATCACCCAGATATCGCCGCCCATCGGCGGTGTGTCGAAGGTCTGGTAGACGAGGCTCAAGGCCTGCCGGCGTGTCGAGACGAAGGCGATCTGCTTCCCATCGGGAGAGAAGGCCGGCTGCACGTCGTCGGCCGGGTTGTTCGTGATGTTGATGTCGGGGCCGCCGGAGACCTGCTTCAAGAAGATCTCGAAGTTTCCGGTGCGGTCGGAGACGTAGGCGATCGTCTCGCCGTCGGGAGAGAACGTCGGCTCTCCCTCGTAGCCGGGGTCGGTCGTCAACGCCGTCAATGACACGTCCGCGAGCGAAGACGCCTCTGTTGGGCGCACACGGGAGCGGCCGAGCCACCAGCCGGCGAAGGCCAGGGCAAGGAAGGAAAGCCCGAAGGCCGTCCAGAGAAGAGCCGGACGGCGGATCTCGCGCGTCCTCGTCGCCGCAGCGCTCGGGACGGCCCGGGACTCGATACCTCGCTTGACCCGGCGCAGGTCGAGAGCCATGTCGCCGGCGTGCCGGTAGCGATCGGCCGGATCCTTCGCGGTGGCCTTCTCCAGAACCTCGATCGCCTCGCGGGGCAGGCGCGGGTTCCATTCCAGGGCCGGGCGCGCCTCGTCGTTGATGATCGCGTGGAGAGTGTCGATGACCGAGTCACCGGAAAACGCCCGGCGGCCGGTCAGAAGCTCATACAGCACCAGTCCCAGGGAAAAAATGTCTGTACGGTGGTCCAGCGGCCGCCCAGCGGCCTGTTCGGGCGACATATAAGACACCGTGCCGAGGATGGTTCCGTCGGCCGTCTTCTCGCGGGCAGCAGAGGGGGAGGCGACAGCCGTCATGGCCTCGCTCGTGAGAAGTGAGCCACGGTCGCTTTCGGCGAGCTTGGCCAGTCCAAAGTCCAGGATCTTGACCTGCGAGGCCCGGTTGACGATAAGGTTCTCGGGCTTGATGTCGCGGTGGATGACGCCCGCCTCGTGAGCGGCGGCCAGACCCGAGGCCGCCTGCGCGGCAAACTCCAGCGCCTGCCGGATCTCGATTCTCCCGGCAGTGAGGCGATCGCGCAAGGTGTCGCCTTCGACGTATTCCATCGCGATGAAGTCCCGATGGCCGTCGGAGCCAATGTCATAGACCGTAACGATGTGGGGTTCATTGAGCGACGAAACAGTGCGGGCTTCAGCGGCGAAGCGCCGCCGAGTGTCCGAGTCCGGGGTCAGCCCCTCTGGCAAGAGCTTCAGGGCGACCTTCCGGGACAGCCGAGTGTCTTCCGCGAGATAGACCTCGCCCATTCCGCCTATACCGAGCGTGCGGAGAATCCGGTAGTGCGAGATCGTCCGATCCGTTTCGATCGCAAGAGATTACACGAGCGTGCGAAGAGTCAGCACGCGGTCTGTATTTCCGGCCGCCTACCAGTCTACGGGGATCAAGACGTACCGCGAGATCGGCGTCGGGACGAAGCGGCGCACGTAGAGACGCAGGTAATCTCCCCTCTTCGCTTTCGAGATCTCCGCCCGGAACTCGCCGGCGGATCGAACCGGTCTGCCGTTGACCTCCGTGATGACGTCTCCAGCCGCGAGTCCCTGATCGGCAGCCGGGGACACGTTCTGAACGTCCTCGACGACGACGCCGGCAACCTCCGGCCCGGTCGCGAGCTCGCGCCGGATCTCCGGCGTCAGCTCGGTGACCTGCAGGCCCAACCTGTCCGCCGTGCCCTGCTCCCGAGGACCCTCCTGAAGGGAGGAGGGACGGACCTCGGGGTTCTCCTCGCCGCGGCGCTCCGCCAGCGTGACGGTCGCGGTTACCTGGCGGGAATCGCGCAGGACCGTCAACCGCACGGCCTGTCCCGGCTCCCTGGAGGAGACGTCGTTGATCAGGTCGCGTGTGGTCCGGACCGGGCTGTCGTCCACCCGGACGATCGTGTCGCCCGGCTTGATCCCCGCTTTCGCCGCCGCCAGGTTCGGTTCCACGGATTCCACGAACGCCCCGCCAAGCGAGGGAAGATGAAACGCCTGCTGGATGTCCTGATCCACGTTCCGGACGCTGACGCCGAGCAGCCCGCGCGTCACCTTCCCCTTTTTCTCGAGCTGCGGAAGGATCTTCCGGGCGATGTTGATCGGGACGGCGAACCCGATGTTCTGCGCGGGCTGCACCATCATGGTCGCGATGCCCACGACCTGTCCGCTGACGTTGATCAGGGGGCCGCCGGAGTTTCCGAAATTGATGGCCGCGTCGGTCTGGATGAAGTCCTGCAGAGAGGAGGCGTTGGCGTCATTCGAGAGCCCGGACCGCTCCTTGGCCGACACGACTCCCACGGTGACCGTTCCCTCGAACGTCATGGGATTGCCGATCGCCATCACCCAATCGCCGACCCGGAGCCTGTCGGAGTCTCCGAGCGGGATCGCGCGAAGTCTGCCCCGGGGAGTGACCTTCAGCAACGCGATGTCCGTGGCCGGATCCGTCCCGACGATTCTGGCGTTCAAGACCTCGCGATCCTGCAGCCGGACCTGGATCTTCTGGGCGCCCTCGACGACGTGGTTGTTGGTCAGGATCTCTCCCGCCTCCGAGACCACGAATCCGGAGCCTCCCGCGACCTGCTTGCGCTCGCCCGGCGAGCGCGGCTGCGGCCCGAAGAAGAACTCGAAGGGATCCCCCCGGAAGGGGGAGGCCTGGCCCGAGTCGCGGATGATCTCGGTCGAGGTGATGGAGACGACCGAGGGGAGAGTTCCCTGAGCGATCTCCGCGAAGGAAGGAATCGTCAGCGTGGCCGCGGGCGGGGGCGCGTCGCGCCTGGCCGCGGCGCGGGGCGTCAGGCCGAACGTCCCCGTCAGGACGGCGCCCGCAATGACCGCCGCGACGGCCAGGATTACGTAGGGGATGGGACGGTAGGCGCGTTCTCTCACGGTGGGCGCCCCGTGGAACGATGACTCTCGCATGGGAACCTCCCCGTGCTGAGCGCTGCCGAGGGGATCTCCGCTTCGAAGGCTCGGGACGCCCCCGGGGATCACCGAATGTGTCCCGCCGGTCTTCCTGCCAGCACCGCAAGTTTCGTCCGGCTCGGTCCGGTGGGCCCGCTCCTCGCTCGAGGCAGACCGCCCGGACTTCACCGAACGCGGATTTCTCATGCAAGACATGTTCCGCCGGTGGCTGGATTCTTGCAGCTTGCGATCCCGAAGAAATAGGATCCCATTTCGAGAACGAGGAAAGGAGATCCCATGCCCGAGTACACCCTTCCGGACCTTCGATACGACTACGGCGCGCTCGAGCCCCACATCTCGGGGAAGATCATGGAGCTTCACCACGACAAGCACCACGGCGGCTACGTCAAGGGGGCAAACACGACGATCGAGCAGCTCGCGGAGGCGCGCGAAAAGGATGATTTCACGAAGATCGGCGCCCTGGAGAAGTCCCTGGCCTTCAATCTGTCCGGGCACGTGCTCCATTCGCTCTTCTGGCAGAACCTGACGCCGAAGGGGGGAGATCGCCCCACGGGCGAGCTCGGCGCCGCGATCCAGCGCGATTTCGGAAGTTTCGAGAAGTTCCGCAAGCAGCTGACCGCCGCGGCCTCGACGATCATGGGCTCCGGCTGGGGCGCTCTCGTCTGGGAGCCGCTCTCGCAGCGCCTCCTGACGACGCAGATCTACGACCACCAGTCCAACCTGGCCCAGGCGGGCGTCCCGGTGCTCGTCCTCGACGCCTGGGAGCACGCCTACTACCTGCAGTACCAGAACCGCAAGACCGATTTCTTCGAAGTGGTCTGGAACTGCTGGAACTGGAAGGACGTGGCCGAGCGCTTCAACGCGGTCCGCCATCTCAACGTCGGGCTTGCCGGCGCCGTGAAATAGGAGTCTCAGTCGGGGCCGCCCGAGACCGTTCCGAGGTAGATGTCGGGCCTGGGCGCCCCGAGGACCCGGAGAAAACCGACGGCGCCCTTCTCCATGCGAAACATCGCGTGGTCGACGAGCGCGAAGGTGCCGGGGACGAGGGTCCGGAATTCGACGACCGCCGCGCCTCCCGCCGGCACGAGCGTCGTCTGAACGGAGCGAGCGGGCGGGCTGACAAGGTCTCCTTCCCGATAGACGCGGTCGAAGATCTCTCCGATCACGTGAAAGGAGGAGATCTTGTTGGGGCCGGCGTTTCCGAAGAAGATCCTGACTGTCTCGCCGGCCTGCGCCTGCA
>Ga0153915_10001398_pt1 | contig 22103 bp, 24 predicted proteins | sample Opewatmetagenome_2_FD_107003 | JGI IMG/M metagenome (GOLD analysis project Ga0153915, IMG submission 107003) | Freshwater wetland microbial communities from Ohio, USA - Open water 3 Core 3 Depth 3 metaG | ecosystem: Environmental > Aquatic > Freshwater > Wetlands | place: USA: Ohio, Lake Erie...
GCGCGGCGCGCAACGCGGGGCGGCGCGCCGGCGGGCCGGCCGGGCCGAGCGGCACGCTGACGTCCTTCACCGGCGGACTCCGCGAGCTGATGGAGGCGTTCGCCCACAAGCTGGGGAGCCGCCTGCACCTCAACGCGGAGGTGCGGGATGTGCGACGAGTGGGGCACCAGTGGCGCCTCAGCGTCGGCTCCCGGGATGAGGACTTCGACCGCCTCATCATCACCGCACCGCCCTGGCACGCCGCGGCGCTGCTGGCCCCGGTTGATCCCGAGTTGGCGCGGCCGCTGGACCACATCCCCTGGGCCCCGGTGACCGCAGTGGCGCTGGGGTATGCCGCCTCGGACCTGGCGACCGTCAACCTGGACGGCTTTGGCTTCCTGGTCCCGCCGGGGCAGGGGGTGAGGCTGCTGGGCTGCCTGTGGTCGTCCTCGATCTTCCCCGGTCGTGCACCGCAGGGCCGGGTGCTGCTCCGGGCCCTGGTGGGAGGGGCGCGCGATCCCGACGCGGCCGGGTACGACGATGACTGCCTGCTGCGCCTGGTGCGGGACGACCTCGCCACCACCATGGGGATCGAAGCGAACCCCGAGCTGGTACGGATCTACCGGTTCCCCCGCGCCATTCCGCAGTACACCCTCGGGCACCTCGACCGCCTGCGGGATCTGCAACACCGGATGGAGCGCCTGCCGGGCCTCCAGCTCCACGGGAACGGTTACCGCGGCATCGCCCTCAACGACTCGCTCCGCCTCGCCGGCGAGGTCGCCGCCCTGGCCATCTCGCGGTAACTGACGACCGGCTCGCCCGCCCCTTAGAATTGAATGATGATGCCGCCGTCGCACCTGGCCGGGCGGCGCATTGTCATCACCCGCCCGGACGCGGACGCCGCCCGCCTGGCCGATCGGCTTCGCGCCTTGGGCGCGGTGCCCGTCGTGATACCGTCCATTGAGATCGAGTTTACCGATCCGCCCGAGCTGGACCGGGCCCTGAAGGACCTCGGCACCTACCACTGGGTAATCTTTACCAGCCGCAACGGGGTGGAGGCGGTCTTCCGGCGCACCGGCCGCCTGACCGGCCCCAAGGTGGCAGCCATCGGCCCGGCAACGGCCGAGGCGCTGCGGGGCCGCGGCGTCACTCCGGACCTGGTTCCCTCCCAGTACGTGGCGGAGGCGATCCTGGCATCGTTGCGCGAAGTGCGCGGCCTCCGATTCCTGTTGCCCCGCGCCGACATCGCCCGGGAGGCGCTGGCCGAGGGACTGCGGCGCCGCGGCGCCGTGGTGGACGAGATCGCGGCCTACCACACCCGGCCCACCGGCCGGAGGGCGCCCTTAGGGCCGGTCGACGCGGTTACCTTTACCAGTTCTTCCACGGTGCGTGGATTCCTGGCCGGCGGTCCCGTCCCCGCCGGGGCCAAGGTGATCTGTATCGGGCCCATCACCGCCCAAACGGCGCGCGAATGCGGCCTCGAGGTCACGGCCGTGGCGGAGCAATACACCGAAGACGGGCTCATCGAGGCGCTGGAGACAGCCTTCGCCTAGCGCCGGGGAAGACGCGCGTATGGCCAGTGAACGGCGGCAAGTCGTCCGGTATCTGTTCCTGAAGCTGTTGCCCGCATGGCGCCAGCTGCCGGGCGACGAGCAGAAGGAGCAGAAGGCGGAGTTCGTCCGCGCCGTCAAGCAATTCCAGGGGAAGCTGCTGCTCCGGCCCTACAGCTTGATGGGTACCCGGGGCGATTGCGACGCCATGCTCTGGCAGGTGGCGGAAGACGTGGACACCCTGCAGGCCGTGGAAACCGCGATCTTCTCTACCAGGCTCGGCGGCTACCTCACCACGCCGTACAGCTACCTCGGCGTCACCAAGCGGTCCATTTACGAGTTCCCCAGCCTGCCGGACGGCGAGGACCGCACCGTGATCAGCCCGTCGGATTCCCGGTACCTGTTCGTGTATCCCTTCATCAAGAAGCGGGAGTGGTATAGCCTCCCCTTCGAGCAGCGCCAGGCCGCGATGAACGAGCACGTGCGCATCGGCCGGAAGTACCCATCCATCCGGATCAACACCACCTACAGCTTCGGATTGGACGACCAGGAATTCATCGTGGCCTTCGAAGGCGACGATCCCGGCGCATTCGTTGATCTGGTGATGGAGCTGCGCGACACCGAGTCCTCGGCCTACACCGAGCGTGACGTGCCGGTCTTCACCTGCGTGCAGATGTCCCTATGGGGTGTGCTCGACACCCTGGGCGGCGCCGCCGCCGCGCCGCATGAGACCGCCCCCGGCCCGACGGAGGGCGACGGCTTCATGCCCGTGGCCCGGGTCGCCGAGTTGCCAGCGGGCGCCAGCAAGCGGGTCTACCTCGACACCGACGCCGTAGCCGTGTTCAATGTGGGCGGCACCTACTTTGCGGTCAGCGACCGCTGCACCCACGGCCGGGCCTCCCTCAGCGAAGGCCGCGTGGTGGACGCGGGCGCCTGCATTCTCGAATGCCCCTGGCACGGAGGCCGCTTCGAGCTGAAGACCGGCCGTCCGGCCGGCGGACCCCCCAACATGCCGCTCAAGACGTACCGGGTGAAGATCTCCGGGGAACACATTCTTGTCGGCTAACGGGGCGTTTCTCCAGGCCTGCCGCGGTCAGGCGACCCCCTACACGCCCGTCTGGTTCATGCGGCAAGCGGGGCGGTACATGAAGGAGTACCGCGCCATTCGCGCCAAGGCCTCGCTGCTGGAAATCTGCCGGCGGCCGGATCTGGCCGCCGAAGTGACACTGCAACCGGTGGAGCGGCTGGGCGTGGACGCGGCGATCCTCTTCGCCGATATCCTCCTGCCCTTCGAGCCCTTGGGATTGGGGTTGTCCTTCGCGCAAGGCGAAGGACCGGTGATCGCCCACCCCATCAAGAGCCCGGCCGACGTGGCCCGCCTCCCTCAAGTGGACCCGCAAGAAGGCCTGGGCCACGTGTTGGAGGCCGTGCGCCTCATCCGCCGGGCCCTCAAGGATCTGGTGCCGCTGATCGGCTTTGCCGGGGCGCCCTTCACGCTGGCCAGTTACGCCATCGAAGGCGGAGGCACGCGCGACTTCGCCGCCACCAAGAGCTTCATGTACAACGAGCCCAAGGCCTGGCACGCCCTGTTGGATCGTCTGGCCACGCTGGTGGGCCGCTACCTCGGGGCTCAAGCCACGGCGGGCGCCCAGGCCTTGCAGCTGTTTGACAGCTGGGTGGGCTGCCTCTCGCCCGCCGATTATCGCGAGTACGTCCAGCCGCACAGCGCCACGGCCATCTCCCTCGCGGCCAAGGCCGGGGTGCCCATCATCCACTTCGGCACCGGCACGTCCATGCTGCTGGAGCTGATGGCTGGAGCCGGGGGCGACGTGATCGGCGTGGACTGGCGGATCTCGCTGGACGTCGCGTGGGCCCGCTTGCCCGGGCGCGGCATCCAGGGCAACCTCGACCCGGCCGCTCTGCTCGGCCCCATAGAGTCTCTGGAGGCCAAGGTACGGGATATCCTGCGCCGGGCCGGCGGGCGCGCCGGTCACATCTTCAACCTGGGTCACGGCGTGCTCCAGCGGACTGATCCGGACCGGCTGCGGGCCGTCGTGGGCATGGTGCACGAGTGGAGCAGGACCCGTGACTGATCCCGCCTTCGCCGTGCTGCTGGTGGCGTACGGCGCCCCGCTCACGCTGGAGGAAGTGGAGCCCTACCTGTTGGACGTGCGCGGAGGTCGGCCCACCCCCACCAGCGTGGTGGAGGAACTCCGTGCCCGCTACGCCGCCATCGGCGGCCGCTCACCTCTCCTGGACCGCACGCGCGCGCAAGCAGCGGCCCTGGCTCAGCGGCTGGGACCCGACACCCCCGTCATGGTCGGGATGCGGCACTGGCATCCCTACATCAAGGACGTGCTGGCCGAGGCGGCGGGTCAGGGAGTGCGTCGCGCCGTGGCGGTGGCGATGGCACCCCACTATTCGCGCATGAGCATCGGCGCCTACCAGCGCAAGATTGACGAAGCGCGCGGCCCGATTGACGTCGCCGCGGTCCCGCAGTGGTTCGACCACCGGTGTTTTCTCGATGCGGTAGCGGAGCGCGTACAGTCGGCGCTGAGCCGCTTTCCGGCTGCGGTGCGCGACCAGGTGCCTATCGTGTTTACCGCCCACAGCCTGCCCCAGCGCATCCTCGCCGAGGGCGACCCCTATCCCGACCAACTGCGCGCCAGCGTTGAGGGCGTTATGCAGCGGGTGGGGCCACACCCCTACCAGTTCGCCTTCCAGAGCGCGGGCCAATCCGCCGAGCCCTGGCTGGGCCCGGACGCGGGGGCGGCACTGGTCCAGGTAGCCCAGGACGGGGCGCGGCACGTGCTCATCTGCCCCATCGGCTTCGTGGCGGACCACCTCGAGGTGCTGTACGACGTGGACCTCGAATACCGCCGCCAGGCTGCGAAGTTGGGACTCCACCTCGAGCGGACCGAATCCCTCAACGCCGCGCCCTTGCTCATTGAGGCGCTTGCCGATCTGGTGCTGTCAACGGCCCGGGAGCGCGGCTGGCTCCCATGATCTGCGTGGTAGGCGGAGGAGTGGCGGGTCTGGTGGCGGCCTACCAGCTCACCCGCGCAGGGCAGGCGGTGACGATCATGGAGAGCGCCGACCGGCTGGGAGGCCAGGTCTGGACCGAATCGGTGGGCGGGTTCCTAATCGAGCATGGCGCTGAAGGTTACGCTGCTGGGCGCGGATCGGCGAATAGCTTGGTTGCTGACCTTCAGTTAACTGGCCGTCTGGTCAGTCAACTAACCACACACTCGATGATCCTCCGCTGCGGACGGTTGGAGCCCCTCTCCGTGAGCGACGCCGCGCGTGTGGTCGGGATTCAGGCGGATCGCACTGACCTGGGGCACGGAATCGCCTCGTTCCGCGGCGGGGCCGGGGAACTGGTAACCGCGCTCTCGGCCGCCATTGCCTGCCGAGCCACCGTACGGCTCGGTAGCAGAGTGACACGACTCACGCCCCAACCCGGCGGAAGCTGGCAGATTAGCACCACGCAAGGAGACGAAGTGGAGGCGGACGCCGTCATCCTGGCCACGCCGGCCGCCCCGGCCGCCGAATTGGTGGCGCCGCTTTCGAGGGAGGCAGCGGAGATACTGGATTCGTTCCAGACCGCATCCAGCGTGAGCGTATCGCTGGCGTGCCCCGCGTCGGCCGTGACGCTTCCGCCCGGTGCCGGCGGGTTCGTCTCTCCTTCGGGCGTGGAGGACGAGGGGTTCCGGGCCTGCGATTTCGCCTCGGCCAAGTTCCCGGGGCGATCCCCCAACGGCTTCGTGCTGTTGCGAGCTTTCTTCCGGCCAGGGCGGGAATGGCCCCTGGAAGCGCCGGATGGCCGCTGGGTGGAATTCGCGGTGGACGCCGTCTGGCCGGCGCTGGGGATCCGGACCCGACCCGTCCGCGCGTGGGTGGCGCGGTGGCCCGGGGCACTGCCTCGTTATGCAGCGAATCACGGGGAGTCGCTTCAGGCGGTGGCCCGGCTACTGGGAGGGGGCCCGCCCCTGCAACTGGCGGGCGCTGCATACCGCGCGTCGGGCGTCGCGGGAGCCATCGAGTCGGCCCGGGCCGCCGCGCATTGCCTGGCGACAGGGACCACCTGAGCCGGCGTCCGATACCCGGCACCCGTTACGAGGTTCCGTGGAGCCACGTCTGATAGATGGACCTGATGCCCTGCCGGACGGCGAAGTAGTCCGTCGGGTGCTCGCCGGTGAGGCCGCACTGTTCGGCATCCTGGTCGAGCGGTATCGGGAGGAGTTCGGGCGTTACGCCGCAGCCCTGGTCGGTGATCCCGACCGCGCGGCCGACGCCATGCAAGAGGCGTTCATCCGGGCGTACCGCTCGCTGGCCTCTTGCCGTGATTTCGCGCGGGTCAAGGCCTGGTTTTTCCGCATCCTGACCAACCAGTGCCATGATCAGCGGGCGCGCCGGCGCCGCGAGGCGCCGTTGGAAGGATTCGATGCTCCCGCTCGAGAGCGGGCAGACGCCGCGGTGATGGATGGCGAGGTGCGTGATGCGATTGGAGCGGCGCTCGATCGCTTGACACCGGAGCAACGCGAAGCATTCGTGCTCCGTCACGTCGACGGGAGATCGTACGAGGAGATGGCCGCCATCCTCGGCACGGGAGTCGATGCCTTGAAGATGCGGGTTTACCGCGCCCGGGACGCCCTGCGGCAGCAGCTGGAGCACTTGCATGAGTGAGCTTTCGAAGTTCAGCCCCGAAGCGCAGCAGTACCTCGACGGCGACTCCGCGGTTCGCCTGGAAGGGGCGGAACGGGCCAGTGCCGATCGTCTCGAGCAGGTGATCGCCGCGTACACAGCACAACTCCGTGTCCCGGGAGCCGAAGTGGACGGGGCGGTCATGCGCCGGATCCGGGAGCTCGCGGCCTCACGCTCGTGGTGGTCTTGGCTGCTGGCGCCTCGCGCCATCCGGGTACGACCGGCAGTGCTCGCCGTCGCGGCCGCGGTGGTGCTGGTGGTGCTGTGGAGGGTGGGAGAACGGGAGCCGCCGGTGCGGGCGGCCGCCCAGACGGTGCTGGTCCGGTTCCAGCTGGCCGCTCCCGCCGCGCATGACGTGACCCTAGCCGGATCGTTCAACGGCTGGTCGGAGGGGATCCCACTCCGCAAGAGCGTGGTGCCGGGCCTGTGGGTCGTCACCCTTCCACTTCCCGTCGGCGAGCATCAGTATCTGTTCCAGGTGGACGGCAACCAGTGGACCCCCGATCCCGGAGCCCACGCTCAGGTGGACGACGGCTTCGGGCGCACCAATAGCGTGCTGGTGGTCGGCCCGCGAGGAGTAGCCGGCCCGTGAGCCTCTTGGTTCTCTCGGCGGCGCTGGCGAGCGTCCTGACGGTTCAGCAGGGGGACCTGCACAGCCGCCTGATCGAACGGGGCGCCGCCCCGGATTTCGCACGGCAAGTAGCGCAGCTGGCTAACCGGGCCAGGGCCGAGGGACTGCCGGTGGAACCGCTGGCGGACAAAGCGTTCGAGGGCCTCGCCAAGGGCGTTGCCGCTAGTCGGATCCTCCCCGTGATACAGGGCCTGGCCGTCCGCCTGCGGGCGGGTCGCGCCGTGGCGGTTTCTGCCGGGGTCGTTCACCCGTCCGGGTCGGTGGTCGCGGCCGCCGCTGAGGCGCTGGGGCGGGGGATCGAGCGCGGTGAGATCCTCGATGTCCTGCAAGCCTCGCGCGCGCCGGAGGCCGGGAGCGTGGGTCTCACGGTGGCCGCCTCGCTGGTGGCGCAGGGCATAGCACCGCTGGAAGCCACCCACGCCGTCGTGCTGGCGTACCGCGAGGGCCATTCTCCGCAGGAGCTGCTGGAGCTTCCCTCCGTCACCTCGAGCTGGCTCGCCGAAGGGGTGCAGCTGCCGGAGGTCCTCCGGCGGATTCGGGAGGGGCAGGGACTGCCGTTCCCCCCCGGGCAAGGCGGGTCGCAGGTCCGGCCTCCGGGCCTGTCGCCCGGGCGCGGGCCACCGGTTAACCCGCCCGGCAAGTCGGGCAACAGACCGCACAAGCCGTGAAGAGCGCCCTGTTGTTGGGCGCCGTCGCATTGGTGGTCGGGCCCGTCCGGCTCCTCGCTCAAGACCTCTCCCTGGTAGTGGGAGGGGTCAACGCGCGTTATGCCGACACGGTGGCGGGATCGGCTGGTCTTCTGGGCGGACGCTTTGGGATGGTCCGGGGCGCAGCCCAGGGGCAAGTGGAAACCAGCCTCGCGAAGTTCACCTCGGGCGAGTGGGCGGCGCAGCTGAGCCTGCAGGGACTGGTGGGGAGACCCCTATCCCGGCGCGACGCCGTCGGATTCGCCATGGGCGGCTCGCTCAACCGCCTCCAGGGCGCCATATGGAGTTCCACGGTTGCGGGCGGACCCTTCTTCGCACACGTGGCCGGCGCGACCACCTCCTCCCTGTCGCTGAGCGGGGGCGCGGTGCGACGGGTGGACTCGACCTTGCTCGCCCTGGGTACGGCGTCGTTGGGTTTCCGTGTGGAGCGCGGACCGTGGCGCCTGGAGACCTCCGCCCTGGGAACCGCCGGCGACACGCTGAGGCTGGTGGACTGGATGGCAGGCGTCACCTGGCACCGGTCCGCCGTGGAAGTGGCGTTGTCCGGCGGGGCGCGGACCGGGGATCTCGCCACCAACCCCTGGTGGCAAGCGCGGCTAGAGGCAGGCGTCACGCCGTGGGCGACCCTTGAGGCGTCCGGCGGGCAGTACCCCCGCGACGTCAGCGGCTTCACCGCGGGGCGTTTCGCCACCGTGGGCCTCCGGGTGGCCCTGCTGCAGCCGTCCCTCCGGAGCGCCCTGAGCGGCTCTTCAGACGACCTCCAGACCGAGCGGGTGGGTCAGTCGCGCGTGCGGGTGCGGGTACGCGTCGCCAAGGCCAGCAGGGTCGCCATCGCCGGGGAGTGGAACGACTGGACACCTGCCCCCATGCGGCGGGATCCCGACGGCCGGTGGAGCGTCACCCTCGCGCTCAGTCCCGGCGTCTACCGCTGCGCCCTCCTGGTAGACGGTTCCCGGTGGGTGGCGCCACCCGGCTCTCCCAGGGCCGACGACGAGTTCGGCGGGCAGGCCGGCCTGCTCATCGTCCCGGAGACCTGAGCGCCTCTTCACCGCGCCCGGACCGGCCTCTACAATTGTCACCGCCAAGCCGACACCACACTGCGAGGGCGCATGAAGCAATATCAGGTGGTGATCACCAAGTTGCAGGTCAAGGCACGCGAGGACGAGGAGACGCTCACGGATCTTCTCAACGAGCGCGCCCGCACCGGTTGGCTGTTCGAGTCGGCCACGCCGCTCTCGACCAACCGGGTCATGATCGTGTTCGTCCGTCAGGCCTAGCGGCTCCCTCTCATGAACGGACCCTCTCTGCACCGTCGCGTCGCAACCCGGCGCGTCTATGCGGGCCGCCTGCTGCAGGTGGACGTGGACACCGTCCGGGCACCCGACGAATCGCTGCTGGACCTGGAAATGGTGCGCCACCCGGGAGCCGCCGCCGTGGTGCCGCTCCTGTCGGAGTTGGCGAGCCCCGATCCCCAGGTGCTCTTGCTTCGGCAGTACCGGTACGCGGCCGGCGGCCCGATCTGGGAGGTACCGGCCGGAGTTCTGGAACCGGGGGAAAGCCCGGAAACGTGCGCGCGGCGGGAGTTGGAGGAGGAGACCGGCGCCCGAGCGGAGCGGATGGAGCACCTCACGACCATCTTCACGACGCCCGGGTTCACTGACGAACAAATACACCTGTTTCTCGCGACCGGCATCCGCACGGGAGAGCCCAGGCCGATGTCGGACGAGTTCCTGGAGGTGGAGGCCAGGCCCCTCTCGAAGGTGCTGGAGATGATCCGGGACCGGGAGATCGTGGACGCCAAGTCCATCGTCGCCCTGCTGTATCTGGCCGGCTTCAAACTAGGGCTGTGACATACTGTCACCGGGTGGGGACGCCAGGACCGCTTCGAAGGCGTCGTTTCAGCTGAAACAACTCCATGCCGTGCAAGGGATTAAGCCGTCACCTCATGAAGACGCCTGGGTGGTACGGATAATGCTGTCTTCAGTCAACCAAGCAATCGGGTGACGAACCAGGCACTCCCTGAGACCGTTCGGAGTTCTGTCATGACGACTGTGGTCGAAAAGCGGCAAGTTCAGCCCCTCCCGCCGCCCCCAACCTCTCCCTCGCTTCGCGAGCTGGATGACTCGGGCGTCGTGGCCGCTTACCTCGGCGGGCGGGCGCAGGCCTTCCAGGAGTTGGTGGAACGATACCAGAAGCGCCTGCTGAATTTCGTGTATCGCACCATAGGCGACCGGGAACGGGCCGAAGACCTGGTTCAGGAGGTCTTCATCCGGGTCCATCGCCATCTGCACCGGTTTGACCAGAGCAAGAAGTTTTCGACCTGGATCTACACCATCGCGTCCAACCTGGCGAAGAACGAGCTGCGCAACCGCAGCCGCAACCCCCTGGTGCTGTTCCAGGCTATGAAGAAGAGCTGGGAAGCGGACCACCGTCCCCTCCAGTTTGAAGACCCGCACCACCGGCCCGACGACCTGTACCGCCAACGGCATCTGCGCGAGCTGGTCGAATGGGCCATCACCCAGCTGCCGGAGCATCATCGCGAGGTGTTCGTGTTACGGGAGCTGGAGGGGCGGGCGTACGAGGACATCGCCGAGATCGCGAACTGCAACCTGGGCACGGTGAAAAGCCGCTTGAACCGGGCCCGGAACCGCTTCGCGCAGGTCATCGCGCCCCACCTGGACTAACGTCGGCGGGGAGCGGCGGCAGAACGCAGCACCGTTGCTCCCCCGTTTCTGCCGGCCCTGAGTGGAACCTTCCCCCCACCCGGGGTAGTATTCAGCGATTCATCGGCGGACCTCGATGCGCTGCTCCGATTTCCTGGATCGCTACTCCGATCTCCGTGACGGCCAAATAACCGATCTCAGTATCCTGCGGGACATGCAGGAGCATCTGCGGACCTGCCCCCGTTGCCGCCGGTACGAGCAAGCGATTCAACACGGCATCGGCGCGCTGAGGGGTTTGGGGCAGATCGAGCCGTCCCCCCGGTTCCAGCGCGAGCTCCGGGTGCGCCTGGCCAGGGCCTCCCTTGGGGCGGATCGCCAGCACCGGCTAACGCCCGCCGGGATCACGGCCGGCGTGTTGGTGGCGGTCGCCGGCGCCCTCCTGCTGTATGAAGGATTCATGGCCCGCAGGCGGGCGGAGCTGGCGGAGGCCGCTCGCCCCATTCCGATCGTGATCGTCAATCCGGGCGTCCCCTTCGTGAGCTTCACGTCGTCCGACGTTGGGACCCCGGCCGCCATGGTCGTCCCGACCGGCCTATCGCGGCCCACCGGTGAGTGGGGCACGATCGCCCCCTAAACCGCCCGGCCAGCGCTCTTTCATCGCTCCCGTTACGCGCGTAAACTTCCGCGTATGGGGCCCTCCCGCTTCGAATCCGCTTATCGGAATGTCCAGCAGGGGGAAGTCGCTCCGGTTTACTACCTGACCGGTGACGTCGACGTCCTCAAGGACGACCTGGTGGCCGGGATCGTGGAGGCGGCGCTCGAGCCCTCGACCCGAGATTTTAACCTCGACGTCCGCTCGGCCAGCGAGCTCGACGCTCCCGGGCTCCAAACCCTGGTGGATACACTGCCGGTGCTGGCACCCCGGCGCGTGGTGGTGATCAGGAACCTCGAGCAGTGGCGAAAGAACGCCCGAGTGTGGGACGCGCTCCGGAGCTACCTGGCCCGACCGGCGCCGAGCACCGTTCTGGTGCTGGTTCACGGCGCGGGCGAGCCCCCGGACGCGGGGCTGGCCAAGGCGGCGCTTCACGTGGACGTGGAGCAGCCGGCGCCCTCGGTGTTGCGGCGCTGGGTGGAGCAGCGAGCGCAACGGGCAGGCATCCGGCTGGACGCGCAGGCGTTGGAGCACCTGGTGCGCGCGGTGGGGCCGGACTTGGCGCACCTGGCGACGGAACTGGAGAAGCTCGCGGCCGCCATCGGCAGCGAGCAGCCGGTGAGCGTCGAGCAGGTCGTTCGCATGGTGGGGGTGAACCGGGGTGAGACCGTGGAGGATTGGCTGGAGGCGGTGATCGCGCGGGATCTGCCGCGCGCGCTGCGGCTCACCGACGCGGTGCTTCCGCAGGCGGGCGTCACCGCGGTGCGCATGGTGATCGCGCTCGGCACGGAGCTGGTCGGGCTGCGCCTGGCCCGGGCACTGGCGGACGGCGGCTTGTCCGGCGGCCGGCTGGAGCGAGGGGTGTTCGACCAGTTGCGCCGGGCCCGGCCGGTGGGCGGGAGGAACTGGGAACTACTGGCCCGGGCCTGGGCAGCGGCGAGCGCGCGATGGAGCGCCGTCGAGCTGGACCATGCTATCCGGGCGGCTTACCAAGCCGATCTCGCTATCAAGTCCACCACGGTGAGCGATGACCGGGCCACCCTCCGGACGTTGTTGCTCGCGATGCACGTACAGGAGGCGGCTGCGTGAAGCGCGCGGGGTTCTTGATCATGGTGGCGCTAGCCGGGACGGCCGGCGTCGTACGGGCCCAGGGCGATTCGCTGTTTACCGACACCGTGCTCAACGCGGCTGTGCGGCTCGCCACAGAGGGACAGGGCGATTCGGCACGTGCGCTGGTGCGGGGGCGCCTCGCCGCGCTGTCGCCGACCGACTCCGCCTACCCGGCGGCCCTCTATGCCGGGGGACTCGTGGCCGGGAACGCCGAGGGCGCCCTCACCTACTTCCGGCGGGTGAGCATCGAATACACGCAATCGCCCTGGGCGGCACCGGCGCTGGTTCGCCTGGCTCAGTACGCCTACGCGGGCGGAGATTTTGCCACGGCCGTGACGTCGGCCGAGCGTGTGCTGCGGGACTACCCGGTGACCTCCTCGCGGGCGGCGGCGGCCTTCTGGGCCGGGCGGGCCCACCTGGAACTGAACGAGCTGGCTCCGGCCTGCGCCCGGATGCAGCAGGCGGAGGCCGAGGCCGGCCCCGACGTGGAGATTGCGAACCAGGCCCGCTTCTATCTCCAGCGCTGCGCGGTGGCCCCGCCACCATCGGTGGACACCGCCGCAGCGGCCGCGTCCCGGGCCACGCAGTACAGCGTGCAAGTCGGGGCGGTGCGAAGCGCCGCTGCGGCGAACGATCTCATGCGGCGGCTCACCCAGTACGGCTTCCAGACGCGCGTGGTTCGCGACCCGGACGGTCTCCTCAAGATCCGGGTGGGTCCTTACAAGACCCGGGCCGAGGCTCAGCGGGCCAGCGGCCGGCTCAAGACCCGGTTGGGGGGCAGCCCCTTCGTGGTGGAGGAGCCCAAGCCGTGAGCCGTCGTGACTCCGCCGCGGCTCCGGACACGCCGCTTATGCAGCAGTACCGGGAAATCAAGGCGCGTCACCGCGACGCGATCCTGTTTTTCCGCATGGGCGACTTCTACGAGATGTTCTATCAGGACGCGGAGCTGGCGGCGCGGGAGTTGGGCCTCACGCTCACATCCCGCAACAACGGCGGCGCGGCGGACGTCCCCCTGGCCGGGGTGCCGGTCAAGGCGGCGGCCGAGTATCTGCGCCGTCTGGTAGACCGGGGCCACCGGGTGGCGATCTGCGAACAGGTGGAGGACCCGCGCTTCGCGCAGGGGATCGTGCGCCGCGAAGTGATCGAGACGGTGACGCCGGGCGCGGCGCTGGACGACGGCCTGCTGGAGACGGCGCGCAACAATTTCCTGATGGCGCTGCAGCCGGGAGATCCGGTGGGGATCGCGGCGCTCGATATCTCCACCGGCGAGTTCCTGCTGGAGACGGTGCCGCCGGCGGATGTGCCGCTGGCGGTGCAACGCCTGGACCCTCGGGAGATCGTCCTGCCGCGCGGCGCCAGCTTGCCGGTTCCGGAGGGCGTGTTGCGCTCGGAGCGGGAAGCCTGGGAGTTCGACGGCCCCGGGACCGCGGCGGATCTGGCGCGGCGCTTCGGCCTGGCCAGTCTGGACGGCCTGGGGGTAGAGCCCGGCGATCTCCCCGCGCTGGCCGCGGCGGGCGCGCTGCTCAAGTACGCCGGCGAGCTCCGACCCGGCGGGTTGCCGCAGCTGGCGCGGCCGGTGGTGTTGCGCCCGGCCGAGGCGATGCCGCTGGACGAAATGACCAGGCGGAACCTGGAGCTGCTAGAACCGCTCCGCCCGGGGGCGCCCGGAGGCACCCTGCTGGAGGTGCTGGATCGCACCATGACCCCCATGGGCGCGCGCCTGCTGCGCCGCTGGCTGCTGGCGCCGCTCCGCTCGCTCGACGCCATCCAAGCCCGTCACGACGCGGTCGAGGTCCTGGTCCACGACGCTCGGGGGCGGGAGCGCTTGCGCGAGGCCCTGGACGGCATGCGCGACCTGGAGCGGCTCGCCAGCCGGGCCGCGGCGCGCCGGGCGGGACCGCGGGAGCTGGGAGCCCTGCGCGACTCACTGGCCCGCCTCCCGGACGTGAAGAACGCACTGGACGGCCTGGCCCACCGCGAGCGGAGCGCGTTGCTGGAACGCTCGGCTCAGGAGCTGGACCTGCTGAGCGATCTGGCGGGGGAGATCGGCGGGGTGCTGGTGGACCATCCGCCGGCGGCCGTGGGCGAAGGGGACTCCATCCGCTCCGGCGCGGACGCCGAGCTGGACGCCACCCGCGATCTCAGAGACGGCGGCAAGCGGTTCATCGCAGGGCTGCAGGCCCGGGAGCGGGAGCGCACCGGAATCCCGTCCCTGAAGGTGGGATACAACAAGGTCTTCGGGTACTACATCGAGATCACCAAGTCCCACAAGCAGGCCGTGCCCGGCGACTACGAGCGGCGTCAGACCCTGACCGGCGCCGAGCGGTACGTCACGCCGGACTTGAAGGACTACGAGGCCCGGGTGCTGGGCGCCGAAGAGCGCATCATCGCCCGGGAGCGGGAGCTGCTCGAGGACCTGTGCCGCCGGATCGGGGAACGGCTTCCCCGGGTGCAGCACACCGCCCGCCTCCTGGCGGAGCAGGACGTGTTGGCGGGATTGGCGGAGGTGGCGGTGCGTGAGGAATACACCCGCCCGGCGATGACCGACGGCTTCGGGCTGGAGCTGCGACGGTGCCGTCACCCGGTGGTGGAGCGGATGTTGCCGCGGGGCACGTTCATCCCCAACGACATCCTGTTCGACGAAGCGGCCCGCCTGGTCCTGCTGACCGGGCCCAACATGGCTGGCAAGTCCACCATCCTCCGGCAGGTGGGGCTCGCCGCCATCATGGCGCAACTGGGCTCCTTCGTGCCGGCGGAGGCCGCGACCATGGGCGTGGTGGACCGTGTGTTCACGCGGGTGGGCGCCAGCGACAACCTGGGCCGTGGCCAGTCCACGTTCATGGTCGAGATGGCCGAGACTAGCGCGATCATGCACGGCGCCAGCGAGCGAAGCCTGGTCTTGCTGGACGAGATCGGGCGCGGCACCTCGACCTACGACGGCGTGGCGATCGCCTGGGCCGTCACGGAGCATGTCCACGACCGCATTGCCTGCAAGACCATCTTCGCGACCCATTACCACGAGCTGACGCAGCTCACCGAGCGCCTGCACCACGCCCGCAACTACAACGTCGCGGTACGGGAAGCCGGGGACGACGTGGTGTTCCTGCACCAGCTGCGGCCGGGACCCACCGACCGGTCGTACGGGATTCACGTGGCGCGCCTGGCGGGGCTGCCGCAAGCGGTGGTGGCCCGGGCGCGGGAGATTCTGTTGCTGCTGGAATCGGGCCACCATGTGGCAGGGCGCACGCCGCCGCCCGCGCCGGACGAAGGCCAGCTGGCGTTGTTCGAGGAGCATCCGGTCCTGAGCGACCTGCGCGCCCTGGACCCGAACGCCATGACGCCGATCGAGGCGCTGAGTAGACTGGCCGAGCTCAAGCGCCGTGTGGAGGGCCCGTGAGGTCCCGCTGGTGGGCGCTGACGGTGCTGCTGCCGGCGTGCGGCGGGCCGCAGGCCGAGCGCGCCACGCCGGGAGGCACTGCGACGCCGGCCTTCGAGCCGCCGGTGGTCATCAACGCCGAGTCGCCCGTGAGCTACCCGCCCGATCTCTACCAGCAGCAGGTGGAAGGCACGGTAGTACTGCGGCTTCACGTCGACGAAAACGGCGTTCTCACGGGGGACTCCACCAAGGTGGCGGAGAGCAGCGGTTATCCGGGGCTGGACTCCGCTGCGCTGCGCGCCGTGCCTGACATGCGCTTCGCGCCGGCGCGGCGCGGGGGGCAGCCGGTCGCCACCACGTTCCTGTTGCCGGTGCACTTCCGGCGGCAGGCGCGCTCCAACGAGGGCAACCGTCCATGACGCCGCAGCACCTGACGCCGTACCACGACGTGCTGCAGACCATCGGATGGACTCCGTTGATTCGCCTCAACCGGGTGACCGCGGGGATCCGGACCCCGGTGTACGCCAAGGCGGAGTTCTTCAATCCCGGCGGCTCGGTCAAGGACCGCATCGGCTTGGCCATGATCGAGGCGGCGGAGCGCGAGGGCCGCCTCAAGCCGGGCGGCACCATCGTGGAGGCGACCTCCGGCAACACTGGCGTGGGATTGGCGCTGGCGGCGGCGGTGAAGGGCTACCGCTGCATCTTCACCATGCCGGACAAGATGTCGCAGGAGAAATCCCGCTTGCTGCGGGCCCTGGGCGCCGAGGTGATCATCACGCCAACGGCAGTGCCTCCCGACCATCCCGACAACTACATCATGAAGGGGCGGGCCATCGCGGCCTCGCTGCCCAACGCGATTTTCGCCGACCAGCATTTCAATCCGGTGAACCCCGAGGTGCATTACCGCGCCACCGGCCCGGAGATCTGGCAGCAGACCAGCGGGCGCGTCACCCACTTCGTGTGCTCCCCGGGAACGGGCGGCACCGTGAGCGGAGCGGGACGCTATCTCAAAGAGAAGAATCCCGCCCTCCGCGTGGTGGCGGGCGATCCGGTGGGATCCATCTACACCGAGTACGCCAAGACCCACCACAAGGGCGATGGCCACCCGTACAAGGTCGAGGGCATCGGCGGCGACAAGATCCCCACCTCGCTCGACTTCTCCGTGGTGGACGAGTGGATGTACGTGAGCGACAAGGACAGCATGCTGATGGCGCGGCGGCTGGCCAAGGAGGAAGGGCTGTTCGTGGGGGGCTCGACCGGTCTCAACGTGGTCAGCGCCCTGGAGGTCGCCCGCAAGGTGAACGATCCGCAAGCGCTGGTGGTCACCATACTTTGCGACACCGGCGAGCGATACCTGTCCAAGGTGTACAATGACGAATGGATGGAGGAGAACCAGCTGCTGGATATCGAGCGCGCCAGCGCCGCCACCATCCTGGCGTCCAAGCCGCAGGATGCACCGCAGCTGGTGACGGTGTCGCCGGCCGCGACGGCGCGCCAGGCCCTCAACCTGATGAGCACCTACAACGTTTCCCAGCTCCCGGTGGTGGAGGGGGCGGACTGCCTGGGCTCGGTGTCCGAGGGCACCTTGACGGCGAAGGCCCTGAGCGACGCCTCGATTCTCGAGCACCCGGTGCGCGACGTCATGGAGCCGCCGTACCCCGTCGTGAACGGCGACCTGTCTCTGGAGAGTCTGACCGCATTACTGGGACGGGAGGCCCCGGCGGCCCTGATCCGCGACAACGGCAGCCTGAGCGGCATCATCACCCGCTACGACGTGCTGCGGCACGTCGCCAAGATCCGATGACCCCGCACTTCCTGTTATCCGCCGAGACCAGCTTCTCGGCGGCCCATCACCTGCCGGGCGTGGATACCTGCGACCGCGTGCACGGCCACGATTGGCGGGTGCGGCTCACGGTGCGGGTGGACGCGTCGGTCCTGGATTCCAGCGGCATGGCGGTGGACTTCCGTGAGGTGGAGCGCACGGTGCGGGCGGCGGTGGAGGACTTCGAGCACCGCGACCTCAACCGCCTGGAGGTGTTCGCCGGCACGGCTCCAACGGCGGAGCAAGTGGCACGGATCGTGTGCCAGCGCGCCCACGCGCGCCTCGCCGAGGCGGTGCCGGCCGCCCGCGTCGCGGAGGTGGAGGTGTGGGAGACGCCCACGTTCCGCGTGGTGTACCGGCCCTCGTGACCCGCGTGACCGTGGTCACCGGCGGATCCACGCCGGAGCGGGACGTAGCCTTTGCCGGCGCCGCGCAGGTGGTCCAGGTCCTGCGCCAGCTGGGTTACCAGGTGGCGGTGGTGGACACGGTTGAAGGCCAGCTCTCCCCGGCGGGTGAGCGGAAGTACCTGGTGCCGTCGGTGGGGCGCACGCCGCCCACCGAGGCCGAATTGCGCGTGCTGGAGGAGCGGGAGCTGGGGCCGCGGCTGGTGGATCTGCCCGAGGTGGCCGAAGCAGATCTCGTCTTCCTGGTGGTACACGGCCGCCCGGGCGAAGGCGGCACCCTGCAGGCGGTGCTGGAGGCGGCGGGCATCGCCTACACCGGCAGCGGGCCTCTGGGGAGCGCGATGGCGATGGACAAGGACGTGGCCAAGCGGCTATTTCGCGGGGCCGGCGTCTCGACCGCCCCCTGGGTCATGTGGCCCGCTTCCGCGAGCGAGATCGAGGCCCTGGGTCTCCCGGTGGTGGTGAAGCCATCCAAGGTGGGATCTACGGTGGGACTCAGCATAGCGCGCACGCGCCAGGAGATCGAGCCGGCGGTGAAGACCGCCCTGCGATTCGACGATGAGGTGATGCTGGAGCGCTTCATTCCCGGGCGCGAACTCACCTGCGGCGTCTTGGGCGACCGCGGCCTGGCCGTAGGCGAGATCATCCCGAGCCACGAGATCTTCGACTACGAATGCAAGTATACGCCGGGGATGTCGCGGGAGGTGTTCCCGGCCGATCTCCCGGAAGCGGTCGCGGTGCGGGTGCGGGCGGACGCCCTGGCCGCCCACCGGACGCTGAAGCTGCGGGACTTCTCCCGGGTGGATTTCCGGCTGAGTCCGGACGGCACGCTGTACTGTCTGGAGGCGAACACCCTCCCCGGGCTTACCGGAACCAGCCTGCTGCCTCAATCGGCGGCGGCGGTAGGGATCGGCTTCCCGGAGCTGTGCGACACCATTTGCCGCCTGACCCTGGGCCGGGCGGCCGGGCGGAACAAAGTCGGGGCGCCGGGGAATAGGGAGTAGATGAGTTACGCGGACGCCCGCCCATCCTTCGCCCTGACGCCCTGGGTCCGCCGCCTGATCGCGGCCAACACCGTGGTGTATCTGCTCACCATCACGGTGTTCACCGGCGTGTGGTTCCCCCAGATGTTCGCCTTCGCCCCATCCGCCGCGCTGACGCAGCCCTGGACGTTCGTCAGCTACATGTTCGTGCACGGCGGGTTCCTCCACCTGGCCTTCAACATGCTGATGCTGTTCTTCTTCGGGCCGGCGGTGGAAGAGCAGATGGGTGGCCGCGCATTCATCGGGTACTACCTGTTCTGCGGCCTGGGCGGAGCGGTGTTGTCCTTCGTGATCGCCCTGTTCGCGCCGGTGGCACCCTTCGTGGGGGCCTCGGGTGCGGTCTTCGGTGTATCGCTGGCCTTTGCGCTGCACTGGCCGGACGCACCGATCTTCGTGTTTCCGCTGCCGGTTCCCATCAAGGCCAAGTGGCTGGTCATCGCGCTCGCCACCATTGACCTGGCTCTGGCGGTGCTCCCCGCCTCGGACGGCGTGGCGCACCTGGCGCACCTGGGCGGATTCCTGTTCGGCTTCCTTTACCTGCGCGCCGGGGCGCTGGCGCGGCGGGTCCCCAGGCGGGCTCAAACCCGCCGGACCCGGGCGCGCGCACTCAGTCTGCAGGGCGGCGCCGAGCCCAGCCGGCGGCGGGAGCCGCGCCGAGCCGGCCGGTCCGACGAAGCCCTCCAGGCAGAGATCGACCGGGTGCTGGATAAGATCTCCGCCACGGGGCTCGGGTCCCTCACGCCCGAGGAGCGTCAGCTGCTGGCCGACCGCAGCCGGCAGCTGCGCCAGCACTGACGCCGTGCCTCCCCGCCTCGCCGTCCGTCGGGGCGACATCACGACCTACGACGGCGACGCCATTGTCAATGCCGCCAACAATCATCTGATCCTGGGCGCGGGGGTAGCCGGCGCCATCCGGCGCGCCGGAGGCCCGGCCATTCAGGAAGAATGCGACCGGCACGGCCCCATCCGGGTGGGCGAGGCGGCCATCACGGGGGCAGGCCAGCTTCCGGTCCGCTGGGTCATCCATGCCGCAGCGATGGGCGACGAGCCGGCTTCCGAACGATCCATCCATGACAGCACCGCCGCCAGCGTCCGCCTCGCGGCGCGGCAGGGCGCGCATCGCCTGGCCTTCCCCGTCCTGGGCAGCGGCATCGGCGGCTTCGACTTCCGGCGCGCCGCGGCAGTGATGCTGGAAGCCGTGCGCGAGACACCGGAGAGCGAGAAGCTGGAAGAGATCGTGTTCTACGGGTTCTCGGCCGGCGACGCGAAGATCCTGCGATCAATGATTAAGTAGTCCTCAGCCACCAGCACTCAGACCGGCAGGACTGAATGCTGAGTGCTGATTGCCACTTGTCAGCGGGCCCATCGTTTCCCAAATTGGGCCTCGCGCCTCCATGCTGGTCAACCTGATCCCCGATTTTCTGGCCGCGCTCGCGGCGCCGGATCCCCTGGAGGCGTATCACCTTTATCTCGATAGCCACCGGCCGATCCTGGCGGCCTACTGGCACAACTACGTGCTCGACCTCGACAGCCCGCACGCCGGCGACGTCATCCGCCGGGCACTGGAGGCGGAGCGGCGCGACCTCGAGGACCTCCTCACGTCGGTGGACGTCGGGGCGGTGGCCGAAGAGACCCTGGCGCGCTGCGAGATTCAACTGGAAATCGACCGGCCCACCGACGTGTATCTCTTGATCGGCGTGGGAGGGGCCAACGCCGGCGAGCTGGTGGTGGGCGGTCGGGGCATCGCCTTCGTATGCCTCGAGCACTTCACCGGCCGGCCCAATCCCGAGACCTTCGGCCTGGGCCTTTCGCCCACGCTGCTGCCGCTGTGGATCGCCCACGAGGTGGCGCATACGGTGCGGTATACGTCGCCCGCCAGCCGCAGCGAGCTGGCCCGGATCATCGAGGAGGCCCATGGCTCCTACGACTACTGGGACAGCGGGAGCCGGGCCACGCTGCGGGAGCTGCTGGTCAACGAAGGGCTGGCCGTCGCGGCGGCGCGAGCGGTGCAACCGGGGATCGAGGTGTGGCAGTATCTGGGCTACGGACGGCGGCAGTACCGGCGGCTCCGGGAGCTGGACGCCTTTCTCCGCCGCGTTACCGCTGCCGAGCTGGATCGGCGCGGGCTGGGATACCGGCTCCGGTACCTGGCCGGCGGCACCAGCCCCACGGCGCGACTGGTGTCCGGCAAGGTCATCCCCGAGCGCGCAGGGTACTATCTGGGCCTACAGATGGTGGAGGCCATCGTGAACGAGATGGGCATCGCCGCCGCGCTTCGGGCGTCCGCCCAGGAATGCCGCGACGCCGACGAGCGCGCCAGCGGAGTTCAGACCGCGTGAAGCGCCGCTCCGGTGCCTCCGCGCCGCCCGCTCCCGAGCGCCGCCACAACCGCACGCTCCGGGAGGTGCTGGACGAGCTGGTGGCGCACGTGCGGGACATCGCGCGGCGCGCGCGCACCATGTCCCAGGCCGAACTGGACTACGCACAGCAGCGGCTGGAGTGGCTGGCGGACGAGGTGTGGCGGCTGGCGGTGAAGGGCGAGGGGGAGGACGTCGAGTAGCGCCAGGCCAGCTTCACTTCCCCACACAGAACGAGATGAACACCCGATCCAGCACGTCGTCCGTCGTCACCAGGCCGATCACGTCCTCCAGTGCCGTGACCGCCGCGTGAAGATGAGTCGCCGCGGCGGCCGCCTCGATGCCACTGTGTCGTGCTTCCGCAAAGCACTGCACCTCCGCGCGCGCCCGCTCCAGCGTGACCCGGTGCCGTTCCCGCGTCACCACCGGCTCTACATCTCCCTGCTGCGCCAGCGTGCTGAACGCGACGCGGGCGAGCGCGGCCCGGAGGTCCGCCAGACCCTCCCCCGTCACTGCCGATAGGGGGATGCCCGGCCGACCGACGCCCTCCGGCGCCGATCCCCGCCCGCCCGTAACGTCCGACTTGGTCCGAACCAGGATCAGGCGCTCGCCGAACTCCCTCGCGAACGCCAGCTCCTCCTCGTCCGGCTCGCGCCCGGCCTCGACGCACAGCACGACGATGTCCGCGGCGGCGAGGTAGCGGCGCGAAACCTCGATGCCCAGGCGCTCCACGCGGTCGGCACTCTCCCGCAGGCCCGCGGTGTCCACCAGCCGGAAGGGGAAGCCGCCACAGGTGGCTGGCGCCTCGATGGCGTCCCTCGTAGTCCCGGGAATCTCGGTCACGATGGCCCGCTCGGTACCCAGCAGGGCGTTGAACAGCGACGACTTGCCCACGTTGGGCCGGCCGGCGATCACCGCCACGGCACCCTGGTGCAGCCGCTCGCCCTCCGACGCGGTGCGCAGGAGCCGGTCCACCGAGTCCAGCAGGTCTGCGATGGCCCGGTCGATCCGCTCCGACGCCAACGGTCCGCTGTCTTCCTCGGGAAAGTCAATGTCGTAGCTGACCAGTGCCTCGAGCGAGACCACCCGCTCCCGCAACGTGCCA
>Ga0153915_10001399_pt1 | contig 22095 bp, 14 predicted proteins | sample Opewatmetagenome_2_FD_107003 | JGI IMG/M metagenome (GOLD analysis project Ga0153915, IMG submission 107003) | Freshwater wetland microbial communities from Ohio, USA - Open water 3 Core 3 Depth 3 metaG | ecosystem: Environmental > Aquatic > Freshwater > Wetlands | place: USA: Ohio, Lake Erie...
ATCTGACGGTTTCTCTCCGCCCGCTTTATGGCGACTTATGCCGGAATATTGCATTTAGCCATTTCATCTTTAAAAAAAGGGCCTCCCATGCCTTGAGGATTCATCTATGCAAGATCCTAACCGAACATTGCTGAGCCGATATATAAAGTCTTGATATAATCTGTTGTTGTCCTTAATTAATGGCACTTAAAGGATTGGTATAAAATGATAATGCACAAAATATTGTGCATTATGCACAATATTTTGTGCATAGAACAACTCCAACCCAGCTTAAACAGCCTCCCAAAATAACTATCCAGCCTATTAATAATATCTAAATATCCTATAATTACAAGGCATTACATTCCTTCTCCATAATAAAAATTTTTAAATATTCTCTATGGCATGAATATTGTAAACAATTTGGTCGGTTGTTTTACAGTTACATGAATTATTCAGCAAAATGGAATGTCTTTTAAAGGGGTCCATTTTATGATCCCGTAAAATTTTTTCTATCCGGAAATTGTACCATTAATAAAATGCTTTCTCGAATGTTCGTGCATCTTTTGCTGAGGTCTCTTGTCATGATGGCATAGAGTCTTGACGCTTATATAACGGCAGCTTGGGATACATTTTATTATCCGTGAGAAAGATTTCTTGCATATCTTGGGAGAGAATAATTAAAATTACTTAAGCTCAAAGAAGTTAAATAAAGAATATATAATGCATTAGCGTGCGCAGGATTGCAGTCGACGTAACCAAGAAGTTAGGAAAGGAGGTGGTAAAGAACAAGACGATGGTAGCCTTGCAAGAAAACAAGGCAACAACCGGCACAATTCAGTGCAAACAAAACAATAGAAAGGAGAACCAACAAATGGCAAACGTAAACGTATTAGTAGTAATAGATGTCTTGGGAGCAGTAACAAGCGGGAATCTGCAAAACAATGTCTATTTAATCGATAGCCGTAAGTATATGGGTTCTTGGCAAGAAGGCCAATGTGAGTTACAGACTGTATGTATCGACAGTGAAATTATCAATTGGAGAGTTGCTTCTGTCGACCCTGGGACCGATGTCAAAATAACCGGTTTTACCGGGCAGATGGTCAACGATAAGGTTTGCGTCCCGACGCAACAGGGTCTCCCTGGCGACAAGTATTGGGCGGGCAGAGTGCAAGCGCAGGGTTTCATTGGTTTTAAACAGTATTCCATCGTTGTTAAGATGGAGAGCAAGACAATGACCTTTGACCCCTATATAAATATCAAACCAGATGCGTTGGTTATGAAGTAAGGGGCCGGAGTTCAGGGCGCAAGGCCCTTAGGTGAACAACCAAACCGGGGCTCGATACTGTTTTGAGCATGGTTCGGAAGTGGCGGGGGGCGGGCGACCGCCCCACCGCCCATGATGATGAGTTCGACCGTGCTTACCAACCGAAACCAGCAAGTGGGGCGCCCAAGCTGGATAAAAGGAGGATATTATGTCCTGTGTTTTAGCTTTGACAGAAAAAGATTCAGGTAAAACATTCCGGGTTAACGTAGGCGATTTAATAACAATTTCTTTAGAAGAAAACCGATCCACGGGCTCTTATCATTGGAAGGATGACTCCGGCGGTGGACCTAAGTGTTTTATCCAGTATTTGGAGGGCCGCTATACACAACGTAAGCCAGCCAGGCCGGGAATCGGCGGTGTGATTGTTTTTGTTTATCAGATCAACGATGCAGAGACAAAAGAGGGTGTGATTAAGCTGAATCTGCTGGATCCAACCGGAGAGGTGCAAAAAACCATAACCTTCAATATGCAGCATATATTACTCGTAAACGTAATAGTAGTGGTAGATGCACTGGGAGCAGCAACAAGTGACAATCTGGCAAATAATGTCTATTTAATCGACAGCCGCAAGTATATGGGTTCTTGGAAAGAAGGCCAATGTGAATTACATACTGTATGTACCGACAGCGATATTATCCAGTGGAGAATAGCTTCAGTCGACCCTGGCGCCGATGTCAAAATAGCCGGCTTTACTGGACAGATGATAAACGATAGGATTTGCGTCCCAACAGAACAGGGCTTAGCCGGTGACAGGTATTGGGAGGGCATAGTGGAAGCGCAGGGCGCCACAGGCAGGCAACAGTATTCCCTTGTTGTTAAGATCGATAACAAATCAATGACCTTTGATCCCTTTCTTGAAATAAATAAGTGCATAGTTGAGGGGTAAGAAAAAAACAGTTGTATGCAACAACCGAATGTATCACAAAAGGAGAACTTATCATGGCAACACCAAAATCAACTGAGAAAATCCCTGCACCATCCTCACCGGAAATCCGCAAGGTCGTTTATGGCTGGCTCCCCGACATACCCGACAACCGGGACCATATGTACGGCGCTGTCCGGAAGATCCCCAAAAAACTGCCGCCCAAAATGAATCTGAGCCCGGGTTGCTCGCCGGTGGAGGATCAGAAGGATCTGGGCAGTTGCACCGCCAACGCCTTGGCTGGAGCGCTTGAATTTCTGATGAAGAAGGACAAGGTTGCATTCGCCGATATGAGCCGTCTCTTCATCTACTACAACGAGCGGGTCATTGAGCATTCGGTGAAAACCGACTCAGGGGCCATGATCCGTGACGGCATCAAGACCCTTGCCAAGCAGGGCGCCTGCCCTGAAATGAGCTGGCCCTACAATATCGCCAAGTTTGCCGCCAAGCCCCCCAAGAAGTGCTACAAGGAAGCCCTCAACCACCAGATACTCTCCTACGCACGCATTAATACCCTTGACGAAATGCGCGCCTGCCTCGCTGACGGCTATCCCTTCGTCTTCGGCTTCTCCGTCTATGAGGGCTTCGAGTCGCAGAAGGTGGCCAAGACCGGCGTTGTGGACATGCCCAAGGCCGGCGAAAAGATGCTGGGCGGGCATGCGGTGCTGGGGGTCGGCTATGACGACGCTGCCAAGCGGTTCACTGTCCGCAACTCATGGGGGACCGACTGGGGGAAGAAGGGTTATTTCACCATGCCGTATGCCTATCTTTCGGACCGGAACCTCTCCGACGACTTCTGGACCATCCGCCGGGGCGAGAATATGTAATAAAATGTCAAAGGGGGCAGGCAATTCATAAATCATGCCTGCCCCGTCTTGTTGCAGGCTCAACCTTAACACCGCGTCCGGCCATGTCAGGGTCTATAAAGTCCTTTAATCCTGACCCTTTCTCCATCCGAGTTTGAGAAGCACCTTGATCTTTTGTCTTATCTGTGCAAAAATTAGCCGAGCTATTAAAACAATTAAGAATGAGCTATCAAAGAGTCAGCGCCAGTGCAAATACCTGGGTGACTTTGAATTTTGATACAATGATCTGTCAAGAATGAAGGGGACCCCTGCGTGATACCTACGCCTTCATGCCTGGAACTGCTCTTAAAAAATTTCGCGTTAGCCTTAAGCGATGGACTTGGAAAGCAAAGATAAATGGACGACCCAATTGTAATAACAGATTTGCGTGAAGGCGATCAGGGAATAATTTATTCAATTGAAGGCGGTGGCGCTCTGACCAGCCGCTTGGCCGGTATGGGTATCGTCACAAATGCCAAATTCCGCATTGCCCAGGTCAGCGGAGGCCTGATCATTATTCAGGTAGCCGATACCCGGATTGCGCTGGGTCAGGGCGAAGCAGCAAGAATACTGGTTTATAAAACTCCCGAAGAAGTCTGCCTGTCTCCTGTGGATAAAGAGATATTTGTTGCGCTTGTCGGTCAACCAAACGTCGGCAAATCCACAGTTTTCAATATCCTCACCGGCTTATCCCAGCATGTCGGCAACTGGCCGGGAAAGACCGTGGAAAAGAAAGAGGGCGTGCATCGCGCCGATAATGTATTAATCCGGATTGTAGATCTGCCCGGCACATACAGCCTGACGGCATTTTCCGAAGAAGAAAGGGTTGCCCGTGATTTCATCATCAAGGAAAAACCTGATCTGGTTGTGCTGGTGCTCAATGCCGCGGCCCTGGAAAGGAGCCTTTATCTTTTATCGGAGGTTCTCTTGCTCAACCGTCCGGTAATTGTTGCCATCAACATGCTGGATGTAGCTTCCAATCAAGGCGTCCAGATTGATACCACCGCCCTGCAGGAAGCACTGGGGATTCCCGTTATTCCCATGGTTGCTAAACGCAACAGCGGCATTAGAGAACTCGTTGCGCAGATTATGGCGTTTGTCGCCGGTGATATCAAATATTCCCCGGAATTGCCTGCCGTATCTGCGGATCATCTGCAAATTTATCATAACATTTTAGGGCAAATCCTGCCGCACATTCAAGCGCCTTACAAACCGGAGTGGGTGGCTATAAAATTGATGGAAGGCGATCCCGAAGTATCCGCAATGGTCGAAGCCCTGGCGCCTGTTTCCGTTTGGAACGAAATACAAAGTTTGCTCAGCAAACATGAAGACGCCCTGCATGCCGTTGTCAACGGTCGTTATGACTGGATCGAAAAAATGACCCGGGCGGCCATTTCCCGTTTTAAAATGGGACAAGTTGTGCTGACAGACAGGATTGATCATATTCTTACTCGACCCGTATTCGGCATTCCTGTTTTGCTTGCTGTTATGGCTGCCGTGTTTTCCCTCACCTATGCAGTGGGAATTCCGCTGCAAAGTTGGATGAGCGATCTGATTCAGCAATTAATAAAATTCTGTGAGCCATGTACAACCGGTTGGCCGGCATGGCTTCAGGGTCTGATGCTCAATGGTGTTATCGGCGGAGCAGGATCAGTGCTGACTTTCCTGCCGGTGTTGCTGATCTTTTTTGCCGTCATGGCGCTTTTGGAAGATATCGGCTACATGGCGCGCGCAGCCTTTGTTATGGATAGGATCATGCATCTGGTCGGTCTGCATGGGAAAAGCTTTATTCCTATGTGTCTGGGCTTTGGCTGCAATGTGCCTGCCGTTTTGGGCGCGCGGATAATCGAGACACGCAAGGCCCGGATGATTACACTGCTTTTGATTCCGTTTGTTCCTTGTACCGCTAGACTTGCAGTATTGACGCTTGTTTCCGCCGCTATCTTCGGATCTAACGCCGCTTATGTATCCTGGAGCATACTGGCGTTAAACATCGTAATGCTGGGAATAGCCGGCGCCTTTGTGAATAAATCACTTCGGGAACAGGACGCTCCTTTCATCATGGAACTGCCGATTTATCATCGTCCCGACCCTAAAACATTAATGATGGTTGTCTGGTCACGGACAGTATCATTTGTCCGCAAAGCAGGAACTGTCATTCTCGGCGTCTCACTCCTTGTCTGGCTTTTATCTTATTTTCCTTCGGGCAATGTTGAAGAAAGCTGGCTGGCATCACTGGGCAGAGTGCTGCAGCCGTTGGGTGCACCGCTGGGGCTGGATTGGAAGATGCTCACCGCGCTTTTAACCGGTCTTGTCGCTAAAGAAAATATTGTGGCTACACTGGGCGTCCTTTATTCCGTGGGTAGAGAAGGTTTGGCCCAAACGCTTCCGACAGTTATGAGCCATGAATCAGCCGTCGCTTTTCTTGTCGTCATGATGCTCTTTATTCCCTGCGCCGCGACCATTGCCGTATTGCGCAAAGAAATGAACAGCAACAAGTGGTTTTACTCAACCATCCTCATGACGCTGGTTGCTTCCTACCTGGGAGGAATGGCGGCGTTTAATTTTGTCAAATGGATGGGTCTTTAAGATACAAGGCCGATCTTCTGCGAAAGAGGATGGGAAATGGAAGATATGGCATTTTCAGAATATAGGCGACACCAGTCCGCCGTGGGGGGCAAACGACCAGCCGGCCCAGACACAATTTAGAGATGCAGCTCTTGATCAGGCAGGAGCACAGGCTAAAGCGGGCACTCAAGAGGCGCAAACCAGCAGCCGAACGTTTACCAGGGTTAATCCCAATCCCGTTCCTAAGGTCTGGAGTCCAACAACCGTTCCCGAGCTATATCCCAGATTTCCCGAAACATATTACACATTCAGCGAGACATTCAGCTACTAACAAAATTCATTAATCCTTCCCCCTTGGAGGCTGTGTCACAATTACCGTTTTTGTCATTTCGACCGAAGGGAGAAATCTCGATGTCTAAGGATATGAACAACTTGAGATTCCTCACATGCGTTCGGAATGACAATTTCCCTTGTTACCACACAGTCTCTTGGCCAGGGGGAAGGATACTCCGCTTGCGGAAAGAACATCCTCATGAACTGATGTGTGTATATCCTTTTGAAAAAATAGAGAAGATTTTGGATTGCAAATTTTATCATAAAAAAGAAATAAAAAAGCCGACCCTTTTGCGGATCGGCTTTTGTTATTAAAAGTTAAATGCTAAGCCGCCAGGGCCTCTATCTCGCTCAGGAACTCCTTGAAGTTGAAGTGCTTGTGACTGACCGCTCCTGAAGGACATGTCGCAGCGCAGGCCCCGCAGCCCTTGCAGAGGGCCTCATTAATATTTGATCTGTGCTGGGGTTCGAGAACCGAAGGCGCGCCATAGGCGCATATCTTTACGCAGAGCCCGCAACCGGAGCATACGTCCTCGTCAACAATGGCAATTGTCGGCTCTATCTCCGCCACACCTTTAGCTAAACGACTAAGCACCTCAGCTGCCGCTGCCTTGGCCTGGGCTACAGTATCAGGTATATCCTTGGGCCCTACGCAGCATCCTGCCACGTAAACTCCATCTGTCATTGTTGCGACCGGATCCAGTTTGACGTGTTTTTCCATGAAAAAACCATCCGCACGTCTGCTCAGGGAGAACATGCGTGCCACGTCTTCAGTATCTGTTCTGGCCTCCAGGGCAGTAAGAAGAATGACCATGTCGACAGGAACCCTGAGCATCTTTGAGATCAGGGTGTCTTCAACGCATACAGTAAGTTTTCCCTCTTCTTCATCGGCAATGGCCTTGTCCGTTACCTTTGTAGCCTTACCCCGTATGAACTTGACTCCATCATCGGTGCAGACTCTTTCATAGAGCTCCTCATAACCCTCTCCGGCGCAGCGCATATCAATATACATCTGGAATACGTCCGCTCCTGTTTTATCCTTTACCAGGTGGGCTAATTTAACACCGATCATACAGCATACCTTGGAGCAATACTCATGGTAGTTTTTATCCCTTGAGCCAACACAATGTATTATGGCCACACTCTCTGGTTTCTTGCCGTTTTTCATGAGTATCTGACCGCCGGTTGGCCCTGTGGCGTTATTAAGTCGCTCAAACTCCAGGGCTGTCATTACATTATCATATTTCTTATACCCGTACTGTGTCATGGGTGATGGATCAAAGGGGTCGTACCCTGTGGCAACGATGACGTTTCCGACATTTACCTCCATGATCTCATCCTTCATGCGATAATCGACTGCATTGACACCGCAACGTCTTTCGCACTCACCGCATTCGATACAACCCTCTATCTGTCCTGCAAGACACCTGCCTGCTTCAGCCTGTGCAACAGGAACACTGAATCCCTGGGCCACTTCCTTGAATCCCCTGACCCTCTCTTCAACGGCCAGTTCAGGCATCTTTGCCCTTTCTGTCCGGGGATATTTATTCTTAAGTTCTGCTATCTGCTCATCCGTGAGTTCTTCCTTGTCCTTCATTTCAGGAGCCCAGTCAAGGGACTCACCCTTGAGATAGCGGTTGATATAGACAGCGGCATTCTTTCCCTGTGCAATGGCGTCTATGGCCTTGCCCGGGCCGGTGACAACATCGCCGCCGGCAAATACGCCTTCTATATTGGTCATGGCGGAGAGAGGCGATATGATTATGCCGCCGTTTCTTGAGACCGTCAGGCCCATGTCATCTGCAAATCCTGTATCAGCTCCCTGACCGATGGCTACAATCACTGTATCTGCCTCAAGGGTCGTAAGGTCTTTATCGTCATACTCCGGGGCAAACTGGCCCATGTCGTTAAAGACTGATGTACATTTTTTGAATTCAATCCCTGAGAGGTTGCCGCTTTTTGCAATAAATTTATTAGGTCCCAGGCTGTTGTTTATCTTGACCCCTTCTTCTCTGGCCTGATGAACCTCGTCCTTTGAGGCGGGCATCTCGTTAAAACTCTCCAGGCATGCCAGGGAAAGGTCCTCTGCCCCAAGACGGAGTGCGGTCAATACCACATCAATAGCCACGTTGCCGCCGCCTACGACGACAACTTTTTTTCCAAGGGAGACAGGATTGCCCAGGGCTGCATCCCTCAGAAAGTCAACGCCCTTGAGCACGCCTTCAATATCCTCGCCCTCAACATTCAGCCGCCTGCTCACGTGGAGGCCGGTTGCCAGGAAGAATGCATTATATCCATCCTGTTCCAGGCCCTTCAATGTGACATCTTTCCCGAATGTGACGCCGGTCTTGATCTCGACTCCCAGTTTTTTGATAACATCTATATCGCGATTAAGTACGTTTTTCGGCAGTCGATACTCAGGTATCCCTACTGCCAGCATGCCGCCGGCCTTGGGAAGGGCCTCAAATATTGTGACACTGTGTCCGAGCAAGGCAAGGTCATGGCCGGCAGCGAGACCAGTTGGTCCTGAACCTACAATGGCTACCTTTTTGCCTGTCTTTTCTATCTCAGGGACAATAAAGTCCGAGAGATTGAACTGGTCATCGGCAAACCTCTTAAGGTCGCGGATCGCTATGGGGTTATCTACCTTCCCCCTGTCGCACTGTTCCTCACAGGGTGCAAAACAGACCCTTCCGCATGTGGAGGGGAGGGGGTTTGTGGCCCTGATAAGATTATAGGCATCATTAAACCTGCCGGTCGCAATTAATTTTAAATAACCGGGTACATTCATGTTTATCGGGCAGGTCTGCATACACGATGCCTTGCAGGGCCTATCTTCTCGCTTGTCAATAACGGCCTTATTAGGTACCGCCTGCGGGAAGGGGATATAAACGGCCTTCCTCTCGACCAGCCCTAAGTCGAATTCATTTTTCATGACAACAGGGCATGTATCAAAGCAGATGCGGCAGCCTGTACACTTATCCTGATCGACATACTTTGACTTCTTTCGTATCTTTGCCTGGAAATTACCCGTATATCCGGACAGTTCCTCCACTTCGCTGTAGTTCAGAAGTGCGATGTTGGGACTGGAGCCGGTATCGCTCATCTTCGGTGTGTTCATACAGGCGGAACAGTCAAGGGAGGGAAAGGTCTTGTCGAGCTGGATCACATGACCGCCCACTGAAGATGTCCTTTCCACAAGATAGACCTGATAACCCCCTGCCGCAATATCCAGGGATGCCTGCATCCCCGCAATCCCGCCTCCCACAACCAGGGTGTTTTTATTGATCTCCACCTCGTTCGGAAAGAGGGGAGCATGGTACTGGACCCTGGCGACCGCGGCTGCAACAATCTCCTTAGCCTTTTCTGTAGCGCCTTCCTCATGGACCCAACTGCAATGTTCCCTGATATTTGCCTGCTGATAAAGATATTGATTGAGTCCAGCCTCTCTGGCAGTGCGGCGGAATGTCTTTTCGTGCAGATGCGGCGAACAGGATGCTACTACTATCCCGGTTAATCCCAGCGCTTTGATATCCTGACGGATCATCTCCTGTCCGGGATCGGAACATGTAAACATGTAATTTCTTGCAACAGTAACATTGGGTAATGTAGCGGCGAATTCGCTGACCTCTCTAACCTTTACCGTCTTTGCGATATTAGAACCGCAGTGACATATATATACACCTATGCGTTTTTCTTTATTCATGATGCCTCACCGATAACGCTATTGAGAATCTCAGTAATGTCCTTTACCTCCAGTTGGTCGGACTTTCCCATGTTGAGCACGCTGTCATCGAAATTAAGCATGCAGTAGGGGCAGCTCAGGGCAAGTATCTGCGCCCCTGCCTCCAGTGCCTGATCGACCCTCAGATTGGAAAGCCTTTCTTCCTTTTTTGTCTCCATCCAGATCCTGCCTCCGCCTCCGCCGCAGCAGACTGCGTCTTCACGGGAATCCGCGAGCTCAACGAGCTCCAGCCCGGGGATGGAGGACAGCAATTTTCTTGGTTCGTCGTATATCTTGTTGTGACGGCCCAGGTAACAGGGATCATGGTATGCGACCTTTTTGGGATAAGCCTTTTCAGGTTTGAGTTTCCCTTGTTCGATTAATTCCAACATGAACTGGGTTATGTGCAGGACCTCAAAGTCAGCGCCCAGTTCCGAATATTCATTTTTAAAGGTATGAAAACAATGGGGGGATGAAACAACAATCTTTCGCACCCCTTTTTCCTTGAAGCTCTCTATGTTTGATTTGGCAAGTTCCTGGAAGAGGTCTTCATTTCCAAGCTTGCGGACGCTTTCGCCGCAGCAGCTCTCATCAGGACCGAGTATCCCGAAACTGACGCCCGCCTTTTTAAGGAGGCTCACTGTGGCAATGGCGATCCTTCGCGCCTTCTGGTCATATATGGGGGTGCAGCAAGGGAAATAGAGGACATCCATGCCCTTTTCAAAGGGCGTAAGATCAAGTCCCTTTGCCCAGACAAGCCTGTTCTCTCTTGTGTCTCCCCATGGATTACCCTGGGATTCAAGAGCGGACATGACCGGTTTAAGGGCCTTAGGCATTATATTATTCTGGACGCCTACACGTCGTATGGACCTCCAGATATCGATAATCTTAACTCCCCTCGGGCAGCGTTCCACGCATGCCCCGCAGGTAGCGCAAAGCCAGTTTGCTTCTTCAATCGGCTCTGTAAGGAGTCCTAACTGAGCTGTATGTATCGTTCCTCTAACCAAAAATTCTTTAACAAGATTCCACGGACAGACAGAGGTGCATGTGCCGCACTGATAGCATGACTGAAGGGCCTCTCCACCGGCCTCCAGAAACATATCCGTAAATTCTTTGGATGGGTTGACTGCTGCCATGATATTACTCCTCTTTTTTAAAGGTGGCGACAGGCAACTCTTCGTCGATGCTCCTGCCCGGGACGTATTCAAGTTTTTTCTGCACTTCATCGCCCACGGTCTGGAACAGTGTTGAAAGGGGGATTCCCCTTGCGCAGGAACTCTCGCACATGCCGCAACCGATGCATGAGGCTGCAATGTGGTTCAGTCTGGTAAGATGATAAAGGAGTATCTCTGTGGGCATGCGCAATGTCCCTTCCTTGTCGGCCCACCTTAATAGGCGATCCGATTCAGGGCTGAAGGTCTCGGTCCTGAAGAAGCAGACGCGACAATAACAGATAGGACATGCGGTCTGACAGGCATAGCATCTTGTGCATGTGGAAAGGATATCCGCCATATCATTCATGGACTGCATCTTGTCCCTGAATTCGTCCAGGGTGCTCTCCCTTTTATAGGTGCGGTAACTTTTAAGTTCTTCCAAGACGTCTTTGTGCGATGAGGGCTCTTCCGTTGTCTCAAGACCTAATCTTTCCGCCAGCTCCGAATCAAGGTTGACGAGCACTTCGTCGCCCATGCCCAGTATGCTTAATGTAATATCAGCCTTGTCATGGGTAAAGGAAGCGCATATCTGACATGCGGAACGAAGCCTGATGGCTGCATCCTCATCATGATAATCCGTCTTGCCGGAATAGATGTCCTTCAATATCTCGGTCTCCTTGGAGATGTCCCCGCCTGCCTCTTCCATGAGCTTTGCCCATGCCTCTATCTCAAAGGTTCCGGCGCAGTCTATCCCTATGATTACAAGGTTGTCGAGTTTTGCCTGGCTCAATTTAAACAGTTCAATCAATGCCCTGATCTCGCATGGCTTTATTACGACGCCGACCTTTTTATCCGATTCGGCGCTGCCGACTTGCGCGACCAGCTTGGCAGAGTTGATTGCCATGACAGGAGAAAAGGGGTTGACGCCGTCCAGGTTATCAACTCCTTTTATAAGTGTTTGCGTTAATGTCCTTCCATTGGAGATCCTTTGAGGGACCAGAAGATAATCTATCACGCCTTCCTCAAAAAGCCTTGTAAAGAAGGCCTTAACCGTCTCAAAAATATCTCCATTTTCTGATTTCAGAATGCTGTATACTTTCATATTCATTCTCCACGTGGCGAGTTTATTGTTTTCGGTTTCCATCCGCCCTTAACAGTTTTCCACATATCCCACGGTTCCTTCATGGGGTTAGGGCCTTTTGCTTTAAGATTTTCCACCATCTCTTTTATAGTTTTACTGAAAAGAATGCCGTCGCTTGCGCTTATCCAGCGGAGCCAGACCCTGTCTTCGTCAATCCCCGACACCTTAAGCATCGATTTCAATATAATCAATTTTCGTCTTGTCTTATAATTGCCGGATTGATAATGGCAGTCTCCCAGGACGCAACCGGCAACAAGGACGCCATCAGCGCCATCAAGAAGCGCCTTGATAATATAGACGGGATCTACAGCGCCGGAGCACATAGTCCGGATTGTACGCACATTAGCGGGGTATTGCAGCCGGGATGTCCCGGCCAGATCTGCCCCTTTGTAACTGCACCAGTTGCACAAAAAAGCGACTATCTTCGGCTCGAAATTATCTTTGTTAAGTTGAGTTGACATCTATATTCTTCCCTGTTTTATAAATTTTTTATCGAGGCATATTAGAGCACATGAAAAAGTATGTCAATAGGATAAGCTGCTAAGCCGTATTCCCGCCTTTAATCCATTTTATCAGGGCCGGGAGTTCATCGCTTTCCCATTCGGGCGAGATGCGGAGCCTTATAAAATGCATGAAAACAGTATCCATAATTGTTATTGCCTTTTCAATCAGACCGACCTTTTCATAAAAGAGTCCTTCAGGGTCATCCTTGAAATCCTGAATGACCTTGGGTGTCTTCAATAACCTGAAGTTCATCCAACTGGAATCAAGCCTGAAGGTGAATTCATCTTCTCCGTTAATAATCAGCTTGATCGCCGCCTTTGTTATTTTTTTATTTTCCAAAAGGGCTAATCGCGCCTCTTTCATGAGCGGATTATTACCTGAACATGTTACCGTATCCTGGGTTTCATTGTTTTCGAGGGTCATTTTTCCGTCAATCAGGATCTCGGTATGCAGATCATCTCCGATATCCAGAATACCGTTCAGGGTTTCGCTCCTGAACCATAACCATACAAGGAAATCACTCCCGATCATTTCTGTCTTTTCGATTTTTTCAAGAACGTCCATTTGAATCCCCCGTAACATTAAATGCGCGGATTGAATCCAGCGCCCCTGTATCGATGCCTTCTCTTTCGAGATTCACAAATGCAATGGAATAGGGAAAGACCGGGGATAGTTTCAAATCAAATGTCTTGAAAAAGATCTCCGCAAATTCGTCGCATATCTTGGCGGCTGTTGAACCGAATATCAACATGGAGGTCTCGACGTCCCAGATCATGTCATAGGTATTTGTCCTGGGGATGGCCCTTTTTATTAGTTGATTCAAGGTAAACTCCTTCAATTCCTTGCGTCTTTCTTTTGGAATATACTCAAGGTGTTCCATGATTTTTATCTTGTGTTCAGCCTCAAGACAATGCTGTTTAAGTGCATTGGAAGGTACCTTCCTTATATCAACCCTGAAGGATAATGAAAGATATGGGTGCATATGAAATTGTTTTTGTTCAAAGGCGGTGTCAAAGATATTCATAATGCTCACCCATCCGATGGAACGCTCTGCATCCGAGGATTCATCGAAGCCGCGAAAGGAGTAACGATCTATATTTTGAGCATATTCATCAAGATAATCTTCGGGGGGACTTCCATTGACAAAATATCTTGAGAAGCTTGCCGACCCGCGTAACAGACCCATGATTCCTCCATTTAAATCAGATTTACTGTGTGATGATCCTGGTGACAACTAAGGTTTAGGCTGAAGACTGTAGTATCTTAAACCCGGATTATACAATCTTTCCTATCCATTTAATTATTACTTTGAGAGTCTAAAGTCCTTTATAACATTCTGATTTTAAATAGTATTTTATTTTTCTGAACCGTCATTCCCGCTCCACTTCTGTCATTCCCGCGAAGGCGGGAATCCAGGAAAATTAATAAGTTATGGATTCCCGCCTTCGCGGGAATGACAGAGCTTTGGACTGTTCAGTTATTACTAATTTTTTATAAATAAATTACCGATAATAAAAGCATCGCGGATCTTAGAAAATGGAATTCTATGTGTCAATGAAAAATTCTGGAAAGACAAACTATGCATTGCTGAAATTATAACTACCTTTATTTTTGCACTTGAATCCTCGAACCCTGGACCACTTCTCCCAACTAATTGGGAGAAGCACCGATTATATACCTTATGAATGCATCGGGATCTTTATTTTGGCGAAAATCCAAATCCATCTTTTCTCCACCATATATGGTATAAATTTGTTATAAGAAGCTATATATATAGTTGACAAAACAAAAAATGTAATATATTGAATGCGCAAATTGCTTCAATATGTTTTTCTTTGTCTATAGTCAGAAGGCTATTCAGCATCGTTTTGAAATTATTTTAGAATTAATTTAATTTTTTCGATAGTCGCAGGTTAAAAGTTAGCCCAATGATCAGTTACCATAATGATAAATATTCAAAACCTGATGGTGATGGAAAGACATCAAGCACCGTTTCACATCTCTTAGCCGGAAGCAAGACCCTCCCGACCCTCCCTGAAATCAATCTTAAACTTATAAGGGCATGTAATAACGGGCAGGAAAATATCCATGAAATAGCAGACTTGATAAGAATGGATCCTGCCTTAAGTCTGAAAGTAATGGACATGTATTATTCCGGTTGTCACAGTAGTCCTAAAAAACTTTATAATCTGGAAAGCGCCCTGAATCTGATCGGGCTTGATACGATTAACATTATAGTTTCATGCAGTTCCGCAGGTTCGATATTTGATGGGATGGCAAGTGGGCGCAACTTTGATCTTAATCTTTTCTGGCGGCATTCCTTGAAATGTGCATTCCTGGCTGAGCTTATTTCAAGAGAGATCCCGAATCAATCTCCTGATGAAGCATTCCTGGCCGGGCTTTTTCATGACATAGGCAAGCTTATCCTATTTGCCTCTTTTCCAAATATTTACAGCAAGCTTCTATCCGACAAAACAGATCAGGGCAATATCATTTTAAAGGAAAAGAAAACCATTGGAATGGATCATTGCTATATCGCCTACAAATTGATCGACAGATGGCATTATTATCCCTTCATGGCGGATGCCCTGCTGTATCACCACTATCCTGTTGAAAAAGTAGCCGGCGCTCTTCCCACGGTAAAAATCCTCTATCTGGCCAATTTGCTGGCAGGACAAGAGATGCCGGATCAAAGAGATATCTTCAGCGCAGCTAAAAGCCTGTTTGGTTTTACCCAGGATAAACTGGAAGAATATTTTTTATATGCTGAAACAAAAGTGAATGAGGCCGCTGCTGTTTTTGAAATAGATGACATTTCATCCGGGCCTATTCAGACGGTTAATGACGGCAGGGTTGATGCGCGATTGAATCTCGCTAATGAAATTCGTGATACTTCATTGATAGCCTACACCATGCAAAACATATTGAGGGCTAAAGATAAAGAATCGGTTTTAAAGATTTTGAGGCAGGGCTTTGAGATATTATTCGGAAAGTCCGATATATTTTATTTCCTTTATGACAAGAATGAAAATGCCCTTATCGGGCATTGCTCGAAGGATGATGAATATTCCGCATTGATTGATGGTTTGCGCATATCCGCTCAGCCGGATAACGGCATGATGGTCTCATGTATCCAGAATCAGGGCCCTCTTGATTCTTTTTCATATCAAAAGAAATCGGAACTGACCATAACAGACTCCCAATTAATCCATTTTGCCGGCAAAGATGGGATATTGTGTCTTCCGATGATAGAAAATGGCGGACCGGTCGGGACGATAGTCCTGGGTGTGGAAAAGGTTGAATACTCCTTTCTTTCCAAGCAGATCAATCTGTTAAATATGTTTGCCCGCCAATGCGCTCTGGCGCTCTTGGATGTGAACCGGAAAGAATGCGAAATCAAACAACCCCAATCCGTCCAGGATGCACCGGCAGGAGTCTTATCAAGGAAGATAATTCATGAGATAAACAACCCCTTAAGCGTTATTAAAAATTATCTTAAGGTACTGGGCATGAAATTAGCGGATCATAATATTGATCATGATGAAATCAGGATAATAAATGATGAAATTAACCGGATAGTGAAGATGCTTAGAAACCTATCGGCATCCCCCGATAAAGACTCCCGTCCGGTTAAAGAGCCGGTTAATATGAATGCCCTTCTGCTTGATATCATAAGACTTACGAACGGATCTTTAGAGGATGGATCAGGGATAAAGATCCATTTGGATAATGACCCATCAATCCCTGAGATCATGACCGAGAAAGATAATCTTAAACAGGTCTTCATGAACCTTATTAAAAATGCCATGGAGGCCATACCGGGGGGCGGCAATATCGGAATTAAAACATCTTATATCCCCGGACTAAAAAAAGATGATGAAGGAAAGAGGACAGGCAGCGCAAACGGAAAAATTCAAATAAGCGTAACCGATGACGGCCCCGGAATTTCGGAAGAAATCAGATCAACCCTTTTCAATGAATTTGTAACATCAAAAGAAGGACATGAAGGACTGGGTTTGTCTATCGTAAAAAATATCATTAATAAATTAAACGGTTCAATAATATGTGAAAGCGTCATGGAAAAGGGTACCAGTTTTATAATAGATCTGCCTTTGAAGGCTGCTGATTGACTTGGACTTGTATAATATAGATTTCTATTCGTGAAATTTAATTTGCTTCCACAGATGGATAGCAAGAATAAAATTTAAATAATTTTATGCGCAAGGAGATTCTCATGGAAAAAGCGCCCAGGATCCTGATAGTAGATGATGATCAAATGATTTTGGAAAGCCTGAAGGCCCTTTTAAAGCACAAAGGCTATGAAATAAACACGACCAGCAGTGCGAAAGAGGCTTTGACATATCTTAATCAGGATGTCTTTGATCTTGCCATAGTGGATATTATGATGCCTGAAATGACCGGATTTGAACTTCTGGATTCACTGGATCGGGGGAATCTTGATACCATGTTTATGATTATGACCGGTGACCCATCCATGGATTACGCTATAGAAGCGATCAGAAAAATGGCCAATGATTATATAAGAAAGCCCTTTGAACCCGACGAGTTGTTGATGAGGGTTGAAATGGTATTAAAACAAAAGCAGATGGGAGATGAGAGAAAAAAGGTTGAAGCCGAGAAAAAAAGTCTTGAAAAACAACTGCAACATTCCCAGAAGATGGAGACAATAGGGACCTTGGCCGGAGGAATAGCGCATGATTTTAACAACATGCTGGGCATAATCATCGGAAGCGCCGAACTGGCTCTTGAATCAATAAATAATGATGAACATGTCGCCAGATATTTGAATAAGATCCTTACAGCCAGCACCAGGGCCGAAGAAATGGTGAACAGGCTTCTCAGTTTCAGCCGTCTGGCGGACTCAGAGAAAAAGCCTATAGACTTAAAGAATATCCTTGATGAGTCGCTTAAACTCCTTCGTTCATCTCTTCCGACAAATATAGAAATCCGAAGGGATCTCCCTGATAAGACCTTTTCAATAATGGCAAACTCCACACAGATGAACCAGGTAATTATCAATCTTTGCAACAATGCTGCCCATGCAATGGATAAACTCGGCGGTATTTTAAATGTCAGTCTGGATAATTTTACCTTGGATGAAAAACACGCTGGTTTCGGCAATCTGGCGCCGGGAGAATATGTCAAACTTACTGTGTCTGATAATGGACATGGAATCGATCCCCAGATCATTGACAGAATTTTTGATCCCTATTTTACTACTAAAGAACCCGGCAAAGGCACCGGCATGGGTCTTGCGATGGTGCATGGGATCGTCAAGAACCATGGTGGCGGCGTTAAGGTGACAAGCGAGATTGGAAAGGGCGCACAATTTGATATACTTTTCCCCATAATTGATGCTGATGTCTTTGATGTGTCGGCTCCTTCAAAAATAGTCTGTCCAAAGGGAAAGGAAAGGATTCTATTGATCGATGATGAAGAAATGATCACCGATACAATGCGACTTCTTATGGAACAACTGGGTTATCGCGTTAACGGTTTTTGTCAAAGTCAAAAGGCGTTACATGAATTCAGTCTTAAACCTTTTTATTACGATCTTGTCATAACGGATATGATCATGCCTGAGATGACGGGCGATGTCCTAATAAAAAAAATCAGGAGCATAAGGGCGGATATACCAATAATAGTATCAACCGGATATAATGAGAAAATCGACACTGAGAAGGCCAAGGAACTGGGCGTCCGGGAAATTATGGTGAAACCGGTTCGAATGAATAATCTTGCCAAAACGATCCGGAAGGCGCTTGATCTTGAATCCAATGATCGAAGAATGAGCAAGAGATTCATGGCCGATGGGAATGCCTTTGTTATTCCGGATTCGGATTCAGAGGTGCGCTTTGATATTGTAGATATAAGCGAGGCCGGCCTTGCCTTCAGATATTACAGGAATGGGGAACCCATAAATGAATTCGAGAAACTATCCATAATGAGTGCCGATGAAAAATTCATCATGGATGATATCGGTTACAAAACCGTTTCAGATATCGAGCTTTTCGAGGACTTTGAATCCCTTGATGTATCGATAAGAAGAAGAGGCGTTCAGTTCGATGACTTAACACCGCTGCAGCACAAAATGCTTGGTTATTTTATACAAAATCATACCTCCGGGGCGACCAACTGGCATTGATCCGGCAACAGACATAACCGGATTAACTATGTCATTCATGCCTGCCTTCTTAAATATAGGGCTTCATAAAGCATATTTACCTTGTATCTCTTAAAATGTATGGATAGGATACAGGCAGCTCCATCCGGAAAACAAAGATTTCCGGATGGAGCTGTCAGTCCCGCCGAGGCCGGACAATCAGCTTTAAGCATATTAATCCGGGGATAGAAAACATGAGCATTACAAAGGATATTATTATAAAACTGCATAAGATACTTGGAGATAAGGCGGTCTTGGTGTCCAAGGCCGATCTTTCCGCCTTTTCCTATGATGCAACAAGCAACTGGCAGGCGATGCCTGAGATAGTGTTATTCCCAACGGAGGTCTCTCAGATATCCCGGATCATGGCACTTGCCAATGAGAACAGCATCCCTGTAACTGTAAGAGGCGCAGGCACAAATCTAAGCGGCGGGTCTATACCTGTTTTCGGAGGCATTGTACTCTGCACCACGCGCATGAACCGCATTATTGAAATTGATGCCGCGAATTTTACCGCTACCGTTGAGGCAGGCGTTGTATTGAATGACTTTAATAAGGAGCTGGCAAAGCAAAATCTGTTTTTTCCCCCTGACCCTCAAAGCTTTCTGGCTGCTACCATCGGCGGTTGTGTCGCCGAGAATTCAGGCGGGCCCTATGGTTTGAAGTATGGCGTTTTTAAACATTACCTCCTTGGAATGAAGGCGGTGCTCGCGTCCGGGACAGTCTTGACCATCGGAGGAAGGACGATAAAGAACGTTACAGGATATGATCTTCCATTGCTGATTTGCGGATCTGAAGGGACCCTCGCGGTTGTAACGCAGGCAACCCTGCGTCTTATCCCAATGCCTGAATCAAGACAGACGGTCCTCGCAGTGTTTAATGATATCATTACTGCCGGTTTAGCAGTCAGCAAGATCCTGTCAAGCGGGATCAGGCCTGCAAAGACGGAATTAATCGATAACTGGATAATACGCAGGATCGAAGAGTCCGCGCCGCTTGGCCTGCCTGTTGAGGCGGAGGCGATCCTGCTCTTTGAACTGGATGGGTCGATTGAGACAGTAAGGATAGAGACGGAAAGGGTTGTCCGATTGTGTTATGAGGCAGGGGCGGTTGATGTGAAACCGGCCAGGGATAAAAAGGAGGCCGATAATTTCTGGACAGCCCGCAGGTTGGGGTTCTCAGCCATATACGGGAACGCACCGACTGCCATGGCAGAGGATGTCACTGTTCCTATCGACAAGATGCCTGAACTCATGGAGAGGGTGAAAAGGATAGGGAAAGAGAATGATATCATGATTGTCACTATGGGTCATGCAGGAGACGGCAACCTTCACCCATGCATACTGACGGATAAAAAGAATCCTGAGCATTATGCAAGGGCCCAGAAAACGGCGCAGGAGATATTTGAAGCGGCCCTGGAATTGAACGGCGTCATATCCGGCGAACACGGGATCGGACTGGAAAAGAAAAAATATCTGAAGAAGGCCATGTCTCCTGAGGCAATTGATCTGTTAAAAAAGATCAAAACGGTCTTTGACCCCAAAGGGATACTCAATCCCGGAAAGATATGGGAGTAAGATATGAGTGATCCCCTGATGAAGATCGATCCTGATCGATGCATGAAATGCGGATTCTGCATGTCCGTCTGCCCTGTATACGATATTGATCATATCGAGAACCATGTGGCAAGGGGCCGCAATATGCTTGTCAGGATGGTCCGTGAAGGTGATCTCCCCCTGGAAGACGATTACCGCAGATGCCTTTCATCCTGCCTCCTGTGCAAACGATGCGAGGCCGTGTGTCCCGCAAACCTGTCACCGGCTGAGATAACACTGGACGCAAGGAATGACGTTATTGAAAAGATGGGCATGTCATGGTTTCAGGATTTCTTATACAAAGGCATCCTTTCACGGCGTTCCCTGACAGCAAGGTTTGTAGGCATGGCATGCCTTATCCCGGGCCTGTCCGTAAAGGGCGGGAGGCCTTTGCGGCATCTGGCCGATATGGCATCCTTTATACCGGGCGCGCTTTCCCTGCCGAGGTTTTCATCGCGGCCATTGAGAAAGAGGGTCTCAGGCATAACAAGACCACCTGAAGGTGTAGAAGAGAAGGGTGAGGTGGCTGTGTTCCCCGGATGCATGTATGAATATTTTCTGCCTGATATCGGCGAGGATATTATCATATCCCTTGCAAAGGCAGGTTTCACCACAGTCCTTCCCGATGGACTCAACTGCTGCGGGTTATCCATACATAACGCCGGCGATTACAGGACCGCAGGGCTGCTGGCCGCGAGGAATATCGAGGCCCTTTCATCCTATAGCCATGTCATAACCGGGTGCGCTACTTGCGGATCCGGCCTTAAGGATTACCATAAATGGTTTAAAGAGGATGATCCGATGTCTTCAAGGGCATTTGAATTCTCAAAAAAGGTCTCGGATTTTTCGGAATTCCTTGTGAAGAACGGCGCCATGCCAGGGGCCTTTGATTCAGACCACATGACCGTGACCTATCATGACCCATGTCATCTAAGGGTCCACCAGGGTATCTATGATGCGCCTAGAGACCTGCTCAGGGCTATTGATGGAATCAAATATATAGAGATGGAAAATGCCGATGCATGCTGCGGCCTTGGCGGGTCCTTCGGCATAGCAAACAGGGAGATAAGTCTTGCCATACAGGCAAAGAAGATGGAATCCATTAAAAAATCGGGCGCCCAGGCAGTAGTAACATCATGCCCGGGATGCATGTTCTATCTTTCCGACGGCGTGAGAAGAAACCGCCTTCCTGTAAAGGTCATGCATATAAGCAGGCTGATGAGGGGAGATGGGAAGATAAGAAAGTGAAAGATTGAATTTATGTTTTTTTACAATAATTTGCTATATAGGAGTTCACCGACATGCCGGCGAGATATTGCAGGCGCAAGTTGCGGTCCGTGTTGATCTGCGCGTTCTTCATCCAGTCCCCAAGATCAGAAGCACGGCCGGTATATGTGGACAGCAGTGCAATTGCAGTATCCCCCCAGATGTTCGTCTCCACCCTCAAATTTTCCGTATCTGCGCCGAAACCCACTTCCATCAGCGACTCTTTCACCCGCGCGTAATCCGGACTGTTCAGGGTCTCCTGCACCTTGTCCAGATTTATCCCGGTCGGCTCAGCCTGGCCCAGTAGAACCGCATCGAAGCCCGCGCCGCCCAGGTCGTTGCTGAAAAATATCCCATTGGGAAATACCTTGAAAAACGTCGAGATTAAACTCTTAACCGTCTGATGACCCGATGTCTTCGGCTAAGGGGCAGGAGATCTATCCGTTATTAAAATTCGGCGCCAGCCTTTTTAGCCCGATCTGCCGTCCTCTATAATTTAAATACAATTTATACATAATATATCCAAATGCGTGGATATTCTCCATATAATAAG
>Ga0153915_10001400_pt1 | contig 22081 bp, 17 predicted proteins | sample Opewatmetagenome_2_FD_107003 | JGI IMG/M metagenome (GOLD analysis project Ga0153915, IMG submission 107003) | Freshwater wetland microbial communities from Ohio, USA - Open water 3 Core 3 Depth 3 metaG | ecosystem: Environmental > Aquatic > Freshwater > Wetlands | place: USA: Ohio, Lake Erie...
GCCCGGATTTTGATATTTTTCACTTTCGCACAAGAGATCTGGACGTATCGTGTACATCCTGCTCGGCATCTTGATCGGTTTCGTGGCAGCCATCCCTCTGGGGCCGGTCAACGTCTTTATCATCTCCCAAGCCCTCAAGCGCGATTTCCTGCATGGATTCTTGGCGGGCGTTACCGCCGCCATCCTGGACATCGGTTACTGCCTGGTCGCCATCCTCGGCATCGCCCAGGTCACCTATAACCTGAACAAGTTCCTTCCCGTCATGAAGGTCTTTGCCGCCCTGCTCTTGACCTTTCTGGGCTATCGTCTTTATGTCCAGTCCAAGACCTATCACGAGACCAAGCCTTCCAATAAAATGACCTCCTTCTCTCCGCGCCCCATGCTGGGGGTCGTTTTGCTCTACGTTACGAATCCTTCGCTTTATATTTTCTGGCTGGGCACGGCCGGCTTCGTGACGAGCCATTTCTTTGTGGCTCAGAGGGGAAAAACGCCTGTCTTGTTTGCCATCGCCTGCGGCATCGGAGGCGTCGTCTGGTATTTTATTCTGACCCGCTACGTCGCCACCCATCATCACCAATTTAAGCCCCGGACGTTCCAGCGGATCTTTCTTTTCCTCGCCATCATCCTCTTTGTCTTTGCCGCCTACACCCTGCTCTCGGTTTTTGTCGACGTCAAGCTAAGACTTTAGCCCACGGAGGTCCGTCCATGCCCAGCAAGAAAATCCATCTCGTCTGCAACGCCCACCTCGACCCTGTCTGGCTTTGGGAATGGCAGGAGGGCGCAGGCGAAGCCCTCTCAACCTTCAGGACAGCCGCCTCCTTCTGCGAATCCTTCGAAGGATTTATCTTCTGTCACAACGAAGCCATCCTCTACCAATGGGTCGAGGAGTACGAGCCCGCCCTCTTCAAAAAAATCCAAGGCCTGGTTAAAAAGGGAAGATGGAATATCCTGGGCGGCTGGTTTCTCCAGCCGGACTGCAACATGCCCAGCGGCGAGTCCTTTGTCCGCCAGATCATGCAGGGAAAGCGATATTTCAGGAAAAAATTCGGCGTTGATCCCAAAACAGCCTCTAACCTTGATCCTTTCGGCCATACGAGAGGCTTGGTCCAAATCCTGGCCAAGAGCGGTTATACGGCCTATCTTTTCTGCAGGCCCGACCGCCAGTTCACGGAGCTCCCTGCGGATGCTTTTGTCTGGGCCGGCTTCGACGGTTCCGAGGTCTTGGCGACAAGGCTCGAGGCTCACTACAATTCGCGGGGCGGGGCGGCACGGACAAAAGTCGAGGAATGGATGCGGACTCATCCGGGTCAGGAGTTGAGCATCTTGCTCTGGGGTATCGGAGACCACGGCGGAGGCGCTTCCAGACGGGACCTGGAAGACTTGGAGGACTTGATATCGAAGACGCAAGGCGTGGACATCATCCAGTCCACCGCGGACGCTTATTTCGCCGAGCTCGAAAAACAGAAAGGCCGGCTGCCGCGATACGCGAGGGACATCAATCCCTGGGCGCCCGGATGCTATACGACCATGGCTCGGGTCAAGCAGAAACATCGGCAACTCGAAAACGAGATCTTCTCGGCCGAGAAGATGGCCTCGGCGGCGGCCTTCCAAGGTCTGATGAAATATCCCCGGGCAGAATTCCAAGAAGCCTCGCGAGACCTGGCCTATGCCCAATTTCACGATATCCTTCCGGGATCATCCATCGGGCCGGGGGAAGAGGGCGCAATCCGGCTCCTGGATCACGGCCTCGAGATCTGCACCAGGATCAAGGCCAAGTCTTTCTTCGCCCTGACGGCCGGGGAGCCGCCGGCCGGGAAGGACGAAATCCCTCTTTTCGTCTATAATCCGCACCCGTTCAAGATCCGTTGTATCGTCGAGTGTGAATTCGAGCCCTCTGAGCCTCATTATGCGGGCGGATACTGGATCCCCAGAATCTTTTGCGGCGGAGCCCCCCTCCCCTGCCAGCCGGAAAAAGAGGACAGCAACCTGAGCCTTGAATGGCGCAAAAAAGCAGTGTTCGCCGCCGACCTCGAAGCGGGCCGGCTGAACCGCTTTGATTGCCGCTTGGAAGACATCCAGGCCAAGCCTCCGACCGGGCCTCAAGAAAAGAGCGGCGCCATCCATTTCAAGACCGCCGACCTCGACATCATCATCAACACGGCCACCGGTCTCATCGACCGCTACAAAATCGGAGATATTGAATATTTGACAAGAAATGCCTGCCAGCCGATTGTCATCGAAGATAATGCCGACCCTTGGGGCATGAGCGTTCGGAGCTTTCGGGAAAACGCGGGCGCTTTCGCCCTGATGGACCGTGAAACAGGCACCTGGTTTTCCGGCATCTCGAGAGGCCCCGTCGACTCCGTCCGGATCATCGAAGACGGAGCGATCAGGACGATTATCGAATCCGTGCTGACCTATGAGCAATCGTATATCTGTCTCAGATACAAGCTGCCCAAGCAGGGCACGGAGATCGAAATAGAAGTCCGCGTCCTTTGGAACGAGAAAGATAAAATGCTCAAGCTTTCCCTTCCGACGCGGCTCGGCGCCTCCCGGTATATCGGACAGACGGCCTATGGTTCGCAGGAACTCCCGACCAACGGCGACGAAGCGGTCGCCCAGAAATGGGTGGCTGTCATCTCTCGCGAAAGCGGCCGGGCCTTGACGTGCATCAATGACGGCGTGTACGGCTCGGATTTTCAAGCCGGCGAGCTGAGGATTTCCCTGCTCCGCTCTCCCGCCCATTCCGCGGATCCCGTGGCGGGCCGGCCCATGATTTATCAGGACCGCTTCATTCCCAGGATCGACCAGGGTGAGCGCGTCTTCCATTTCTGGCTAAACGGCGGAGAGACCCAGGACAGGCTGGAGCGAATCGACCGCGAAGCCTTGGTCAAAAACGAGAAGCCTTATGTTCTCTCCTTTTTTCCTCCGGGAGGGGGAAAAAAGGCAGGCGCCTTCGTTGTCTTGAGCGACCCCGCCATTCAGGTGAGTGCCTTGAAGAAGGCCGAAGATACCGAAGACCTCATCATCCGGCTGTTTGAGCCAACGGGCAAAAAAAGGTCGACCGTCCTGTCCTTGCCCTTTATCCCGGCCAAAACAAGAATCTCACTAAAGCCGTTCGAGCTCAAGACGCTCCGATTCAGCCTAAAATCCCGCGCCTTCAAGGAAGTCGACCTGCTTGAAAAATAACAAGAAGCCCGTCAGCCTGGTCCTGGTCGGGATCGGAGGCATGGGTTCGGTCTACCTCCAAACGCTCCTCGAAAACCGGGCTCGAGGCCTGTTCAAGGTCGAAGGGACGGTGGACCCCTTTCCGGAAAGGTGCCCGCAGCTTGAGGAGCTCCAAACTCTCCGGATTCCAGTCTATCCGGACTTGGAAAATTTTTATGGGCGCCATGGAGCCGAATTGACGATCGTCTCCTCGCCCATCCAGTTCCACAGCCCGCAAACCTGTCTGGCTCTTAAAAACGCAAACGATGTCTTATGTGAAAAACCGTTGGCCGCGACGATCCAGGAAACCCGGACGGTCATCGAGGCCCGCCGGCCCGCTAAAAAATGGGTCGCCGTAGGCTATCAGTGGTCGTACAGCTCGGCCATTCAGGCGCTTAAGCAAGACATCCTCAAAGGGGCTTTCGGGAAGCCCAAGCGGCTGAAATGCCTTTATTTTTGGCCCCGAGACGAGGCCTATTACCGGCGGAACGACTGGGCCGGCAAACGGCAGGACGAGGCGGGCCGCTGGATTCTCGACAGCCCTGCCAATAATGCCATGGCCCACGATCTTCACAATATGCTCTATGTCATCGGCGCGGCTCCGGAGACAAGCGCCCCGCCGGCCCGAGTCGAGGCCGAACTCTACCGCGGCCATGACATCCAGAATTTCGACACGGCGGCAGCCCGCTGCTTGACGGATACGGGCGTCGAGATCCTCTTTTATGTTTCCCACGTTTCAGAGAAAGACAGAGGGCCCGTGCTTTCCTATGAATTCGAAAAGGCGACGGTTTCGAGCGAAGGCCGGAATTCCGATATCCGGGCCCGGCTGGCCGACGGCTCGGTGAAAAGCTACGGATCCCCGGACGCCGAGCCGATGAACAAACTGTGGGCTTCCATCGAATCCGTCAGGAGCCGAAAGTCCCCCGTCTGCGGGCCGGAAGCCGGGCAAAGCCAGACGCTTTGTCTAAACGGCATGCAGGATTCCATGCCCGAAATCTTGGCTTTTCCGCGCCGCTTGATCGTGGCGGAAGGCGAACCCGGCCGCAGGACGATCCGGGTCAAAGGCCTGGACGCCGTCTTGGAGCAGTGCTATGAGAATAATTCCCTCCCTTCAGAGCTTGGAATTCCCTGGAGCGGAAAGGGTAAAATCATCGATTTGACCGATTATCGAAAATTCCCGTCCGATTAGCCCGGTTTCCGGCCATGCAGGTCACCATCGAAAAAATCGTCTATCCCGGCAAGAGCCTGGCCGCATATCAAGGAAAGGTCTGCTTGACCGATGAAGGCTTGCCCGGAGAAATCGTCGACATCCGGCCGGTCAAGGAAAAAAGCAATTATATCGAAGCCCGGACGGTAAGGATCATCCAAGCGTCTGAAGAGCGGCTGGCGAGTCGCTGCCCGCACTACAGAGCTTGTTCGCCCTACCAGGTCCTTCCCTATTCTCGTCAAATCGAAATCAAGAAAGCGCAGGTTTTGGAAATCTTGTCGTCGCAGGTTGTCCAAGCCGGCGAGGCCGTCGACGTCGTGCCTTCCCCGAAGATTTGGCATTACAGGAACAAGGTCCGGCTCCATGTTCTTTGGGAAGGGGCGAAAGCCGGGTTCGCCTACAACCTGCCGGGAAAACAAGATGAATTCGTAAAGATCCAGGAGTGCTTTTTGATCTCCGAGCCCATCGGCCGGCTGCTGGCCGGCCTTCGGGAAATCCTCGATGAACGGGCGATGCCTTCCCTGGAAGAAGTCGAGGTCAGGGAAAGCCGGGCTCGAGGAGAATTGCTCGTGAATGTATTCTGGAAAAGCCGTCCGAAGACAAGCGAAGTCGATCCCTTGATTACAGGACTCGCCTCGCGCCATGCGCTGGCCGGGATCGTCTGCCTTTTCCGGACGAAAACAGCTTATCAAGAGACGCCGGCCTGGGGAAAAGATTATCTCGAGGAGGAAGTCGAAGACAGCCGATTCCATATCGGGGCCCAGTCGTTTTTTCAGGTCAACGTAGACCTGCTGCCTAAGGTCATTCACGACATCATGGATTTGGCGGAGCTCAGAGCCGAGGATTGCGTCGCCGATTTCTACTGCGGCTTGGGCACGTTCGGCATCGCCCTGGCCCCGAACGTCAAGAGCGTTTACGGAATCGAAGCCGCCGCCGAAAACATCGAATTCCTCAAACGGAACCTGGCCCTGAACCAAGTCCGAAATTTCACGATTTGCGAAGGGCCTAGTGAGGAATGGATCGCCGGGCTGTTGGACAAGCCGATGGATGCCGTCCTCTTCGATCCGCCGCGCAAGGGTCTCGGCCAAGCAATCCTCCGAAGTTTGAAGCGAAGACCCGCTCCCAAGCTTATCTACCTATCCTGCAACCCGACGACATTGGCCAGGGATCTTCGAGAGTTGCGGACCGAGTATACTGTCAAATCCCTCAAGGTCTATGATTTCTTTCCCCAGACGCCGCATATCGAAGCCCTGGCGATTTTAGAAAAAAAATAGAGAGGTCCTTAGCGCTCTTGCTCGGGCAAAGATGCTTTTAAGAGTGCCTTTCCGAGGTCCGACCCGCGAGCTGGCCGCAGGCGGCTTGGATATCCGCGCCTTTTGAATGGCGCAAAGTCACGGAGATGTTCCTTCCTTCAAGCCTCCGGACGAATAGGTGGATTTTGTCCTCTGTGGGGACCTCATAAGGTAATCCCTGGATGGGACTGTAGGGGATCAGGTTGACTTTCGCTTTTAATCGCCGGGCGATTCCGGCCAGACCGTCGGCATCGGCGAGAAAGTCATTAAAGCCGCGGATCAGGACATACTCAAGGGTGATCCTCCGGCCGCCGCCTCTCATGTAATCCTGACAGGCTTCAATCAGAGTTTCCAGCGGATACTTTTTATTGATCGGGACAAGCTGTGTCCTCTTCTCATCGGTCACCGCGTGGAGCGAGATCGAGAGGTTCACCTGAAGCCCCAAGCTCTTGAAGCGCTTGATACCAGGCACGATTCCGCATGTCGAGACCGTCATCCGCCTGGCCGCGATACCCAGACCTTCGGCTGAATTCATGATCTTGATGGCTTTGGCCAGGTTCTCGAAGTTGTCCAGCGGCTCGCCCATGCCCATGAAGACCAGGTTCGTCACTGGCTCCCCTTCATGGTGCTTCAGAAAAAGCACCTGATTGATTATTTCCGCCGAGGTCAGATCCCGGACGAATCCTCTCAGGCCGCTGGCGCAGAATCCGCACGAAAACTTACAGCCGACCTGGGTAGAAAGGCAGATAGTCGTCCGCGTCCCGGCCGGAATGAGGACGGTCTCGATGAAATTTCCGTCGCCGAGCCTAAAGAGAAACTTACGTGTCCTGTCCTGAGAGCGGAAGACGCCGAAGAGATCCAAACTGCTGATGGCATAGGCTGCGGCCAATTTATCCCGGAGTTCTTTTGGAAGATTGGTGAAGGCGGCGAAACGTGCGGCCCCCCGATGATAAAGCCAGTCAAAAACCTGCCCGGCCCTAAAGCGCGGCTCCCCCATTGTTGCCAGCTCAGCCTTGAGTTCCTCGAAGGCAAGGCTCTTGATATCTTTCAATTTTGTCCAAATCTCCCCGAGACAATAAAGACGATGATTCCACTAAATTCTATTGGGGAGGCTAGGGTTAAATGGGTGAAAAAATCCTCTGAGTGGCGAGCGAGCACGGTTCCTCTCCTATAATTGCTTTGATGGAGAGGAGAGCGAGACACGAAGACGGAGCAGCTTTCTTGACTCGCTGGGCCCAAGCGCTGCGCGTTTTTGAACCCATTTGACCTTAGCCTCCTTGACATTCGAACATCATCGCTTTTTATCTTATGCTCACCATGAGCCAGAGGAGCAGGATGATGATGCCCACGAGCAGCCAGCTTCCCCCAAACCCGATGATATCCCACTTGCCCGGCTTCATGATCTCCCAGTTCGAGCGCGGCCATACTTTCCGGGATCTAAACTTGTCCGGGTTGTCATAGGAATCTTGAACAGCCTTGACATCATCTTCGGGCGTGGCCGCCACGGATGTATGAATCCTCCCGAAGAACCGGTCTAGAGTCTGCTTGGGGACCGGCCGGGTCACAACGCTGATCAAAAATAAGAGGACGAAGGGGAAGAGCGCGTCAAAGAAAAAGCGGGCGGCGCTGAGCTGGGCTTTGGTAAAATTCATGAAATCGATCCCGACCCAGCTCATAACCCAGATCTCGGCGTTGAACCGGCCGATTCCGATTTTCGCTGAACGGGGATCGTCGGGGTTGATGCGGGCGGCCTTCTCAAAAAACACGGCCGTCGATTCGATGACATGGGGCTTTTGAATTTCCTGCCCCAGGCGCGAAGCCCGTCCCGCATCTACATCCTCCTTGAGGGCGGACGTCGTGATCGTGACCGTCTTGGGCTTGGTTTCCAGAAGGAAGGCCGGGTTTGTACGGGCCCAAGTCCAGGACTGGAAGACATTGGGGATCACGGCAAATATCGTGAAGCAGATGAAAATTTGGATGATGACAGCCCATTTTGTCAGCCGCCGCCAGATGAATCCCAGCCAGATCGAAGCCCCGAAAACCGCCGGCAGGGAGATGAAATATTGGAACAGATAAAGCAAGTTGCCGACAAAAAGAGCTGTTCCCACCCCGCCGACCAGCGTCAGGGCTAAGACGATCTTGCCGATTGTCAAATAATGTTGTTCCGATTTGCCGGAAGCGATCGGCCGATAGATGTTGCGGATGAAAAGCGCCGAGTAGGAAACCGCGTTGGCGCTCAGCGTGGACATATTGGCGGCCAGGATGCCCACGAGCATAAGCCCGACGGCGCTCGGGAACAGGAGTTCCCGGGTCATCACGCCCCAAATGAGGTCGGGGTCGTGGAGTGTCCCGCCGAATAGCCCCACGGCCAGCAGCCCGGCCAGGGCCCAGAAGATCATCAGAAACCGCTTGAAATACATCCCCACGATCATGCCGAACCGGGCCGACATTTCATTCGTGGCCGAGCCGGCCGTCTGCATCATCCCCGCCGAGGCGATGATCGAGACCAGGTTGGCGAGGATCATGGCCAGGATCGTGTACCAGGCGTATTCCGACGTGGTCACCGACCCGAACAGGTTGAACATGAAATCCGGAACCCGCGCGTGAAGGCCGGCGAAACCGCCGATCTTGGCCAGCCCCAGCGGGATCAGCATCACGGAAAAAATGACGATCAAAAATCCCTGGACGACGTCGGTCCAGGCCGCGGCGATAAACCCTCCCATGACCGAATAGATGCTGACGATGATGGCAAAGACGAGGTAGACCGCCATGGGATTCGTATAGGAAATGAAAGCCTGGAGTTCGCCGTGCTTAGCGCGGTCGTTGAGCTCATCGTAGCGGGCTTTTTGCTCTGCCGTCAGGCCGGCGTCCAGATTCTTTTTCAGGGCCTGGTATTCCTGGAACATCTCCACGCTCCGCCGTTCTTGGCCGGTGTATAATTCCGACGGCTTTGGGGTTAGGGCCTGGATCGTTTTTCCGGCGACCATGTAGCTCACGCCGCCGCCGATAAAAGCCATGACCAGAGTAAAAACGGCGAAGGCCGCTCCTAAGAACTGGCTCCGGAACCGCTCGGCATAATAATCCCCGAGCGTGATGAGCCGCGAACGCCTCATGAAGGCCGTGGTGAACCAGTAAAAAGGCGTGAGGAACAGGACCAGGTACTGGATCCACATACCTCCGATGCCCTGCCGGTAAATCTCCCGGGAAACGGCGACGGCTTGGTCGGCGTTGGTCGAAGCGCCGAAGTTTAGGAAGAATTGATAGAACTTGCCCAGCCGGCGGCCGGCCATGTAAAAATCGCCCTCGCTCTTGGTCCGGCGGGACGCCCATTTACCCAAAGCCAGCATGGTGACGAGATAGACCGCGACGATCGTGAAATCCAGCCAGTGGAGCCCGAAGATTTGCATGCGTCCATTAAACACAAATGGCCGGATCTTGTCAAAAAGAGCGACGCTTTCATTGACCTCCCCGTGGGACTCTGTTATAAATGCGATTCAATGCTGAGTAATTTTTTCAATTCGATGCAAAGTCTGCCCCACCTCGGAGAAGGGCTGTCGCTCGTCTCCGCCCTGCTCTGGGCGTTTTCCGTCATCCTTTTCAGGATCGGCGGGAAAAATGTCCATGCCCTCGGTATGAATCTCTTCAAAAACGTTTTGTCCATGGTCCTGCTTTTCCTGACTTTAATCGTCCTGGGCCAGCCTCTCTGGCCCGCTCTTCCCTGGAGTCATTATCTTTTATTCATCGCCAGCGGAATCATCGGGATCGCCGTCTCGGATACGCTGTTTTTCTTAGCCTTGAATATCCTCGGGGCCGAGCTGTTGGCGATCGTGGACTGTTCCTACAGCCCTTTTGTCATCGGCCTGTCGTTTCTTTTTATCGGCGAACGCATGAACGCAAGGCAGAGCCTGGGAGCCGTCCTCATTGTCTTGGCCGTGATTCTCATCACCCAAAAGAAAAGCGAAGCCCTCCTGCCCCGGAAGATGCTCCTGGCCGGTGTTGGGCTCGGAGTCTTATCCATGTTTTCGACCGCCGCGGGGATCGTCATGGTCAAGCCCGTGCTCGGCGAGACTCCTATCCTCCTGGCCAGCTTTATCCGGATGGTCGGAGGGACCCTCTCGATCGCGGCGTTCCTCTCCCTTTATCCCAGGCGCAGAGCCGTCCTCGAACCCCTGGCGCGGCTCAAAAACATCAAGGTTTTAGCCCCCGCTTCGGTCTTGGGATCCTATCTCTCGCTCGTGATTTGGATGGGAGGAATGAAATACACCCAGGCCTCGGTCGCCGCGGCCATCAACCAGCTGAACACGATTTTTATTTTTATTCTGGCCGCAATTTTCTTGAAGGAAAGGATCACGCCGCTCAAGCTGGCGGCCGTGGCCTTTGCTTTTGCCGGCGCTTTTCTTGTCTCTTTTCCCGCCTGAAAAAAACCTATTGCTGGGCAGCGAATTTGAGGTCGATCCAAAAATTGTATTTTTTAGGAAGGGCGCGCATCCCTCTATCCAAAGAAGATTCGGAAGCCCTGAAATCGGCGCCTTCTTCCCCTCTGACTTGCGCTTCCAGACTGGACTCGCCCGCTCTGGCGGCGACCCCTCGGTCAGCGACCCCACCCGCATAATTCCTTTTCATCTCGTCGGTCATCCCACCCCATTCAAAACCGACCTTGAGGGGCAGGGCGGGATCCCATTTCGACGGGGAGGCCGCGTTCTGAAGAAGGGCGATGGGAACGAAGTACTCAAAAACGATGCTTTTTGGGGTATTCCCCATCCGGAACGTGCCGCTGCTCGTTCCTGGATGGGGAATCGCTTGGCCTTTATTATTGATGACGTCGCAGATATAGATCGTTTGCGAAGGCTTGGACATGATATCCTTCTTCTGTTGGTCGGTGAGAATTTGGCCTTGCTTCTCCATCTCCAGAATGAGCTTGTCGCTGCTGGCCTGCTTGCGGTAAAAGCGCAGGCCGCCGGCCTTCTTCTCTTTGTCCTCGGCGTTCAGCCAAAGGGTCAATCCTGATAAGCCAATGGTGCTCATGTATTTGTTCTCGAACCGGCCCCTGCCGGTATCCTTGAGGTCAAAGACGAGCAGGACATAGAGAAAATTGGCGTCGTTTTTAAAACCATAGCTAAGATTGAATTCCTTGTTCGCGATCATGTCTTCCGGAGCCCAATCCGAGGAATTGCCGTCGACCTGAACGGGCGCCGCCGTCCATTTGCTCTGGACGACGACCTTGTCTTTGGCAAACGCCGGGGAAAGGAGGGCCAGGCTGATGATGGCCAGCCCGAGATATTCATGTATTTTCATAGTGACCTCCATATCTTTCTTCTGATGAATATTGTAGCGCAAATAGGAATGCAAATACAAATTTAAGCGAACGGGGACGGCGAAGCTACCGCGAATCGGTTCCAGGTCTCGAAGACGAGCCGGATATTCTCGGGCTTAGCCCCGATGCCGAATTCGCATTGGGCGATGACACCGCCGTGGTCGTAGAGCGACGCCCAGACGCGCTTGACGGCCGCCCGGACATCCTCAGGAGTTCCGTAGGGCAGGATATGCTGGCGGTCGATCTCTCCCCAAAACGTTATCTTTCCGCGGAACAGCTCGCCCAGGCTTTCTATATCCATGCAAAAAACTTGGGCGTTGAGGGCGTCGACTCCGATTTCGACCAGGTCCGGAATAATATCCATGATGTAGCCGTCCGAGTGCATGAACATGGCTTTGCCGTTGCGGTGAGCGATCTCGACATATTCTTTGTAGAGAGGCTTAAACAATGTTCGCCATTGGGCGGGCGATATGAGAAGCGAGCGCTGGCCTCCCCAGTCGTCGGAGAAAAGCAGCCCATCAACCTCGGTCCGGGCCCAGAGCTCAAGCTCCTCGAGATAAAATTTGTGGACGCGGTCGAGCAGGATGAAAAGCTCCTTGGGCCGCTCGGCGAGGTCCAGATAAAGATTTTCGGATTTCCGAATGAATTGGAGTTGCTCGAACGGCCGGACGCGGCAGCCCGCCAGGACATACCTATCCGTGCTTCTATAGAAGGCGTTGACTTGATCGACATCCAGGCTGAGCCTGCCCAAGGGAGGGCGGACCCTAGCCAAGTCTTGCCAGCTTTTGAGGAGCGGCTCTTTGACTTCTCCGATGATCCCTTTTTGCCGGTTTTCAAAAATGCAGCCCCATTCATCGATGAACGTGCCGGGCGCATATTCATCGCCGCTCGTCGGCGGAGGTTTTTTGAAGAAAAGCGGCGCATAGACGATGTCGTCCGGAAAATCCGCCTGGATCCGGGCCAACTCCCGAGGAAAATGGTCGGAGGCCCAGGGCAGGTGCCAGAGATGGCGGGGAATCCGGAGCGGAGACCTGAATTCCAGGGTGCGCTTGACGATCTCGCGGGATGTCATTTTGGTCCGGAGCCGGGCCGGCGAACAGGCCCTTGCCCTAGATCAGCTTATTGACGACGTCGACGGCGCTGGCGGCATCCGGGGCGTAGCCTTTGGCCCCGATCTGATCGGCATAGTCCTGGGTCAACGGCGCGCCTCCGACGATGACGGGCGTCTTGAGTCCCGCTGCCTGAAGAGACTGGATGACGGATTTCATCTGGATCATGGTCGTCGTCAGCAGGGCGGACAGGGCAACGATATTGGCCTTGTTCGACCGCGCCGCGTCGATAAATTTTTCAGCGGCCACGTCCGCGCCCAGGTCGACGATCTTGTAGCCTGCCCCCTTGAGCATCATCGCGACAAGATTTTTTCCGATATCGTGGAGGTCGCCCTTGACCGTGCCGATGACAACCAAGCCCTTCGGCTCCACCTTATCTTTGATCAAATAGGGTTCGAGCTTGGTCAGGCCGGCGTTCATCGCCCGGGCTGCGACGAGCACCTCCGGGATGAAGACCTCGTTGTTCTTGAATTGGATGCCGAGCTTTTCCATGCCGGCGATCAATCCCTGGTTGAGGATCTGGCGGGTAGGAATTCCCGAGGCCAGGGCCTGGTCGACCAACGCTTCGACATCATTCTTTTTCCCGGCGATCAAGGCTTCCTGGAGTTTATTGAGCATCATAGGACTCCTCTCGATGGACAAATTCCCTCATAGGAAATTCCAATATAACACATAAAAAACGGGCGGTTGTCAAGTTTACTTCTTCTCTTCTTTCTTGACCTCTTTTTTAAACAGGGAGTTGATATCGCGCTTGCCGCGCTCAAGATAGGGTACGCCTTGATCCATCCAGGCCGGCCTGGGTTTGCCCAGGAGATAATGGTCAAAGAATTCGTCCATGTGGACAGTCCAGTATTTCTGGTTTTCCCGCTCCCTGAGGCCGTGCTTTTCGGTGTTGAAGTTGAACATGTAGGCTTCCTTGCCCAGCCGCCTCAATGCCGAGAAGAACTCGATGCCCTGATACCAGGGCACGGCGTCGTCTTCGTCGTTGTGAATCGTCAGATAGGGCGTCTTCACTTTCTCCACCCAGAAGAGTGCCGAGTTCTCGATGAATTGCAGCACCCTCGACCAGAGCGGCGCGCCGATGCGGCTCTGCGTTTTTTCATACTGGAAGGCGCGGGACATGCCCGTCCCCCACCGGATTCCGCCGTAGGCGCTCGTCATATTCACGACCGAGGCGCCCGCCTCGACGGCGGCGAAGATGTCGGTCTGGGTGATCATGTAGGAGATTTGGTAGCCGCCCCAGCTGTGCCCCTGGATGCCGATCCGCTTTGTATCGATGAACCCCATGCCCACCACCTTTTCGATGGCCGGGAGGACGCATTTCATGGCGCTCGGGCCTGGATATCCGACGTCGTAAACGATATCGGGCTGGAGAAGGATGTAGCCGTTGCTGACATAGCGCGTGTAGTTGATACCGGTGCCCGGAGACGGCGGTATATAGCGGTGTAATCCGCTGGCCAGCTTTTCATAGATATAGACCATGAGCGGATATTTTTTGGCGGGGTCGAAATCCTCGGGCTTGATGAGAATCGCATTTAAGGTCTTCCCGTCGACGTTCATGTAATTGATCAGTTCGGCCTTACCCCAAACATAAGCGGCCTGCTGGGGATTGGCGTCGCTGAGCCTTTTCATATCGGTGAAATTCGGGCCGCTCGTCCAGAGGTTGGGGAATTCTTCAAACCGCTGCAGGGTAAAAAGATAGGTCTCGGCGTCTTTGGCCTTGATCAAGCTGCCGAACTGCTTGTCGAGCATGACGACCTTGGCCGGGTCGGCTGTACCGGAGACGGTCACCCGATAATATCCGCTCGCCTTTGTCTTGTCGTCTGTGGTCAAAAGCAGGATCGGCTCCCTGACGGGAATCGGCTTTTGTTCACGGTCTCGGTCCAGGCGTTGATAGCGGAAGACGAGGCTGTTTTTCCGGCCGATCCCGTTCGTCACCATCCTGCCGCCCGTGCCGTCCGGCTTGACCTCCCATATATCAAAACGGTCATAGATCAGGACGGTTTTATCTCCTTCCGTCCAGCCGGCTAGGCCGAAAGACGGCGGATCGCTCGGCGAGTCCCAATCTTCGTAGAAGAATTTAACCCCGAGTTTTCCGGTCAGGTTGATCTTTTTCCCGTCGCTTGTCCTGTAGGCATACCAATTTTTGTCCAGGTCTTCGAAGTAGGTCAGGTAATTTCCAGCCAGGGAGAAGGACATCGATTCCGGACACTTCTCCACAATCTTCCTTCGCGAACCGTCCAGAATATTGACGAGATAATAATCAGTGTAGCTCTGGTCCCAGGAAACGAGCTGGCGGTAGGGCAGGTTGGAAGAACCGAGAGCCAGTTTGGCGTCCTCGCTCAGCCTGATCGAGGGCAGGTCGGGAGACGCGAGCGGGACGAGCTTTTTCTCCTTGAGAAGGACGACGGCTTGATACGATCGCTTCTTCTCCTGCTCGGCGTTGGCTTTCTGCATTGGCTGAAGCTCGGGATCCGTCCAGCTCCAGATGTCCACTTTGATGGGCTCGGGGGCGTCCTCAGCCGGCTCGGGTTTGGGAATCGCCGCGTAGCCAAAAAACAGCCGGCCGCCGTCCTTGGAGAAAGTTATTTGGCCGTTCTCGCTCACAGCCATGCCCTTGGGCATGCCCGGTGTCGCGCCCGAGACAAGCGCTGCCGCGTTCATGCCGGACTCCTGCCAGTAATAGAGCTTAAACGGGCTCACCTCGGCCTTATACTCATCGCGTTCGCTCAGGAAAGCCAGCTGCGCGCCTTTTTCGTCAAAAGCAAAACTCTTATAATTCCCCTGCCCTTGGAGAAGGGTTCTCGTCGTGCCGTCGGCCGCTTTCCTGACAAACGCGCCATCGTCCTCAGGCTTTTTCGACATGACGGCGTAAGCCAGCCAGGTGCCGGGTTTGTTCCAGGCATATTCCGTGACCTCGGCGACCGTGGCCAGCTTTCCGGTCGAGAGCTCCCGGATGATGAGGTCTGTGCCCGGCTCGTGCTTCTTTTCTTTCTTTTTCTTGGCCGCCTCCTCTTTCTTTTCGCCTTCCTTTTTCTCGAGTTCTTTTTTCTCCGGCTCTTTCTTCTCAGGTTCCTTCTTTTCTAGCTCTTTCTTGGCCTCATCCTTCTTGTCCGGTTCCTTCTTCAAAGGAGGCTCCAGGAGATAGGCGATATAAGCTCCCGACTCTTCCGGGACTTTGAAGCTTTTAATCCGTTCAACTGTCGCCACCTCGCCGTTGGCCAGGTTCATGATTCCCAGGGCGTTTTTCGGCTGCTCCTCCGGTTTCTTCTTTTCTTTTTTTGCTTTGTCTGCTTCAGCCTTGACGGGCACGATGGTGAAGACGACAAATTTCCCGTCTGTCGTGATCACGGGCCCGCTGCCGCGTGCCGCCCGATATTCCTTGTCCGTTTTCAGGTTGCGGACAACAAGCTCTCCATCTCCGTCCTGGGCCGCCAGGGCGTAAGCCAACCAAGTCCCGTCGCGGGAGACCTGCGTTCCCTGGATGGAACGCCAGCCGTCATAGGCATCATAGGAAATGGGCTTTTTAGCCGGCCCTGCTTGATTAAACGCAGGCGCCACAGGCCAAATAAGAACGAGAAGCAGGATAAATGTCCATTTTAGAATTGCCGATCGCTTATGCATGACACCTCCTAGAAAATAAAAAAAGGGCGATTCTCTATTCCAAGGTGGCTTGCCTGGAAATAAAATCCGTCCCCATGAGATATCCGACTATAACAAGCGGACAGGACGGTGTCAATCAACGGAAAGGCTCGCTTAATTTAATAGCGCCCAGGTCGGCGCCGCCTCACTTTATTTTATTCGCGCGTGTGCTATCGCCCTGCCGAATTTTTTATTATTTTTATGGTAAAATGAAAGCAGGTCCTCATGAAAAAATTCAAGGTGGGCATCGACGGCTACAGCCTGAAGCCCCTGGGTCTTTCGCCCTTCGAAACCCTGGACTGGGCGCTCATGAACGACGCCGAGGGTGTTCAATTCTCAGAAGCCCCTGACCAAGCCGGCGACAGGATTTTCCTGGAGGAGCTATCCCAGTACGCCGCCCAGAACAACCTTTATCTTGAATGGGGCGGCGGAGAGCACATTCCGTTCGACCTCGAAACTGGAAAAGCCAAGGACATTGCGGCCGTGAACAGGAAGGCGGCCGAGCAGGCTTCCCGGCTGGGCGTCCTGACCGTCCGGTCCTGTTCGGGGGGGCTGATGCGATGGAAGGACGATTCGATCCCGACCGAGACGCTCCTCCGGGAGATGGCCAGAAGCCTGCGGGCCCAAAAATCCCCGTTGAGGGATCTTGGCGTCGTCCTTGCCATCGAAACCCATTTTGAGTTCACGACGTTCGAACTCCTGAAGTTGTTCGAGATGTGCGAGGTGCAGCCCGGCGAATATCTCGGCATCTGCCTCGACACCATGAACCTCCTGACGATGCTCGAAGACCCGGTGGCTGCTGCGCGCCGGGTTCTCCCCTGGATCGTGTCCACCCATATCAAAGACGGGGCGATACGGCTCGGGGCGGACGGGCTCGTTTCCTTCGTCGCCGAGGCCGGTAAAGGCGTCATCGATTTCCAGAAGATTTTCGAAGAGCTCTCTTCCCTCGGCCACAGCGTCCATTTGTCGATCGAAGACCATGGCGGGGATTTCCTGATCCCCATTTTTGACCCCATCTTCATCAGGAAATTTCCCGACCTAACGGTCCGGGAACTGACGAGCCTCTTGAAACTCTCCTCCCGGACCCAGGAGCTGATGGACAGAAAAGCGTTGTCCATTCTGGACCGATCCCGCTGGCCCGAGCTGTGCGAGTCCAGGCTGAAGAGAGATATCCGGCACGTTCGAAAAGTCCTGGAGACCGACGGCCAGTTGAGATTTTGATCCCATGGCGGGCCACGAAAGATTCCGCTTTAAAAGCCAGACGGCATTTCTCGACAAGGTCCAGGCGCTCGGCTTGGAAATTCCATTTTCTCAAGACATCGGAATCCTGTTTGAAAAGATACAAATCGCCGGCAGAACTCTCTCCAACCGCCTGGCCTCCCATCCCATGGAAGGAGCGGACGCCGAAGCCGACGGCGCGCCCGGAGAATTGACGTTTAGAAAATACCAGAGGATTGCGGGCGGAGGCAGCGGGCTCATCTGGTTTGAAGCCACGGCTGTTAGAGAGGACGGAAAATCCAAAGAGCGGCAACTTTTGCTTTCGAAGAGCTCGCTGGACGGATTCAAAAAACTTGTCGAAACAACACGAACCGCGGCCCGCCGGAGCGCGGGCATGAATCGCGACCCACTTCTCATTCTCCAGCTGACCCATTCCGGCCGGTTCTCCAAGCGGTCCGGAATCCCGGCGCCGGTCATCGTCCACCGCAGCCCTATTCTCGGCCCTCTGGTAAAAATTCCGGGCGATTCTCGATTGGTGAGGGATGAAGACCTCGACGCCATCCAAGAAGCTTTTGTCTCCGCTGCCAGGCTGGCCGCAGATGCGGGCTTTGACGGAGTGGACCTCAAGGCCTGCCACGGATACCTGGTCTCGGAGCTCCTGGCAGCGCGGACAAGGCCGGACAGCAAATACGGAGGCCCGTTCGAAAACCGGTCGCGTTTTCTGACGGAGACTGTTCAAAAAATAAAAGCTGTTGTCCCGGAAACAATCGTCGCTAGCCGGCTGAGCGCGTACGATGCCGTCCCATATCCCTATGGCTTCGGTGTTGATAAGGATGATTGTCAAAAAGAAGATTTAGCTGAGCCCGAGGCTCTCATTCAAAAACTCGCCGACCGGGGCATTTCTTTGATCAATATTTCGATCGGTATACCCAGCCATAGGCCCCACTTCGGCCGTCCCTTCGACAAGCCTATTCCCGGAGCAAACGTCCCGGACGAACACCCCCTCGTCGGCGTCGACCGTCTCCTTCGCATTTCCGGCAGATTGCAGCAGGCATTCCCTTCCCTCCCCGTTGTCGGCACGGGCTATTCCTGGCTCCGGTACTTCTTTCCAAATGTTGCGGCGGCCATGATTAACGCCGGAAAGAGCTCGATCATCGGGCTTGGACGTGAGTCCCTGGCCCATCCGGATTTCGCCAGAGAACTCGCGGATCAGGGCGCCCTCGACCCGAAAAAAGTTTGCATCACCTGCTCGGGTTGCTCACGGCTTCTGCGCTCGGGCGGGCCGGTCGGATGCATCGTCCGAGATAAAAGCATCTATCGGACCGGCTAAACCCTATCTGGAAAAAGCTTTAACAGAGTCCCATGATCGACTAAAATATAAACGGAGAGCGGATCGAAACGATCGCGAGAACGAGCTCTTGATAGGAATAAGAAGGACATGAAAAAAAACGCTAGATTCGGCCTGATCGTGGCATGGCTGGCGGTGACGATCGCGGTCTTTGTCGCCGTCTATCTTCTCATGGTCCGGCCTTGGCACCGTGAATGGGGCGCAAGCGAGACCGAGATCATGCAGGATATGCCGGGGGATGAGGTTGTGACAAACCCGAATTTCTTGACGACCAGGGCCGTGGCGATCGAAGCCAAGCCTGAGGAAATTTGGCCATGGCTGGTTCAGATGGGCTACAGGCGGGGCGGGCTATACAGCTATGACTGGCTCGACTGCATGCAAGGCATCCTCGACCAGCCTAGCGCCGACCAGATCCTGCCCGAATTTCAGGACCTAAAGCCTGGGGATGAGATCCCGATCGGAGGCGGCCCGGGGTGGCCGGTGAAATCCATGGATCCCAACCGCTCCATGGTCCTCGATATAGAGCAGCCGGGTGTCCATATCACCTGGTCATGGGGTCTCTTTCCCATCGATTCCGGCTCGACGAGTCTAGTGTTGAGAATCCGGGGTCATATCCGGGTCAAGCCTCTCCAAGCCCCACTCATAGCCTTCCTCGACCCGGCCGAGTTTGTCATGGTCCGGAAGATGCTGACCGGCATCAAGCAGAGGGTCGAAGGGACCGCCGCCGGACCTACGAGCGAACTCCTCGAACTGCTGATTTGGGCCGTGGCGCTTCTTTTTGCTGTCATTTTCCTCATTTCGGCTTTTGTCATTAAGAATTGGCAGCCGCCATTCGCTATGGCCTGGTTTTCCTTCCTCGTCTTCTTTTTCCTGGCTCTCGGACAGCCCCCGCTCTGGACAGGAGCTGTTTTGATCCTGGCCATTGTCAGAGGCTTGTTCTGGGTGTTCGGGCGACGACGAAAAGTAGCCCTTATCTAGACTTAAGAGGACGAAACCGGCCCCGGTTCCTGTGCGTTCGAATACCGCGACGCGCCTCGTCATGGAAATCTCCAGCAAAGAATGGTATAAAAGAAGGGAAAAAAATGGCCGCGTCAAAAGCAACCGTCCTGCGAGCCCTCCTCAAAAATCCGCAAATCTTAAAGGTCAAGCCCTCCCTTCTCCTCTTTCTCTCTCGCTACATGGGGAAATTCAAGATTCAAAAAGTCGGCGGAAACCTCATCGTTCACTCCCACCTGCCCCCTCTCAACAGCCATGCCTATAAGCGTTTTATCGACGAGCAGCTGCTCGGAAAAAGCGACGGCCCTTCCCATGCCCAGGTTGGGCTGACGAACGCCTGCCCTCAGAAATGCTCTTATTGCTACAACCGGGACCGGACGGGCGCACCCATGAATAAAGCGGTTATCCTTCAGCTCATCCGGGACCTCGAAGAAATGGGCGTGTTCTGGCTGGGATGGACGGGCGGCGAGCCTTTGCTCAATAAAGATATCGTCGAGATCACAGAAAAAGCCGCCCGGGGTTGCGCCGTAAAACTCTTCACGACGGGCTGCACCCTAACGCGGCAACTGGCCCAAGATCTAACAAAGGCCGGCCTGTTCTCGGTCTCGGTCAGCCTGGACCATTGGCAGGAAGACATCCATGACCGCAGCCGGGGCTACCCCGGGGCCTATGCGACGGCCCTGCGGGCTATCGATATTTTTAGAAACGTGGACGGCCTGCACGTCGGCGTGTCGGCGGTCCTTTCCAAAGACATGATCAAAACCGGCCGGACCGAAGAGTTTTTGGAATTCTTAAAGGGCTTGGGGATTCATGAGGCTTGGCTGAGCGAAACAAAGCCTTCGGTCCAGGACTTTTGGAATGACGACCTCGTGATCACGGAAAAAGAGCGCTTAGCCCTCGTCCGGCTCCAGGACCGCTATAATCAAAACGACGGCATGACCGTCAACTACCTGGCACACTTCGAGGGACGCGAGCATTTCGGCTGCAATGCCGGCCACAAAATGGTCTATGTGGACGCCTTCGGTGAGGTCAGCCCCTGCGTTTTCACACCGCTGACCTTCGGCAACGTCCGCGAGGCGCCGGTCCAGGACATCTTCAGAAGAATGAAGCGGCATTTTCCTTCGGACAGCCGTTGTTTCATCAATCAGAATTACGAGCTCCTCCGCAAATATTCCCGCGGCCGGTTGCCTGTTCGGGAGGAGGACTATCATGAGATGGCCAGGGAAGTCCGCTTCGACGGCTTGGCCAAATTTTTTGAGCTGTATTATCGCTAGAAAATAGGGATGGACAAAAAGACCACGGGCATCGCCGCGCCAAAAGCGATGAGCTTGTTCCTGGCCGCGGTATTTGCGGCCGTCGGGCTTATTTTCCTCCTTTTCCCAAGAGGCGTTCTCCGGTTTTTCAACTTCGTTTCGCGGCCGTTGGGAATGGCCCGGGCGCCGGAAGTCGGCTATCAGTTTTATCTGATCCTGGCCGCGGCCTATATGTATGTCGTCGCCCGGCTGGCCTGGCTCATGTTCCGGCAGCCCTGGAACAGGGTCTATCCGATGCTGCTGTGGCAGGCAAAATTGGCCAGCTCTCTCGTATCGTTTTGTCTGTTCTTTCTCCATCAGCCCTATTTGATCTACCTTGTCAACGGGATCATCGATGGGGCGATCGGTTTGGTTGTTCTGTTCATCTATTTGAAGATGCAGAAAAATCCAAACCTCGGACATCCCTCATGAATATCCGGCTGACTCTTGCCAAAGTGTATCTCCCCGCCTCTTTGAAAAGGAATAAACTCGCCGAACTTTTCCGCAGGACCGGATGGGCTTTCCAAACGGAAACTCCTCCTCTCAAAGGGTTGACATGGAGGGCGATGCTTCAAGAATATGCTCTGTTTACGAAAGAACAGGCCGATAAGGCCCTTCGGAAAAGTCAGGACGCGGACCTGGCTCGAGCCCGGATGTTTCAGACTGCCTGTGAATTGGGACATCAAACCGGAAAAAGCCTGAGGATCTCCAAGCGGGACGAATTCATGGCTGCGGCACGGATTCTCTATCGAATCCTGGACATCGACTTCCGAGGAGATGCCGGCGGAGATATCACGATCCGGAAGTGTTCCTTCAGCCGGTACTATTCTCCGGAAGTCTGTCGCTTGGTGTCCGCGCTGGATGAGGGGGTCCTGGCCGGGCTGGCCGGCGGCGGCCGGCTCGTCTTTTCCCAACGGCTGACCGAAGGACAGGACTGCTGCCGGGCCGATTTCAGCTTCGAGGAACGGACCTCATGAAAAAAGCCGTCGTCGTCGGAAGCGGAGCGGGCGGCGCGACAGTCGCCAAAGAACTCCAAGGATCGTTCGATGTGACCGTCCTCGAAGCGGGAAAAGAATTCCAGCCCCTGACGCTGAGCCTGAAAATCCCGGAGAGGCTGAAAAGGATGAAGCTTCTGTTCGACGAAAGGCAAATCCCCCTCATCTTTCCGCCGATGAGGATTCAAAAGATGCCGGACGGGATGGTGCACGTCCGGGGAATCGGGACCGGCGGGACGACGCCCCTGGGAACAGCCAATGCGCTCCGGATGGATCATGACCTGAAAAAAATGGGGATCCATCTGGATGCCGAGTTCGAGGAGCTTTCCCGGGAGATTCCCATCACGACCGCTCATCGAAGCAAATGGCGGGAGACCACAAACCGGCTCTACGAGTTATGCCGCGATATGGGGCTTAACCCTCAGCCCACGCCAAAAATGGCGGACCCTGGTCTCTGCCAA
>Ga0153915_10001401_pt1 | contig 22081 bp, 16 predicted proteins | sample Opewatmetagenome_2_FD_107003 | JGI IMG/M metagenome (GOLD analysis project Ga0153915, IMG submission 107003) | Freshwater wetland microbial communities from Ohio, USA - Open water 3 Core 3 Depth 3 metaG | ecosystem: Environmental > Aquatic > Freshwater > Wetlands | place: USA: Ohio, Lake Erie...
GAGGCATACCATGTAACCGCTACAATGGATACAAATATTATAAGCAGATATGACGGGTATAGATGCCATACAAGGCGCCTTTTTTTCGACATTGTCACTCCTTTAACCTGTATCCCACACCCCTTACGGTCTCGATATGCATTCCTGCCTTGCCCAGCTTTTTCCTAAGCCCGACAATCTGGACATCCACGGAACGATCCGTCACATAGTAATCATCACCCCTTACCGCGTCCACGATCTGGTTCCTGGTAAAGACCCAGCCGGGTCTCTTTACAAGAAAATTTAAAATCCCGAACTCTGTAAAGGTCAGCTGCACAGTCTTATCATTGACCAGCACCTCATGTCTGCCGGTGTGTATGGTGATCTCATGGATCTTAAGGAGATCCTTTTCTTCTGGAACATCCTGGATATTTCTCCTCAGCGCCGCCCTCACCCTTGCAACAAGGACCTTTGTGCTGAAGGGTTTGGTGATGTAATCCTCTGCACCTAGCTCGAGACCCGTAACAATATCAGACTCCTCGCCCTTTGCGGTAAGCATCACTATAGGGATCTTTTTTGTGTAATCATCCCCCTTTAACCGTCTTGTCACATCAAGCCCATCCACACCAGGGAGCATAAGATCAAGGACTATCAGGTCCGGCATTTCTGCGCAGGCAACCTTCAAGCCCTCTTCTCCTGATGCAGCACACAGGACCTTATACCCCTCTCTGGAAAGATTGTATCTCACCAGTTCAAGGATATCCTCCTCGTCGTCAACAACAAGTATCTTTTCCTTTGACATATATATCCTGTAAAATTTTTTGAAGATATTATTTCCGGCATGTTAGCAATTTATTAAAAATAAATAAAGAAATTGTTAAGATGAGGGCAAACTCATACATTAACTAGTGTCCATCCATAAATAAGGCTTTTATGGATGGAGCGTTCAGCCATCAGCGATCAGCAGTCAGCTAACATGATGATTTACACTGTTTTTGCTGAAAGCTGAATGTTGAGTGCTGACAGCTGCCATCCAAAACTAAGAGTTTTCTGATGGACACTATCTAAAACCGGACGGTTATTGCATAGGTCAGGGCGGATATTATGGCGGCACATGGGATGGTAAGTATCCATGCCCATACTATCTTGCCCGCAACACCCCAGCGCACCGCGGTTAAACGTCTCAAGGATCCTATCCCCATTATAGAACCGGTTATTGTGTGGGTAGTGCTGACCGGGACACCTAGGGCGGAAGCAATGAAAAGACTGGTTGCCGCAGCAGATTCGGCACAAAACCCGTCAAAAGGTCTCAATTTGGCGACCTTCTGCCCCATGGTCTTGACTATTCTCCAGCCACCAAACATGGTACCTATTGCAATGGCGCCGTTGCATGAGATAATGACCCAGAAAGGGACATAGAAGTGATCCAGTACCCCGGCGCTGAAGAGAAGTCCCGCGATAATGCCCATGGTCTTCTGCGCATCATTGCCGCCATGACCGAGACTGTACAATGCGGCTGAGAGTAATTGGCCTTTCCTGAAGATATGATCAACACGGGATGGACTAGTATTTCGGAAGATCCAGTATACGGCAACCCCGAAAAGAAGACCTAATATAAGACCTACCAGGGGAGAGATAAAGATGAATGCGATGGTTTTAAGGATACCCTTCCACACGAGGGAAGACGCTCCGGCCTTAACAAGCGCAGCTCCTATCAGCCCTCCCATGAGTGCGTGGGATGAACTTGTAGGAAGTCCTAAATACCAGGTCAGGAGATCCCAGACGCAGGCGGCAATGAGTGTGGCAAATATTATCTGTGAATCCATAATGGATATATCGACAATCCCCTTGCCGATCGTACCCGCAACATGCAGACCAAAAAATAGAAACGCTATAAAATTAAAAAAGGCTGCCCATAACACCGCCTGTCTTGGTGTCAGTACACGTGTCGAAACGACTGTTGCAATGGAGTTTGCAGAGTCATGGAAGCCGTTAAGAAAGTCGAATGCAAGGGCAAGTGTTATAAGAAATATTATCCAGATATCCATCTTTACCTCGTCATGTATTTTGTTTAAATAATATCTCCGATATGTTAGGAATATGTTAAGAATGGATTAAGTTTCAGTTAGTGCAGGTGATAAAATTGATTTATATCAATCATAGAATATCAATTGATGAAAATGAGCTTCAAGAAGATTTCATACGTTCTTCAGGCCCCGGAGGGCAGAATGTAAACAAGGTTGCCACCGCAGTCCTCCTCAGGTTTGATGCAGGCAATTCGCCGTCGCTTCCGGATGATGTAAAAGAGAGGCTCACAGGCATAGCAGGAAGGAAGATCACCAAGGACGGCATCCTGCTTATCAAGGCTGCGAGGTTCCGCACGCAGGAACAGAACCGCAAAGACGCCATAGAAAGGCTTATCGACCTCGTAAAAAAAGCGGCAGCCCCGCCCCCCAGACCAAGGAGAGAGACACGGCCTTCAAGGGCGGCAAAGGAACGGAGGATGGATGAAAAGCGCAGACAGGGTGAGACAAAGACGATGCGCAGACGCGTCATCAAATCCGATGAATAAATCCTTATAAATGATCACCGGTAGGAGTGATTATTCGCATCCGGACTCTTTTTTCCTCTTGCCTCTCGCCATTGAGGCAAAAATCCCGATACAGCATAAGGCCGTAAATATTATAAAGGCCGTCACTATACTTCTCATCAGCAACGGATATTGTCCTTCTGCAATCTGGACCCTGCCTATAAGGATGCTGAAGATGACGGTTGAGATGCCCATGCTGACCATCATGCCCAGGCTTCTCATGGTCCCTATCACACCTGAGGCGATACCCAGATATCTCTTATCCACAGAACTCATTATGGCGTTGGTATTGGGGGAAGAAAACAGGGCAAAACCAAACCCCATGATTATAAGGCAGCTTATAATGTACGCCAGGGAGGTATCTTGTTTGAGAAATGCAAAAAGAAACAGCCCGATTGTCGTAATGATCATACCCAGAGTCGCAACAACCCTCGGCTCAACCCGATCGGAAAGCCTTCCCGCCATGGGTGAAAAGGCGGCCATTATAACAGGCTGTGCAACGAGAACCGTGCCGGCGATCTGGGAACTCAATCCCTTTATATCCTGAAGATAGAGGCTTAAAAGAAAAGATAATGCATAGGTAGCTGCATAATTGATCAAGGCGGCAAGAGATGAGAAGGCAAATACCCGGTTGGTCCGGAAGAGTCTCACGTCAAAGACAGGCTGTTCCTCCTTCAACTCCCATCTGATAAAGGCCAGGATCGATGCAACGCCTGCAACGGTCATCCACCTGCCCCATGTCTCCATGATGTTGGACATCCCCAGTATCAGGGCTACGATGGCTGAGATATAGATTAATGAACCGAAGATGTCGAAGCTCTCCCCTTCGGCATCCGCCCATTCGCTCTTCAGCCAGTGAAAGGTCAGGAAGAGTATAACAGCGCAAAAAGGCGTTACCGACAGGAATACGCTTCTCCAGGTGAGATAGTGAGTCAAGATGCCGCCCAGGAAAGGCCCTGCGGAGAGGCCGACATAGACGGCGGCAACATTAATGCCCAGGACCTTCCCCCTTTCCCTGAGGGGAAAGACTGAGACAAGGATAGCGGTGCCCGGGGCATAGGATATGGCGTTGCCTATCCCCTGAAAGACCCTGAAAAGGAGCATCATCTGTATGGAATTGGAGCAGGCGCAAAGGATGGAAGATATTGTAAAGATTATTGTCCCAAGGATGAAGACCTTTTTCCTGCCGTAGATATCGGCAAGCCTTCCGAAAGGGACCATGAAGACTGCCAGGGCCAGCAGATAGGACGTCGATATCCATGTAAGCAGTACCGCATCTACATTGAGTTCCTTTTCAATTGACGGGAGTGCGATACTGACCGAAGATCCCATGAAAGGCATGATCAAGGAATTCAGTACAGATATGATCAGCGCTGATGTCTTGATAGCCTTTGAGTCTTTTGTCTCCGGATCAATTATTTTATCATTACATGAACCGCTGTCCATTAAATTGCCTTTGTAATATAAAGGCGCAGGATAAGATGGGATATTTGAGATTTAAAATTTGAGATTTAAAATTCCCTTGTGCCTTATACCATATACATATACCGTACACCTTATACCATAAACCGCATGCCTTAGGCCTTACTCAGCCATCCTGCCTTGTTTAATCTCTTTTCTTATATACTCGATGCCGTTTCTGAAGATCTTTATACCATCGCCCTCATAGGATTCGATCCCCTTCCCTTCCCTTAAAAGCGTCTCTTTCTTCCTTGTCCAGTCGGGGTGGTTGCTTATGTCATGGAAGGCCTCGGGATGGGGCATCAGCCCGAATATCCTCCCGCTGGGATCGCATATGCCCGCAATATCCCCAAGGGAACCGTTGGGGTTCAGGGGCCATTTTCCGTCAGCTGCCTCTCCATACTCGCCGGCATACTGCATTACAACCTGGTTTTCCTTAAAGAGCCTTTCTATATCGGCGGCAGTAGCGAAAAAATTGCCTTCCCCGTGCCTCACAGGGAGGTCCAGATGGGAGATATCCCGGGTAAACACGCATGGCGACTTGATGTTTATCTTCAGTGTTACCCAGGAGTCAATAAAATTACCTGAGCTGTTGGCCGTAAGCGCTACCCTGCGTTCCTTATAATTATGTTCAAATCCGGGCAAAAGGCCGAGATTGACCAGGGCCTGGAACCCGTTGCAGATGCCTATGACCAGTTTTCCGTCTTTTATGAATTTATATATCTGATCGCCGATATTGAATTTAAGCTTTGATGCCAGGACCACCCCTGCGCCATGGTCATCTGCCCAACAGAAACCGCCTCCGAAGACCAGCATGTGAAAACCGGAAAGGATGCTTCCTGGGGCGCTCTGCTCTCCCTCTATCAGCTCATTTATGTGTATCCTGCGTGACTCTGCACCTGCCTTCTTCAAGGCATGATCCGTCTCATAATCGCAGTTAAGCCCGTAACCGGTCAGAATAAGCGCATTTACAACCGTCATATCAATCCTCCAAAGGTTCTTTTCCAGCAGTCTTTCATCTGATCTATTCTTTCATTAATAAGCGTAGCGCCGGTTTTCCCCTTTATTTTGAAATGTGGGGAATCAGTTACAACACCGACCCTGCTTATCTTCATTCCTGCAAAGATCTTCTCAAAGGCATCCTTTTTTGCAGGATCAACAGTCACAATAAAACGGCCCGACGACTCTGAGTACAGGATCTTCGTATCAGAAAGGTCATCCGCTGCCGGGAGATCTGCAAGTTTCAGATCCATGCCTGTCTCGCCGGCCATGGCCACCATCGCCATATGTACTGCAATCCCGCCCCTTGTTACTGCATGGGCGGAAGAGAGAAGACCCGCATCTATTGCCTTATGAAGCGCGATATACATAGGCCATGTCTTATTGACATCCACCCACGGGACATTAAGACCCACCTCTCCCATCATCTGATAATATTCACTGCCGCCCAGTTCATCGCATGTCTCCCCCAGTACATAGACCAGATCGCCTGGGTATTTCGCGTCCATGGTAAGACATTTTCTGATGTCTTTTACAACGCTTGATACGGTAAAGAGCAGCGTGGGCAGGCCGGAGACCTTCCTTCGTTCGCCGTAGGGCCCTTCCAGGTTGCCGTCGATATACATGCTGTCCTTTCCGGATAGAAGCGGTATCCCATAGGCAAGACAATAGTCCCTAAGCGCCCAGTTGGATCTCACAAGCTGGGCTGCCTTGTACTTGCCGTCGGGGTTGTTCTCAGGATGGAATATGATGGTCGGCCAGCAGAAGTTATCAACACCGCCTATGTGCTCAGGGTCTCCTCCTACGGCCAGGACCTTCCTGACCGCCTCATCAATGGTCGCTGCGGTCATATGGTATGCGTCCACCTGGGAATAAAACGGATTAAGGGCCTGTGTAGTTGCGATGCCCCTTGTCGAATCCAGGACCGGCCTTATAACCACGGCATCGCTCGGGATGTCGCGGGACTTGCCTACCAGGGGTTTTATAACACTCCCTCCTTGGACCTCATGGTCATACTGTCTGGAGATCCAGTTTCTGGAGCATATGTTGGGGCGAGAGAGCATAGTCTTCAATACCTCTCCATGCCTTTTGGGCTCGCTCAACACCGGCTCCCTGAGTCCCCTTAATTCGGGCGGCGTCCATTCAGCTTCAAATTCCCATTGAGGGAAATCTGATTCCATAAAGTCAATGCTTATCAGTGCGCAGGTCTTTCCCTGGTAGTCAAGCCTGAGATAGCCTGAATCATTGTATTCGCCGATGACCGTGGATTCCACCGCGTGTTTCCTGGATAACCCCATGAAACGATTGAGGTGCTGAGGTTTTACCGCTATAGTCATCCTCTCCTGAGATTCGCTGATCCAGATCTCCCACTGGTCGAGGCCGGAATATTTCAGTGGCACCTTGTCAAGGTCCACACGGCAGCCGTTGCTGAACCTTGCAGATTCGCCGATGGATGAGGATAGGCCCCCGCCCCCGTTATCCGTAATAAATGATATGAGCCCTTCATCCCTTGCCTCGATAAGAAAGTCATGCATCTTTTTCTGTGTGTAGGGGTCGCCTATCTGGACATGACCTGCAGGGGTATGTTCGGAAAAGACCTCTGATGAGGCTGTCACGCCGTGGATCCCATCCTTGCCCACCCTGCCACCGGACATGATAATAAGGTCGCCCGGCTCGGTCTTTTTCATATGGGATGGATGATTCTCGACAAGGCCGGGCATTATGCCAAGGGCGGTTACAAAGACCAGACACTTGCCCATATAACCTTCGTCAAATAGAACGAGCCCGTAGGGTGTGGGGACGCCGCTTTTGTTTCCACCGTCCTTGACACCCTCGATAACACCGTCCAAAAGCCTCCTTGGATGCAGGCGCGGCTTCAATTCGCCGTCATAATCCCTTTGTCCCACGCAATAGCCGTACATGCCCATTATCAATTTTGAGCCCTTACCTGTGCCCATGGGGTCCCGATATATGCCCACAATGCCTGTAATGGCGCCGCCATAGGCCTCCATATTGGAGGGGCTGTTATGGGTCTCACCGGTTATCGTATAATTATAATTTTCATCAAACCTGGCTACCCCGGCATTGTCCCACAGGACAGAGACGACCCAGTCCTTTTTGGCCTTAACAGTCAGGGTCGGGGCCTCAATGCATGTCTTGAAAAGATTGTTGACGACCTCCTTCTGCCCGGTTGAAAGGTCATGATAATGAAACAGTCCCCTGAAGGTGTTGTGATTGCAATGATCGCTCCTGGATTGGGCGATGTATTCCAGCTCCACGTCTGTGGGCAGATCCAGACCGTATTTCTTCCGCTCGGCAATCACATCATCTCTGAGATAATATTCCCTTATCGGGGGGATATCGCTGTCCTGAAGCGCCAGATTCCTTTCAAGGGATATATCCTTCAGTTCCTTGTTGCTCCCGATGGCTATAGTGCTCAACCTGGGGACATGATTCAGGATCACCTTGGGTACATTAAGGCCTATCCCCTCGACCGGGTCCCATTTTTGTCCCGGATAAATCCTGTATTGCTGGATAATATCATTTGATAAGATCTCACCGGCAATCGTCTTTATCTTTTTCTCTGTTAATCTTCCCTTGATCTCATAAAGCCTGGATGTATAAACCGCCTCTTCGCCCTGAAACTTGATATGAAGGAGGTCCTCAATGGCCTCCATAGCCGTACTCCCGGCCGTGTCCCTTACGCCGGGCCTGAGGCTGACCCAGATGAGCCAGTCAAACTCCCTTGCCATCGGAGAAAATGAGGATTCCTCAGTCACAGGATTTGTAAAGATGTCCTTCCTGACCTTTTCAAGTTGTTCATGTTTCAAATCAGCATCAATGGTCAGGACCTTAATCACGCGCAACTCATCTATTTTAAACCCGAAATAGTCAGCTGCCTTTCTTTTTATATTTCTGCCCTCAGGGTCTGTCAGTTCGTTTTTAAGCCGTATTTCCAGGCGAGAGATCATCTGGAGCTCCTTTAAATTAAATTTATAAATAAGGTCGGTTAACCCGATTATTCATACAAAACAGAAACTGTATCAACTCTAATTGAATTGCGGTTATGAGTCAATAGAGTAACAGAAAAGGATTGAGGGGTTGAAATCTTATCGGTTAATGAATATATTGGGCCATAGACCTGTACAGAGAGATTTGAAAGCAGCCTAAATGGATAATATTAATATATATTGATAATAAGTTCTCATGAAATGAACTTTTAACATAGAGGCAGAGATGGAAGATAACGAGATAAAAAACGACAGAGACAGCGAGAGGCTCCCCAATCAGCAGGAGCTTGAAAGAGAATTAAGCGAATATCTGTCTAAAAAATACGGGAACAGGATAAAGATAATATCCCCATTCCTTTTTCCCAAGGGTCAGGAAGAGGAGACCGATGACGGTGCATCCGGAGAAGAAAAAGGTCAGGCAGTATCCTTTGATATGCTTCCGGAGGAACTAGAGGCGTATCTGGACACCTTTGTTGTGAAACAGAATCATGCAAAGGCGGTCCTGGCCACAAAGATCTGTACCCACTTCAACCGCGTCAAATACCTGAAAAAATTTGCAGACAAAAAAAAGAGTGTCGGCGTGGGCATGATAAAGAATAATGTCCTTATGATCGGACCCACCGGCGTCGGCAAGACATATATGATAAAGCTAATTGCACAAAAACTTGGTGTCCCGCTGGTCAAGGGCGATGCCACAAAGTTCAGCGAGACAGGTTACGTGGGCGGCGATGTAGAGGATCTTGTCCGCGACCTTGTTTATGAGGCAAACGACGATATAGATCTTGCAGAGAACGGCATAATATATATTGATGAGATCGATAAGATAGCCTCGGCAACAAATATCATCGGACATGATGTATCACGCACGGGAGTGCAGCGAGCACTCCTAAAACCCATGGAGGAGACCGACGTAGATCTGAAGGTGCCCCATGACGCCGTTTCACAGATCCAGGCCATAGAACATTTCAGACGCACCGGTAAAAAAGAAAAACGAGTGGTCAACACGAGGAATATACTTTTTATCATGAGCGGCGCCTTCGGAGACCTGGCCGACATAATCAAAAAGAGGCTCCAGAAACAGGGCATAGGTTTTGAAGCGGATGTGCGATCCACCGAGGTGCCATGGGAGATACTGAAACAGGTGACCGCGCGTGATCTTGTCGAATTCGGTTTTGAGACGGAATTTGTCGGAAGACTGCCCGTTATTGTAGTGCTAGACGAATTAACCAGGGAAGATTTTGTTGATATCCTTAAAAACCCCAACAACCCGATCATCGTGAGCAAGAGACAGGATTTCAGGTCATACGGGATAGACATCAAGTTTGAGGATGCCGCTTTGATTAAGATCGCCGAGATAGCGGCCCAGGAAAAGACAGGTGCAAGGGGACTCGTAAGCGCCATTGAAAAGGTATTAATACCCTTTGAAAAGCATCTCCCTTCCACAAACATCAAAAGACTTCTTGTAACGGCCGAACTGGTTGACGACCCGGAAAGCGCCCTCAAGGCAATCCTGCAAGATCCATGTTCCCAAAAGTTGCTGGCTGATTTTGAGGATATGCGCAGGAAGGAAATGGAGGATATAATCCAGTTCATCACCGCAAGGGAGGATGATTTCAAGCAGCTCTCCGGGCTTGAGATGTACAGGGAAAGAAGGGAAATCATAGCCGACCTCTATTATAAGACGACCTCAGATATCAACACGGCCTTTGAGGACTTTATCCGGATGCACCAGGAGGTGAAACAGGAAGAGGCTTTATTGACCGAAAAACTTGATGTGAAGATAATTTTCGAAGAAAACGCCATCGATACCATTATAAAACAGGCCATTGAGGAGAACAGAGACCCCGGACCATTCACATTCTATCTGGCCAAAAAACTGGAATACGGCCTTAAGCTGGTCAGGGATCGAGCAGGTATAAGTGAGTTTACCATCAGCGCATATGCCATAATAAATATGGAGGAATTTATAAACAGCCTCTTAAAAAAATATTACAGACAGCATTTCGATGCCGAATCAAAGCTCATAGTTCAGAAAAAAGAAGATAACGAATAACAGCGGAAAGGAAAACAGAAGACAGGATGATTGGCATTTCAAAACTCTATTGCGGCACAGTTGAGCCTTCCGATGCACTGCGTTACGGAAGAGATTCAGGCAGACTTCCATCCCATTTGCTTCAATTCTCAAGCGATAAAAAACCGGTGGTTGTATGGAATATAACCCGTGCATGCAACCTTAACTGTATGCACTGTTACGCCCGTGCGGTGAAAAAAACGCGCGAAAAAGAACTTACAAGAGAACAGGCCCTTGGTCTGGTGGATGACCTTGCCCGATTCGGCTCTCCTGTAATCCTGTTTTCAGGAGGAGAACCGTTAATGAGGCATGACCTCCCTGATATTGCAGCCTATGCAGTGGATCAGGGCATGAGGGCGGTCATATCCACTAACGGGACACTGATCACGACCAAAAAGGCAAAAGATCTCATGAAAATCGGACTCTCCTATGTCGGTGTAAGCCTGGACGGCATGGAAGATGTCAACGACCATTTTCGCGGTATTAAAGGGGCGTTCAGTGATGCCCTGCGAGGAATCAGGAACTGCCAGGATGCAGGGCTCAAGGTAGGACTCAGATTTACCGTTAACCGTCTGAACTATAAAGAGATAGACCCGATATTCAATCTCCTTGAGGAGATGGATATCCCAAGGGTCTGTTTCTACCACCTGGTCTATGCAGGCCGCGGGTCTGAACTGGTAAAGGAGGACCTATCCCACGAGGAATCGAGAAAGGCCGTAGATCTAATCATGGACAGGACTCGCAAACTCCATGAACAGGGAAAGCCCAAGGAGGTCCTGACTGTCGACAATCATGCGGATGGGCCTTATGTATATCTAAGAATGGTTAAGGAAAACAATCCCAGGGCTGCGGAGGTCATGCAGCTTCTCAAGATGAATGAAGGCAACAGCTCAGGAAGGGGGATAGGCTGCATAAGCTGGGACGGTTCAGTGCATGCCGATCAATTCTGGAGACACTACTCCTTCGGCAATGTCCTGGAAAGGCCCTTCAGCGAGATATGGACGGACCTCTCTAATCCCCTTATGGCAAAGCTGAAGGACAAGAAGGAGTATGTAAGAGGCCGATGCTCCCGATGCAGGTGGCTTGATATTTGCGGAGGAAACTTCCGTGTAAGGGCGGAGGCCGTGACAGGAGACCTGTGGGCACCTGACCCAGCCTGTTACCTTACTGATGAAGAGATATCAAAACCCTGATCTACCCCTTATTAATATGATAGGGCCAGAGCGTCTTATTGATCGGGACGCGAGGGTACTTTGTGATATACAAAATACCGATGGCGTTTTCTTCGTCCTCTTTCCGGACCAGTTGCCGGAACCTGGCCGGCTGTTGCATGGTCATACCTCCGGGCGGACCGCCTTCGCCCGGTGCGCCTCCTGATCCTCCCCCGGGCATGCCCATACCTGATTTTAAGTACCAGGACTTTTTCATCTGTATCGCGGCCATATTCGGGGCGCCTATGGCATTCTCCGGGCACACCCCCCAGCACAGCCCTTCCGCCTCGCAGCGGTTGTGGATGACCGGCGGGCTTTTTGAAAGATCGATGGCATTCTGCGGGCACTCGTCCGAGCATATGGTGCACTTGGGATAGGTGCATTTCTTCGTGTTGATCTCTATCTTTATCTTTTCTCCTTCATAGGCTATCGCATCATAAAGGCAGACCCTCTGGCATATCCCGCCGCAATGCTGACATGCCTCCTTTAAAATCAGGGGGGAGACTGTCGGCGTGGGGCCAGTTGATGAATCCATGACAAATAATTTTTCCTGAGGTATTATCGAATCCTGCGATATTATCGAACCTGCGGACGCCATTACGGAGAAATCGATCGCGTTCACCGGGCAGTTTTCAATGCATTGTGTGCACCTGGGGTAAACGCATTTTTTCAAATCAAATACCGGGATGGAATCAGGCGGCGGGGATGCAAAGGTAATGCGGCCTGATGTACTTGAAAGGGGCGACCACAGGCTCTGCTGTCCCTTGTCCGGCTGGGGAATCTCAGGGATGAGGGCTGTTTCACCCGCATAGATCCTTTTGGAATACTCCGCCATCTTTCTGCCGAATGCCTCCGCCTCGGCAAGATCCACCTCGTCAGGATGGCCCCATTCACCATCCGGATATGAACTGTGGGGCGTCATGAAATCCGAACCGTACCAGTCGCTCCATCCGATGATGGTCATACCCTTCTTGATGACGTTCCTCGACATGGACCAGAACTGTCCTACGGGGGTCCCGCCGTGGGTGCCGAAGATAATACAGTGTTTGCCGTCCATCCTGGGCATGTCATGTGTAAAGACCTTTGTGTTGGCTACCTCGCGCATGTACCAGTTCGGAGAGCCAAGGGCAACCACATCATATTTAGCCAGATCAGCAGGTTTCACCTGTTTTATGGTTGCGACATCACAGGCGATCACCGATTTCATTCCCTTGTAAACGGCGTCGGCTACCTGAGCCGTGTTGCCCGTGCCTGAATAAAAGACTACAATGCCTTCAAGCGCCTTTTTAACACCGGTCGTCTGCTTCTCCGATGCCTTTGCTGTATGGGTTTGAAATATCAGTTCAAAGGCCCTGGCAACCCCTCCAAAGACCAGGGTTATGGCGGAACTCAAAAAAGCAGTCAAAAACTGTCTTCTTCCCAGAAGCAAACGTATCAGACTCATGGCAACCTCCTGAATTTTAGATTTTGGGGCGCGTCTCCATATAGGAGCTGGGCCAGTTCTTGAGGGCAGGGACTCCGCCGATCGATTTATTCTCAACAAGACTGCCGAAGTCCAAAAAATCAACAGCGGAAACAAATATCATCAGCCTGTACTGCTTCATATCTCTTTCCATTTTGAATACTATATCTAAGGGCAATTGTCCTGGATAGGGGACAAAGATATTTTCAGGGTATTTATCTGTTGCTTCCAGATCATAGGGAGAAGATGCACGGTTGACGCATCCCTGCACCTTGAGCCAGTCCTGAAAGGTGAGAATCCCTGACTTGATGGCTTGATAGTCTGATCTCTTTTTTGAGGATTTCCTGGATTCGCTGATCTTGTTTAAGACCTGTTGTATTACAGTCTTGATCCGGGGGATGTCATCTTCCGTAATATTTCCGGAGGGCAGTGAATATGACTCCAATCCCTTACCGGCGGGGGCTTCCCTCTGAGGCTGGGCTGACGGGTTGGCCTCTGCAAAGAGGTTCAAAAGGGTCAAAGGAAGAAAAGAACTGATAATCATAAAAAAAATATTTTTCATATTCCTGCCTCCAGTTGAATTCAGCCTGATGATAAAAATAATATATATTTCGTATGATTAAAAAAATATATTTTTATTCTGGATGATAAAAAAGGAAACGTCAATATTTTTTGTTCTTATTAACAGTTTCACAATAGATTCTACTCCGCCGGGGGGCCTCCCTTTTCTAAAAGAGTGAAATATGCCTAGGCAATATCGTCGCAAAAGGTGCGGTTAAGCGGGCGGATAGTTATCTGGCAATTCTCCTGGTTATAACATTTATGGACAGATTGAGAAGCCTCGCCGTCCGCTTACCCAGGCTTATTGCCTCGCTCTCAGCATGCCGGCCATTTCACTCTTTTAGAAAAGGGAGGCCCCCCGGCGGAGTGAAATGCCAATACTATTACTATTATGAAACCATTAACAATTAAAACATTTTATATAATTAAGGATGAGGATAAGACAAGGGTCGCAGACCACCCTTCATTGCCTCCATTATTTGTCTTAAGCTCCATCAGGTCTCCGTTTACACAGCCGGCGTACTGTCTGCCGCCTGCGGTTAAACCTATTCTGCCCCCCGTCATTTTGCCCGTTACGGGTGTAACAGTAGTGTCAGATCTCAAATAACCGTTTATCATCTGAAAGCCTTGGTCCAGCCTGAGCTCTCCCAGGGGAAATTTCCATGCACCTTTTACCCTTGCAGGCACGACCCAGTAATAAACAGTGTGATTTCTAAAATAATAGTCTTCATCTTCCACCTCGGCAATCTCATCTGCCTGCCAGTCACCCATGTTAAAGATATTTGAGACGATCCGTGTCCCTGGCCTCATATCCAGGATCTTGGGACGTAGTGCGAGATTGATATCCTCTCGCAAAAATAGCGTCAGGACCGTAGCAGAGGAAAAGTCCACATTGAAAAAATCGGCCTGTACAAATGCAGCCCTCCCCGTTAGACCTTCCCTCTCGGCATTTTTTCTGGAAAGCTCAACCATGCGAGGATTGAATTCTATCCCCAATGCCCTGGCGCCCAGTCTTGCTGCGCCGATAACCATGCGTCCATCACCTGAGCCCAGGTCGATCACATAATCCTCAGCGGTGACCTTTGTAATTTCAAACATCCGGTTTATCACCACCTGTGAGGCTGGAACCCATTCAACATCCTTTCCCCTATGCCCTGGGTTAGGGTTGTATTCCTGGTCAATCCCGGCCTGACAAAATGAATCGTCACCCTTACATAAAGGCGCCTCATATTGAGAAACTGAATCTTTTAAAGTCCTGTCTACTGCAAGACCTTTAAAAGATCTCTTTAAAAAACAAGCAACCCTGTTTTTTACACCTTTTGATTCCATGTTGTTTATATTTTATCATTACAGTTTGTTGATAGAATCAATAAGCGATCTCAGTCCGCCAAAATCCTTCCTGTTGAAATCCAGCACCAGTCTGGGAAGATGACCGATCTCGGCCTCGTCCGCCTCTTCGGGAAACGGTCCGGAGAGATATATATCTCCTTCCTGCCTCATTATCCCTGAAAATCGGGTCTTCAGTTCCTTTACTCTCTCCTGGCTGATGCCTGATGATAGGCGTATTACCAGCCTGTCGCCTATATATCTTAAACTGTGATACCTGGAGTAAAAGTCCCTGATTCTTTCAACTGCATCCTCGACTGACTCGATCCGTTCAAACAGGGAGAGGTCCGACCTGCTGATATAACCATGCGTGAGAAGGGTTGCCTCGATGAACTCAATCCATTTTGTCCAGTATGTCCCTCCAGGTTCTTCAATAAATATAATCGGCACAGGATTTCGCTTGCCGGTCTGGACCAGGGTAAGGGTTTCAATTCCCTCATCAAGTGTCCCGAAACCGCCTGGAAAAAGGACTATTGCATCGGATTCCTTCAGAAAGGCCACCTTTCGATTAAAGAAGTATTTATATGTTATGCTTTTCGGATTACCTTCAATGACAGGATTTATCTTCTGCTCAAAGGGCAGCCTGATATTCACACCAAATGAATAATCAGGTCCCGCGCCCTCATTGACCGCCTGCATAATACCGGGACCGCCGCCTGTTATGGTCATATATCCTGCCGCCGCCAGTTTCTGCCCAAGTGAAACCGCCATCCTGTAGTCGCTGCTTTCCGGCCGCGTTCGCGCAGAACCGAAAACGGAGACCTTGCGGATGTGACGATAGGGTCTGAACGCCTTTGCCGTAAAACGCATCTCCTTCAGGGATGTATCCATAAACTTGAGATCGACAGCGCCGTCATCTTCCTGCCCTGCCTTGAGCGATGCAATGATCATATCCCTTACAATTTCAGGACGTTTAATACCGCCTGAAAGCCCTATCAATTCATTGATAATTTTATCTGCCGGACCATTGTCCTTTTTAAAATCAATCTTCATGTTCATCTTTCACCTCAACTTGATAATACACGTTGGAAAATTTTTATTCAAGATTTGCCTGAATCAATAATAACTTGACATTTATGGTTACTTCTTATTTATTCCACAGAACCGGCCTGTATCACCACCCGGCAATCTTAAACCCATTTAAAAGGTCTTTCATTATGAACATTATTGTATCAGGCTCTCTGGCTTACGACAGGATCATGGATTTTCCGGGGTACTTTGCGGACCACATCCTTCCGGAAAAGATTCATATCCTGAATGTGTCCTTCACTGTTAACGGCGTGAAGGAAAAATTCGGCGGGACAGCCGGTAATATTGCCTATGCATTGTCCCTCATGGGTGAAAGTCCTTTAATCTCCGCAACGATCGGCAGCGACTATCACAGATACCTTGACTGGTTGCATAAAATAGGCCTGACGATTGAAGGCATCAAGATCATAGGGGAGGAATTCACCGCGGGGGCCTATATAACCACCGACAGGTCCGACAACCAGATCACCGGATTCAATCCAGGATCCATGAAATTCTCTTCCTGCCTGGATTTCGAGGCACTTGATGAAGATAAGACCTTCATGATCATCTCGCCCGGCAACCTGGGGGACATGGTTAACTATTCACAGTCGTGCAAACATAAAGGCATACACTATATCTTCGATCCCGGTCAGTCCATACCTATGCTGACAGCCGAAGAGATCAGGCGATCCATTGAGGGCTCCCGGATAATGATCGCCAACGACTATGAACTGGAACTGATCATGAACAAGACCGGGTTAAAAAAAGAAGACCTGCTTGAAATGACCGGGGCGATCATCGTTACGCTGGGTGAAGCCGGATCAAGGGTCATAACAGCCGAAGATGAGACACAGATACCCTCGGTTAAGGCGAGAAAGGTGGAAGACCCCACAGGCGCCGGAGATTCTTACAGGGGCGGGTTGATAAGCGGCCTCGTCAGGGGCATGGGTATCGAAGAAGCGGCCAGGCTTGGAAGCGTCTGCGCATCCTTTGCCGTTGAGTGTTACGGTACGCAGGAATACCTGTTCAGCAAAGAAGAATTTGATGAGAGATATAGGAACAGTTTCGGACAGGTTTGAAACTGTTTTGAATCATACGGACCTTTAAGACAAAATTTAAAAAAGGTCAGGTGCGTTTACCTAACCCTTTTTTAATCCTGTTCTTTAATTCCATTTATGAGGAGGACAAAATGGTTGATAAAAAAAAATGGATGAACATGTTCTTGCCTTTTATTGCCGGCCTGGCCGGAGGTATTGTCTCAATCCTGATTTTTAATCCTGACACCCTTTTTGCAAAAAAACAGACTGAAAAAAAGGTGGAGACACCAAAGGTTACAAAGGCTGCCGAGACGCCAAAGGTATTGATAGCTGAGGAATTCAGACTGGTCGATAAATATGGTCAGACACGAGCAACACTGAAATCAAGCTACACGGATGATGCCTTTACAAATAAGGAGCATCAGGATGTTCAACTGCAATTAATGGGCGAAAAAGGAGATGTCAAATTAACGGCAGGCACTTATACGTCGGGGCTTGATGTGTCTCAGAATGATTATACTAAAGATCAAAAATTACATTCAAGCATACATCTTTCCGTATCCGGCGCCGCATCAGATATAAGGATGAATTATGATCAACCTGTGCCTAAAGATACGGATTCAAACAATGCGGATCAAAGTGCCAGCGAAGACATGAAGATACAGTTGCGTGCCAGTTCTTCAGGCACCACAACAAATATCAGGCTATACGATGAAAACAATAATGAGCGTGTCAACATCGGCAATGCCTACGTGACCAAGAAAGATGGAACCTCCGCAAAATATCCTGCCTCCTCGATCCATTTATATCGCGATGACGGGAAGATAAGATGGTATGAGCGCGAATAAAAAGGTGCATCTGGAAAGATACTACACAGGATTATTGTCGTGAAATGAGGGGCGTAGTTCAAAATATCAATCAAGTTTTGATTTATTGAAATACGCCCTCTATAAAAGTTGATGAGCCAACAGGGGCATGGCTATTTTACGCCTAAAAAATTTGCATGCACCTCTTTTCCATCTTCACTGTTGCTGAGCAGGTAGTCATACTTCCCGCCATTTGAGGTGCTGATTGTAATAACTGCCTCATTTTTCCATAACGCTGTAACCAGTTTATCCACCGGGTCGATCTCCCACATTGAACCATTGTCCAGGACAAGGGTTCCCCCGCCGTTATAATTCCCGTCTACATAATGCTCCTTGCCGTCGTCATTATATACGCCGGAAATCGTCTTACGTATATTTGTATCCGTCGGGCGAAAAGGAGGCACTCCCTCCTTTGTTAGGGTTGCTTGACCCTTCTCTGTGAGCATCAACACCGTCTTGTTATTGGCGGTAGACAATGCCCCGCAGAAGACACCATCCTCTGATCCGAACAATGCGCTGGATCCCGGGGGTGTATAAAACATCCTTTTACCATAGGGTGAAAAAAAGTTTATCAGCTTATTTTCGCCCAGGACAAAATAGCCTATAAAATAATAGGTCCCATCTTTTTCAAAAAGCATACGCCTGTTGCCTGTCATGCTATTCTCGGTCTTTGATGGGCTGTTTTCAGAGTTTGATGATGTGTTGTTGGGATTTGTTGCTGAATAGCTTGAATTTTTTACGGAGTTACTTGAATCGTCCGGAGAATTAACTGGATTTTGAGGAGACAAGGAGAATGGGAGCTCTGATTCCTTGGAAACCTGAACCTTCAGGTCTGCAAAAACCGATACAGGAGAAACGATGAGCAAAACTAAAAACACATAAATTGGCATAAGTTTTTTCATATTTTCCTCGAATAAATTGTACAATTTTTGAAAGGAAGTATAGGAAATTTATTTTTTCATGTCAAACAGAATTTAAACAAAGGCTAACATACAATAATAAAGGAAATAAGAAGCAGGTTTTGATCATATGTTGCCCTAAGAACATAAAGGCACGGCCTTTACTGAACCCTGCCTTTACATACAGCTTAATCACAAACCTTAGACAGACGCCGGTTGTAAGGAGACTACTCTACTATCACAGTTCCGCCAGCCTCTCACCGAGCATATATCCCTCCGTGAGTGCCATGCCCAGGCTTATGCCTGCGAGCGGGCTCTGATACACGGTGATAAAGCGTCCTCCTGCATTGTTGCCGGCCGCATAAAGTCCCTTGAGGGGCTTGAACTGAGAGTCAAGCACATGACCGTCCGCATCGGTGTCAAGACCAGTAGTGGTGACAAGACCGGGGCTTAAACCGCCGCCAAACTGGCCTGATGAGCCTTTGCTTATGGTGCCGTAGAAGGGAGGGTCCTTGAGGGCAGTCGCCTTCATGATGCGCGGGTCTTTGCCGAAGTCCTCATCATCGCCCTTCTCGCACAGCTCATTGTATCGCTTGATGGAGGCAAGCGCCTTCTTCTTTGTCTCGTCCTTGTAACAGTCCATGTAGTCGAGAAGCTCCTCGACCGTGTTGGCGCAATATACGTTTGCTCCCATCATTTGCCCTCCCTGCCCCCTGCCTTCCTGTTTCTCCTGGGAAGGCGGCCCCGGTTTTACATTGTCCAGTCTGGTCAGTTGTCTGGGCCAGTTGACTGTATGGGCTGTATCCACCGCCATGTGACGCGGCGGCATCATCTCAAGGACCTTCTTCCAGTTCGCATCGTGCAGGGTGACTGTCAGGCTGCCGTTGGGCTGGGGAATGGTGGTGCCGCCTGCCTCGTCGCAGTAGCGTTCGCCGTTGGCGTCGAGTTGGAGATGCCATCCCCCTGTGCCGGGTTCCCCGGTGTTCATACCGGAATGTGGCCCGACCTCGACATGGCCTCCTGCCCAGATACCCAGCTTGAGACCGGAACCATCGCGCGGAAGGGGTTTTGAAGAGTTTGTCAATATAAGGCTGAAATTCCCTTTGGCCTCTGCCTCGTGACGGAGCTGATCAAGGAGGTCCACGACCATCTCCCGGTTAGCTGAAAAATCGCCCGCGCAGAGCGCGACCGCCTTCCTGGCCTTGAAACGGAGATATTTCCCGTCCTCAGTTTTCGCTACAACACCAGTTACAGCACCTGTGCTGTCATGATCGCATATCTCCGCATGGTGCTGGAAGAACCATTTTGCACCGTCGGCTACCGCCTTTTGATAGTGGGTCTTCATGACCTCGGGAAACCTGAATGTGTTATTGTCGTCGGACATCTTGCGGAAGATGGTAGACCCGTGGAAAAATTTCCAGCCTGACACCTCTGTAATCCGTATTGCCGGAGGCGGACAGCTCATTACATGGGTGTTCTCGGCCAACCATGCCTTGTCCAAATCCTTTATAATCCAGTCAAGGACCTTGCCGCTGTTTTTGGCAAAATAGGCGGCCCGCTTGGGATTGTTGCGGATCAGGGAGCGGTGCGCCCACTCCCTGATGAATTCACTTTCACTTACCTTAGGGGCGCCGTGGGCCTGTGCATACTGGGAGTTTATGGTCCCCACCTCTGTACCGATCCAGGTGTAACTCTTTTCGGCCTGGTTTTCTATGACTGCCACGGAAGACCCCTTCGTGGCGGCGACACGCGCACAAAGCGTGCCTGAGATGCCCCCACCCACAACGACAATGTCATAGGTCCCGCCGTCCGAAATAAGCCCTTCGTCTATAGGATCAGGCTTGTCCCTCCATGATTTTGCAGTCGTCTTGACAGCAGATGTCTCCTGTGCTGCATCAGATGCCCGGGATGCCGCTATGGCAGCCATTGCACCTGTTGCGGCAATTCCCTTAAGAAATCTGCGTCGATTAATATCCTGTTCAGCCATTTTTTCTTTTTTAGTCATACTTTCCTCCTTCTATAACAGACCTGATTAAGTGACATCCCTCTTCCTAGAAGTTATGAAATATTTGTGAATACAGATATAAGTCTGAATATTTTTAGATATGACTATCCTTTAAGCATTGCCGACTTCACAGTATGTCGCGGCTCTCATATTCTTTCCAGGAGGACAACATTAAGCCCTCCTGGAAAGCAGCTAAAGGGTGGGTAAAAAAGGTGTGCTGATAATAGACAATAATTTCTTTTTAGGCAACAAAATAGATTGTCAATATATTAAATATTATACTTTAAAAAACCGGGGACATAAAAGGTTTATGTATATTTTATGTCTCTCCCTTCATTTACTAAAAATACCTTAGCAGAAATGCCTGGGGTTTCTCCTTATGGCCAGTTGTGCTGATCATGGCATCATCCTAGCCGCTCATTAGGACAATCGGAAGATCTGGACGTAACCTTCTTAACACGACTTTCCCTATTACGTTCTAGCAAACTGGAAAATTTGGAGTAATTCTTTGAAATAGCGAAGGCGGTTTTCGGAAATTGGCAGGGGTGAAGCCCTACCCTCTTGCGCAGGGGAAAATATGCCGTCAGAATAGGGCGAGGATATCAATAACGCGATATAAAAGGCAAGAACCATCGATATTTCAGCGAAGTCGAGAACCCAGTTCGTTCTAGACAAACGCAGTGTGCATAAGACGCTTTTGTACCTAATGCCATGTAACATTATATAGTTCGTTTGTTAAAAATTTATGATATATGGGCGACAAACCAATCAAGGAGATTAGCGCCATGCTTGGCGCATAAAAAAAGAGGGTTAGATGTAGCCACCTAACCCTCAAAATATGATCTTTTTAAGATGCCGAGACACAGAATCGAACTGTGGACACGAGGATTTTCAGTCCGTTTTTTATCATTTCATACAATTTCATTTAATCCAATTTTTATATTGACATTTCAATAACTTTTACCTATATTCCTTTCTTATAATATCACTTAAAAACACGGCATTTCTTCTAAAAAGTGGGGACAGAATGGGGACTGGGACATATCAAAGGACTTTTTTGGAAATGGGGATTTGTCCTTTTACCCTAATCCCCACATAAGGAGGCAAAATGGGGACAACCTGGCATACGACAAAACACCCCGGGGTAAGATATCGGATGCATCCTACACGGAAGCATGGCATTCAATATGACCGATATTTTGCAATTCGTTATCAGCGCGATGGACTGAGAAAAGAAGAAGGACTTGGATGGACCTCTGATGGATGGAGCGCGGAAAAGGCCGCAAATGAGCTCGCAGAGCTTAAAAAATCACATACCTTGGGGGCAGGTCCTGTTCGTCTGAACGAAAAACGGCAATTAAAAAAAGAACAAGAAAAAAAGGAAAAAATTGAGGGCTTGAACTTCGGCGCTTTTTTTAAAGATACATACCTTCCATTATCCAAACAGCATAAAAAAGAACTAAGCTGGAAGCGAGAGGAGCAGCATTTCAGGCTATGGATAAAGCCGGTTCTGGAGAGCTTGCCATTAAGAC
>Ga0153915_10001402_pt1 | contig 22077 bp, 23 predicted proteins | sample Opewatmetagenome_2_FD_107003 | JGI IMG/M metagenome (GOLD analysis project Ga0153915, IMG submission 107003) | Freshwater wetland microbial communities from Ohio, USA - Open water 3 Core 3 Depth 3 metaG | ecosystem: Environmental > Aquatic > Freshwater > Wetlands | place: USA: Ohio, Lake Erie...
TCAGTACCCGCAAGTCCGGTTTCCGGTGTTTGTCGAGGACGCGGCGCTCGCGATCGCGTGGGTACGCAACAACGCGGCGAGCTACGGTGGCGATCCCGCGAAGATCATCCTCGTCGGCCATTCGTCGGGCGCGCACATCGCGATGCTCGCCGCGCTCGACAAGCGGTATCTCGCCGCTCATGGTATGAACGCCGACGAGATCCGTGGAGTCATCGGCCTGTCGGGGCCCTATGACTTTCTGCCATTTCCTTCCAGCAATCTGCACGAGGTGTTCGCGGGCGGCGCCGATCCGCTCGATACCCAGCCGATTCATTTCGCACGCGCTGACGCGCCGCCCGTGCTGCTCCTGCATGGCAGCGCGGATACCGTGGTCACGGCGAACAACTCGGTGAATCTCGCCGCGGCGCTCGAACGGCTCGGCGCCCGCGTCGAGCTGAAGATCTACGAGGGTCGCGATCACGCCGATCTTGCCGCCGCGTTCAGCCGGCTCAAGCGCGATCCGCCGCCGGTTCTCGAGGACGTCGGCGCGTTCATCCGGACCCGGACCGCCGGCAACTGAGCGCAGGCTTCGTCAGCGAAAGTAGTCGGTTGCGCTGACGAGCTCGTGAGCGATGCCGGGCTCGAAAGCGGCATGTCCGGCGTCCGGCACGATGCGCAGGTGCGCTTCCGGCCAGGCCTCGTGCAGCTCCCACGCGCTCGCCATGGGACAGACGATGTCGTAGCGCCCCTGCACGATGACTCCCGGAATGTGGCGCAGCCGCTCTGCGTTCCTGAGAAGCTGGTCTTCCGTGTAGAAAAAGCCCTTGTTGACGAAGTAGTGGCATTCGATGCGCGCGATCGCCGTCGCGAACTTGTCCGAGCTCCAGCTCTTGATGTTGGCGTCGTTGACGCGCAGATAACTCGTGGAGGCTTCCCATACGGACCACGCTCGCGCGGCACGTTTCGCCACTCGGGCATCCGAGCCGGTGACCCGCCGGTAATACGCCTGCAGCAGGTCGCCGCGCTCCTCGAGCGGAATCGGCGCGAGGAACTGACGCCAGCGGTCGGGATAGATGAAGCTCGCGCCTTCCTGGTAGAACCAGTCGATCTCCCAGCGCCTGAGCAGAAAGATGCCGCGCACGATCAGCTCGCTCACGCGGTCCGGATGCGTCTCAGCATAGGCGAGACCCAGCGTCGAGCCCCAGGAACCGCCGAACACCTGCCAGCGGTCGATCCCGAGCCGTTCGCGCAGCTTTTCCATGTCGGCGACGAGGTGCCAGGTGGTGTTCTCGACGAGGCTCGCGTGCGGGCGGCTCCGTCCGCAGCCGCGCTGATCGAAGATGACGATGCGATAGTGCTTCGGATCGAAGAAGCAGCGCGACTTCTCGTTCGCGCCGGCGCCAGGGCCCCCATGTACGAAAATGACCGGCTTGCCCCTGGGATTGCCGCACTCCTCGTAGTAGAGGTCGTGCAGCTCCGACACGCGCAACCGGCCTCGACGGAAGGGCTGCGGTACCGGATAGGGCATGCGCAGGGTCGCTTTTCGTGTCGGCCGGCCGGACTTGCGGCTCTTCTTGCGTTTCATCCGGTGCGCTCCTGACGCGCGACCATGGGTCCGAGCGGCCGGCCGCCGATGAGGTGCAGGTGCAGGTGATACACCTCCTGGCCGCCGTGCGCATTGCAGTTGACGATGAGCCGATAGCCGTTCGCGGCAATACCCTCCTGCTGCGCCAGATCGCGCGCCACGATCATCATGTGACCGAGCAACGCCTCGTCTTCGTCGGTGACGTCGTTCGCCGTCGGGATCGGCTTGTTCGGCACGATCAGGATATGAGTCGGCGCGGCCGGCCGGATGTCGCGGAACGCGGTGACGCGATCGTCCCGGTGCACGATCGCAGCGGGCAGCTCGCCCGCAATGATCTTCTCGAAGAGGGTCGGCATCAAAGGCGCTCCCGAGCTCGAGGCCGTCCACTATACCTCGACTCAACGGCCCTCTCGACGGGGCGCGCTACTGGCCGCTCGCCCTTAAGATCGCCTTGCGGATGCGGTCGTACGTGCCGCAGCGGCAGAGATTCGTGATCGTGTCGATATCCGCGCGCGTGGGCTTCGGGATGCGCGCGATGAGGTCCATCGCCGCAAGAATCTGCCCCGGCTGGCAGTAGCCGCATTGCGCGACTTCCTCCTCGATCCAGGCGCGCTGCACCGGATTGAGGCCGTTTCCGCCGACACCCTCGATGGTCGTGATCTTGCGCCCGGCGAGCGTACTCACTGGGATGAGGCAGGAGCGCGCAGCCCGGCCGTCGAGCAATACAGTACATGCTCCGCAGAAGCCGGCTCCACAGCCGAACTTCGTGCCCGTGAGGCCCGCGTGATCGCGCAGGTACCACAGGAGCGGCGTCCCCGGATCGCCGTCGAATGTGCGCTCGGTTCCGTTGATCGTCAGCTGCACGGCCATGATCTCAAACGATACCTCGAGCGCCGGGCCCGCACGCGTCGGTTGGTCGTGCATCGCGGTCCGTTCGACGCTCGCCGGGTGCGGCCTCATAATGACGTCACCCATGAAGATCCGCTCCGAGCAGCTGACGGGACACCTGGCAGCGAAACTGCTGCCTGCCTACCTCGTTTCCGGCAACGAGCCGCTACTGGTCGGCGAAGCGGCCGATGCCATCCGGCGCAAAGCCCGCGAGTCGGGCTACGTTGAACGCGAGGTGTTTTTCGCCGAGCGTGGCTTCGACTGGAATGCCTTGCTGGCCGCCGGCCAGTCGCTTTCCCTGTTCGCCGCGCGGCGCATTCTCGAAGTGAAGATGCCGAGCGGCAAGGCGGGCGTCGATGGCTCGAAGGTGCTCGCCGAGCTCATCGAGCGGCCGCCGCTGGATACGGTGCTGCTCGTCATCACGGACCAGCTCGATCGCGACGCGCAGAAAGCGGCCTGGGTGGCGGCCATGGAGGAGCAGGCCGGTTGGGTTCAGATCTGGCCCGTTCGGATCGGCGAGCTGCCGCGCTGGATCACCGGGCGCATGGCGCAGCACGATTTGAAGCCGGACGCGGATGCGGCGCGGTTGCTTGCGGAGCGCGTCGAGGGGAATCTCCTCGCGGCCCACCAGGAGATCGAGAAGCTGGCGCTGCTCGAGCCGCGCGGTCCGGTCGACGAGGCCGCGGTTGCCGCAGCCGTCGCCAACAGCGCGCGCTACGACATCTTCCAATTGAGCGAGGCGGCGCTCGAGGGCGACGCGCCGCGGGCGCTCAGGATTCTCGCGGGACTCAAGGGCGAGGGAACCGAACCACCGCTCGTGCTCTGGGCGCTCGCCAAGGAAGTGCGCGCGTTGTGGCAGGGCGAGCTGCGTGCGCACACAGGCGCCTCGCAAAGCGCGCCGGCATGGGCACGGCCCTCGCCAGGGCTCGCAAAGGCGCAGCAGCGCGCAGGCCGGCTGCCGCTCGATCGCCTGCTGAGCGATTGCAGCCAGATCGACCGCATGATCAAGGGCCACGCGGCCGGCGATCCATGGGATGCCCTGGCTCGTATGGCGACCGCCGTGGCGGGCGTCAAACTCTGACAATGCTCTAAGGAGTACACATGCCGCTGAAACTGCCGGCACTCGATCCGCGCACGGTCGAGGCCCTGAACAAGTCGGGTTACCCGGAGCCGTATCGTTCACAGGTATTGCCGCGCGAGAAACGGCGCCTGGGCGATGCGTGTGGCCTCACGAAGATCGGTATCAATCTCACGACCTTGCACCCCGGCAAGGCATCGTCCATGCGGCATTGGCACACCAGCGAGGACGAGTTCATCTACCTGCTCGAAGGCGAGGTCATCCTGAAGACGGATGCGGGGGAGCAGGCACTCACGGCAGGCATGTGCGCCGGGTTCGGGGCCGGCGCAAAGGACGGGCATCAGTTGCTGAACCGCAGCGGTCGGCCGGCCGTGTACCTCGAGATCAGCAATCGCGATCCCGAGGATGTCGGCGAGTATTCCGAGGCGGACCTGCGGTGGAATGCACCGGGTCACCCGGGCAAGTTCACGCACAGGGACGGGACGCCTTATTAGAAGAACCCCTCACCCCGGCCCTCTCTCCTTCGAAGGGGAGAGGGAGTGGAGTAAGCGAATGCCTGTCCTGTTTGCATTTGTGCATCACCTCGCCGCGTTCGTATTGTTCTCGGCCCTGTTTCTCGAGCTCGTGCTCGTCAAGGGTGAGCTGACGGCCTGGAGCGCGCGCAAGATCCTGCTCTATGACCTCGTCTACGGAATTGCGGCGATCGTCCTGGTGGTCGCCGGCCTGCTGCGCGTCGCGTATTTCGAAAAGGGCGCGCACTACTACCTGCACAGCGTTCCCTTTATCGTCAAGGTCGCCACGTTCGTACTGGTGGCACTGGTGTCGATCTACCCGACGATGCAGTTCCGGCCGTGGCGGGCGGCGCTCAAGCGCGGAGAAACGCCGCAGCTCGATGCCCTGAAGAGGCGGCGCATCGCCACGCTGATTCACGTCGAGCTGACGGGGCTCGCGCTCATGATCCTGTGTGCGGCGCTGATGGCGAAGGGCGTCGGCAATTTCGGCTGAGCTCTGTTGGTTGACCTGGCCGCGCCGCGCTTTGCAATGCAATAAGTTTTCGGGCAGGGTTATGCGCCATGCATCCGATCGGCATCTTCGGCGGTACTTTCGACCCGATTCACTACGGGCATCTTCGCACCGCCTTCGAGCTGCTGCAGGCGTTGCGCCTCACCGAAGTGCGCTTCATGCCCGCCGGCAATCCGCCGCACCGGGAACAGGCGGTCGCGTCCGCGGACCTGCGATTGGCCATGGTGAAGGCGGCCACCGAGGGCCAGCCTGGCTTCCTGGTCGATGACCGCGAGATGCGGCGCGAGGGACCGTCCTATTCGGTCGATACACTGGCGTCGCTGCGTGCGGAGAATCCCGATCGCTCGCTCTGCCTCATCGTCGGCATGGACGCGTTTCTCGGCCTTCCCAAGTGGTATCAGTGGCGCGAGATCCTGCAGCTGTCGCACGTGGTGGTCGCGCACCGGCCAGGGTGGCGCGCGCCGGGCATGGGTCCGCTCGGGGAGTTGCTTGTCGACCGCGGCACGGGGCGCATCGGGGACTTGCATGAATCGCGCGCCGGGTGCATATACATACACGCTGTCACGCAACTGGAAATCTCCTCCACCGAAGTGCGCAACCTCATTTCCGCCGGACGCGACCCCCGCTTTCTCATGCCCGACTCCGTGCGCAAGGTCATCCAGGATTCGGGCGTCTACGCCCGGAGAAACTGACAAGAAGCCTTGAGCAGCGCGCGCAGGAAGTCTCCCCGCAAGAAGACAGCGCACCGTCTGAACGGAGCGCCGGTCAAGCCCGTGGCCGCGTCTCTGGACCTGGTCGTCGCGGGCGCGCTGGACGACATGAAGGCTGTCAACGTCAAGGTGCTTGACGTGCGCAAGCTCTCCGACATCTTCGACACGCTGGTCATCGCTAGCGGCACCTCGGACCGGCACGTCCGCTCGATCGCCGATCGCGTGATCGAGAAGGCGAAGGCGGCCGGCTTCCGGCCCCTCGGCGTCGAGGGCGGGAAGACGGGCGAGTGGGTGCTCGTCGACCTCGGCGATTGCATCGTGCATGTCATGTTGCCGCGGGTGCGCGAGTTCTACAGCCTGGAGAAACTCTGGGCCGTGGGCTGAGCGGCCGCCGCCAGTGAAACTCCGAGTTCTTGCCGCCGGTACGCGCTTGCCCGGATGGGTGGACGCGGCCTGTGCCGACTACGCGCGCCGATTCACCTCGGAACTGAAATTCGAGCTCCTCGAGATACCGCTCGCGCAACGCGGACCTCGGGCGGACGTCGCGCGCGCGATCGAGCGCGAGGGCGAAAGGATGCTCGGGGCGATTCGCACCGGCGAGTTCGTGGTTGCGCTCGAAGTCGGCGGCAAATCGATGAGCACGGTTGAGTTCTCTCGATGGCTCGTCGCGCACATGCAGGAAGGCCGGGACCTCGCGTTTCTCATCGGCGGTCCGGACGGGCTGGCGCGAGGCTGCATCGAGCGGGCCGATCTGAAACTGTCACTGTCCGCACTGACTCTGCCCCACGGCCTCGCGCGCGTGATGCTCATCGAGCAGCTCTACCGGGCCTTCAGCCTGCACAAGGGTCATCCCTATCATCGGGCCTGAGGTCCAGCCTCGAGGCGCGAGAATTGGGCCACCTGCACGGTGCCCAGCGGCCGCCGCCGGTGCTATTCTCCCGAGCCTTACGCCCAAGTCGCGGGTAGTCGTGCAATTGTTTGATTGATAAGGACTAGTGCCGGTTCCTGCCGGACATTGCTTGGATCATGGCGCCGCCTCCTGTTTTTCTTGCTTCGGCCTCGCCGCGACGCCGCGATCTGCTGCGTCAGATTGGCATCGAGCCCGAGATCGTGCCCGCCGACGTCGACGAGTCGCGTTTGTCCGGCGAGGAGCCGCTCGCCTATGTCGATCGGCTCGCGCGCCTGAAGGCGGAGACTGCATGGCGAGGTTTGCCCGTGGGCCGAGGCGGACTGCTGCTGGCGGCGGACACAGCGGTCGTGCTCGGCACTGAAATCCTCGGCAAGCCGGGTGACCGCGCCGAGGGGCTGGCCATGCTGGCTCGCCTGAGCGGCCGGACGCACGAGGTCATGACGGGAGTCGCGCTTCGGACCCGCGAGCGCCTTGAGTTGCGCGTGAATGTCAGCCGGGTGACGTTTCGCACGTTGCAGCGGGACGAATGCGAGGCGTACTGGGAATCCGGCGAGCCGCGCGACAAGGCGGGCGGTTACGCCGTCCAGGGCCTGGCGGCACTCTTCATCCGCGAGCTCAACGGCAGCTTCTCGGGCGTCATGGGGCTGCCGCTCTACGAAACGGCGGAACTTCTGCGTGCTGCCGGGATCGACCCTCTCACGGGCCGTGGAGCGGGCCGATGAGCGCGGAAATTCTGGTGAACGTGATGCCGGGTGAGACCCGTGCCGCGCTGATCGAGAACGGCGTGCTGCAGGAGCTGTACGTCGAGCGCGCCAACCGCGTCGGCATCACGAGCAACATCTACAAGGGTCGAGTGTCACGCGTGTTGCCCGGCATGCAAGCCGCATTTGTCGACGTAGGTCTCGAGCGCACCGCGTTCCTGCACGTGTCCGACATCGCGCTCGCGCACGACGAGGAGACCGAGGTCGCCGCCGAACGGAGCGACGACATCCGCGAGCACATGCGCGAGGGCGATGAGATCCTCGTGCAAGTGCTGAAGGATGCGCTTGGCACGAAGGGCGCGCGCCTGACGACCTTCGTCAGCATTCCATCGCGCTACCTCGTCTATCTGCCGAAGGGCAAGGGCATCGGCGTTTCGACGCGCATCGAAGACGAAGGCGAGCGTGGTCGGCTGCGCGAATCGGTCACGACGGCCGCGCCGCCGGGCAGCAATGGCGGCTACATCGTGCGTACCGTCGCGGAGGGCGTGGAATCGGATGCGCTGCGGGAGGACCTGCACTTCCTGCATCGCTTGTGGGGCGTGGTGCGCGAAAAGGGCATGCGGGCGAGCGCCGGCGAGCTGGTGCACGAGGATCTGCCGCTGCCCTTGAGGCTGCTGCGCGATCAGCTCGGATCCGGCATCGACCGGATATCCGTCGATAGCCCGGCCGTCTACGAGCGGATGCTCGAGTTCGCGGGCACGTTCATGCCGGAGAGCAAATCGAAGATCGACCTCTACGGCGGCGTGCGGCCGATTTTCGACCTGCACGGCATCGAAGACGAGATCGTGAAGGCGCTCAATCGGAATGTGCCCCTGAAGTCGGGCGGTTACCTCGTCATCGATCAGACCGAGGCCATGACGACGATCGACGTCAATACGGGCGCCTACGTCGGGCATCGCAATCTCGAAGAGACGATCTACCGCACCAACCTCGAGGCCGCGGTGAGCATCGCGCGGCAGCTCCGCCTCAGGAATCTCGGCGGCATCATCATCATCGACTTCATCGACATGCAGGAGGAAGAGCACCGCAAACAGGTCCTGCAGGCGCTCGAGAAGGCACTCGCCGCGGATCATGCCAAGACGCACATCTCGTCCGTCTCGCCGCTCGGCCTCGTCGAAATGACGCGCAAGCGCACGCGCGAGAGCCTAGAGCACCTGCTGTGCGAGCCCTGTGCTGCCTGCGAGGGCCGGGGATTCGTGAAGACCGCGGAGACCGTGTGCTACGAGATCTTCCGCGAGGTATTGCGTCAGGCACGGCAGTTCGATTGCCAGCAGTTTATGGTCCTTGCGCACCAGGATGTCATCGAGCGGCTGCTCGACGAGGAATCGGCGTCGCTCGGCGAGCTCGAGGTCGTCACGGGCAAGCCCATTCGCCTGCAGACGGAAGCCTTGTACGGGCCCGACCAGTACGACGTCGTGCTGATGTAGGCCCGGGATAAGCAAGATGCAGAGTCCCTGGCGCCGCATTTTCAAATGGACCGCTGCCGTTCTCGGCTCGCTGGTCATCGTGCTCGCGCTTGCTATCGGCGCGTTGCGCATTGCGCTCGAGCAGGTCCCCGAGTATCGCGAGGACATCCGCGGCTGGATCAACCGCACCACGGGTCTCGAAATCGACTTCCGCGATCTCAAGCCGCGCTGGCGTTTCTACGGGCCGGAGGTCTATTTCACGGATGCGAAGCTCAAGGCCCCGCTCACTGGTGCCGTCCTCGTCGAGGCGCAGGCCGGAAGCGTCGGCATCGATCTGTGGCACCTGATCTTTCGCGCCGAGCTCCTTCCCGGCCGTGTCACGCTCGAGCGGCCGGAACTCAACTTCGTCCGCACGCCCGCCGGCCACATCGAGCTTGTCGGCCAGGAAGCCATCCGTCGCCGCGATCCGTCGCAGCCACCGATGTCGCTCGATGACCTGCCAACCGGCCGTCTCGCCATCGAGAATGCGACGGTGAGCTTCACGGACCAGCTCCAGGGTCACTCGTCTTGGCGCCTCACGGACATCAGCGTCGATATCGAGCGCGATCGCGACGATCTCGCGGTCGAGGGCCACATCGATCTGCCGGAAAGCCTCGGGCGCTCGCTCGACTTCAAGGGCACGGGCGCGGGCTATTTGAGCGCGCCGGACAAGCTCGCGTGGCGGTTCGAGGTCGTCGCGAGCGATGTCAAGTTCGCAGGCTGGACCGCGTCGCTGCGTGAGAGTCTGGGCGAGAATGCGAGACTCCCGACGAGCGGTCACGGCGGCTTGCGGCTAGCGGCGAGTTTCGCCGGCCGTGACCTCGTCGAGGCGCAGCTTCGGTTGCAGCTCGCGGACGTCTCTCTCGGCGACGGCACCGCGGAACGCCCGGAAACGCGCTATGCCGTGATGGCCGGCGACTTCGTGCTTCGCGAAACGAATAATGGCTCATGGCACGTCGAGGGCAAGGACGTTGAACTCACCCGCGCCGATCGGCCGTGGAGCACGCCCCACTTCTCCGCAGATTGGCGCATCGAGGAGCACCACTTGCGCGCGCTCAAGGCCGAAGCGGCTTTCCTGCAGCTCGACAATCTGACGCCGCTCGTCGCTCTGCTGCCGCCCGGACCGGTGCGAACCCGGCTCGTCGAGCTGAGCCCGGAAGGGCAGGTGCGGGACCTGAGCGTCGATTTCGCCAACGTCGACGGCAAAACGCCGGAGCTCAAGTCCCTGGACGCGAAGCTCACGAGCGTCGGCTTTGGGCCCACGGGTCGCGCTCCGGGTATCCGGGGCATCAGCGCGCGGCTGAATGGCCGGGCGAACCATCTGAGCGCTGATCTCGACGCATCGCAGCTCGCGGTGCTCGCCCCGATCGTCTTTCGCGTGCCGCTGGTCGTCGACCACGTGCAGGCGCGGCTCGAGGCGGACTACCGTTCGACGGGCGTACGCGTCGAGGCGCACAACGTTGCTATCGCAAGTCCGCACGCCGATGCCACCGCGGAGGGCTCCGTCTGGATTCCCTCCGACGGGACTTCGCCCGTGCTCGATCTCGAGGCGCACGCGAAGAACGCGGATGCGAGCAAGGCCTGGCAGTACATGCCGATAAATAAGCTCAAGGACAAGCCGCTCGCGTGGCTCGACCAGGCGTTCGTCGCCGGTCGCGTGCCGGAGGCAGAGATCATCTATCGCGGCCCGACGCACAGCTTCCCGTTCCGCGACGGCCAGGGCCTCTTTCGCATCACCGGACGCACGCAGGACCTCACTCTCAGCTACCAGCCGGGCTGGCCGGAGCTGACCGGGCTCGTCGTCGATTTCGAGTTTCTGAACGAAGGACTCAAAGCCACCGTCAACCAGGGCAGTCTCGCGGGACTCACGATCGAGAGAGGCTCGGCCGCAATCCCGGATTTGAGGCTCGGCGAATTGACGGTCGATGCCGGGGCACGGGGCGATCTCGCCGCGGCCCTGAAGTACCTGCAGGCGACGCCGCTCGGACCGAAGTTCGGTGACGCGTTCATGCAGCTCGCCGGCGGCGGGCCGACGCACGCCTCGGTCAAGCTCCTTCTGCCGGTCAAGCACATGGACGATCGACGCGTGGACGTCGAGGTGGCGCTCAACGACGACCGGATCGAGCTCGCCGGGACCCTGCACAAGGCGGACGCGGTGAAGGGCACGCTGCGAGTCCACAATACCGAGGTGCTGGCGGATGGACTGACGGCGCGGTATCTCGGCGGACCTGTGCGTGTCGACTTGACCAGCGAACCGGCGGGCGCCGCCGGCGTCTTCGATACCGTGCTGCGGGCGAGCGGCCACACGCCGGCCGCGCCGCTGGCCGAGGCGCTCGAGGTGCCCGGGAAGGTTCATGTCGCCGGAGAGTTCGACTGGCGCGCCACGGCACGCATGGCTCGCAACATCGAAGATGCACCGCGCGCATCGCGGCTGCGCTTCGACTCGCAGTTGCGCGGCGTCGAGATTGGCCTGCCGCAGCCGATGACCCGGGCCGCAACCGATAACCGCGCCCTGCGCGTCGATGCACAGTGGCGCGAGAACGAAGCCACGGCGCGGATCGTCTACGGAGACGCGACTCGCGCCGCGCTGAAGTTCGATCGATCGGACGAAGGCTGGCGGCTCGAGCGGGGCGCGGCGCGTTTCGGCGGCGGCGAACCGCAGCTGCCCAAGGAGCCGGGTCTGTGGCTTGCCGGCACGGTAGCCGCCTTCGATCTGTCCGAGTGGCTGGACCTCAAGTCCGACCGGCCGGCGAAACGGACGCTGCATGACTATTTGCGGGGCGCCGACCTCGTCGTGCGCGACTTCGGCATCTTCGGCTACGACTTCTCGAACGTCGACGCGGCCATGGTTGCGCAGGATGGCGCATGGCGCGTGCACGTCGAAAGCGATGCCGTGCAGGGCAACGTCGTCGTGCCCTTCGATCTTGAGGGCGACATGCCGCTCGAGCTCGACATGGATCGCCTGATTCTCGGCGAGCACGCGGGCGGGCGCGGCTCGAATCCCGACCCGGCGCATTTTCCGTCGATGCGCATCGCTGCGGATTCCTTCAGCGCATTCGGCAAGCGCTTCGGAACGCTGCATGCCGAGCTCGTGCGCGAAGACGCAGGACTCATTCTCAAGAGCTTCACGACGACCAGCCACAGTTTCAGCGCGAAGGGCAGCGGCTCGTGGCTGAATACCCCGGCCGGCCAGCAGTCGGCGCTCGATTTCACGATGGAAACGGCCGATGTCCTCGAGACGCTGAAGGACCTGGGCTACGGGGCGTCGCTCAGCGGCAAGAAGGGCACGGCTCGCGCAAGCCTGACCTGGCCGGGCGCGCCGGATTCGACGCTGTTCGCGCGCCTGTCGGGGACGGCGCATATCGAAATTGCGAACGGTCAGCTCCTCACGGTGCAGCCCGGCGCAGGCCGCGTGTTCGGAATGATGAGCGTCGGCGCGTTGCCGCGCCGGTTGTCGCTCGACTTCAGCGATCTCACCGACAAGGGGCTCGCTTTCGATTCCATCCGCGGCGACTTCCGGCTCAAGGACGGGAATGCCTTCACCTCGAACCTGCTTCTCAAGGGCCCGGCGGCCGAGATCGGCATTGTCGGGCGCACCGGTCTTGCCGAGCACGACTACGACCAGACGGCCGTGGTCACCGGCAGCGTCGGGCAGTCACTGCCGGCGGTCGGAACGCTTGCGGGCGGACCTGCGGTCGGCGCTGCGCTGCTCGTCTTCTCGCAGCTCTTCAAGGAGCCGCTCAAGGGCATCGCCCGCGGGTACTACAAGATCACGGGAAACTGGGATAATCCCAATGTTCAGCGGCTCGAGGGCGCCGATGTGAAGGAAGCACGCGCGGCCACCGAGCAGGTGCGGGAAGAAGCCAAGGCGCCGGCTCAGCCACCAGCGCCGGCGCAGCACTGACGCAAGATACACGGCGCAAGCCGCCCGGTTTTCGCTTCGAGAGCCAGCGATCCATGACGCGTGTCGCCGCGATACAGATGACTTCGACCCCCGACGTCGCAGTGAACCTGCGTGCAGCCGGTGAACTGCTCGCGCGGGCCGCCGGGGAGGGCGCGACGATCGCGGCGCTGCCGGAGAACTTTGCCTGGATGGGCCGCGACAGCGGACCGGATCGCGACGACCGCCGCGCGATCATCGAGCGCGACGGACGGGGGGCGATCCAGGACTTCCTGGCCGGCGCCGCCGCGAAGCACAGGCTGTGGCTCGTCGGCGGCACAATTCCGGTGGAGTCGGGACGGGATGAGCGTGCGGCTGCGGCTTGCCTCGTCTACAACGCCGGCGGCGAGCGCGTCGCGCGCTACGACAAGATTCACGTGTTCGACGTGAACATTCCCGACAAGGACGAGCGCTATCGGGAGTCCACCAATGTCTCGCCGGGCTCGGTTCCCGTGGTCGTCGATACGCCAGCGGGCAAGCTCGGTCTCGCGGTCTGCTACGACATGCGATTTCCGGAGCTCTTCCGGCGCCTCGCGTCGGCTGGCGCGGAGTGGTTCTGTCTGCCATCCGCATTCACGGTGCCTACGGGGCGCGCGCACTGGGAAACCCTGCTGCGCGCCCGAGCGATCGAGAATCTGTGCTATGTCGTCGCGCCCGCGCAGTCCGGCTTTCACCTGAACGGTCGCGAGACCTACGGCGATACGCTCATCATCGACTTCTGGGGGCGAGTGCTCAATCGTTTGCCCCGGGGCACGGGCGTCGTCGTCGCGGACTTCGATTTGCAGCGCCAGGCGGAGGCCCGCGAGCGCTTCCCGGCGCTCTCGCATCGCGTGATCTAGCGGTTTTCCTGCAAGGAGCTCTGGCGTGCAACGAACCCTCGTCAGTTTCGCGCTGCTTACTTGCGTTGCGGCTGCCAGCGCGGCTCAGTTTCATTTTGCGACCCCTGCGGAAGGGGCCGCTGTGCTCACGGCGGACGATGATTACCTGCGCGCGATGAGTCCCGCGGATCCGGCCCTGCGCCTCAAGTCGACGAAGCCGCAAACGCTCGCTGCCCTCAAGAGCGCCTACGCGGCAGACGTGCTCGAATGGAATGCGAGGCAACGGGCGAGAATCGATGCGGTGCTGGGACGGGAGCATGCCAAGCTCGACGCTCTTGCGCGCTGGTTGCCCGCGCGTGTCGACTTCGTTCTGGTGACGCGCGAGGTGGAAGGGGGTTTGCCGCACACGCGCGGCACATCGATCCTGCTGCCGGCGCCGCTCATCGATTCCGCGGAGCCGCTCGATTCAATCGTGGTGCACGAGCTCTTTCATGTGCTGTCGCGTAACAATCCCGCGCGGCGCGACAGTCTCTATGCTCTCATTGGCTTTCAGCCATGCCGCGTGGTCGAACCGCAGCAATACGCTGCAAGACGCATCACGAATCCGGACGCCCCGACGCTGGCTCATTTCCTCCCCCTCACGGACGATGGCAGGGAAGGGCTCGTGCCCTATCTCTACGCCGCAGGTCCGGTGTTCGATCCCGCGGCCGGTGCGCAGTTCGTCAATCAGTTTCGCGTGGGCTTTCTGCACGTGAGCGTGACCGGCCCGAGCGGTGCGACGCGCTGTGAGCCCTATGCAGGTGACGCCGATCCGGTGCTGCCGCTTGCGGCGCACAAGGACGTCATTGACCGTAAGACGGGAGCCAATACCGGCTATCTCATTCACCCGGAAGAGACGCTGGCTGACAATTTCGCGCTGCTCATTGCGGGCAGCGACCATCGCGTACCGAGCCCCTGGGTGCTTGAAAAACTGCAAGCTTGGCTCGAGATACCCGACAGCGTGCTATCGTCCCCACCCCCATGACCGATACCTCCAAATCTCTGGCGATCGCCACGGACCTCATGCTGCGGCCGGCCGGCCTCGACGAAGGGCGGCTGACGAAAGTGCTCGGCACCGTGATGGGCCACGCCGTCGACAACGCAGATCTCTATTTCCAGTGGTCGCGCGAGGAGTCCTGGGCGCTCGAGGACGGCATCGTCAAAGAAGGCCACCACAGCATCGAGCAGGGTGTCGGCGTGCGAGCGCTCGCGGGTGAGAAGACGGGGTTCGCCTACTCCGACGAGATCGCCCTGCCGGCGCTCGAGGAAGCTTCGCGCGCGGCCAGGGCGATCGCACATCACGGCACGACTGGCGCGGTACAGGCCTGGCACGCTCCCGTCGCGCGCCGGCTCTACGAGGCGAACGATCCACTGGTTGCCATCAAGGACAGCGACAAAGTGGCGCTACTCCTGCGGCTCGACGCCGAGGCGCGCCGCATCGATCCGCGCGTGAAGCAGGTCATGGCGAGCGTGGTCGGCGTGCACGAAGTCGTGCTGATCGCAACGAGCGACGGCACGCTCGCGGCCGACGTGCGGCCGCTTGTTCGCTGCAATGTCACGGTGATCGTCGAGCAAAACGGGCGGCGCGAACAGGGCTACAGCGGGGGCGGCGGCCGCTTCGGGCTCGATGAGCTCGTGGCCGGCGACCGGCCGCTCGTCTTCGTGCGCGAGGCGGTGCGCCAAGCGCTGGTGAACCTCGAGGCCGTCGCGGCCCCCGCGGGCACGATGACGGTCGTCCTGGGGCCGGGGTGGCCGGGCGTCCTGCTGCATGAAGCGATCGGCCACGGCCTCGAGGGTGATTTCAATCGCAAGGGTACGTCCGCGTTCACAAACCGCATCGGCCAGCGCGTTGCGTCCGAGCTTTGCACGGTCGTGGACGACGGCACCATCGCGCGGCGTCGCGGCTCGCTCAATATCGACGACGAAGGGACGCCGACCCAGTGCACGACGATGATCGAGAATGGCGTCCTGCGCGGCTACATCCAGGACAAGTTGAACGCGCGCCTCATGGGTGTGCCGCCGACGGGCAACGGCCGGCGCGAATCGTTCGCGCACGTGGTCCTGCCGCGGATGACGAACACCTACATGCTGCCCGGTCCGCACGACCCCGAGGAGATCATCGCCTCGGTGAAGAAGGGCCTGTACGCCGTGAATTTCGGCGGCGGCCAGGTTGACATCACGTCGGGCAAATTCGTCTTCTCGGCGAGCGAGGCCTACCTCATCGAGAACGGCAAGATCGGCCCCCCCGTTCGCGGCGCGACACTGATCGGCAACGGTCCGGACGTGCTCACGAAAGTGTCGATGGTGGGCAAGGACCTGAAGCTCGATGAAGGGGTGGGCACCTGTGGCAAGGACGGGCAGAGCGTGCCCGTCGGCGTGGGGCAGCCCACCCTCAAGGTCGACAGTCTGACCGTCGGCGGCACCGGCTGACTTCCACTCCCTCTCCCCCGTCGGGGGGAGAGGGCTGGGGTGAGGGGTTCGGGTGACGGGCCCATTCAAACCCTCCCGGCGGTCCGCACATCCAATGGACCGTCAAGCACTTGGGAGACCCACATGTCCAATGCCCCCTGGTACGGCGCAGTCGTCGCGATCCCCTTTGTCGCCGCCGTCGCTGCATCGACCGACGATTTCCTGCAGGAGCTCAATACTCGCGTCCCGGCGAACGAGCGGACCATCACGATCGAGAACCTGGCCGGCGACGCGCGAGTGCTGCCGGGGAACGGGGCGGACACCGAGGTGCAGGCCACCATCCATGTTGCCGGCGGTGATGAGGCGCTTGCGCGCCAGATGGCCGCCTCCATCCATCTTGAGACGGACGGCGGGCGGGTGGTCGTGCGATATCCGGATGCGCGCGAGATCTGCGCATTGCCGGGGCTGTCGAAGTCCACGACCCGGACACATACGGAATATCTCGGCCAGCGCATCTACGTCGAGACCGGCACGACCCCCGGCAAGTGCGTGCGAGTCGACCTGCTCGTGCGGCTTCCCTCGGATCGCAATCTGACGCTCAAGACGAAGCTCGGCGAGATCGCGACCGAGGACCTCAAAGCGGATGTCATGCTCGACACGGGCAGTGGCAAGGTTTCGGTCGCGAGGCACGTCGGATCGCTCGACGTCGATACCGGGTCGGGTGACGTCTCGATCGTCACGGCGCAAGGGAAGATCCTGGTCGATACCGGTTCGGGCGACGTGGACATCACGGACGGGCGGGGACGTATCAAAGCCGATACCGGCTCCGGCGACGTGCACCTCGTTCGCAATCGCGGGGACGTGCGCGCAGACACCGGCTCGGGCGACGTGAAAATAGATGACTTCGGTGGCGGTTCGGATCTCGATGTCGACACCGGCAGCGGCGACGTCGACGTCGACGGCGATCTCGCCGCGATCCGGCGTCTGCGCATCGACACGGGCAATGGCGACATCAAGGTGATCACCCGCACGGCTGCATCGCTCGAGCTCGAGGCTGACAGCGGCTCCGGGCGTGTCACCATCGACGTGCCCGGCGCGCGCGTCACGCAGCGCGAGCACAGCCACGCGGAAGCCACGATCGGCGGCGGCGCCGGTACCGCGAAGCTCGATGCCGGCTCGGGCGAGATCGAGTTCCGCCAGAGCGCGGCGCACTGAGCATTTCTCCCGCAAGACGTCGCGAATCTTCGTAGCCACGTCGACGGCCGATCTTCGACACTCTCGCCTGCGGGATGGCCAGGGACGGCGCCGCATGGCGCCGGGCTCGTCCAGGGTGGAATTCGGCACGCCAGCCGGACGGGCCCGGCCCATCTCGATGGGCGGCGTGCGGGACACCGGCTCGCCTAGAATGCAAACGTGCGTCGCGACATCCGTCCCGCTGCCGAGCAAGTCACCGCTGCCGATGGACAAAGCATCGCTGCGCGTTTCTTCACGCCGCCCGGCGAACCGAAGGGAGTCGTGCTGATTGCCGGTGCAATGGGCGTTGCCCAGGAATACTACGCTGCATTCGCGCGCTGGCTCGCGGCTCAGGGCCATCTCGCCGTCACCTTCGACTATCGCGGCATTGGCTACTCGCGGCCGCCCAGGCTCCGCGGGTTCCGCGCCGACATCCTCGACTGGGCGCGGCTCGATTGCAGCGCCATGATCAACGTCGTGTGCGCTCGTGCGCCCGGCAGGCCACTCGTCTGGATCGGCCACAGTCTCGGCGGCCAGATTCTCGCCTTCATCCCCAATCGGCAGCACATCGCGAAATTTGTGACTGTGGCGTGCGGCAGCGGCTATTGGCGGGAAAACACGCCGCAGCTCAGGCGCAGGGCGTTGTGGTTGTGGTTCGTTCTGGTCCCGGTGGGCCTAGCCCTTTTCGGCTATTTTCCCGGCAAGCGGTTGCGCATCATCGGCGACCTGCCGAAGGGCGCCGTGCGGCAGTGGCGCCGCTGGTGTCTCAATTCAAGCTATGCCGCCGGCGCAGAAGGAGAATGGGCACGCGCGGCCTATGCTTGCGTGACGACGCCCATGGTGTCGCTGTCGTTCACGGACGATGAGTTCATGTCGACGCACAGCATTGACTCGCTCAACGCGCTGTATCGAAACGCGCCGCAGACGTTGCTGCGCATCGGGCCTGCGGACGCCGGCGTGCCGCGCATCGGCCATTTCGGATTCTTCCGCGAGTCTTTCGAGTCGACGCTCTGGCGCCGATTCATCGCGCCAGAGATCGTTTGACTCAACATAGCTCCGTCGCCGTTCGGCGACCTTTGGCTGATTGTGACCTGGTCGACGGAGGCAAGCGCGGCTCGCCGGTAACTTGCCGCCCGTTCGAAATTTTCGCTATCGAGGAGAGCTTATGCCGGGCGACACAGCAGCCACCGGGACGTTCCAGATGAACCTCCCCTCGGACTTGATGGACGAGCTCAAGCGCAATCGCGTGGCGCGCCCGAGCCCCTTGAAGGTCGAAGGCATGAAGCCCTCGCTCCTTGATCGGCTGTTCGGCCACCTGGATGACGAGAAGCCCAAGCGGCGTTGACTGCCCGTTGATTACTTGAGCCAAGAGGCCGCGGTCCTTGAGGGCCGCGGCCTTTGGCTTTCTTATGTCAAATGGGCGTCGTCGTCGCGCGCCTGCTGGCGGTTGCCGTGATGCACAAGCGCAACAGGCGCGAACGGCATCGATATACGTCAAGTCCCGACTTTTCTTATGAGCGCGAATTTCCTAGGATCGGGCGCTATGGGGATCCGTGCCGTCCATCTGTCGAAGCCCGTCTACGAAAGCATGCCGTACGCATACGCGTTGTCCGGCGTCGTGCTGATGCTGCTGTCGTATTTCGATGGCCGCGGCATCTGGTCGACGATCGCGGGTCTTGTCGGTCTGCTCGCCGTCGTCGGTGGCGCGGTCGTCTTCCTCAAACGCCGCGACTATCGCATCAATCACGCGCACTACGACTACCGATCGCTCGAGTAGGGCGCCTGCCGCCTATCCCTGAGGCTCGGGCGTGTCGGCAAGTACGGGAACGTCGTCCGTATCCGCGGTCGAGCGCGCCTTCGGCGTACGCTCGTCGATGTACATCAGTTCGTGCTTGCCCACCAGCACGACGTCCCCGTCGTTCAGGTTGTGCTTGCGCACGCGCTTCTGCTTCACATAGACGCCGTTCGTGCTGTTCAGATCCTCGATCACCGAGCCGTCGGGCGTCGAGATGATCTGGCAGTGATGGCGGCTCACGTATTTGCTGTCGATCTGCAGATCGTTATCCGTCGTGCGCCCGATGATGAACCGGCCCGGCACGAGCTGGCGCTCGGCGATCGTCTGGCCCTCGTGGCCGATCAGGATACGTGCGATCACGTCCGGCTTGTCCGCGGCCGGCGGCGTCTCGGGCCCGGCCGCATGCTGTCGACTGGTGCGCGACACATGGTCTACCCATTGCAATTCCCCGACGGCCGCCTGTACGTCCTCGAGGCTGACCACCGATGAGTCGCGACCGAAAGCCGACATCATTGCCGTGTCGCAGAGCGTATTGATGAGGCGCGGTGTTCCGCCCGTGTAGCGGTAGATCAGCGGGAAGGTGTCCTCCGCGAAGATCTGGCGTCCGTGGGAGCCCGCCACCTCCAGCCGGTGCTCGATGTAGTTACGCATTTCCGTCTGGCTGAGCGCCGTCAGGTGAAATCGCAGCCGGACGCGCTGGGTGAGCTGCGTGAGCTCTGGCGCGTTCAGCTTGTCGTTGAGCTCCGGCTGACCCGCCAGAATGATCCTGAGCACCTTCTCCTTCGTCGTTTCGACGCCTGAAAGCAGGCGCACTTCCTCGAGCACGCGGTTCGACAGGTTCTGCGCCTCGTCGACGATGAGCACCACCTTGCGGCCGCTCGCGTACTGCTCGATGAGGAACTCGTTCATCGTCGCGAGGAGTTCGGCCTTCTTCATCTTGAACGGCGTGAAGCCGAACTGAACCAGTACGGATTGCAGAAATTCGGTCGGCGACACCTGGGTCTGATTGACCTGCGCGACCACCACATCCTTGCCGAGCTCGCGCAGAAAGGTCTCGATGAGGGTGGTCTTTCCCGAGCCGATCTCACCCGTGAGGATGACGAAGCCGTCCGTGAACCAGATCGTGGACTCCATGTAGGCCTTGGCCCGGGCATGGTGCTTCGACAGGTACAGGAAGGCCGGGTCCGGGCTGAGGCGGAACGGCAGGTCCGTGAGCTTGAAGAGTTCGAGATACATCCCGAAGCATTCTAGCCGAGGTTTGGCGGTTCTTTCGCGATGCAGGAGGTCCTGCGCCGGGACCGAGTCACAATTCCGCGCCCTGACGGCGGAACTTACGGATCAGCGCGGCAAGCCGCGCGTCGCGGCGGGCAGCGGTCGTGGCCATGAGCGTGCAATGCCCGAGCTTGCGGCCTGGCCGTGCGCTCTTGCCGTAGTCGTGAAAGTGCAGGTCGGGCTCGGCGAGCGCGAAGGCCATGCTCGGCAGCCGGCCAATGAAGTTGATCATCGCCGCGTGGCCCCGGGCATGCGTCGCTCCGAGCTCGAGGCCGCAGATCGCGCGCAGATGATTCTCGAACTGGCTGGTCGCTGCGCCTTCGATCGTCCAGTGGCCGGTGTTGTGCACGCGCGGCGCCATTTCATTCGCGATCAGCCGTCCGCGCGCGACGAAGAACTCGATCGCGAGCACACCGACGTATTCGAAATGCCGCAGCACGTTGCGCATATGCCGCTCGGCGAGACGCTGCAGCGGACGGTTGCGATACGGCGCGCGGCAGTAGCGCAAAATGCCGCCACTATGCGCGTTTTCGGCGAGCGGATAGTAGACGATGTCGCCGCGTGCTCCGCGCACGCCGAGGATCGAGATCTCGCGATCGAAAGCGACGAAGGCCTCGAGAATGAGCGGGCTGCCGCCGAGGCTTTGCCACGCGGCGTCGACGTCCGCCGGCGCGCGCAACACGGCCTGGCCCTTGCCGTCGTAGCCGAGTCGCCGCGTCTTCAGAACCGCGGGCAATCCGAGCCGCGCGATGGCGCGGTCGAGATCCGCGCGCGAGTCGACGGCGACGAACTCGGCGGACGGGATATCGAGGAGGCGGAACAGTGTCTTCTCATGCACCCGGTCCTGAGAGACCTCGAGGGCGCGTGCGCAGGGCCGGACTTTGTCCGCCGGCAGGCGCTCGAGCGTGCTCGATGGCACGTTCTCCCAGTCGAACGTGACGACGTCGACCTGGGCCGCAAGCTCCAGAACCTTCGCAGGATCGGCGATGTCACCGATGAGGCTCTTGCCGACCTGTGCGCCGGGCGTGTCGTTCGTGCGATCGAGAAAGAGCGGTTCGATGCGGAGCGGATAGCCGGCGAGCGCCAGCATTCGTCCGAGCTGGCCGGCACCGATGATGCCGACCTTCATGAGGCTGGATTGCGCGGATCGGGTTTCGCCAGCACCTCTTCGGTCTGCTGGCGGCGAAGCTGCTTCACGGCCTGATCGATGTTGGGATACTTGTTCGCAAGGATCGACGCGGCGAGCAGCGCCGCGTTGCGTGCGCCGGCGGCGCCGATGGCGAGCGTCCCGACCGGCACGCCGCCCGGCATCTGCACGATCGAGAGCAGCGAATCGAGGCCGTTGAGCGATTTCGATTGCACCGGAACGCCAAGCACGGGCAGCGTCGTCTTCGCCGCAATCATGCCGGGCAGATGCGCGGCTCCGCCCGCCCCGGCGATGATGACCTCGATGCCGCGAGCCTGCGCGCCCGATGCGTAGTCGAACATCAGATCGGGCGTGCGGTGGGCCGACACGATCCTCACTTCGTGAGCGATGCCGAGCTTCTCGAGCGTCTCGGCCGCGTGGCTCAAGGTCTCCCAGTCGGACGAGGAGCCCATGACGATGCCCACCAGCGCTTTCATGGCTTTATTGTAGCATCAGGCCGGAAAATGCCGGTCGAGGTAGCGAAACAGCGCGCGCGCCGTGCTCCTGCGGGTCCGCTCGTCGTGCGCGCGATGGATGGCTTCGAGCAATCGGCGAACCTCCGCGGCGTCGACCGACGCGGCCGCGCCCTTGAGTGCCGGTATCGCCGCTACGCCCTCGCTCAACAACCGGTCGCGCCACTCCTCCACCTGGTGGAAGCGCGCGCCCGAGCTGCGCTGGCGCAGCCGATGCTTCTCGATGGCCGCACGCACCGGCTCTGCATCGATCCTGCGCATGAGGCGGCCAATGAACTGGCGCTGGCGAAGCAGCGCGCCGCGACTCGTCATGGCGCGTGCCGCGACGATCGCCTCGCGCAGCGTCTCGGGAAGCTCGAGCTCGCGGAAGATCGACTCCGGCAGGTCGATCAGCTCCTCGCCGAGCTCCTGCAGCGCCTGCGACTCGCGCTTGCGCGCGCTCTTGCTCGGGCGCTCCTCATCGCTCATGGCTGGCAGGGTAACACGCGTGAAAAGGAGTCAGGTTTGCAAACTTGCAAACTTCTGCCAGTCCA
>Ga0153915_10001403_pt1 | contig 22070 bp, 15 predicted proteins | sample Opewatmetagenome_2_FD_107003 | JGI IMG/M metagenome (GOLD analysis project Ga0153915, IMG submission 107003) | Freshwater wetland microbial communities from Ohio, USA - Open water 3 Core 3 Depth 3 metaG | ecosystem: Environmental > Aquatic > Freshwater > Wetlands | place: USA: Ohio, Lake Erie...
CATATGCACGGCTCCTGCAACCACAAGCCCTACAATCATCGGTTCAAGATCATAAATGGTTTTACCTTCAAAACCGGGACGAATAATAAACCATATTAATGCCGCCCCCGACGATGCAATAATTTCTATTACCGCCCACCTGCCTGAAATTCTGAATTTCTCATAATAAGCCCCGATGATAAGGAGTATCAATCCCGGAATACAGATGCTTCCGATTGTAAACCATATATCAATAATCGATTTGAAAAAGTACGCAAGAATAATTCCGAGAATTGTTGTAATTATTATTCCCAGCCGCGTATAAGAGATAATCTTTTTTTCATCTTTAACTTTCTGAAATTTATAAATTATATCATACCCGACCGTAGTAGCGCTGAGGAAGACAAAGCTGTTCAGCGTAGATAGAACAGTGGCAAACATTCCGGCATAGAACAGGCCTTTCAAACCGGGGGAGAGAATTTTTTCGGCAAGCAGGGGAAATGAAAGAACCGGATTTTCAAGCGAAGGCATAGAAGCTTTGGCATATAAGCCTGTTGAAGTAGTTAAAAAGTCGAATAATGCCCAGAACAGAATTGAAATAATGATTCCCCATTTAGCAGTCCTGCCGTCTTTTGCGGCGTTGGTGCGCTGGTGAAAACCGGGGTCGGTGAATGTCCATAATGCAATTAAAAACCATACAAACAGATAAAAAGGAGAAGCTCCCCCTGTTAATGTAAGATGCTCCGCAGGAAGTTTCTGTTCAAGAAAACTTACCCCTCCGAAAGAGTAATATGCGGCAACGACAATTACGATGAATCCTCCGAACATTATGAAAAACTCAAACACATCCGTATAAATATCCGATTTGAATCCGCCTTTCATCATATAAGCCGCAGTAGAAATTCCTGTTATAAGCAATCCCCAGATAATATCTATCTTGAAAATCAGCGCAATAAGATAGCCGATCATAAGCATATAAGAAGCCGGGGAAACGAGTACAAAAATTAGAATAGAAGCTAACAGGGATGTTTTTGCACCGTAAATTTTTTCAAATTTTTCAGGAATTGTGAATAATGATGCTCCCCTTACTTTTTCAGCAAGAAACAGGGCAAAAAGAAGCGCAAAGATATAATAAGGCAGGCCCTGAGTGAACCAGCTTGCCAGCCCGTATTTGTATGTAAACTCCCCTACGCCAAGAATGCCCCCGTACCAGGTAGCAACATTCGTAAAAACGAATAGGAGCAAGCCCACTTTTCTCCCTGAAAGAAGAAAATTCTCAGTTTCACCTTTACCAGATTTACGCGGAAGAAAACCAATGACTATTACCGCGGTAAAAAATATAAGAATTATCAGTACATCAATATAATTCAAGGAAACCATTATCTCTCACAGTTTTATATTCGCGGACAATAAATATTCTGCCCCCTTTAATATTCAGCATAACCAACGAACCCTTTGCATTATTGCTTGTACTCTCTTTTGCACCGAAAGGCAAGGGAACATTCTTAAGCTGGTATTTTAATCCCGAAGATATTATTTTTGTCTTTGCATCAAAGCCGTAAAGCGATATAATTTCATCTCTTACGGTATTCAGTTCAATTTTTCCCGAATGAGCTGAAAGAACTGATTTTTCGTGTATAATTTTGATTTTAATCTTATCGTAGAACTTCAAAACAATACCGAGATTACAAAAGGTATGGTCAAGCCTGTCTCCTGTAACCCCGGTTAAAATTACATCAGTTATTCTTTTTTTTATGCAGTATTTAAGACATTTTTCTATGTCGGTATCATTCTGCCTTTTCAGTCTTATAATCTCTGAATACGGCTTATAGAACGACAGAGTCTTCTTTTTAATAGAATCAAAGTCGCCAATAATAGCATCAGGAATAAATCCCAGTTTGAGCGCAGAATCTGCTCCTCCGTCTGCGCAGATAAGGAAATCATATCCGGCATTTGCAAGATATTTAAATACATTTTTATCGGGAGCATGCCCGTTTGCAAGAATAACTGCTTTTTTCATTATAATCCTACTTTAATTCCGCATAAAAAATTTCTCTCAGCCGCCGGAAAGAACTCTTCACCGACCGCATAAGCGGCATAAAGATTATCAAATACATTATTAATCTGAACAAACATTTTAATATTATTAAAAAATTTGCCCGGTTGAAAATCATAACTTGCAAAAAAGTCGGCTGTAAAGTAGGAATCAACTTTATTATCGGTATAAGATACAAATTCGGGATAAAGCTGAAGGTATTTTTTAAGGTTCTCTCCATAGTTGTCGGAATAGAAATCCCCTACGTACCTGCCCTGCATCTGGAGCGTTAAACCGGAGAATTTATAACGTACAATGCCGCTGAACATCAAATCGGAAAATCCGCTTATTCTGTTATCTGCAAGGTCAAGTTCTGTTATTACTTTCGAACCTGTGAAAGAATCCTTGTATTTGATATATGTCTTTCCTTTATCAATATAATTACTGCTGATTGTTGAATTGAGAGTTACCTCAAGCCCCTCAACCGGCCTGACAGAAGCAATAAGCTCAATACCGCGGTGAATAGTATTTTCCATATTTCCAGTAACAGGCTGTCCGAAACGGTCAACCTGCCCTTTTTTTACAATTTCATCGTTGAATATCATATAATAGCCGTTTACTGAAAACGTGAAATTAGCGGTCATGTAATTTATGCCTGCTTCAAAATCATTCATAGTCTCAGGCTGGACAAGCGGATTATCATAATCATAAGAACCATCTGAAAGGGAAGCAAACTGCGGTGTTTCCCCTCCGCTGGATTCGGCTGCATCGTAATAGTTTTTCAGCCTCGGCTCTCTCGAAATGCGGGCGAAAGAGGCATAGAAACTGAGATCGGGAGTATATCTATAGTTTATTCCAATACGCGGATTAAAAAACAGATTGCTTATAGAGAAATCATTGTTTTCGTACATCTCATTGAATATCATGTATTTATGGTAAGCGAACTGGGTTTCCAGAAGAAGGTTTATCTTCTCATTCAGCCTGTAGCTTTCATTTGCATAGAAAGCAAATATATCTTTTCCTCCTTCATACTGATAGTAACGATAGCTTTCACTGATGCCTGACGGAAGGTTTTCTCCATATATAAGAGAACCCCAGTGAAGCGACCGGTGGATTCTTAATTCCCCCCCAAGGATTAGTTCTCCGTTTGAATGGGAAATATTAAGTCTCGGAATCCAGCCCCACTGCTTATTTTCAACCATCGCCCTTATTATCACATTCGATGGACTCTGCGTTAAGCTGAAACCGTCATCCTTTGTGAGCCTGAAATAAGTTGAATCCCCCCAAGAACCGTCATAATCGAAATATCCGTTTCCAAGCACAAGAAACAAGGCAGAATTGAATTTAACATTGTCGCTTATCTTCAATTCATTTAATAATTCAAAGTGAGGCTGAGAGAAACTTTCGGTTTCTTCCGGTTTACGTTCCGTAGTATAAGTAAAACTGTTTTCATCCGCTTCCCAATATGAATAGTTCATTTTACGAAGCGAACGGTCCTTGATTGCAAATTTAGGAAGCCCTGTATAAGCAAGCCCGTCGGAAACAGGGCCTCCATAAAAATTGAACTGCGTGGTAAGGTTTTCATCATATCGGACAGCAGAAACATGATAGGAATTAAAATCGACCCAGCTTGAATTACGGTAACCGCTGCTTAGAATCTTTGACAGCTTGACATAAACCGAATATTTATTTGCAATAAGCCCGCTCGAAAAAGAGGCGCTGTATTTCCTCGTATTATATGAGCCTATTGAAGATGAGAACTCATATCCCGGTTTATCTGTAAAGGCAGATGTAATAATATTAACCGAACCTCCAATCGCAGGGTATCCTATTAAACCGCTTCCGGCGCCTCTCTGCACCTGAATTAGTTCGGCGCTTTCAAGCAAATCGGGAAAATCGAGCCAGTAAACATTATTATCTTCCGGTTCATTCTGCGGTATTCCATTAATTGAGACGGAAATCCTTCTCTGGTCAAATCCTCTTATGCTCAGGTAATTGTAGCCTATTCCGTTTCCATTTTCAGAATAGAAATTTACCGATGGAAGCGAAGTGAGATACTCAGGTATATCCTGAACTGCATAATTTTCTTTTATTGCGTTTCTGGTAATTTTCGAGAATGCAATTGGAGTTTTTCCCTCCTTAGCGATGCTTCCTTCAACAAATACTGTCTGGCTTACAAAAGGTTTAGGCGCCATAATAATCTTTAAGATAGGATATGTCCCCAGATCGGATATCTTTGCGCGGAATAATTCGAAACTGACATTGGAGATGACAAGATAATCTTCCCTGCCGAAATTCCCTTTTATTTCGAATTCTCCTTTTTCATTGGCAGAAACGGCAATAGATGTGTTTTCAATTTTGACAGTCGCATATTGTACAGACTGCCCTTCGGGCGAGACGATTATTCCTTTGAGAAAACCGCTTTGCGCAAACAGACTACAAGATAAAAAGAAAAAGATAAATAGGTATTTCATTTTTTACTCCTTTTTAGAAATAAAAAAGCCGTTTTAGGAAAAACGGCGAAACACTTATTTATCCTCGTCGTTTCCTACGCTGGCATTATCCAGATCAGGTTCAAGGGTATTATCTCAGCCGCAATACTGATTTCTTTGCTGGCACCCCTAACGGCTAACTTTAAAAGAACTTTTTTATTCTGCAACAGGAACTTTTAATTTCTGTCCCGGCCTTATATCATCATTTTTAAGATTATTCAATTTAATAATTTCGTCAACAACGCTTTTTTTGTTTTTTGCAAGTCTCCAAAGGGATTGCCCTTCTTTAACCGTAATTGTTTTAAAACCTGTTCCTTTAGAACCTGCTTTAGATTTTAACGAATCCCCTTTAACTTTTGTCTTTTCACTATTCTTTACAGCGGTTTTTTCTTCTTTTTTAACTTCCGATTTAGATTTTGCAGCAGAATCGCTTTTCTTAGCGGATTTACTTTCCTTCTTAACAGCTGATTTCTTAACCGGAATTTTAAGCACATCACCCGGCCTGATTTTAGATTTTGCTGTAAGGTTATTAGCGGCATATAATTCTTTTAACGGAACTTTATTTGTGATAGCAATCTTACCCGGAAAATCTCCATCTTTAACAGTATAGGATTTATAGTCAACTTCCGTTTTAGGAGTATTAGCGCCGAGAACTTCATCGGAATCCGAATTAAATATTTTCAAAATCTGGTTTATTTGTAATTTATGCGCGTTTGATTTATTATAACCATTCCATTGCATCAGCTTTGATTTATCAACTTCCAATTTTTTAGAAATAGAAGCGAATGAATCGCCTCTTTTGACTCTATATGATTTTATATTCGCATTTCTTGTTTTAGATGTTTTTGCGTTAAGCTCTTCATCTGCTTTTAAAACAGCGGCAAATGAAGCTAATTTTTTATCTTTTTCTTCTCTCGAAAAGTTATCAATTACTGCAAATGTCTCTTTATCTTCTTCCGAGACATAAATGTTTATTTTCTGGCCGACTGCGAAAGGCTGTCTCTGATAATAAGGGATGTTATTCCAGTTGCGGATATCGGACTGCCTTACATCGAATAACTTAGCAATATCCCTAAGATTATCTTTTTCATCCTTAATTGTGTATTCAACCAGCACCTTGCCTTCTGGAATAATTACAGAGGAGGGATTGCTTGCATCAACACCGGAACCCGGCGCAACCTGAACCATTTTATAAGTAGCATTAGGATCCGTACTGTGCATTTCTTCTTCGACATCGGCAGCCGCTTCATTTGAAGCTATAAAAGAATCATCTCCTTTGAAGCGAATAGGGATTTTAAGCACTGTTCCTTTATAAACTTTCCATTTTGCCGTTTTACCATTGTAGCTTGCGAGCCTTTCAACTGAAATATTGAAATTAGCGGCAATCGTCCTAAGGTTTTCTTTATTGTTTTTAACTGTGTAATAATCAAATTTAAGCTTAATATCATCAGGAATATTTCTAAAATTCTCAACGAACATATCATAAGTTTTAACAGGCACCTTTAATTCAAAACTGCCGTATTCAGCGGGAGGAGTACAAAACTGAATAAGCGAAGGATTCATTTCTGCGAGTGTTTCGGTACTAACGCCTGCGCACTTTGCAAGAACGCTCAAATCAATAGCTTCATTTACTTTATATGTCTTATATTCAAACGGTTTCTGATATTGAATATCCGTAAATCCATATTCTTCAGGATGAGAAGCGATAAGATAAACAGCAACATACTGTGGTATATAACTTTTCGTCTCGCGCGGCAGGTATTTTTTAACTACCCAGAAATCAGTTGAACCGCCTGCTTTTTTAATAGCTCTCCTTACTCTTCCTTCGCCGCTATTGTACGCCGCCAAAGCAAGATACCAGTCGCCTAGAGAATTATAAAGGTCTCTTAAATGACGCGCAGCCGCTCTTGTGGCAAGTTCAGGGTCCCTTCTTTCGTCAACATAAAAGTTAACATTGAGATCATACAATTTGCCGGTTCCTTTAACAAACTGCCATAAACCGACTGCTTTAGCCCTTGAACGGATAGTAGAATTTAAACCGCTTTCCGGCACACTCAAAAAAATCATCTCGTGAGGGACTTTTTCTTCTGCAAAAATTCTTGCAAACATAGGAAAATATCTGCCCGATTTTTCAAGACATTTTTGCATAAAACCGTGATATCTGCCCGTGAATACCGATAGCTGTTGTTCTACATAATCATTTATTTCAAAATTCAAATCGCCAATTTTAATAATAGCTTTTACGTTTCCACCATCATCGGCAACAGAAAGAGAATCAGCCAAATCATCCCCAATTTCATCATCACTATCTGGAATTTCCCTTGTAAGCCAGATATCCATCGCTGCAAGGGAGGCGTCTTCAGGCAATTCGGGTAAACCGACGATAAAAGCTTTATAATCTTCTTCTACCGATTTTTCAAGTTCAATATAGTTCTCACTATTTTCAACATCAGGGTAATAACTTAATTTATCAAGAATACTGCTGGCCGATTCAAAAGCGTCAAGAGTTTCTTTTTTCAAACCCAGTTTTTGCTTATAAAGAGCGTCAATATATGCCTGTCTTGCGCTTTCAAGCAGAGAAGCAACTTGTGAAGCCTGGTCTAAAGTATTTAGACTGTCTTTTTTTACAACCGGATTAAATTTCTGTGTAGAATTAAAAGAACCGCAAGAATTTAAAAATACTGCAGTACATAGTAAGACTATCGGTAGAATAACTTTTTTCAATAGAACTCCATAATAGTGAAACCTTGTTGCAATATAATAAGTTACAGGTTTTTTTTCAAGAAGTTTCTTAAAATAAATTGTTAAAATTATTTAATGTTTCAACCTACCCTATAATGGGATATTGCAATGCTTTTTTCTCGGGTTCGTATCGACTTTTGTTTTCAGTAATTGAAATGCGCTAATAATTCTCTGCCTTGTTTCACTTGGTTTAATAACTTCATCAATAAATCCCCTTTCAGCGGCAATATAAGGATTAGCAAATTTTTCAATATAATCGGCAAGAAGCTGATTTATTTTTTCTTCCTGATTGGATGCCGCTGATATTTCCTTTTTAAAGATAATTTCAACTGCTCCTTTAGGCCCCATTACAGCAATCTCTGCATTCGGCCATGCAAAGTTAAAATCGCCTCTTACATGTTTTGAATTCATAACATCGTAGGCTCCGCCGTATGCTTTGCGGGTAATAACCGTTACTTTTGGAACTGTAGCTTCGCAGAATGCAAATAATAGTTTGGAACCGTGCCTTATTATCCCGTTCCACTCTTGTTCAGTGCCCGGTAGAAAACCGGGAACATCTTCCAATACAAGCAGAGGAATATTAAATGCATCGCAGAAACGGACAAAACGGGCGCCTTTTACTGAAGCATTTATATCAAGCACCCCTGCCAGTACTGCCGGCTGATTTGCTACAATGCCTACTGCCGTTCCTCCGACTCTTCCGAATCCGACAATGATGTTAGGCGCATAATGCTTATGCACTTCAAGAAAATCGGATGAATCCAGCAATTGTTTCAATACCAGATGCATATCATAGGGTTTATTCGGATTATCAGGCAATAAATCATCCAATGCGGGCTGTAATAAGTCCTGCGAAAAATCGAAATCCAGTTCGGGAGGAGAATCTTTCCAGTTAAGCGGAAGAAAGTCTATCAGTTTCCTTAGATTATCAATTACTTCCAGTTCGCTATCGTATGAAAAATGGGCGACTCCGCTTTTAACAGAATGAGTTTCTGCGCCTCCGAGGTCTTCAAAACTAACTTCTTCATGTGTAACTGTCTTTACAACATTCGGCCCTGTAACAAACATATGCGATGTGTTCCTGACCATAAAAATAAAATCGGTTATAGCAGGCGAATATACAGCCCCTCCTGCGCATGGCCCGAGTATTGCGGAAATCTGCGGAACTACTCCCGAAGCAAGAGTATTTCTCAGAAATATATCGGCATAACCGCCAAGGCTTACAACCCCCTCTTGTATTCTTGCTCCTCCCGAATCGTTTAAACCGATAACCGGAATGCCGGTTTTAACGGCAGTATCCATAATCTTACAAATCTTTTCGGCATGTGTTTCAGATAACGAGCCCCCCATAATGGTAAAATCCTGACTGAAAAGCGCAACAGGCCTTTTATTTATACGCGCGAAACCTGTAACCACTCCATCGCCGGGATATTTCTGCTCTTCAAGCCCGAAATCGCTTGAACGGTGTTTGACGAACATATCTATTTCCTGAAAACTTCCTTCATCGACAAGGAGAGAAATTCTTTCGCGGGCTGTCAATTTTCCTTTTGCATGCTGTGAAGAAATTTTATCGGCGCCCCCCCCGAGTTTTGCTTCTTCTCTAAGGCGCTCAAGTCTGCTGAATTTTTCTTTCATCTTTTCCCTTTCAAAAAGAAAGATTTATTACCTTACCTATATCAAATGAACTGTACAAATCTACAATCTGCTTTTTAGCCTCATCAATTGATTTAGAACCGGAAACAGTTTCACTTTCTTTTTCAATCCCGGGTAATTCTATTACCTTTAGTACGGATAAAGGATTGCCTTTCATTGCAATTACCCTATCAGAAAACAGAACAGCGTCGGACAGGCTTGAAGTTGCATAAACAACAGTAATTTTTTTCAATTCGACAATTTTGTCCAGAATCATAGCTATCCTGAGCTTCATCGGATCAGAAAGCCCATTTAATGAATCATCCAGAAGAATCATTTTCTTACCCGATAAAAGAGCCATTCCGAGAGCAACAAGAAAACGGAATCCATGACTTCTGTTATCAGGATAATGCTTTTCATATCCTTCCAATTCTAAAAGTTTGATAATTTCATTTTTCAAACCCTGATCTTCAGATACAAGGCTGAAATTTTCAGTTACATTGAACCATGGTAAGGAAACAGGCGCTGAGGGAATATAAACGGATATTTCACCGGAAGGAGGGTTTATTGCGCCGCCTGAAGCAAGTTCAAGCCCGGCAATAATTTTAAGAAGAGTCGTTTTTCCCGAACCGAAGGGGGCGAGAAACGAGGTTCTCTTCCCTTCTGGTATTTCAAAGGAAAGATCATTAATTAAACTCATGTTAAAACCGGATTCAGAGGAAAATTGTTTCGATATTTTATTAATATTCAAATTGGCCTCTACTCATTTTCCCAATGAATTATTTTTGAAGATATATATTCAATAATTTTATTCGATAGATATATTATTGCTGCAATTATAAGCCCGGCGGCAATTAAACCTGATAAATCGCGGTATGCGAGCATCTGTCTGTAAACCTTTCCCATACCTTCAACATCAGCGACAAATTCAAACAAAAGAATAATCACCCAGAGATAATAGTTGAGCGATTTCAACGTTTTATGAACACTTGGAAGACTGGATTTCCATATAATTCCCGAGAATATTTTTTTCTCAGGTATTCTGAGGCAGCCGGCAAAGTGAAGATATTCTTCTTTGGCGCCTCCGATTTCTTTCATAAAAACAGAAACCAGTAAAGAAAGGACAGCAATAAATGCGAATAGAAATTCAGCATAATAGCTTCCGGTAAACCAGTAATCGAAAAGCACAGCATAGAAAAATGCCGGGAAATATTTAAATATTTTAGACGCTGAAATCAATAAAGGCAAATTAAAATAGACCCTGCACAAAATTCCTTTAAGAAGATACAAGAAACCGTATCCGATAAGGATAGATATATAAACCACCGAGATTGAAACGATCAAAGCGAAAAGCAGATCGTAATCCTTCCATATTGAGATAAATGATTCTGCCAGCAGCGTGGGTTTTGGCAGAAATCTATTGGCGGAAAATATAAATTCAAAAAGACAGATATAAATAAACAGAAGAGTAAAAATAAATTTTGCAATAAATTTTTTCTCTTCGCTTCTTGTCATTGTGTTTTTTAACATCTTCTATATTTTTTTGTTTTAATATATCGAAAGCTTATTATAAATGAAACATTTCAAGCAATAAACGGGTTATTATTTTTCTCGCGCCCTATAGAGCTTTCTTCGCCGTGTCCGGGGTATATCTTCACCTCTTCGGGAAGAGTGAACAGTTTTTGTTTTATTGAAGATAAAATCGCGCTATAATCGCCTCCCCATAAATCGGTTCTTCCAATTCCTTCATTGAATAGCGTATCCCCTGTAAAACATATTTTCTCATCTTTTAAATAAAAGCAATATCCGTCTGGGGTATGCCCCGGAGTAGAAATCGGGGTTATTTTTATATTTCCGATGGAGAGTAACTCATTTTCGTCCAATGTTTTATCGGGTGCCGGAGACGGGTTGAGCGTAACCCCGAATTCACCTGCATGTTCAACCATTATATCAAGCAAAAATATATCCCCTTTGGGAGCAATAAATATTGGATTATATTTATTCTTGATGAACGTATTTCCGAAAATATGATCGATATGACAATGCGTATTTAACAAATATTTCAATTTTAGATTTTCACTTTGAATAAATCCGCTTAATTCATCTTCCTCTTCAGAGTAAGCAGAACCGGGATCGATGATTAAAGATTCTTTCGTATTTTCGTCCCATACAATGAATGTATTTACGCCGAATAAATTCTGAACAAACTGTTTTATTTTCATGTTATGCTATTTCTTGGCAAAATTACTTTTTATTCTATTATCTAATTTTCGAGTATAAGAATTATAGTTATCCGTCATTTCTTCGAGCGAATCGCCTCCGAATTTTTCGCAGAAATGTTTTGCAATAACCCATGCAAGCATAGCTTCGCCGACAACCGCGCAGGCTGGAACAGCAGTAAAATCGCTCCTTTCTCTTCTTGAAAGAACTTTTTTCATCGTTGATAAGTCGATAGTTTCCAGCGGGCTCATAAGGGTTGCAATCGGTTTCATTGCGCCTCTTACAATTACCGGCATACCGTTTGAGATGCCTCCTTCGATGCCGCCGTAATGATTGGTTTTTCTCGTAAGGTTATCCCCTTTTTTCACTATCCTGTCGTGAATGCCTGAACCGCATAAAGAGGCTCCTTTAAATGCATCCCCTATTTCAACTCCCTTTACCGCATTTATAGACATAATTGCATGTGCAATATCCGAGTCGAGCCTTTTATCGTATTGTATAAAACTGCCGAGCCCAATCGGAAGTCCGGTAGCGGCAAGCACGAATGTCCCTCCGAGAGTATCTCCATTTTTCTTTGCAGATTTAATTTTACGGATTATTTTTTCTTCATCGGAAGAATCAAGCACCCTTACGCTGCTTTTGTCTGCCCACTGTGAAAGGGAAGAGCCGCTGAACTTTTTATGCGCCGAATTTTCTAAAAGTTTATTTAGGAAATTATTTTTCGGATAAATCCCCCCGATGCTTTCGACAAAACTTCCTATTTCAATTCCGAATAAGCTTAAAAGTTTTTTTGCAACCGCCCCTGCGGCTACCCGCGCAGCCGTTTCGCGCGCGCTTGAACGCTCAATGGAATTACGGATATCATCGAGGTTGTATTTTGAAATTCCCGAGAGATCGGCGTGGCCGGGACGCGGAATTGAAATTTTATCATATAATATTTCATTTTCGTTTACGTCAAGCATATCTTTCCAGTTTTGCCAATCGCTGTTTTTTATAAGCATTGCAATTGGGCTTCCAATCGTTTTGGCAAAGCGGATGCCTGAAAGGACCTCGGCCGTATCGGTCTCTATTTTCATCCTCATTCCACGCCCGTAACCCATCTGTCTTCTTTTAAGCTCATTATTGATGTATGCTTCGCTCAGAGGCATATTCGAGGGGAACCCTTCAACAATTACATTCAGGGCTTTCCCGTGGGATTCACCTGCAGTTATAAATCTTATCATATCTCAAAAAATTTATTATTGATGTGTAAATATAAAAAAAGCGCCCATATTTCTATGGGCGCCTTTTGATACGAAGTGAATTTATTTATTGGGTACTTCCAGACCTATAAGGCGTGTGGTTCCCGTTCCATCGGCAATTTTAAGAAGAACCGCATCCCCTTTCTTTCTATCGAGTATTTTGGCGAATTCCGAAACAGAATTTACTTTTTCCCTATCTGCCTGAACAATCACATATCCGGCTAAAAGCCCCTGATCTTCGGCAATGCTGTATTTTTTAACTTCTTTAATCAAAACGCCGTTTTTAACATTCATCGATTTTATTTCGTCATCGCTCATATTAGCAACTGTTAAACCGATATTATCAAATTTTGCTTCATTTTTGGTAATATTCCGTTTTGAACCGGCTGATTTATCGGAAAGCATATTATCCAGATTATTTCCCGATTCATCCTGGGCTTTAAGAGTAACATATTTCTCAATTTCTTTTTGGTTGCGGATGAGAGTAACTTTAATCTCATCGCCAGCCCGTTTTGTAGCTATATAGCTTTGCAGTTCATTTGGTTCGTCAACTTCTTTAGAATCAATCTTAATAATTACATCCTCTTCCATAATTCCGGCTTTCTCGCCTGCTCCGCCTTCAACAAGTCCCTGCACAAGCACTCCCTTAGCTTCTTTAAGGCCTAATGCTTTTGCAGCCTGTTGGCTTACCGTGCTAATAGTAACTCCGATATAACCTCTGGTAATTTTACCGTGGGCAATCAAATCTCTAGCTACTGCTTTAGCAAGATTTATAGGTATTGCAAAACCGTAACCGATATAACTCTGGGTCATCCCGTTTGTTGCAATAGCCGAATTGACGCCTATGACCGCGCCGTTCAGATCTACAAGAGCGCCTCCGCTGTTGCCGGGGTTAATTGCGGCATCTGTCTGGATGTAGTTCTCAATAGCGTTATTGGTACCTCCTTCATCGCTGTCAATTATATTAAGGTTTCTTCCTTTAGCGCTTATAATACCCGCCGTAACTGTAGAAGAGAGAGAAAGAGGATTGCCGATTGCCATAACCCATTGCCCGACTTTTAATTTATCGGAATCGCCGAGGAAAGCTTCGGGCAGATTGGATGCTTCAATCTTAATTACCGCTAAATCTGTTGTCGGATCAGTCCCGATAACATTGGCGCTGTATTTTTTCTTATCGTGAAGATATACGGTAACGGTTTTAGCGTCTTTTACGACGTGATTATTCGTAAGGATATACCCATCGTCTGAAATAATAACGCCGCTTCCTCCCCCTTTCTGTTCGCTGTAACCGTCGCTTTTGTTAGGATTATTTCTGAAAAAGAACTGTTCGAACATATCGGGAACAGAGTTTTTTACTTTGGAAAGGACTTCAATCTGTACAATTGAAGGGGTTACCTTATCGGCAACATTTATAAAAGCATCGTTGAATGCAAGGGCTTCGGGACTAACTTTTGAAACTGGCGGGTTATCGCTTCCTATATGCACATCGGCATAATTAGGTCGAACCCATCCAAAACCGGAAACTAAAACGCCGCCGAAGACCACACCTGCAAAAATCAGAGAGAGTGCAGCAAGAATACCTTTGCGTTTCATTTTTTTTGTACCTCCATTAAATTAATATATATGTAAAGACTTTATACTTTTGAATTCTTCTATATGATACGACAGGTATTTTTCAAGGAAATAAATTATTCTGTCAAGAGCCTTCATATCAGTAAGAATTCCTTTCTTTTTGTCGTTTAGACAAATAAGGATTTGTAAAAGTTCCTGCGAAAGGTCAAAAAATACCACATGATCTTCTCTGCACCGGGGGCAAAGAACGCCTTTATGAGAACTGTAATAAACTTCCCTTTCTGCCGATAAATCAGCTCCGCAGCCGCTGCATTCATTAAACTGAAGTTCATAGCCTATTTCCTTAAGAAAAAAGAGAAAAAAACGGACAAAAAGGATTTTCGGGTTCTCATTTATGTCATTCATTAATGCCAAAATTCTTTTTAATCCTTTATAGAGTTTCTTATTCGGTTCATGTTCCGGGATTAAAGCAAAGACCAGTTCCGAAATTGCAGATGAGTATTTTATCCTCTCCAAATCATCCTTTACAACAGTTGGGGATAAAACCAGGTCAGCCTGAGTAATAAGCTGGATTTCCCTAGTCTCTTTGTTATGGATTACCACCTGAACTGAATTTAACGGATCTACAATAAGGCCGATTTTTGTGTTAGACTTTCGACCCGACTTAATAATAACCGAAATTCTTCCAAGTTCTTCAGTAAATAATGAGGCAATTTTGCTTGTATCTCCGTAATCCAGCTTGCGCAGTACAATAGCTTCCGTTTTAAGCAGATGAGCCATTAAAAATTAAATGGGGGCAAATGAACCCCTTTTTCTGTTATTATCCCTGTTATAAAACCGGATGGGGTAACATCGAACGCAGGAGAATATACCTCGTAATAATCATTTGTAACCTGAACTCCCGCAATTCTGGTCACTTCTTTTTTATCGCGCAGCTCTATTTTAATGCCTGAACCATCGGGGCATTGCCTGTCAATTGTTGTAGTAGGGGCTGCAATATAAAAAGGTATATTATGAATCCGGCATAATGCGGCAAGAGAATAAGTGCCTATTTTATTCGCCGAATCTCCGTTTGCGGCAATTCTATCGGCTCCAGTAATCACAAGGTCAATTTTTCCATTCTGCATTAAAAATGCCGCTGCCGAATCGGTATTAATTGCAAAAGGGATACCTGCTTTATCAAGTTCAAAAGCAGTAAGCCGCGAGCCCTGATTTAAAGGCCGGGTCTCATCGGCATAAACAAAACCGACTAAATTATTTTTATAAGCATATTTGATAACATTAAGAGCCGTACCTTCGCCGGCAGTAGCAAGAGCGCCTGTATTGCAATGAGTTAATACAACTGATTTCTTTTTAAATATTTTCAATCCGTTTTTAGCAATAAGATCGCACTTTTCTTCATCGGAACGGTGTATTTCCCTCGCTCGTTCAATGAGTGCAAGATAGAGATTAGCCGTATCGGTTGAAAATTCTTCAAATACCGATTTTATTTCGTTTAACGCCCAGAAAAGATTAACCGCTGTCGGACGCGTCCTGTGGAGCCTTTCAAATGCTTTTTCAAATTCCTTTTTATGGTTTGTAAGATTATTTTTAAGCGAAAAAGCAAGCGCATACGAAGCGGCGACTCCTATTGCAGGAGCTCCTCTAATTTCGAGCCTTTCAATAGCTTCCGCTATGCGGTTATAATCATCGGTAAGAATATATTCTTCTTCTAAAGGCAGTTTAACCTGATTGATAAACCTTAATTTATCATCCGTATATTCTAATGTTTTGAAATTACCCATTGTCGTCGAAATGCGAAAGTTCTCGAAATTCAACAAAGCGGTCGTGTATTTGAAGCTTATCAAGTTCTTCAAGCCTTTCGGTGCTGAATTTTTCAACACAGAATGAGGCAATTGTGCTGCCGTAAATAACAGCGCGCTTCAAATTATCAAAACTTAAATCTCTTGTTTTATGAAGGTAACCGGTAAATCCTCCTGCAAAAGCATCCCCTGCTCCTGTCGGATCGAAGATGTTTTCGAGCGGATATGCAGGAGCTGAAAATATCGTATTTTCGCCGAACAGCAGCGCTCCGTGTTCCCCTTTTTTAATTATCAGGTATTTAGGCCCCATCTTCATAATTAAACCGGCGGCTTTTATAAGGTTCGGTTCGTTTGTAAGAAGCCTCGCTTCAGAATCATTAATAATCAGCACATCAACTCTTTTAAGAACCTTAAGAAGTTCGTTCTTCATACCTTCAATCCAGAAATTCATTGTATCGCATACAACGAACTGAGCATTTTCAAGCTGATCAAGGACAAACAGTTGTAAGGTAGGGGCTATGTTGCCGAGAATAACAAAAGAATCCTTTTTCCATCTTTCAGGAATTTCGGGGCGGAAATCCTGAAAGACATTCAAATCCGTAAATAATGTATCCCTTACATTAAGATCATAACGGTATTTGCATCCGTAACGGAAAGTCTTCCCCCCTTCAACCACCTGCAATCCATCAAGTTGAATATTGTGGTTTTCGAGCATGTCGATATATTTCTTCGGAAAATCATCCCCTACAACTCCCACAACATGCATCGGAGAAGTAAAATAACTTGCGGCAAGCGACACATAAGTGCACGATCCTCCAAGAGCATTTTCGACCTTGCTGAACGGAGTTTCGATATTATCCAGTACTATTGAACCGATTACTAATAAACCCAAAATTATCTCCCAATGTTTATTATTATAATTCTAAAATTGTAAAAAACCATATGAAAAACAAAATTATATTTTAAAGCTGCGCAAATATAAACAGCGTATGCCATTTCTTAAATATTATATTTGATTTCCGTCAAATTGAGCAATTCTCTTTTATTGAAATAATAATCGCATAAAACATCTATTGTCTTTTTTTCCTGTTCCCATGCGAGTATTTTTTTGCATTCTTCAATGCCAGCCCATTTAAGGCCTGAATGCTCCTCAGATATCTTTGCAGTGCTCTCTGAATCGACTAATGCTGCAAAAACAGGAATTAGGATAAGGCTGTCGAGCTCATGCGAATAAAATGATTCAACGTTTGGTATAACCCACATCCTTAATGCTTCAAGGCCTGTTTCCTCTTTCAGTTCCCTCAAGGCGGCATCATAAGCCTTTTCCCCTTCTTCAATTCTGCCTGAAACCATCTGCCATAAATTAGGATAAATATCGTTTTCCGAACGCTTCAGCAGAATAAATTCTATCGAATTACCTTTCATTCTGAAAGCGTATGTTTTAACCATTAATGAAGTAATTTTCATAAATACCTCGAATTAAAAAAATGCTTTTGCTTCAGCTTTTAGGGAATGGATTACACTGTTTTCACCCAAAGCGCGCCCATCGTAATTAACAGTTGCAGTAAAATTTGCTGAAAGCCTGTAATCGAAATAAAACCGCCAGTAATAGTTTTTCCCAATCGAATTTCCGTTTGTCAATTCATATGGAAGCGTATTTGATGAACCCGTAACAAACTCGCTTCTTTCAAGTTCAACTCTTAATCTGCCGCTCCCGACAAATGAAAAATTAATTCTGAAAACCTGCGAATTGAAAAACAATTCAGTCGGTTTTGAAGGATACCGGTCGATGCTTTTTCCTACTTTAATTTTAAAACCCGATTCGATATTGTTATCAGGCCGGTACGAAAAATCGGCGCTTAATTCGTTTTTATTTATTTCCCTTATACGGCTGCTTGCCGAAGCAGAATAATAATTATCATTCTGGATTGAATAATCGGTTTGATTTGAGATTTCTTCAACCATTTGGAAACGGATTCTTATGCTCCTTTCATTCGCAAACCCCTTTTCAATTCCGGCTGAATATTGAGACAATGTCCTTTTTTCCGAAAAACGGAACCGGAAAGAAATATCTTTTTCATTTTTAAAAAGGAATAAATCCTGCTGAAATGAATTGGTTCCTGAAATCGTTGTTGAATCATTAAGGAATTTGGAAAGATTAAGAAGGTAAATATCCTTGATGGAAGTGGTTTTACTGTTTTCCTCAATCCTGACCGATGTTTCGCTTGAAACAGGCTTGAAAATTTTCGAAATAAGGTTATCCCCTTTTAGTATTTTAGAGAAATCAACATTCCAGCGCGATGAGGTTTTTAAATCCACAACCGGATAAAGTTCATCTGTAGGAAGCGTAACAAGCGTATATTCGCCGTCGTATGAAGTCAGCGCAAAATCATCCTCATCGGAGACCCCATTTTCATTTTCATCTCCAAGATATTTGTAATTTCCGGTGCCTTTTACAACCTTAACAAATACCTTCTGGAGTTTTGCCGTCTGTTCGGTAGCGGCTTCGTAATATAAATCACCTGTCAATGCGCCGTTATAAAAATTAAATTTATTCTGCGAATAAAGAAGGAATGTCTCATTATCGGCATATCCTTTCTGTATAAAGGCATCCGTATAATTCTTGTTCCTTAAAGTAAGGTTAAGCGCCGATGATATTTCGGAAGATGGCCGGAAAACGATTTTAACTGTTCTGAGGAAAGCATCGGACTGTTTCTGCATAACGCCGGCGATAGGGAAAGATTCTTTCCTGAACGAAACCTGCCCCCTTATTTCGAACCCTTGAATTTTTACAAGCTCAATATAAGGCGCCGCTTCAACATAAATAAGAGATGATGAATAGAGGGAATCATTTCCGCTGTTCCCTTCTCTTTTTTCCTCATATAGAAATTCTATCCCCGGCCTTATGCTTCCAAATGTATAATATGCCTTTCCATTCTGTTTATCCCATTTTGAAGAATAGGAAAGATTATCGGCGCTTACATAATCGACGCTGTACTCAAGCGAACTGCCTTCCGGATTATTATATTTAGCCCCGGCAACATATCTATTCGATTCAAAATCATTTCCTGTTTTGAGCATTCCGTATTTAGAATTAATTGTAATTTTTTCCGATGGGAAATAATTAAGATTTATTTCCCTTAATTCCTGATCTCCTTCTACTGATGAAGATACATTATAATCACGGTTAAACTCAACCGAATTTATCCTGTCGATTGAAGTATAATCGCTTTGCAGAAAACGTTCCCTGAAATTAAATGATATTTTACCGAAGTCTTTTTCAAACAGATTTATTTGGATGGGTTTTAATTCAAAAACAAAATTTCCCGCCAGGCCTTTTTGCGTAACATCCTGTAATGAAAACCGGTTCGGATTATACAAACTCCCGGCAAGTTCAAGGCTTAAATTAGTATTCTTGCTGAAAGCCGACTCTATAACAAGATTGGCATTCTGCTTCAATTCGGGCATTGGAAGATATTTAATAGGCATATAAGACCCGCCGCCTATTCCAACAAATTTATATTGTCCCAGAGTCACGCGGCTGTAATCCCCTTCCCCGGCTCCTACATAGCTGAAAACGACATCATAAATTGCTTTAGAGGAAGTAGGAGCATAAATATAATATACGTATGCGCTGCCGCTTATAGTAGTATCGGCTTTGATATAGCTTCCCTGAATGTTGCCGAGAGAATCGGCTTCGGCAATTGAAACTCCGGTTACCGAAGCTTTATCCTGGTCATTTCCCGCCTGCTGTAAAATAGTTTTTTCATCTTCCGAAAGGGAATAATCAATTAAATTATCCGGGTCGTCCGATTCACGGAAATAATTAAATGCAATTTTAAGTTTATCATCCAAAAATTTTCCGGCAAGATTTAGCCCGAAGAAATTACGCTCATATTTTTGATCGGTATATTCATAATCGATATTTATTCTGCTTGCCGAGGTTATAACCCGTTTAGAGGTAAATGTAATCTGCGCCGAGGAATATTCAATAATATAATCGTTATTTTCTCCTCTTTTCATTTCAATGCCGTCAAGGAATACTTTTTCGCTGCCGGCTATAATTGTAATGTCATTCTCATTATTTGCGCCGTAAAGCTGATAAGGCCCCTGGTTGCCGTCTTTTCCGGTAATGGTGTATGAATTGAATTTGCCCCGCGAAGAAGCAACCGCCACGCTTCCCTGAAAATCGCCGAAAAAGAATTCTCCCTTTAATCCCTGCAGCTTTTTTGTAAACTTGCTGAATTCGCCCGAGTTAACCTTCAGTTCATAATCGCCGAAAGTCCCGATTGCATTTTTATGTTTAACTTCAATGAATACCTTGTCAATTTCATTCAGTTTTTCTGTATTGCCTTCGGGTTGAATTGGAATATTTTCATCCGATAAAGCGGCAACAATTTCAATATCATCCGAAAGCCTGCCTGATAACTGGAGCCTCAGCCCGCTGTTCAACGTAAGGTCTTTATTGGAGCTTACTTCGAATCCTCTTATTAAAGAGCCGCTTTTTTGAATTCCTTTGCCGAAGACAGATTCCGAAAGGGAAGCGCTTTTTTCCTTTACTGCAATTTTCTGCTGTGTATTGCCGGATTCATCCTTTATAATTAAAAGACTTCTTTTTTTGTACTCTTTTTTTAATCCGGTAATATATGTCTGGTACCTTATTACAAGAGTTTCCCCCGGAACAGCATTCATTTTCTCATTAAGGCTGAGATATCCCTCATTATAAGAGAATGAATACTCCTGTTTGGATAATGCTTTGCCGTTGAGCGAAACTATTTCGGTGCCGTAAAGAACAGCAATCGACGAAATGTAATATTTATTTTGGAGAGAAATTTTGAAAGTATCGGAAACGATTGAGAAATTAGTATTATTCTGCCCCGCAGAATGGCCTGCAAGAAATAATAAAATAAAAGAAAAGAGAATAATTGATTTTTTACTGATCAAAACAATTTTTTTTTATTCAAAAATAGTAACAATAAATCAATTATTCTCTCTTTTTATTCATACCGTAAAGCTTCAATCGGGTCTAGATTAGATGCTTTTATGGAAGGATAAACTCCGAAAAGAATACCGACAAGGCTGGTAATTGTAAGTCCTATCATTATCCAATCAACGGGCACGTGAATGGGAACGCCAAGCAGCGAAGCAACAATATTGCCCCCTATAACCCCGAGTATTATTCCAATTGCCCCGCCAACAAGACTGAGCACTATAGCCTCGACAAGGAATTGAGTTCTGATAACGATTTTTTTAGCTCCGAGCGCTTTTCTTATTCCGATTTCACGCGTCCTTTCAGTCACTGAAACAAGCATAATATTCATAATGCCAACGCCTGAAGCCAAAAGCGCAATTACGGCAATTACAAATGCGCCAAGTTTAAAATATTTCGTTATATCGTTAAATTGCTGAACAAGCTGGTCATTCGTGACAAGTTCAAAATCATTATCCTTGCCCGGAGAAACTTTCCTTATGGTTCTTAACGCCCCGATAACTTCATCGGAAGTCTGATTAAGCAGTTCTTTAGATCTAGCAGTAATAATAAACTGGGCAGAGCGCATTCTATCGCCGTAATATTTTCTGAAAAGGGTATAAGGCACTGATAAGAAATTATCTCTCGATTGCCCCATGATATCCCCTCTTTTCTTAAAGACGCCTATAATTTCAACATTATCATTGTCTATTTTTATAGTTTTGCCAATAGGGTTCAGTTTAGGGAAAAGTTTTTCAACAATTGCAGAACCGACGACAGCAACCGGTCGCGCTAATTCGATATCGCTTTTGTTATACATTCTTCCTTCAGAAACCTCAAGCATATTTGAATAAATAGCGTCAAGGTTCTGCCCTATGATAGAAACATTAGGATTTGTTTTTTCATTGCCGTATTTAATCACTTTTCCGCCGCTGCTAAGATAAATTCCCACATAAGTAGGAAGAGAAGTCATTTCTTTCAGTTTCATTCCTTCTTCAATAGAAAGATCTTTTCTATTGCGGTATTTTCCTCTATCGTCTCCCATCCTAACGGCGGGATACTTGCTGACAACGAAATTGTTGCTTCCTATTTCGCTGAAAACGCTTTCAAAACTGCTCTGAATTGCGCTTATAGCCGTCATAACAAGTATAATTGAAAAAAGTCCTATTGCAATGCCAAGCAAAGTAAGATACGAACGCAGTTTATTTGCAATAAGAGAGTTTAAAGCAAGTTTTGTATTTTCAACAAGTAACATTAATAACCTCAAAAAAAAATTTTTACTATCAATTTGCCGGTATAAGGTTACTCATACCTTAAAGCTTCAACAGGATCGAGCTTTGAGGCCTTATAGGCAGGCAAAAATCCCGATAACACTCCGACAAACGC